>ENA-ORBV01001303-ORBV01001303.1-microbial-mat-metagenome-genome-assembly--contig:-NODE-1303-length-55746-cov-18.008389_pt1 | contig 55746 bp, 55 predicted proteins | sample MGYA00237777_ERZ505514 | MGnify/ENA primary metagenome ERZ505514 (study PRJEB26160, sample SAMN06269048) | microbial mat metagenome | isolation source: Oligotrophic lake microbial mat | place... | reverse complement strand
AGCAGAAGACGGCATACGAGATTCGCCTTAGTCTCGTGGGCTCGGAGATGTGTATAAGAGACAGCGTTAAGACCGCGACCGCCGTGGCACTTGAGCAAGCCGCTGGCCTACATTGACACGAGCGCCCTCGTCAAACGACTCATGACCGAGGCCAAAACTGACGAAGTGAAAGCATTTTGATGGCGCAGAGCCATCAGTGCGTTCTGTCGTCTCCGTCGCTCACGGAACTGAAATCCGTGCTCCAGCGCCGCCAGCGCGAGCCGCAGATCAGCGATGAAGTGGTTCGAATGGCCCAACAGCCAGTCATGCTGGAGCTGGCGCAAGGGAGTTGGTACTACCTCGCCATTGCCGAGCCGATTCTTGTCTTCGCTGGCGAGCCGATCAAGACGTTGCAGAGCCCCATTGGAACTTTGGACGCGATTCATCAGCCCTGCGCCAAAACATCCAGGTGCGAGTTGATGCTATCGGCTGACCGACAACTGCTGCACGCCGCGAGCGAAGCCGGTCTGCAGACCATGGACCTGGACTGAGGCGCGTTACAAAGCCGGTCTGGGCTGTTCGACCGCGGCCTTCACCGTCGCCGCACCCAAAGCCGCCACCGGCAACGCATGCGGCCCTGTCGATGAACAAGGCGATGGCCGTGGTCTCCAACGATTGCCGGACTGGTTGCCACTTGGCCATGGGAATCAAGTAGTGCGCGCCAGCGCGGCAGGATATTGCCGGCTTTGGCGATATCGGCCGGGTAGTGCCGGCGGTAATGCAACATCGCCTTGGTCAACCACTCGTCGGCATAGTCCTCCAGCAGGCTGTCAAAAAACGCCCGCACCGGATCGGCCGGCCGCACCGGTGGCCCTGCGAACTCGGCCTCGAAACGGCGCAACAGCGGGCTGGAGTCGGTGACCGCTGTGGTCGCACCGGCTGCATCGGGCAGATAGAAGGTGGGCAACAACTCGACCTTGGGACGCGGCAACACCGCCAAGGCGGGCGCGCCGGAGACCAGGCTGCGGTATGCAATGTGGCGGTAGCGCAGCAGCGCCACCATCTTGCGGGTGCAGGGCGAACCGGGCGCGCCCTTGAGCACCAGCGGCAGCGGAGTGGCCATCTGCACCCCCTCACGCGGCACTCTGGCGTGCCTGGGCATCCGCCAGTGGCTTCCAGTGGAACAAGCCGTACAGCAGCGTCAACAGCACACTCAGCGCCAGCGGGCCGCGGTACAGGCGCACATGTTTGAATGCAAAAATGAGTTCCAGCACGTGGATCAGCAGCAGCACCAGACTGATGTTGCGCAGCACCGGTCCGGCGCCGAATGGCAAGGCGACAAAAAGGCTACTGATCGCAAGTGCATAAGTCGCGATCAGAATAGCTTTGATAACAGAGTTCATCTAAAACTAACTCCGGTTTGAAACCGCGGCCTTCAGGCCGGCGGGAGCGGACCCCGGCCTGAGGGCCGGGGTTTCGGGGGCGACCGTTTTGGGAGGGGATGCAAACCCCTTCCAAAACACGTTTGACCGACAGGCCTGAAGGCCAGTCGCTAATTTCTTGCTCGGTCTCGTCCTGCACCGCCCCCGCGAGTTGATCGAGCATGTGTTCCAGCGCTGCCGGGCCGTGCTGTTGCGCCATGGCGACCATCGCGTTCATGGCATTGGCACGGACGTAGATGTTGAGCGTGCGGTCTCCGGCCACTTCGCGCGCAGCGGTGAGTACAGCGTCCGGCTTGCCGCGAAACAGGGCGGGCCAGTAGTTGGCGAGCCAGTCCTGAAGATCGCTGTCGCCGGCTTCCGACATGCGTCGCATGTGGCGCACCAGCAACAGCCCCGCGACTGCGCCCGTCATTTGGCCGAGGATCATGGCGGCATGCAGCAGGCGCCACCACTCGCCCGGCGATGCGTCGCCGTACCAGTCGTGACGCGCCAGCATTACCTCCAGATGGGCGACGAACACATCGCCGCGCCGTACGCATTCTTCGATCACATTGCGGGGTACGCGGTCTTCGTCTGTCGCCAGCAGATCGAGCAGCGCCTGCGCCGGCATCGCGGCCAGTGCGTCGTTGGTATAGGCGGGCAGGGGCGGCAGATCAGTCATGACGTGTTATCCGGCTGGAGGGGTGTAGTGTTGCAGCGCGTGCTGCAGTTGGTCGCGCACGGCGTTGCGCAAGGATTCCGGCGCCATCACTTCCACATGCGCGCTGTGGCGCAGTATATCCATGAGGAGCTCGCGGTCGTCGCGGTACGGGATCCGCAATTCATAGCGCCCATCGGTGAGATATTGCCCGGCCTGTTGCGGATGCCAGCGCTCGTCGGCCACCCAGCGGGCGCGTTCGGCGCTGAACAGCAGCACCGCGGTTTTGTTGGCGCGGCCGGCAAAGATGCCGTAGGCGCTGGCGTAGTGCGCGTCGAGCCGGCCGTCGTCGATGTGGTCCGCCGGTGCGTCGAGTTGCTGTGCGCTGCGGATGCGGTCGATCGAGAAGTTGCGCAAGCCCTTGCGCAGGTGACACCAGGCATCGCAATACCAGTTGTCGCGGTAATGGACGATGCGCTGTGGCGAAATATCGCGTTCGGTGGCCTTGCCGCGTTCGCGCCCGTCGTAGGTGATGCGCAGCCGCCGCCGCTGCAGGGTCGCGCTGGCTACGGTGCGGAAGTGTTCACCCGAACGTCGGGCGTTCATCGACAGAATGCGAATCCGGCGGGCGGCCTCGTTTAATCCCAGGCGTTTGTTCCGGAGTATTTCCGTGACTCGTCCGCGGAATGCCGAAAGTTGTTCGCTGAGCAGCCCCGGTTCGAGGTTTTCCAGCAGGGTATCCAGCACCAGCAGTGCCTGCAGTTCGTCCGCGCTGAACCACAGGCCCGGCAGTTCGTAATTTTCGCCTTCGGTATCGCGGCTGTAGTGATAGCCGCCGTTCTCCCGGTCGGTCACGATGGGGGCATGGAGGGATTCACGCATGTACTTGATGGTCCGGTGCACAGTGGGCACAGAGCATTCCAGCCTGAACCGGATGTCGGCGAGACTGATGGATGTGCGCCGACGACGCAGCAGACCATGAAGCGTGTATACGTGGTCAACCTTGTCCATGATCGCCTCCTCCCTCCGGCAGCGGTTGGTCCGTTCCCGAACCGCTACGACTTGATCGGATCGCCTGGGGTGGTTGTCGTAGTTCGCATTTGTGCGAGGCGTTCGGCAATTTCCCGCATGTCTTCCTGGGCGCGGATCATCTCTTCCAGTGACAACTGTGACCAACGGCTGAGTTGCTCGCGGCGCGAGCCTTCCCAGGTGGTCACGCTCCAGTCGAAGTCATCGGTAACAGGTTTATCGTGGGCCATGTTCAGGGTAGAGCATGTGCAGTTCTTCGATGTCCAGTTTATCCTGACTGCGGCCTGCGGCTTCCTTCATCTGGATCAGTGTGGGGATCGAAACAAAGCTTACGTCGATACCGCCAAGGGGCTTGGTCAGGGAATTTTTGAATTCCGTTTCAAAATCAAAAGGTTCGATGACGAATACATCGACAGGTGTTTCGCGATGCGCGTCGCTCCAGAACTGGAGTACTTTCATGCCTTTGTCGCGTGTCCAGTGTTCGCGCTGCGCTGCGTCTGAGAACTGCGCAGCGGTGACCGGCACCAGCGGGCGATAGCCGAGGCTGTCCAGTGCGGCAAATGTGCGTCCGATATTGTCGGGCATCAACTGCACCACCACATCAACATGCTTGGTAAACCGGAGGTAACCGTACGCATTGACGGCGAGTCCTCCGGCGATCAGGTAACGGACGCCGGCTGCATCGAACGCCTTGACGAGGGCATCAAAACTGGTGAACTTCACGCGGCATGAATCCCAATGAATACATGCACGCTAGCTTACCATCGTGGTCATGCCATCGTGGCGTGGTTTACTCCGCGAAAAACGCCTTGACCCGGTCCATCCAGGAGTTGGCGCGCGGGTTGTGGCGTGCAGCGTCCTTGTTGCTGATGGCTTCGAATTCCTGCAGCAGTTCTTTTTGCCGCGAGGTCAGGCTGATCGGTGTTTCGACGACCACATGGCACTGCAGGTCACCGTGGGTGCTCGAGCGCACGCCCTTGATGCCCTTGCCGCGCAGACGGAAGACTTTCCCGGTCTGGGTTTCCGCCGGAATCTTGATTTTGGCGTAACCGTCGAGCGTCGGGATTTCGATTTCGCCGCCGAGCGCTGCGGTGCTGAAGCTCACCGGCATTTCGCAGTGCAGGTCGTTGTGGTCGCGGGTGAACACATTGTGTGGCTTGATCTGCATCACCACGTAGAGGTCACCCGACGGCCCGCCGTTGACCCCCGCTTCGCCTTCGCCCGACAGACGGATGCGGTCGCCCTCGTCAACCCCGGCGGGGATCTTCACGGCCAGCGTTTTATGTTTCTTGATGCGACCGCTGCCGGAGCAGGGGCCACAGGGGTTGGCCACCATCTTGCCGGTGCCGTGGCAGCGCGGGCAAGTCTGCTGGATCGAGAAAAAGCCCTGCTGCATACGCACCTGGCCGTGACCGCCGCAGGTGGTGCAACTGGTCGGCTGCGTCCCCGGTTTGGCGCCGTTGCCGTGGCAGGTTTCGCATTCCTCGAGTGCCGGAATACGAATGCGCGTTTCGGTACCGCGCGCGGCGTCTTCCAAAGATATCTCTAAGTTGTAGCGCAGATCGGCGCCGCGGAATACCGTCGAGCGCTGTCGTCCGCCGCCAGCACCACCGCCGCCGAAGATGTCACCGAAGATGTCGCTAAAGGCATCGCCAAATCCCGCGCCAGTTCCGGCGCCACCGGCCGCCGAAGGATCAACACCGGCGTGGCCGAACTGGTCGTAAGCCGCGCGTTTCTGCGCATCGGTCAGGACTTCGTAGGCCTCCTTGGCTTCCTTGAAGTGTTCCTCGGCCTTGGGATTGTCCGGGTTGCGGTCCGGATGCCATTTCATTGCGAGCTTGCGGTACGACTTCTTCAGGTCGTCCTCGGAGGCATCGCGGTTAATGCCCAACACCTCGTAATAGTCTTTTTTTGCCATTTTTTACCCAGGATCGAGGATGAAGGTGTGAGGATTGAGGTGAATAACAGGCCGGCCTGAAATGATCAAGGGGAGAACGTACGTCCCCCCCTCAATCCTCAATCCTCAATCGGCAATCCTTATTTTTTGGCGTCTTTCACTTCCTCAAACTCGGCATCCACCACGTTGCCGTCATCTTTCTTGCCGGCGTCGGCCTTGTTGGCGTTGCTTTCACCGCCGCCGCCGGGCGCCGCACCCTGCGCCTGCTGGGCTTTCTGCATTTCTTCGCCCAGCTTCTGCGCAGCCTGGGTCAGCGCCTGGGTTTTGGCCTCGATCGCGTCCTTGTCGTCGCCTTTCAGCGCTTCCTCGGCATCCTTCACCGCGGCCTCGATCCTGGCCTTGTCATCGGCACTGACCTTGTCGCCATACTCCGTCAGCGATTTTTTCACGCTGTGAATCATCGCATCGCTCTGGTTGCGGGCGTCGACCAGCTCGCGCAGTTTCTTGTCTTCCTCGGCATTGGCCTCGGCATCCTTGACCATGCGCTGGATCTCTTCTTCCGACAGACCCGAGCTCGCCTGGATTTTAATCTTGTTTTCCTTGCCGGTGGCCTTGTCCTTGGCTGACACATGCAGGATGCCGTTGGCGTCGATGTCGAAGGTGACTTCGATCTGCGGCATGCCGCGCTGCGAAGGCGGGATATCGGTCAGGTTGAACTGGCCCAGCGACTTGTTGGCTTTCGCCATTTCGCGCTCGCCCTGCAGCACGTGGATGGTCACCGCGTTCTGGTTGTCTTCGGCAGTCGAGAACACCTGCGACGCCTTGGTCGGGATGGTGGTGTTTTTCTGGATCAGCTTGGTCAGCACGCCGCCCAGCGTCTCGATGCCCAGCGACAAGGGTGTGACGTCGAGCAGCAGCACGTCCTTGACGTCGCCTTTCAGTACGCCGGCCTGAATCGCCGCACCGACGGCAACCGCCTCATCGGGGTTGACGTCCTTGCGCGGCTCCTTGCCGAAGAAGTTTTTCACTGCTTCCTGTACTTTCGGCATGCGTGTCTGGCCGCCGACGAGGATCACGTCGTCGATGTCGGTGAGTTTGACACCGGCATCCTTGACCGCGATTTCGCAGGGCTTGATGGTGCGCGCAATCAGTTCCTCGACCAGCGACTCGAACTTGGCGCGGGTGATTTTGATCGCCAGATGTTTCGGGCCCGACTGGTCGGCGGTGATGTAGGGCAGGTTGATTTCGGTCTGCGCGCTCGACGACAGCTCGATCTTGGCTTTTTCCGCGGCATCCTTCAGCCGCTGCAGCGCGAGCATGTCCTTCTTCAGGTCGACGCCGGATTCCTTCTTGAACTCGTCGCAGAGGTAATCCATCAGGCGCTGGTCGAAGTCTTCGCCGCCGAGGAAAGTGTCGCCGTTGGTGGACAGCACCTCGAACTGGTGTTCGCCCTCGACTTCGGCGATTTCGATGATTGACACGTCGAAGGTGCCGCCGCCCAAGTCATACACCGCAATCTTGCGGTCGCCTTTTTTCTTGTCCATGCCGAAGGCCAGCGCTGCGGCCGTCGGTTCATTGATGATGCGTTTGACGTCGAGACCCGCGATGCGGCCGGCGTCCTTGGTCGCCTGGCGCTGCGAGTCATTGAAGTACGCGGGCACCGTGATCACCGCTTCGGTGACCGGCTCGCCGAGGTAATCCTCGGCGGTCTTTTTCATCTTGATCAGCACCTGTGCTGAGACTTCCTGCGAGGCGATCTTCTTGCCGCGCACTTCCACCCAGGCGTCGCCGTTGTCGGCCTTGACGATTTTGTAGGGCATCAGGTCGATGTCCTTCTGCACTTCTTTTTCTTCGAAGCGCCGGCCGATCAGCCGCTTCACGGCATACAGCGTGTTTTTCGGGTTGGTGACTGCCTGGCGTTTGCCCGGTGCCCCGGTGAGAATCTCGCCATCGTCCATGTAGGCGACGATCGACGGGGTGGTGCGCGCGCCTTCGGAGTTTTCAATCACCTTCGGCTGGCCGTTTTCCATCACCGCCACGCAGGAGTTCGTGGTGCCCAGGTCGATGCCTATGATCTTGCCCATGTCCAATACCTCGTTCTGAAAAGTGGTTGCGCCGGGGATATCTTATAAGTAATTGATTTTATTCAATAATTTATAAGAGTCTTGGCGGCGATTTCGATGCTTTGTTGCCGATGCTGTGTTGATTAAGTAACTGGGGTTGATAGTGTGGTTTTCAAGCGGTGGTTTTCAAGCGTCCCTGGCCTTGGACACGGTCACCAGCGCCGGGCGCACCACGCGGTCGTGCAGCACATAACCTTTCTGCAGCACCTGCACCACGGTGTTCGGTTCGGCGTCGGCCTCGACCATACTGATTGCCTGATGGCGATGCGGATCGAATTTCTGGCCGACGGGGCTGAGCTCGGCGAGTTTGAATTTTTCGAAAGCGGCCGACAATTGTTTCAGTGTCAACTCGGCGCCGCTTTTCAGATTCTCGACAGTCGCAGTCTCTACGGCCAGCGCGGCTTCCAGGCTGTCTTTCACCGCGAGCAGTTCGGTGGCAAAACCATCCACGGCGTATTTGTGTGCGTTGGCGACATCGGTGATCGCGCGTTTGCGCACGTTTTCCGTTTCCGCCTTGGCGCGTAGCCAAGCGTCGTGGTGTTCCAGTGCGTCGAGTTCGGCCTTGCGCAGCAGTTCTTCGGTCGACGGCATGATTTCCGGCGCCGGGGCTGCGGTTTCCGGGCTTTGGTCTGGTGGTTCCTGGGACATGATGGTTTTTGTTTTGGGTGATGGGGTGACTGTGGGCATGTTGGGCCGACCCTTTGAATTTCAAGGGTAATTTTCTATTTTTATAAAATATTGTTTTTAAAGGTAATTAAAGGTCGCCGGGGGTGGCCCGGCGGCTAGTCACTTTCTCTTGCTTCGCCAGGAGAAAGTAACCAAGAGTAGGGGCGCCCCGGACTCGGTGTCGCGTAGCGGGGGTGCGGGCAGGGGCAGCCGATGGCTGCTCCCGCAAACGGTCCTGCGGCGAACGAGTCGCAGCCATCCTCCCGGCTTGGCTGCGCTGCTCGGCGGCTCACAAGGGGAGGCAGTGGTATGCCATAAGCACTTGGCTATGCGGGGAAATAGAGGGCGGCGAACATTAGCCCGCGTAGGGCGCAATAACCGCAGGGCCCCCCAAGGGGGCTTCTGCGGGCGCATTGCGCCGCATGTTCAATCCTGTGGTGCCCGGTAGCCGCCTATTTGTCGACGTTGCCCGCTTGTTCGGCACTCTGTTGTATGGCCTGAGTGGCCTGATCGATTTTCTGCTGCGCTCTTTCCTTGGTTTGTTGCGCGGCTTCCATTTCCTGCTTTTTAATCGTTGCGCTGGTGGCAGCAGTGGTGGCGACTTCGGCACCGCAGCCCGCCAGTGAGGCTGCGACAACGGTAATGAGTAATGCTTTCATATTGTTTCCCTGAGTATGCGCAAGATTTGCGCTGGATGATTTTTCGAAATGCCTACAGTCGTTTGCGGGATTCAGCGATCAGCCAGGCGATGAACGCTTCGACTTCCGGTCGCAGGGTTTTCTTTTGCGGGTACAGCGCGTAATACGCCAGTTCCGAAGGGATGCTGTGTTCAGAGACGCGGACCAGTCGTCCGACTGCGATGTCTTCTTCCGCCAGTACATCCCTCGCCAGCGCCACGCCCTGGCCGCCGATGGCTGCGCTCAGCAGCAGTCCGGCGTCGCTGAATTCCGTGCCTGAGGGTATCGGGGGATTTTTTAAGGCGGCGCTTTTGAACCAACGGTCCCAGGGATCTCTGGGGGAGCGCAGCAGCGTGGCCTTGGCCAGATCGCGTGGGGTTTTGAGTTTGTGCCTGGTTTTGTAGGCGGGGTTGCAGACGGGGAATATCCTCACTGGCAGCAACCGGGTTTTTTTGAAGCCCTGCCAGTCCTTGCCTTTAGCATAACGAATCGCCAGATCGACTTCGCCGGATCGCAGGTCGGCCAGTTGGTTCAGGGCAGAGTGGTGTACTGCACGGATTTCGAGCCGGGCATCGGCATGCTTTGCGTAGTAACCGTCGAGCCGGTGCGCCAGCCACTTGTTGGCCAGTGCCGTCGATACGTTGATGCGGATCGTGGTGGAAGCATCCTGGCGTAGCCTGGATGAAGCGGAACGCAGGATCAGCAGCGCATCAAGTACCGCCCCCAGAAAAACCGTGCCTTCATGCGTCAGGTCGAGGCTTTGTTTGTTGCGGATGAAAAACTGGGTGCCGTAGTGTTGTTCCAGCAGCTTGATGCGATGGCTGACCGCGCTCGCGGTGATGTGTAGCTCATGCGCCGCCTTGGCAAAACTCTGCAGCCTGGCCGCCGCTTCGAAGGCGACCAGGGTGTTTAAAGGCGGGAGGCCGAAGGACATCCGCAGGGCAACATGAAAAAAGATTGGGGTGGCACAAACATATTTCGCTTTACGGGGAGCGGCTGATGCTTATTATATTCGCGCCTGCAATGGCCGGTCATGGCCGATATCGTTGGTAGCCGATACTCACTCAGCAAACAGCACATATTCGAGGAGCAGCAATGGATCTGAATCTTAAAGGGCGCACCGCCTTCATCACCGGCGCAAGCCGCGGCATCGGCCGCTCAATCGCCATCGCGCTGGCGGCGCAGGGCGTCAACCTCGGCTTGTTTGGCCGTGACATGAAGCGTTGCAAGGATGTGTCTGCTGAAATCCAGCTCAAACATCCGGGGTTGCGCATTGCGGTGATCGAGATGGACGTTGCCGATGCTGCTGCGATCAAACCTGCAGTGAGCAAGGCGATTGCCGAACTCGGCAGTGTCGACATCCTGGTGAATTGTGCCGGTGGCGCCTATCGTGGCCGTCTTGCCGATATCCCCGACCATCTGTGGGAAGAATATTTCGCGGTGAAGCCGCTCGGGCTGATCCGCATGACGCGGGAAACCATGCCTTTCCTGAAAAAATCCAATCAGGGCCGTGTGATCCACATGTCCGGAACGCGTGGTCGCGAGCCGCATGGCGTGCAGGTGATGTCGGGGCCGATCAACCTCGGCACGCTGAGTATCACCAAGGCGATGGCCAATGAATTTGGTCCGGCAGGCATTACCGTGAATGCGATCTGCCCCGGTTCCACGGATACCGGGCGCTGGACGGAGCTGGTGAGTATCCGGGCGAAGGAGAAAAATATTTCCATCGTCGAAGCCGAGAAAGAACTGACGGCCGATGTGCCGATGGGGCGTGTGGTCAAACCCGAAGATGTGGCCGACCTGACGGTGTTCCTGGCGTCGGCGCGGGCGGGGATGATCAACGGTTGTTCGATCAACGTCGATGGAGGACGCAGCCGTGCGATCTGACTTTCTGAAACTCGCGGCTGGCGCGGCACTGTCTTGCTGCATGGCTGTACAGCCGGTGTCGGCGCAAAATTTTCCGGAGCGCACCTTGCGGCTGATCGTGCCGCTGGCGCCGGGCGGGGGCAATGATGCGGCGGCACGTGTAGTCGCCGGAGGACTCAGTAAACGTCTTGGCCAGCAGGTGATTGTCGATAATCGCCCGGGTGGCGGTTCGGTAATTGCTTCGCAAGTCGTTCTTGGCCTGCCCGCCGACGGTTATACCTTGTACCTGTTCAGCACCAACGTCAGCATGGCACCGCTGCTGCAGGCGAAACTGCCCTTCGACACGCTGCGCGATTTTGCGCCGCTGAGCCGCATTGGCATCTCGCCCGGCGGATTGATCGTGCATCCTTCCTTGCCAGTTTACAAAGTGATGGACCTGGTGTCGCTGGCCAAGGCACGTCCGGACCAGATCACCTTCGGCTCCTCGGGCCCGGGCGGCGGATCGCATCTCGGCGGCGAACTGTTCAACCTGCTGGCCAAGGTCAAGCTGCTGCATGTGCCGTACAAGGGCAGCGCGATGGCAACGATGTCGGTGCTGAGCGGCGAAACCCAGGTGGCATTCAACAATCCGACATCGTCGATGCCGCATATCAAGGCCGGGCGCCTGCGCCTTGTTGCGGTGACCACGGCGAAACGCTGGCCGCTGATTCCTGGGACTCCCACCATCAGTGAGTCCGGCGTGAAGGGTTATGAGCACCTGATCTGGAACGGCCTCGCAGTGCGTGCGGGTACGCCCAAGCCGGTGTTTGACAAGCTGTATGCGGGCCTGATGGAAGAACTCAAGTCGCAGCAGCTCGCGGATCTGCTGGCCCATGACAGTTCGCTGCCGTCACCGGAAACGCCGCAAGCCTTCATCAGTTTCCTCGAGAACGAGCAGGCGAAATGGCGGCCGGTGGTGAAGCAGGCGGGCATTTCGGCGATGTAAGGTCGGTGACTTAAGGTCGGTAACTTAAGATCGGACAGTTCATGAAAACATTAGAAACAAGCGTGGCAATTAGTGCGGCACCCGGCGCGACGGCGGCGTTGGCGTCTTACGTCGCTGCCCTGCGTTATGAAGATTTGCCGCCCACTGTCATCGAAAGAACCAAGACTTGCCTGCTGGATACCTTTGGCTGCATGTTTCTTGGCGTCACCTTACCGTGGACGCGCATTGTGATCGAGGTGGCACGCGAGGAGGGCGGTGCACCACAAGCCTCGATCATCGGCAGTGCCGAACGCCTGTCGGTGGCGCAGGCCGTGCTGGTTAACAGCACGGCAGGGCATGGTTTCGAACTGGATGATGCGCATACCCGTGCTTCGATGCACGCCGGTTCGCTGGCGATTGCCGTGGCGCTGGCGTTGTCGGAGTGGCGTGCTTCCACATCAGAGCCGGTCAGCGGCCGCGAATTCATCACCGCGATCGTTGCCGGCTATGAAGCCGGCCTGCGCATAGGCATTGCTGGCGCGGGCAACATTTTCAAGCGCGGTTTTCATTCGGCTGCGGTGTGCGGCGGCTTCGTCGCTGCGGCGACCGCTGCGCGTTTGCTGAATCTGGATGCGGCCCGTACACAGCATGCGTTCGGCATTGTCGGTTCGATGGCATCGGGTTTGATGGCGGCCCAGGAAGGTGCAATGGTCAAACGCCTGCATGCGGGGCTGGCGGCCAAAAACGGCGTCACCGCAGCGTTGCTGGCGCGGCGTGGTTTTACCGGCATCATCAATGTACTGGAAGCACCCTTCGGTGGTTTTTTCAGTTCAATGACTGATCAGCGCAATCTCGACGCGTTGACCACAGGACTGGGCACGCAATGGGAAACCCTGGCGCTTGGCTTCAAGCCTTATGCCACTGCCGGTGCGGTGCATCCCTCTCTGGCATTGCTTGACGCCATCATGATCGAGCATCAGTTGAAGGCGGACGACATCGCGCAAATCGATGTCGAGTGCACGACGCATTGCAGGGATCATGTGGCCTGGCCCTATGTGCCGCAGGGTGTGGCCTCGGCACAGATGAATATGTTTTACGCGCTGTCAGTGATGGCGCTGGAGCGGGCGGCGATGGTTGCGCAGTTTGATGAGAGCAAACTGGAGCATCCGGACATACTCGCGTTCATGCATCGCATCAAGGTCACCACCGATGCGAAGTTTGATGCGATGGGCAATGCCTTCCGTTATGCGACGCGCTTGACGGTCACGACTGCAGGCGGTGAGCGTCATGCCAAAGAAATGCTGCATCGCCCCGGATCACCGGACGCGCCGCTGACGGCCGGGCAACTCAATGCGAAGTTCGAGCAGTTGGCTGCGAGTGTGCTGAATGCGGAGGCCCGCAAGCGCCTGCGGGAGACGGTAGAGGGCCTGGAAACACTGGCTACACTGGAGCCGCTGATCGCACAATTGCGCAGTGGCTCGGCGTAATTTATAAGTAATTGATTTTTTTGATAAATCAAGAAATCGCCGCGGGTGGCGGGTGGCGGGTGCGGTGCGCAGTATCAATGCTTCGCGCCCAAGCCGGCCGCGCGCGTGCGTGATGCGCTCAGGCTTTCTGCGGTGGCATTGTTGTTCCAGCCCAGCACATTCTTCAGCACAATGTCGGTCAGCGCGTGGATCCAGTCGTCGCGTTCATTGAGGCAGGGGATGTAGTGCAGTTCCTTGCCGCCATTGGTGAGGAAGTCGCCTTTGGCTTCAATCGCGATTTCTTCCAGCGTTTCCAGGCAGTCGCTGACAAAACCGGGGCAGGTCACATCAACGCGGCCGGTTTTCTTTTTGGCGAGTGCCTTGATGGTTTCGGTGGTGTACGGCTTCAGCCATTCGGCGCGGCCGAAACGGGACTGAAAAGTCACTGAATAAAAATCAGCCTTGAGGCCGATCTGTTCGGCGATCAGGCGGCCGGTTTTCAGGCATTCGCAGTGATAGGGATCGCCCAAGTCCAGCGTGCGCCGCGGCACACCGTGGAAACTCAGCACCAGGTGATCGCCGCGACCGTGTTTGAACCAGTAGTCCTGGATGCCTTGCGCCGCCGCCTTGATGTAACCCTCGTGGTCGTGGAAGTGCCGCACGGTGCGCACCGCCGGCTGGTTGCGCATGCGGCCGATAACTTCAAATGCGGCGTTGAAAACAGTGGCGGTAGTGCTCGCTGAATATTGCGGATACAGCGGCAGCAACAGGATGCGGTCGCAGCCCTGCGCTTTTAATGCATCCAGTTTTTCACGGATGGAAGGTTTGCCATAACGCATTGCGAAATCGACAACATGCGGCTGCTTCAGTCGTTCGCCGAGGTAACCCTGCAGCAGCTTCGCCTGCTGCGCGGTATGCACCTTCAGTGGCGAACCCTCCTTGGTCCACACCTGCGCATAACGCGCGGCCGAGGCCTTGGGGCGGGTGGTCAGCACGAACAGGTTGAGAATCAACCACCACACCGGGCGCGGGATTTCGACCACGTACGGATCGGAGAGGAATTCGCGCAGGTAAGTGCGTACCGCGCCGGGTGTTGCCGAGTCGGGCGAGCCGAGGTTGATCAGCAGAATGCCGATTTTCGGCGCGGTGCCGTGGGCAAATGAGGGCTCTTTTGCAAATAAGCTCATGATGTTGATTCGTGAAGAGTGAATGAGTGAAGGTGTGAAAAACGCAGGGTTTCGGGGTGGATGTTGTGTCTTCACCCTTTCACATATTCACATATTCACATCTTCACAAACAGCGTGTTCACCTCTGGAGGGCGCTGCTCAGCAGCTTGGCAGTGATGTCGACGATGGGAATCACGCGTTCATAGGCCATGCGTGTCGGGCCGATGACGCCGACGGTGCCGACAATCTTGCCGTCGACTTCGTAGGGCGCAGTGACCACGCTGCATTCGTCCAGCGGCGTCAGTCCCGCTTCGCCGCCGATGAAAATCTGCACGCCCTGTGCGCGGCTCGATACATCCAGCAGTTGCAGCAGCGTGGCGCGGTGCTCAAACAGGTTGAACAGGTCGCGCAGCTTGCTCATGTTTGAAGACAGGTCGTCGATACCGAGCAGGTTGGTTCCACCGGAAATCACCACGTCTTCGGCGGATTCGCTGACGGCCTGGTCGCCGGCAGCGAGCGCTGCCGCCATCAACTGGGTCATGTCTTCGCGTAGTTGTTTAAGTTCGGACTGCAGGCGGCGGCGGATTTCGTCGAAAGTGCAGCCGGCAAAATTCTGGTTGAGGATGTTGGCGGCTTCGACCAGTTCGGACGGTGAATACGCTTTCTCGGTCTGGATGATGCGGTTCTGTACATCACCTTCGGCAGTGACCAGAATCAGCAGCAGGCGTTTTTCGGCGAGCCGGAGGAATTCGATATGGCGGAAGCCGGCGCTGCGTCGCGGTGTGACTACCACACCGGCGAAACGGGTGATCTCCGACAGCACATGCGAAGCCGAGGCGACCAGCTTTTGCGTGCCCTCAACCTGTAACTGACCTTCAAGCTGGTTGATCTCGATGCGGTCCAGTGGTTTGACGGTGAGCAGCGTGTCGACAAAAAAACGGTAGCCGCGCGGCGTCGGGATGCGGCCGGCAGAAGTGTGCGGACTGGCGATGAAGCCCATGTCTTCAAGATCCGCCATCACGTTGCGGATGCTCGCCGGCGACAGGTCGAGTCCGGAAAATTTCGACAGCGCGCGCGAACCCACCGGCTGGCCGTCGGCGATGTAACGCTCGACCAGGGTTTTCAGTAACAGCTGCGCGCGTTCGTTCAGTGCCTGTGTTTCATTCGCCATGAAATGATTTTACACAAAAAGCACGCCACCTCAGCACTCTCTGCGGTAGAGCGCCAATGCATTGTTTTTAATGGGTTTGCACGGTGCCGGGCGCGGTGAAATTATGGTTTAATGAGCGTCGAACAAAAGAGCGGGTGACGCTCATCCCTCACCCCCGACCCCTCCCCCCGAGGGGGAGGGGAGATGCGAGATGAGCATACCGCCCGCATGCTCATCAATGAACAATGGCTGCCATGCCCATTGCATTTCCCACTGTTGCACTGATCGGTAAATACAAGACACCGGAGATCGCCGTACCGGTGATGAAGCTCGCGCGTTTCCTTGAGGAACGCGGCGTCAAGGTGCTGCTTGACCGCCTGACCGCGGCGCATATCCAGAATTGTCCGTACGAAGTGCTGCTGCTCGAAGACCTCGGCCGCGAAGCGGATCTGGCGATTGTCATCGGCGGTGATGGCACCATGCTCAACATCGCGCGCACCTTTGCACCCTGCGATGTGGCGCTGGTGGGCGTCAACCAGGGGCGGCTGGGTTTTCTGACTGACATTTCGCTGGACACGATGTTCGAAACCATGACATCAATCCTCGACGGCCAGTACGTGACCGAGGAGCGCATGCTGCTGCAGTCTGAGGTTTACAGCGGCGACAATGGTAGCGGCCAGGAATGCGTGTTCGATGTGCTGGCCTTCAATGATGTGGTGGTGGCCAAGGGTTTTCGTGGCGGCCTGGTTGAAATCGAAGTGCAGATCGACGGCCAGTTCATCTACAACCAGCGTTCCGACGGCCTGATCGTCGCGACCCCCACGGGTTCGACGGCATACGCACTGTCGTCCGGCGGTCCGATCGTGCATCCCGCGCTAAGCGTGATGGCGCTGGTGCCGGTGGCGCCGCACACGCTGTCCAACCGGCCGATCATCATCGGCGGCGACAGCACTGTCGAAATCGTCGTACGCAGTGCCGACGACCCGCGTGCGCATTTCGACAGCCATTCGCATTTCGACTTGCGCGAGAATGATCGCGTCGTCATACGGCGCTATCCGCACAAAATAAAATTGTTGCATCCCGTGGGCCACAGCTATTACGCGATGCTGCGCGAGAAGCTGCACTGGAACCGGGACTGATGAAAGCGTGAGGATGTGAATAAGTGAATGAGTGAATAAGTGAATAAGTGAATAAGTGAATGAGTGAATGAGTGAAGGAGTGCAGGAGTGAAGGAGTGCGGATGAGGCGGAATCATCGTAACCTGCGAGTCTGGCAGAGTGCGGTGGAGTTGGTGGACGATATCTATCTGCCAACTGCAAAATTCCCGAAAGAAGAGTTGTATGGACTTTCATGTCAGATGCGACGGGCAGCGGTTTCTGTGCCATCAAATATTGCCGAATGTTGCGCCAGGGCCGGGACCAAAGAACTCATTCATTTTCTCAATATCGCGGGTGGATCACTTTCTGAACCGGATACCCGGCTTGAAATCGCCAAGCGTCAGGGCTATCTCGCGGACGCTGAGCCACTTATGGAACGAATTGATGGCGTGTTTGCATTGTTGGTTGCTTCGATATCCTCCCTCAAACGCAAGGTATAACCCGGTTTTGCGCATTCACGCCTTAACTCATTCACCCTTTCACGGCAAAGCCGCATGTTGCAACGGCTGACCATCCAGGATTTTGTCATCGTCGCTCGCCTTGAGCTCGAGTTCGGCGCTGGCTTCACCGTGCTGACCGGCGAAACCGGCGCCGGCAAATCCATCCTGATCGATGCACTGGCGCTGACCCTGGGTGAACGCGCCGATGCCATCGCCGTGCGTCAAGGTGCTGCCCGCGCTGATGTCACTGCGGAATTCGACACCGACGGCAACAGGGCCCTGCAATCGTGGTTGTCCGACAACGACCTTGCCGGCGACGAGGGCGTTTGCCTGTTGCGGCGCGTGGTCGAGGTGTCGGGCCGTTCGCGTGGTTTTATCAACGGCCATCCCGCAACCGCCGCGCAGTTGCGCGGCGCCGGTGATTTTCTGGTGGATATTCATGGCCAGCACCAGCACCAGTCCCTCAGCCGTCCGGCGACGCAGCGCGCGCTGACCGATGCTTATGGCGGCATGGCGGCGCAGGCGGAACTGGTCAATGACGCCTGGCGTACCTGGCAGCGGCGGCGCGGGGAACGGCTGGCATTCGAAGGCAATGCTGTGGCGATCAACGCCGAGCGCGAACGCCTCGAATGGCAGTTGCAGGAACTTGATGCGCTGAAACTGGAGCCTGGCGAATGGACCAGGGTCGGCGCCGAGCATGCGCGGCTGGCGCATGCTGCCAGCCTGATCGAAGCGGCGCAGGCTGGTGTGGAAATGCTGACTGAAGGCGAGGGCGCTGCGCTGGCGCAGTTGAACAGTGTCATTGCCCGTCTGCAGCCGCTGCTGGCGCATGATGCACGGCTGAAAGACATCCTCGATGCGCTGGAACCGGCACAGATTCAGTTGCAGGAAGGTGCCGGCGCCTTGCGGCGTTATGGCGAACGCACTGATCTCGACCCGCAACGTCTGCGCGAAGTCGAGCAACGCCTCGATGCATTGCATACCGCTGCGCGCAAATACCGTGTTGACGCTGATGCGCTGCATGAATTGGCTGAGCACACACGGCAGCGGCTGGCTGAACTCGGCGCCGGTGGTGATCCCGAAACCTTGCGTGCGCGCGAAAACGAAGCCGAGGCGGCGTATCGCGAGGCCGCGAAAAAACTGACCGCGGGGCGCAAAAAGTCTGCGAAAAAACTCGCCGAAGCAGTGACTGCCGGCATGCAGGAACTGGCGATGCAGGGCGGTGTGTTCGAAGTGGCCCTGGAGCCGCTGGAAACGCCCGCGGCGCACGGTCTGGAACTGATCGAATTCCGCGTCGCGCCACATAAAAGTATGACGCCGCAGCCGATTGCCAAAACCGCATCCGGCGGCGAACTGTCGCGGCTGTCGCTGGCAATACAGACGGTGCTGAGCCGCGTGGCGCGGGTGCCGACGCTGGTGTTCGACGAAGTGGATGTCGGCATCGGCGGCGGTGTCGCAGAAATTGTCGGCCGCAAGCTGCAGTCGCTGGGCGGCAAACATCAGGTGATGTGCATTACCCATCTGCCGCAGGTTGCGGCTGCCGCTGATCAGCAGTGGCAGGTGCGCAAGGCGACGGCGGGCGGCAAGCCGGCGTCAGTGGTGGTTGTGCTCGACGCCAAGGCGCGCGTCGAGGAAATTGCGCGCATGCTGGGCGGGGTGAAAATTACGGACACCACGCGCAAGCACGCTGCCGAAATGCTCGGGAAAAAATAAGGCAGTCCCGGGGTGTGCTGCTCAACGCGCGAGCAACCACCCCAGCCACGCGGCCGCAATCGTCAATACCAGTCCCGGCACGACCTGCAGCGCAAATGGCCTGCCGCCATTGACGAACGCCAGCACGATTTTGGTGGCCGTGTTGGTGCTGAGTCCGACCAGCACGGGCAGGGCGGCTTCGGAGAGGTTGATTTTTCCGGCGGTAACCAGGGATCCGATGGATACCGCGATCGAGTGCGCATCGGCAAATCCGGCTGCGGCTGCTGCCGGGATCAATCCGGACGCGCCGAGATGCGCGACAATGGCGGCGGAGGCAAACATCACTGCCGTGATGGTCGCTGCAAACAGCAGCGCGGTGCGGAAGCTGAACGCGCGTCCGGGGTCTCCCCCCTCGGGCACCGGCCGGCCGGCGGTTTTCAGCATGAACAGCGCGCCGTAGGCGACGGCCGTTGCTCCAGCGCAGGCCAGAGGCACCGCCAGCGCCCGCAGCAAATCCAGACTGGTGGCTGCGAGCAGGAGGGTCATCTGCGCGATGGTGGCCACGGTCGAGAGCACGGCGCCCGCCACTGCGGGTCCGGTCAGCGTCGGTGTTTGCCGCGCGCGTACGCCCATGCTGCCGATGGTGGCGGCGCTCGACACAAAACCTGAGGCGAAACCGGCGATGGCGAGGCCGTAACGCGGTCCGAGCAGCCGCAGCGCGATGTGGCCGGCGGCGCCGATGGCCATCATCAGGATTACGATGGTCCAGGCAACATGCGGATTGATTGCCGAGTACGGACCGATGTGCCGATCCGGAATGAGCGGCAATACCACCAAAGTCGCTGCCGCCAGCAGCAGTGCATCATTGAATTCGCTTTCGGTCAGTACTTTGCGCGCGAAATGATGCATGCGGTTGCGCGCGGCGAGCAGAATGGCCACGCCAGCGCCGAGGCCGGCCGCCAGCGCCGGTTCGCGCATGGCCAGCGCGCCCAGCAATACGGTCAGCAGCAGCGCGGTTTCCGTGGTCAGCCCCGGGTCTTTTGCCTTGGTCCGGCTGTAACCGATGGCGATCAGCAGGATTACACCGCAGGTGGTGACGGCCAGCAGAATTTCATTGCCGAGCAGGACGCTGACGGCGCCGAGCAGGGCCACCACTGCAAAGGTGCGCATTCCGGCGACGGCGCGCGCGGGCCCTTCGCCCCTGCGCCGTTCACGTTCGATGCCGATCAGCAGTCCGATACCGAGCGCGATGGCCAGCCTGATCCAGGATTGCTCGTCAGTCGGCATCAGTGATTTTTCCGCGGCTGCGCTCTGGCGGATGCGCCCGGGACAGTCGGTCAGGCTTTGTTTTTGCGAGGACAGGCGCTGCGGATGCAGTCGGCGTAGATATGCAGGGAATGGTCATGGATGCGGAAGCCGCGATCCTTGGCGACTTTTTCCTGGCGCTTTTCGATTTCCGGATCGTAGAACTCCTCGACGTGGCCGCACTGCAGGCAGAGCAGATGGTCGTGGTGGCTGCCCTGGTTCAGTTCGTAGACGGCCTTCCCCGATTCGAAATGGTGCCGCATCAGCAGGCCGGCCTGCTCGAACTGGGTCAACACGCGATACACCGTGGCCAAGCCGGTATCGGTGCCTTCGTCCACCAGTTTTTTGTAAACGTCTTCCGCCGCGAGGTGGCGAACATCGCTTTTTTCGAACAACTCAAGGATGCGCAGCCTTGGCAGCGTGGCCTTGAGGCCGATGGTTTTCAGGTCCTGCGGAGAACTCATCGCGTTTCCTGTCGGATGGGGCTGAAGGGCAGCATTGGCGCAAGTGCAGATGCTCATGCCTGGCCAATCTCGGCTATGATATCAGCAATAATCGTTGATGCATGTTGCGGGCCGGCAGGCCCGGTATCATTTGGCGCACATGAAAAAAATTCTGATTTCCGTGATGTTTGCGACACTGTTTTTGCCGGGCTGCGGCAATATTCCGATATTGCCTTTTTTGAAGCCGTACAAGATCGAAATTCAGCAGGGTAATTACGTCACGCAGGAGATGATCGCCAGGCTCCAGCCGGGAATGACCCGCAGCCAGGTGCGTTTTGCGCTGGGCACGCCGCTGATCGTTGATCCTTTCCGCACTGATCGCTGGGATTATGCCTACACCCTCTATAAACAGGGGCAACTGGTCGAGCAGCGGATGGTGACAGTGATATTCCGCGGTGAGGTGCTGGATCGCATTGAGGGCGACGTGGTCGCCGGTGCCAATATTTCGCAGCCACCGGCTGCGGGCAAGGCGGTCGTGCCGGCGGCGCCCGCTGCGCCTGTGGTGCCGGCCGTCATTCCGGAAAAGAAATGAGCGCCGCAAAAAAACAAGCCAGAATCGCAGTTGCCGGCAGTGCCGGCCGCATGGGCCGCACGCTGCTGGAGGCGGTGGCCGGGGACGGCGGCGTGGTGCTGGCCGCAGCGCTGGAGCAGACGGGTAACCCACAAGTCGGGCGCGATGCCGGTGAACTCGTCGGCGCGCCGCGCGGTGTGCTGATCAGCGATAACCCGGAGCAAGTGCTTGCCGGCTGCGACGTGCTGATCGATTTCACGCGACCTGAGGGCACGCTGCGGCATCTCGCCATCTGCCGCAAACTGAAAGTGCGCATGGTGATCGGCACCACAGGCTTTGACGACGCCGGCAAACAGGCCATCGCTGATGCTGCGCGCGGGATTGCCATTGCAATGGCGCCCAATTTCAGCGTCGGTGTCAATGTAACCTTCAAGCTGCTTGAAGTGGCGGCGAGAGCGCTCAATCAGGGTTACGACGTCGAGGTGGTGGAAGCCCATCACCGGCATAAAGTCGATTCGCCTTCAGGCACTGCTTTGCGCATGGGCGAGGTCGTCGCGAGAGAACTGGGTCGTGACTTGCGCGAATGCGCGGTTTACGGGCGTGAAGGTCATGTCGGTGAACGCAATGCTGAAACCATCGGGTTTGCCACCGTTCGCGGCGGCGATCTGGTCGGCAACCATACCGTGATGTTCATTGGTACGGGTGAGAGTCTGGAGATTACCCACAGGGCGACAAGCCGTGCAAATTACGCCGCAGGGGCCTTGCGCGCTGCGCAGTTCATCATGGCGAAACCGGCGGGCCTGTTCGACATGTGGGACGTGCTTGGATTGCGTTGAGCCGGTCGCCGCTGTCATTCTGGCCATTCTGGCAGCCGGGTGTTCAGAGTTGCCGTTTTAACCATCCATGATTAACCATCCATGAGCAGTAACGCTGCGAGCAGTTTTTTCTCATAATTGCCCAGTTGCCGCGGCAGCGTTTTTTTGTCCCAGGGATAAAATCCGCCCCCGCTTTTGACGCCCAGCTTCCCGGATTTCACCAGTTCCGCGAGGCAGCGCGGAGGTTTCTTGCCGCAGTGTAGCGTCGGATAGATCTGTTTCGCCGCCTCGTGATGAATGTCCAGTCCATTCAGGTCACGCTGCTGAATCGGGCCGCATGCGATATAGCGAAAGCCGAAACCGTAGCGGACCGCCTTGTCAATTTCCTCGGCGCTTGCGATGCCCTTATCCACGAGGTTGAACGCTTCGCGCAGCATTGCATGCTGGATCCGGTTGATGATCATCCCGGGAATATCGCGGCTGAGATTTACCGGGATTTTTCCCATCTCGGTCAGCCAATGGTTGAGCAGCCGGATGGTGCGCGGATTGGTCATCCTGCCGCGCACCACCTCAACAACCGGCACGAGGTTGGCAGGTGTGAGCCAGTGCATTGCCGCAGTGCGGTCACGATGTCTGATCTTGGCGGCGATATCGCTGAGGCGCAGGCTCGAACTGTTGGTGGTGATGATGGTCTGGCGGGACGCCAGAGTCTCGATTTCTCTGAACAGCCGTTGTTTCAGTGCGAGGATTTCCGGAGCAGCTTCCACCACCAGTAAGACACTGCGCCACGGAATGGTGGCGAGGTTCCCGTGGATGTCAATGCGGGTATTTGCAATGGGCGTGGTGGCGCCGGATGTCTTTAAAGCGGCTGCTGTGCGCTTGTGCAGCGATGCCCTGACCGCTGCCACCGGCTCGCATACATGCGCATGCCATCCATTTCCGGCAAACATCGCGGCGATGTCGCCCCCCATCTTGCCGCCGCCGGCGATTGCGACGTTTTTGCAGGGCGCCCGCATGTCAGTCGAGTCGTACGTTTGCCTGCTTCGCAACTGTTCGCCATTTCACGATTTCTGCCTTAAGGTATTGGGCGAATTCCTCTGGTGTGGAGCCGACAATGTCGGCGCCGAGGCCGGAAAGTTTTTCGCGTACATCGGGCAGCTTGAGAATGCGCAGCACTTCGGCGTTAAGTCTGAAAATGACCGGTTTTGGGGTGCCGGCAGGCGCCATGACGCCGCCCCATGAAACGGATTCGTAATCGGGAAAGCCAGACTCGGCCACGGTGGCGACATCGGGCAGTGACGAGACCCTCTTTTTCGGGGTGACTGCGATGGCCTTCAGACGGCCGGATTTGACATGCGCGATCGCGGCAAGAACCGTCGGCAGCGCGAACTGAATCTGCCCGCCCATCAAATCAGCCAGCGCCGGTGCGTCCCCTTTGTATGGAATCGCCCCGATGTCGATACCGGCCATGCTTTTCAGCATCTCCATGGCGAGGTGATTGGCCGAACCGTTGCCGCCGTTGCCGTATTTGGTCTGGCCCGGTTTCGATTTCGCGAGCGCAATCATCTGCTGCAGGTTGGTCACCCCGATGGACGAATTGGCAACGATCACCTGCGGTACGATGGTGGTCAGCGTCACCGGGGCAAAACTTTTTTCGGCATCGTAAGGCAGCTTTGCGTAGACGCCGGGGTTGATGGCATTGGGTCCGAGGTTCGCCATCAGGAGGGTGTAGCCGTCCTTCGGCGCCTTGGCGACCAGATCCAGCGCGATGATGCCGTTCGCGCCGGGGCGATTGTCAATCACCACCTGCTGTGCCCAGGTTTCCGTCATCTTGACGCCAAGCAGGCGCGCGGTGACGTCGGACGCGCCGCCCGGCGGATAGGGGATGACGAATCGGATCGGTTTCGCCGGATAGGTCTGCGTTGCCGCAATGGCGGCGTTGATGAAGACGAAAAAAACCATGACTGCAGCGATCAGCTTGCCCATGAAATCTCCCCTCATAATGATCGAGTCGTTTGCCCGTTTAGGGCCTGTCTGGCCGTTCAGTTGACCTTCGCCCCCGAGACCTTGACCAGCTTGCCCCATTTTTCGTATTCGGACTGGATGAAAGCAGCAAGTTCTTCGGGCGTGCTGCTGGCAATGTTGAAACCCTGAGCGGCGATCTTGTCGCGGGTCGCCGGTTCGCGCAGGATTTTCGCGATTTCGGTGTTGAGACGCGCCACGATGTCCTTCGGGATGTTCGCCGGGCCGACGATGGCCACCCAGTTGCCGAGTTCAAACCCGGGAAAGCCGGCTTCTATCATGGTGCTGACCTCCGGCAATACCGGATCGCGCTGCGCGCTGGTGACGGCGAGCGCGCGCATCTTGCCGGCTTTCACCAGCGGCACCAGCTCCGGCATGTTCTGGAACAGCAGTTCGATATGCCCGGCCATCAGGTCGGTGGCCGCCGGACCGCCGCCTTTATACGGCACATGCGTCAGATCCTTCGCGCCGTAGCCGCGCAGCATTTCCGCGGCGAGATGGCCCGGAGTGCCGGTGCCGGCTGAACCGTAATTAAGCTTGCCGGTTTTGGACAGCGCGATCACGTCCTTCGGCCCTTTGACCGGCAACACCGGATGCGCGGCAAGCAGCAGCGGAATATCCGCGACCTTGATGATGGCGGTGAAATCCTTGCGTACGTCGTAGCCGAGCTTCGGATACAGCGTGGCGTTGATGGCGTGTGTGGCACTGATGTTGCCGAAGGTATAGCCGTCGGGCGCGGACCGCGCCACCGCTTCAGCGCCGATATTGGCGCCGCCGCCCGGCCGGTTGTCGATGAGGACGCTGACCCCCAGCAACTCGGTCATCCGCGCGCCGATGATGCGCGCAAGGATATCGTTGGAGCCGCCGGGCGGGAAGGAAATGATGTAGCGGAACGGCTTGGTAGGGAACTTCTGCGCTTGCAGTGGCGGTGCAATGGCAAGCAGGACCGCGGTCAAGGCCAGGGCGAATGCCGCATGGAGTGGCTGTTTCAACATGATTCCTCCTGAGTGGAACTGCTATCTAATTGTTTTTAAAAATTATTTCTTGTAGTCCGGATAATGCTGTTCAACCAGTGCCAGTCCCGCGACCCAGTCGCGGCTGTTTGCGTCGTACTGGCCGTGTCGGCCGAATTCACGGGCGCGCGCTTCGCACAGTTGTCGTGACGGGATGACCAGTTCGCCGCCGCCGGCCAGTGCGCCGATCTGCGCGCGGCAGGCGAGTTCAAGAAAATGATGCTGGATATAGGCCTCGGGCACCGTCTTGCCGCAGACCAGCGCGCCGTGATTGCGCAGGATCATCAACCATTTTTTGTCACCCATGGCGCGGGCGAGACGCGTTGCGCCTGCTGTTGACGCGTCGTCACCATCGTAATCGTAGTAGGCGATCTGCTCGTGAAAGCGCATCGCCTGCTGGGTCAGCATCAGCAGACCAGGTTTTTGCGCCGACACCGCCAGATTGGCGGGGGAGTGGGTATGCAGTACTGCGTTAACGTCCGGGCGCTCACGCAGCACCGCGCCATGAATGTTGTAGGCCGATGGCGCAGCCTGATGGGGTGATGCCAGCACCTGTTTGCCGTCGAGATCGTACTTGACGAGGTTCGATGCCGTCACCTGCTCCATGAACACCGTGGCGGGCTTGACCAGGAAATGCGACGGGTTGTCCGGGAGTCGCACCGAGATGTGGTTGTAGGTCAGGTCGACAAACACAAAATGCGCGACCAGCCGGTGCGCCGCAGCCAGTTCGCAGCGCAGTTGCCATTCAACAGCACTGACCTGCTCGCGGACATTTATTGCGGCGTTCATGACTCAGGCAGCTTCTTTTTGCAGCATGCCGGATGCTTTCAGCACGCGCGCGATTTCGGCGCGCGTCGCCTCGTCCGGCTGTTTGGTCGGTGGGCGCACCGCCGCGGATTTAAGGCGGCCCGCCATCACCATCGCCAGCTTCATCCGTGCGTGCGCATCGCCGGTGGGTTCGCCCATGCCGTAGACGATGTCCTTCAGCGGATTGATGCGGCTCTGGCAGGCCATCGCGCGTTTCAAATCTCCGGCCTTCACTGCTTCCGTTAGCTCGAGAATCAGTTCCGGGATGAATGAGGCAAAGCCGAGCAATCCGCCGTCGACACCCTGCACCATGGAGGCGAGCAGATATTCGTCGTGGCAGGTGAGCACCGCTTTTTCCGGCGCGGCTTCGCGGATCGCCGCGATGTCGCGGGCGTATTTGTTCATTTCCCGTGTGCCGACCTTGAACAGCTTGACGTGTTTCAGTCGCGCCAGCCCGGCGAGCGTTTCCAGTGAGTAGGAGGCGCGGGTCCACGACGGGTAGACGTGCACCGCGAGGTCGAGTCCGCTGGCTTCGCCGATGGCGGCGAAATATTCGATGACATGTTCGCCGCGCATGCCAAAGCGCAGCCAGTGGTGCGGCGGCATGATGTCGAGTCCCGTGGCACCGGCGGCTTTCTGCAGCAGGGCCTGTTCCACGGCTTCGCTGATGCCTTCAGCGGTGACCGCCGAGATTACCGGCAGCTTGCCTTTGACTTCGTCGGCGACGATGCGCGTCACTTGCGCGCGCTCTTTGATGGTGAGGCTGAATACGTCGCCGGTGTGACCGTTGGTCATCAGCGCGGCGATGCCCTTGAAGCCGGCCAGCCACTGTGCTACCCGGCGCAGTTCCGGCTCGTCGATCGTGAGGTCCGCTTTCAGCGGCAGCGGCAGGGCGGGGATGATGCCTTTGTAATCGGTGTTCATGGCGGCTCCTTTAGGTATTGGAAATTATTTGTGCGAGGTCAGGCGGCGACAGGCGCATTCTGGATCGTGCCCTTGGCTTCGAGTGCGCGCGCGATGGTTTGCGTGGCGTCGAGCAGCGGCGCAGTCGCCAGTTTCTGGAATTGCGGCAGTGGCATGCGCAGGCTGGGTGCGGCCACGCTGACTGCCGCCACCGGCCGACCGTCGCGGTCGAGCACCGGCGCGGCGAGGACACGCAGTCCGGGTACAACGTCCTGATCGGACAGCGCCCAGCCGGCGTGACGAATTTTGGCCAGTTGCCTGAGGATGTCGGGTATCGCGGTCAGCGTTGCCGGCGTGAGTTTGACTCGCGGCAGCAGTTCAAGGACGCGTTTTTGCTCGCGCGCCGGCAACCAGGCGAGCAGCGCATGACCGATGGCCGAGTACCAGGCAGGAACGGTAGAGCCGATGCGCACGTCGACTCCCAGCCGCGTCAGGCCCGCCTGCACCCGCTCGACATAGACCACGTGTCCGCCCTCGAGCACACCCAGACTGGCGGCCTCGTTGACGCTGCCCACCAGCGAACGCAGTACCGGTCGCGCCAAGTCACGCAACTCCATGCGGGCGATGGCGTTGAAACCCAGATCGAGCGATTTCAGCGACAGGCGGAAGCGGCGCGTACCGTCGATGCGTATGACGTAACCGAGCATGACCAGCGTATTCAACAGTCGGAAGGCGGTGGCATTGTCGAGGCCGGCGCGCCGCGCGGCTTCAGCCAGAGTCAGTTCCGGGTCAAGGGCGCTGAAAGCCTCAAGCACGCGAAAACCTTTTGCCAACGACTGCACAACGTTTTTTGGATCGTGCGCTTCAGTGTGATGGGTCATGCGGTTCAGGAACTCGATTTTTTTGGGTTTTTTTTGGGTTTTAAAAATTCGGAATGCGAACTTTTATTTGAGAATAGTGTTGCAAGCATGCTGATGAATGTCAAGTAGAGGCCCATGCCATCACCCGGCATTTGAAGGCCGGCACGCCTTCGCGTATAATTCACCCAATGAAACGGCGGGACAGGGGAATACCTGTCCCGCTTTCCACATCTAATCCAGGAAAATCAGGAGCTTGCAGTGTCGTCGCGCATACCCGCCATCCTCGTATTGAAAGATGGCACGGTATTTCGCGGCGTTGCGATTGGTGCCGAAGGTATCGTTGCCGGCGAAGTTGTGTTCAATACGGCGATGACCGGCTATCAGGAAATCCTCACCGATCCGTCGTACTGCCGGCAGATCGTTACCCTGACCTATCCCCATATCGGTAATACCGGTGCCAATACCGAAGACCTCGAGTCGGGGAAGATTCAGGCCGCCGGGCTGGTGATCCGCGATCTGCCGCTGCTGTCTTCGAATTTCCGCGAGACCGTCACGCTGGGCGATTACCTGAAGCGTGAAAAGATCGTTGCCATCGCCGACATCGACACCCGCAAGCTGACGCGCCTGCTGCGTGACAAGGGCGCGCAGGACGGCTGCATCATGGCGGGCCGGGTTGACGAGAAAGCAGCGCACAAGGCCGCGCGCGAATTTCCCGGACTGGTCGGTATGGATCTGGCCAAAGTCGTGTCGTGCAAGGGCCCGTACGATGCTGACGAGACGGTATGGCAACTGGGCGCGGGTTACGGCAAACGCACCGAACAGAAATTCCATGTCGTTGCCTACGATTTCGGCGTCAAGCGCAACATTCTGCGCACGCTCGCCGCGCGCGGCTGCAAGCTGACGGTGGTCCCGGCGCAGACGCCGGCCACCGAAGTGCTGAAACTCAAGCCCGACGGCGTGTTCCTGTCCAACGGCCCCGGTGACCCGGAGCCCTGCGACTACGCCATCCGCGCCATCCGTGATCTGCTGGCGGCCGGCGTGCCGTTGTTCGGCATCTGCCTCGGTCATCAGTTGCTGGGCCTGGCCTGCGGTGCAAAAACGCTGAAAATGAAATTCGGCCACCACGGCGCCAATCACCCGGTGCAGGACCTCGAGTCAAAGCGGGTGATGATCACCAGCCAGAACCACGGTTTTGCGGTGGACGCGGCGACGCTGCCGGCCAACGCGAAGGTGACCCACGTGTCGCTTTTCGACGGCAGCCTGCAGGGTTTTGCGCTGACCGACAAACCCGCGTTCTGCTTCCAGGGACATCCGGAGGCGAGTCCGGGACCGCATGACGTGGATTATCTGTTCGACAAGTTTGTGAAGATGATGGAACAACAAAAAACCGGAGCCGCCGATGAACGCTGATAAGCGCAGATTAAAACCTGCCGCAATCGGTATCGGCGTCCATCGGCGGTAATCGGCGGTTAAAAAAGATGCCTAAAAGAACCGACATCAAAAGCGTACTGATCATCGGCGCCGGCCCGATCATCATCGGCCAGGCCTGCGAGTTCGACTATTCCGGCGCGCAGGCCTGCAAGGCGCTGCGTGAAGAGGGTTATCGCGTCATCCTGGTCAACTCCAACCCGGCGACCATCATGACCGACCCGGGCATGGCGGATGCGACTTACATCGAACCGGTGACCTGGCAGGTGGTGGAAAAAATCATCGCCGCGGAACGGCCCGATGCGCTGCTGCCGACCATGGGCGGCCAGACCGCGCTGAACTGCGCGCTCGACCTTGCCAAACACGGCGTGCTGGAAAAATACGGCGTGGAAATGATCGGCGCATCGAAAGATGCCATCGACATGGCCGAGGACCGCGAAAAATTCAAGAAGGCGATGGCCAGGATCGGCCTCGACAGCCCGCGTTCGGCACTGGCGCACAGCATGGAAGAGGCGCTGCAGGTGCAGGCTGTCGTCGGTTTCCCGACCATCATCCGCCCGTCGTTCACGATGGGCGGCACCGGCGGCGGCATCGCTTACAACCGCGAAGAATTCGTCGCCATCATCGAGCGCGGCCTCGATGCCAGCCCGACCAAGGAAGTGCTGGTCGAGGAATCGGTGATCGGCTGGAAAGAATACGAGATGGAGGTCGTGCGTGACCGCGCCGACAACTGCATCATCGTATGCGCCATCGAGAATTTCGACGCGATGGGCGTGCATACCGGAGATTCGATTACCGTGGCGCCGGCGCAGACGCTGACCGACAAGGAGTACCAGATCATGCGCAATGCCTCGATCGCCTGTCTGCGCGAGATCGGGGTCGAGACCGGTGGCTCGAACGTGCAGTTCGGCATTAATCCCGCAGACGGGCGGATGGTGATTATCGAGATGAATCCGCGCGTGTCGCGGTCCTCGGCGCTGGCCTCGAAGGCCACGGGTTTCCCGATTGCCAGGGTGGCGGCCAAACTCGCCATCGGTTACACGCTCGACGAACTGCGCAACGACATCACCGGCGGTGCGACCCCGGCCTCGTTCGAGCCGTCGATCGACTATGTGGTGACCAAGATCCCGCGGTTTGCGTTCGAGAAATTCCCGCAAGCCGACGACCGGCTGACCACGCAGATGAAATCGGTGGGCGAGGTGATGGCCATGGGCCGCACCATCCAGGAATCGATGCAGAAGGCGTTGCGCGGACTGGAGACGGGCGTCGACGGTTTCGACGAAAAAACCACGGATCCCGATGTCATTGAAAACGAACTCGGTGACCCGGGTCCGGAGCGGATTTTTTATGTCGCCGATGCGTTCCGTGTCGGCATGACATTGGAACAGGTCAACGGTTTTTCGCACATCGATCCGTGGTTCCTTGCGCAGATCGAAGACCTGGTGCATCAGGAGCAGGCACTGGCCGGCCGCAAGCTGGAAGACCTGGATGCCGATGCGATGCGGCAGCTGAAACGCGCCGGATTTTCCGACCGGAGGCTGGCGAAGCTGCTGGTGACGGATCAACACGCGGTGCGTGCGCATCGCCATGCGCTGAAGGTGCGCCCGGTCTATAAACGGGTCGATACCTGCGCCGCGGAATTTGCCACCGGCACCGCTTACATGTATTCGACGTACGAAGAGGACTGCGAGTCGCAGCCTTCGGATCGCAAAAAAATCATGGTGCTGGGTGGTGGACCGAACCGCATCGGCCAGGGTATCGAGTTCGATTACTGCTGCGTGCACGCCGCGCTGGCACTGCGCGAAGACGGTTACGAGACCATCATGGTCAACTGCAACCCGGAAACCGTGTCCACCGATTACGACACTTCCGACCGGCTGTATTTCGAGCCGCTGACGCTGGAAGATGTGCTGGAAATCGTCGCCATCGAAAAACCGCTTGGCGTCATTGTCCAGTTCGGCGGCCAGACGCCGCTGAAACTGGCGCGCGACCTGGAAGCCAATGGTGTGCCGATCATCGGCACCTCGCCGGATTCGATCGACGTCGCCGAAGACCGCGAGCGTTTCCAGAAGCTGCTGGTCAAACTGAAGTTGAAACAGCCGCCCAACCGCACCGCGCGCAGCGCGGCCAAGGCGCTGGCGGCCGCCGGAGAGATCGGTTATCCGCTGGTGGTGCGCCCGTCCTACGTCTTGGGCGGCCGAGCCATGGAAATCGTCCACGAACAGAGCGAACTCGAGCGTTACATGCGCGAGGCGATCAAGGTGTCGAATGATTCGCCGGTGTTGCTCGACCGTTTCCTCAATGACGCCATCGAAGTCGATGTCGATGCGGTCAGTGACGGCAAGGATGTGATCATCGGCGGCGTGATGGAGCACATTGAGCAGGCGGGCGTGCATTCGGGCGATTCGGCCTGTTCGCTGCCGCCGTTTTCGCTGTCGCCGGCGCTGCAGGAAGAGCTGCGCCTGCAGACGGTGGCGATGGCCAAGGCGCTGAAGGTGATCGGCCTGATGAACGTGCAGTTTGCGATCCAGCACGGACCGGAAGGTGCCGTGGTTTACGTGCTGGAAGTGAATCCGCGCGCATCGCGCACGGTGCCCTTCGTGTCCAAGGCCACCGGCCTGCCGCTGGCAAAAATCGCTGCGCGCTGCATGGCGGGGCGCACGCTGGCTGACCAGGGTGTTACCCGCGAAATCGTGCCGCCATATTATTCGGTCAAGGAAGCGGTGTTCCCGTTCATCAAGTTCCCGGGTGCGGACACCATCCTCGGTCCGGAAATGAAATCGACCGGCGAGGTTATGGGGGTGGGTGAGACTTTCGCCGAGGCCTTCGTCAAATCGCAGTTGGGTTCCGGCGAGCGTCTGCCCAAGTCGGGCAAGGTGTTCATCAGCCTGCGCGATGCCGACAAACTGCCGGTGCTGGATATCGCGCGCGTCATGACCGGCATGGGTTTCACGCTGGTGGCGACTCACGGCACCGCGAAGGCGCTGGAGACGGCGGGGCTGGCGGTGACACGCATCAACAAGGTGGCAGAGGGCCGGCCGCATATTGTCGACATGATCAAAAACGGCGAGATCGTGTTCATCATCAACACGGTCGAAGAGAAGCGCTCGGCAATTCGCGACTCCTATTCAATAAGGCGCGCGGCATTGCAGCAGCGCGTTACACTGTACACGACACTGGCTGGCGCGCGTGCGGCAGCCAATGGCATGGCGCAGGCCCGCGAACTGCAGGTTTATGCCTTGCAGGATCTGCACAAGCGGCTGACCGCATAACCCGTTATCCGGAGCATATCCATGAGTGCTAAAACCCCATTGACAGTCAAGGGCGCAGAAATGCTGCGCACGGAACTGCATGAACTGAAAACGGTGCAGCGTCCCGCCATCATCACGGCCATCGCCGAGGCGCGCTCGCATGGCGATCTGTCCGAGAACGCGGAATATGCGGCGGCCAAGGAGCGGCAGAGTTTCATCGAAGGTCGTATTGCCGAAGTGGAGTCGAAAGTCTCCAATGCACAGATCATTGATCCGTCGATGATGGATACCGACGGCCGCTGCGTGTTTGGCGCGACGGTGGATCTGGTGGAGGTCGGCGGTGCTGCGGTGACCTACCAGATCGTCGGCGATGACGAGGCCGATATCAAGCTCGGCAAAATCTCGATCAGTTCACCGATCGCCCGCGCCCTGATCGGCAAATACGCCGGTGACATGGCCGAAGTACATGCCCCCAGTGGTGTGCGCGAATACGAGATTATCGACATCCGCTACGTCTAGCGGTAACTGGTGACTGGTAATTAGTAATTGGTAAGCAGCACATGGTGGCGTGAGCTTATTTGATGCAGCCGGATTTCCAGTCACCAGTCACCAGTTTGATGCAGCCGGATTTCCAGTCACCAGTCACCAGTTACCAGTTACCAGTCACCAATCACCAATCACCAGTCACCAGTCATCAACCACCGAATGCGCAGCCTGGCCGGTGCCCTGCAATTCATTACCGCGACGCTGTGGGTCGGCGGCATGTGGGCCATCGGCTTTATCGTGGCACCGGTGCTGTTCGCCACATTGCCCGACCGCGCGCTGGCCGGGCTGCTTGCGGGCAAACTCTTTTCATTGATCGCGTGGGTCGGCATTGCCTGCGCGATTTACCTGATCGTCTACCGGCTGGCGCGTGACGGCGCGGGCGCGCTGCGTCAGGGATTGTTCTGGACCGCGCTGCTGATGCTGGTGCTGGTGATTTGCGGTGAGTTTGGCGTGCAGCCGGTGTTGGCGGCGCTGAAGGAGCAGGCGTTGCCCAAGCAGGTCATGGAGTCGGTGTTGCGCGACCGCTTTGCGACCTGGCACGGCGTGGCCAGCGGGCTTTATGTGATCCAGAGTGTGCTCGGCGCGGCACTGGTGATCCTGCTGGGCCGGAGCAAATAATCGTTTAAAAACAATTACTTGGTTATATTCCTGGGATCAGGCACCCTGAAAACTGCGCTTGGTGCGTCGTGGTCCGGGCCTGGCGCTTCGCGGTCCCGGTTTGGACGGGCGTTGCGTCAGTGCGGTTTTTTTGCCCGGCACTTTGCCTTCGCGGATTTCGCGTTTGGTCGGCGCGGCTTCGCCGTCGGGACGCGGGCGGAAGATCACCAGGACTTTTCCGATATGCTGCACGGCGACGGCATTGAGCGGCGCGCAGATGGCCTCGATCATTCCGGCGCGCGCGGCGCGGTCATCGCCGAACACGCGGATCTTGATCAGTTCATGGCTTTTCAGGCTGATGTCGATTTCATGAAGCACGGTCGGCGTCAGGCCGGCATCGCCGATGATGACCACCGGCTGCAGATGGTGCGCCCTGGCTTTTAATGCGCGGCGTTGCGCAGCAGTCAATATTTTCATGGGTAACTGGTGATTGGTAATTGGTGGATGGTAACCCCGGAAGGCCGGCTGCGCTTCTTCTGCTGACGATTTTGTTGCTGACGATTTATCATCTACCACCAACCAATCACCAATCACCAGTTACCAATCACCGGTTTTTCGCAATGGCTCGCAACAAGACCAGCAAAGCGTGGATGCAGGAGCATGTCAACGATCCCTATGTGCGGCGGGCGCAGGTGGAAGGCATGCGCTCGCGCGCGGCCTACAAACTGCAGCAATTGGCCGAGCGCGACAAGCTGCTGAAACCCGGCATGACGGTGGTTGATCTCGGCGCGGCGCCGGGCGGCTGGTCGCAGGTCGCCGGCCGTGTCGCCGGAGAAACCGGGCGCGTGGTCGCAGTGGATCTGCTGGACATGACCCCGGTCGCGGGCGTGATCTTCATCTGCGGGGATTTTGGCGAGGATGCCGTGCTGGCGGAAGTGGAGCAGGCCATAGGCAGCGGCGGGGTTGACCTTGTGCTTTCGGATATGGCCCCCAACATCAGTGGTGTCGCGAGCGTGGATCAGGCGCGCAGCGTGGGACTGGCCGAGCTGGCGCTGGATTTTGCCGTCAACCATCTGAAACCTCAGGGGAATTTTCTGGTCAAAGTGTTCCAGGGATCGGGCTTTGAGGCGCTGGTGGCGGATATCCGGTGCAAATTTGTCCAGGTCATGATCCGCAAGCCCGATGCGTCCCGCAGTCGTTCCAGTGAAGTCTATGTCGTGGCCAAAGGCCTGAAGGCCCGCGGCTGAGGTGTCCGCAGCGGGTGTTGCTGCTGCGGTGTGGGGAAAAAGAGTCTAGAATTGAATCACTTAGGTTATTTTTAGTGCGACTGCGGTCCCCGGGACTGCGCACAACGAGGAGCAATTTTGAACAATCTGATGAAGAACATGGCGATCTGGCTGGTGATCGCGTTGGTGTTGATGACGGTATTCAACCAATTCAACGCGCGGCAGATCACGCAAAAGGCCATGGAGTATTCCCAGTTCATCGACGAGGTGAAGCAGGGCAAGATTGCCAAGGTCACCATCGAAGGCCGCGTGGTGAAGGGCGTCAAGTCCACCGGTGAAAAATTCACCACCTACGCGCCCTCGGACATCTGGATGGTCACCGATCTGCTGAAGAACGGTGTCATCGTCGAGGCCAAGCCCGAGGAAGAGCCCTCGCTGCTGATGAACATTTTTGTGTCGTGGTTCCCGATGCTGCTGCTGATCGGCGTGTGGGTGTTTTTCATGCGCCAGATGCAGGGCGGCGGGCGTGGCGGCGCATTCAGCTTCGGCAAGAGCAAGGCGCGGCTGCTCGATGAGAACAACAACACGGTGACCTTCGCCGATGTCGCCGGCTGTGAAGAAGCCAAGGAAGAAGTTTCCGAGCTGGTCGAGTTTCTGCGCGACCCGTCAAAATTCCAGAAACTTGGCGGCCGCATTCCGCGCGGCGTGCTGATGGTCGGCAATCCCGGCACCGGCAAGACATTGCTGGCGCGCGCGATTGCGGGTGAAGCCAAGGTGCCGTTTTTCTCGATCTCGGGTTCGGATTTCGTCGAGATGTTTGTCGGCGTCGGTGCGGCGCGCGTTCGTGACATGTTCGAGAACGCCAAGAAGCACGCACCATGCATCGTGTTCATCGATGAAATCGATGCGGTCGGCCGCCAGCGCGGTGCCGGCCTCGGCGGCGGCAACGACGAACGTGAGCAGACCTTGAACCAGTTGCTGGTGGAAATGGATGGCTTCGAGGCGAACTCGGGCGTGATCATCATCGCCGCAACCAACCGTCCCGACGTGCTCGACCCGGCGCTGATGCGCCCGGGCCGTTTCGACCGCCAGGTCGTGGTGCCCTTGCCGGACATCCGCGGTCGCGAACAGATCCTGCTGGTGCACATGCGCAAGGTGCCGGTGGCGCCCGACGTCAAGGCCGATATCATCGGCCGCGGCACACCGGGTTTCTCGGGCGCTGACTTGGCCAATCTGGTCAACGAGGCAGCCTTGTTCGCCGCGCGTGGCAACAAGCGCCTGGTCGATATGGAAGATTTCGAGCGCGCCAAGGACAAGATCATCATGGGTGCCGAGCGCCGTTCGATGGTCATGCCCGAGCACGAGCGCCGCAACACCGCGTACCATGAAGCCGGTCATGCGCTGGTTGCGCGGCGTCTGTCACGTACCGATCCGGTGCACAAGGTCACCATCATTCCGCGCGGTCGTGCGCTGGGCGTGACCATGCAGTTGCCGACCGAAGACCGTTACAGCATGGATCGCGAGCAGATTCTGCAGAACATTTCCGTGCTGTTCGGCGGTCGTATCGCCGAGGAAGTGTTCATGGGACAGATGACCACCGGCGCTTCCAACGACTTCGAACGTGCCACGGACATGGCGCGCAACATGGTGATGCGCTGGGGTATGAGCGACAGCATGGGTCCGATGGTCTACGGCGAGAACGAGGGCGAGGTGTTCCTCGGCCGCTCGATCACCACACACAAAAACGTGTCGGAGACGACCATGCAACAGGTCGATGCCGAGATCCGCCGCATCATCAATCAGCAATACGCGCTGGCGCGCAAGCTGATTGAGGAGAATCGCGAAAAGGTCGAAGCCATGGCCAAGGCCTTGCTCGAATGGGAAACCATCGATGCCGAACAGATCGAAGACATCATGCAGGGTCGCCCGCCGCGCGCGCCCAAGCCAATGGCGTCACAGCCGCCAAAACCGCCGCGCGACAGCACGCCAGGCGCAACCGCGACCAGCAAGCCGGCGGCAGAGGCCTAGCGCGCCTGCGGCGCGCTGTGAAGGGGTGAATGTGTGAAGGAGTGAACGGGTAACGGCAGCTCAGCCAGTCGCTTTTCTCTTCACCCATTCACCCATTCACCCCTTCACTCCTTCACCGATGCACCTCCAGTGCGGCAAATTCAGGCTGTCACTCTCACGCCCGCTGATCATGGGCGTGATCAACGTTACCCCGGATTCTTTTTCTGACGGCGGCCGTTTTTTTTCGGCGGCTGCGGCGGTTGCGCATGCGCGGCAGTTGATTGCCGAGGGTGCCGACCTGCTTGATGTCGGTGGCGAGTCAACGCGGCCTGGTGCCGCGCCGGTGTCGCTGGACGAAGAACGGCGTCGCGTGCTGCCGGTGCTGGAAGCCTTGGCTGGCTTCGCTGTGCCGCTGTCGGTCGATACCCAGAAACCCGGGCTGATGCGGGAGGCGGTGGCGGCTGGCGCGGCGATGGTCAATGACGTCAACGGTTTTGAGGCGTCGGGCGCGCTGGCAGCAATCGCCGGCAGCGATTGCGCGATCTGCATCATGCACAAGCAGGGCAGCCCGCAATCCATGCAGCAATCGCCGCAATATGCCGATGTCGTGGTCGAGGTGCGCGATTACCTGCAGCAGCGCATCGCAGCTGCGGAACAGGCCGGCATTGCCCGTGAGCGCATAGTCATCGATCCGGGCTTCGGTTTCGGCAAGGTGCTGGAGCATAACCTCGAACTACTGCGACGGCTGGATGAAATCGCGGCGCTGAGGGTGCCGGTGCTGGCGGGTCTGTCGCGCAAATCGATGATCGGCAAACTCACCGGCAGGGACACCGGGGATCGCCTCGCTGGCAGCGTCGCAGCGGCCTTGTTTGCGGTGCAGCGCGGCGCGGCCATCGTGCGGGTGCATGATGTGGCGGCGACGCGGGATGCATTGATGGTTTGGCAGGCCGTTCGTTCAGGTGATTCAGTGATTAAGTGATTAAGTGATTTGGTCACGGGGGGAGAGGCTATGAGCCCGAAATCGCTGTAACATTCACGCCGAGCGGGCGGATCATCTGCCATTCGACTACCGAATCGCTTAATTACTTAATCACCCAATTCCCCAGATTCCAAATGACCAGAAAATACTTCGGCACCGATGGCGTGCGCGGCACGGTGGGCACCGCGCCAATTACCCCGGACTTTGTGATGCGCCTCGGTTATGCCGCGGGCAAGGTGCTGGCGCACAAGGCCGGCAGTGAACGTCCGGCAGTGCTGATCGGCAAGGACACCCGGGTCTCCGGCTACATGCTCGAGTCCGCGCTGGAGGCCGGCCTGTCGGCGGCCGGCGTCGATGTGTTGCTGGTCGGCCCGATGCCGACCCCCGGCGTGGCCTATCTGACGCGGGCGCTGCGCTTGTCCGCGGGCATTGTCATCAGCGCTTCGCACAATCCGCACCAGGACAACGGCATCAAGTTTTTTTCCGCCGCCGGCACCAAGCTGGACGACGCGACCGAAGTGGCGATCGAAGCTGCACTTGACAAGCCGCTGCAGTGCGCCTCATCGGCGAAGCTGGGCAAGGCGCGGCGCGTCGAGGATGCGGCTGGGCGTTATATCGAATTCTGCAAGAGCACGTTTCCGGCAAACTTTGACCTGCGCGGTTTGCGTATCGCGGTGGATTGCGCGCATGGCGCCGGCTACCACATCGCACCACCTGTGTTCCATGAACTGGGGGCGGAGGTGATCACGGTGGGTGCTGCGCCCGACGGCTTCAATATCAACAAGGGTGTCGGGGCAACCCATCCGGAGTCGCTGCGCCGTGCCGTGCAGCGGGCGAAGGCTGATCTCGGCATCGCGCTTGACGGCGACGGTGATCGGCTGATCATGGCGGATGACACCGGACGGATCTATGACGGCGATGAACTGTTGTACGTCATTGCTGCACATCAAAAGCGCATGCGTATGCTGAAAGGCGGCGTCGTCGGCACGCAGATGACCAATCTCGCGATGGTGCAGGCGCTGGCCAAAATAAAAATCCCGTTTGCCCGCGCGAAAGTGGGCGACCGTTATGTGCTGGAGATGCTGGAGGCGCGCGGCTGGCAACTGGGCGGCGAGAATTCCGGCCACATCATCTGTCTCGATCAGCACACCACAGGAGATGCCATCGTCTCCGCATTGCAGGTGTTGCAGGCTTTGCTCAGCGCCAAAACCACGCTGGCGAAGGCTGTAGATTTTGCCTTGTATCCGCAGGTGCTGGTCAATGTTCGGGTGGCGAACGGCGCAGCACGCGCCGTGCTGTCGGCCGCGACCGTAACCAAGGCGGTTGCAGCGGCGGAGCGCGCACTCGGCAATGCCGGGCGGGTATTGCTGCGATCCTCCGGCACCGAGCCTGTAATCAGGGTCATGGTGGAGGGCAAATCCAAGTCTTTGGTCCAGCGGTGCGCAATGGCGATTGCCAAGGCGGTGCAGGAGCTGGATTGACTTTGGCTGCCAGGCCGGAGCTGCACAGGCACTTACGAGGCAACAGCACCTGACTTGGACAGGGTGCCGGCAGGCAGCCTTGATACTCCGGCGACCGGACTGTCGCTCAGGCAGGCGAAAACTTATCCGAAGCGACCGGTAATGTAATCTTCCGTCTCCTTTTTCTGCGGCTTGATGAAGAGGCGGCTGGTTTCCCCGTATTCGACCATTTCGCCGATATACATGTAAGCAGTGAAGTCGGAAACCCGGGCAGCCTGCTGCATGTTGTGGGTGACGATCGCGACCGTATATTCCGATTTGAGTTCGTGGACCAGTTCTTCGATTTTGGCGGTCGAGATCGGATCCAGCGCGGAGGTGGGTTCATCCAGCAGGATCACCGACGGTTTCACGGCGACCGAGCGTGCGATGCACAGCCGCTGCTGCTGGCCGCCTGACAAGGCGAGGCCGCTCTGATTGAGTTTGTCCTTCGCCTCATTCCACAGCGCAGTCTTGGTCAGCGCCCATTCCACCCGCTCATCCATCGCGCCCTTGCCCAGGTTTTCATAGAGCCGCACACCGAAAGCAATGTTGTCGTAGATCGACATCGGGAACGGGGTCGGTTTCTGGAAAACCATGCCGACCCGCGCGCGCAAAAGGTTCAGGTCCTGACTGGGGTCGAGGATGTTCTGACCGTAAAAATTGATTTCGCCCTCAGCCCTTTGTCCGGGGTACAGGCTGTACATGCGATTCAGGGTCCTCAGCAGCGTCGACTTGCCGCAACCGGATGGGCCGATGAATGCGGTGACCTTGCGTTCGAGGATGTCGAGATTGATGTTCTTCAGCCCCTGGAATTTTCCGTAATAAAAATTCAGGTTGCGGATCTGCATCGCGGTCTTGGTTTCTTGTGCTTGGGGCTCTGTCATAACGGGCTCTTTTGGCTCACTTGGGTGATGGTCACGATAAAGTCGGGCGATGTGGTCAGCTTGATACTTTTTCCCGGAAGAACACCCGGGCCAGGATGTTCAGCACTAATACCGTCATCGTGATCAGCAACGCGCCGCCCCAGGCCAGGCGCACCCAGTTGTCGTAGGGGCTCAGGGCAAACTGGAAGATCACCACCGGCAGGTTGGACATGGGGCCATTCATGTCCAGCGAGAAGAATTGATTGTTCAGAGCGGTAAAGAGCAGGGGGGCCGTCTCGCCGCTGATGCGGGCCAGCGCCAGCAGCACTCCGGTGAGAACGCCGGCCTTGGCGGCACGCAGCGTGACCATGGTGGCTACTTTCCAGCGGGGTGCGCCCAGTGCGAACGCAGCTTCGCGCAGGCTGCCCGGTACCAGCCGCAGCATGTTTTCGGTAGTCCTGATTACAACTGGAATCGCAATCAGGGAGAGTGCGATGGTTCCCGCCCAGCCGGAAAAATGTTTTACCTGGGCAACCAGGATCGCATAGACAAACAGACCGAGCACGATCGATGGAGCACTGAGCATGATGTCGGTCATGAAGCGGGAGACTTCCGCGGTTTTGCTGGTATCGCCATATTCCGCCAGATAGATTCCGGCCAGAATGCCGATCGGCGTGCTGACCAGGGTTGCAAATCCGACCAGCATCAGGCTGCCGACGATGGCATTGGCAAGGCCGCCGCCCTCGGTACCCGGCGCGGGGGTCGAGTGGAAGAACATGTTGAAGTCGAGCGCCTTGAACCCGTTAATGAACAATACGGACAGAATCCAGAGCAGCACAAACAATCCCAAGACCATCGCCAGCATGGAGAGGGAGATACCGATCCGGTTGGTCCAGATGCGTTTGCGGTACAAATTTTGATCCATGAGGGCTTTTCGCTCGGTTTGGTCTGGTTCAGGTCTTCAGGCCTTTGGCCCGTTCAGTACGGATGATCAGGATTTTTGCGAACGCCAGCACGAAGAATGTGATCACGAACAGCAGCAGCCCGAGCGCGAACAGCGTTGAAAGGTGGAAATCGTCAGCTTCACCGAATTCGTTTGCCAGTGTCGATGCGATGGATGAGCCGGGGGAGAACAGGGAGGCGCTGATGCGCTGGGAGTTGCCGATGACAAAGGTGACCGCCATGGTCTCGCCCAGTGCCCGGCCCAGGCCGAGCATCACGCCGCCAATGACACCCTGCTGCGTGTAGGGCAAAACGATATGGCGCACCACTTCCCAGGTCGTGCAGCCCACGCCGTAGGCCGATTCGCGCAGGATCGGGGGCACGATCTCGAACACGTCGCGCATCACCGCCGCGATGAACGGCAGGATCATGAAGGCGAGTATCAGGCCCGCAGCCAGGATGCCGATGCCGTTCATGGCACCGCCAAACAACGGACCTATCAGGGGCATCTGGCCCAGGGTTGATTGCAGCGCGGGTTGCCCGTACTCGGCAAACAGGGGGGCAAAAACGAACAGGCCGAACATGCCGTAAATGATCGAGGGTACTGCGGCCAGCAGTTCAACGGCTGTGCCCAGTGGCCGGCGCAGCCAGGTCGGGCAGGTCTCGGTGAGGAAGAGGGCGATGCCAAAACTCAGCGGCATTGCGATCAGTATGGCAATGGTTGCGCTGGCGAGGGTGCCGAAAATCGCGATTGCCGCGCCGAATTCTTCATTGATGATGTCCCACTCAACCCGCCAGATGAACTCGATGCCGAATTTCTGGAGTGCCGGCCATGCCACTACGGCGAGAGAAGCGATGATGCCGATCAGCGACACCAGCACGATCAATGAAAAACTCAGGGTGACTTTGTGGAATATGAAATCCTGAAAACGCTGCTTTTTGCCGATGTTGAGGCGCTGCTGGTCAAGCATGCCGCTGTCCGTTTCCATGAAGGCTCCGAGCTGTTTGGCGCCGTCCAGGCCTTGTTGGTCCAGAGTGCCGCTGCCTGTGGTTGACGTATTCATGGATGCTCCGAAAATGAAACACTAATCAGGGGTTTCATGCCCGTAAAACAACCATGGAGTGCCCCAAGGGCACTCCATGCATAGTCTACAGATATTACTTGGCGATTTGCGTCCAGACTGTTTCGACAATGACTTTGGTCAGTGCGTCGGGCAGCGGAACATAGTCCAGTTCCAGCGCCATCTGGTCACCATTCTTGAACGCCCAGTCAAAGAACTTGATGGCTTCCTGCGCCAGTGCCTTGTTCGTCGGATTTTTATACATCAGGACGAAAGTGGCGCCGGTAATGGGCCAGGCATCGCCACCTTTTTGATTGACCAGCGAAATGCCCATGCCGGGAACGCTCAGCCAGTCAGCGCCGGCAGCGGCAGCGGCAAAGGTCTTGTCATCGGGATCCACGAATTTGCCATCACGATTGCGCAGTTGCAGATGCGGGATGTTGTTTTTCTTGGCGTAAGCATATTCAACGTAGCCAATCGCGCCCTTGACCCGACTGACGTTGGCGGCAACACCTTCGTTACCCTTGCCGCCCACCGAGGTCGCAGCGGGCCACTTGACTGCGGCGCCCTTGCCGACTTTGTCTTTCCACGCGCTGCTGACTTCGTTCAGGTAGTCGGTGAAGATGAAGGTGGTGCCGGAACCGTCAGCACGATGCACCACGGTGATCGACTGGTCAGGCAGTTTTTTACCCGGGTTCAGCGCCGCGATTTTGGCATCGTTCCATTTCGGGATGCTACCCATGAACATCTCGGCCAGCACTTCGCCGGTCACTTTCAGTTCGCCGGGCTTGAAACCTTCCAGATTGATCACCGGCACCACGCCGCCCAGCACGGTGGGGAATTGCACCATGCCGTCCTTGTCGAGGTCAGCGCCACTCAGGGGGGCGTCGGTTCCACCAAAAGTCACGGTCTTGGCACGGATCTGGCGGATGCCGCCGGAAGAGCCGATCGACTGGTAGTTCAGGCCGATATTGGTGGATTTCTTGTAGGCTTCAGCCCATTTGGCGTAAATCGGGAACGGGAAAGTGGCGCCGGCGCCGGTAATGTCTGCAGCATGGGCCGCTGACACCATTGCCAGGGCGGAGGCCGCGGCAACTGTAATTTTCCTGATGATTGAGTTCATGTGTTTTCTTCCTCGAAAATTAGAAATTTCTGATGACACCGTAAGATTTACAGGTCGAATGGACTGTAGTGTTTAAATATTGCAGCAGCATGACAGTGTCACAATTAAATTAATTCAATAAAATCAAATAGTTAAATAATATCGGCGGGTCCGGCCGATGCCGGTTCATGTTTTTCGCGGCTCCCAGGCATTGATCATGGCCACCAGTGTCAGCATCACCGGCACCTCCACCAGTACGCCCACGACCGTAGCCAACGCCGCGCCGGAATTCAGTCCGAACAGGGAAATCGCCACAGCGACCGCCAGCTCAAAAAAATTGGAGGTGCCGATCAGGCAAGCGGGGCCCGCAATGTTGTGCGGCAGTTTCAGCCGCCTGGCCGCCCACCAGGCAATGAAAAAAATCCCGTACGTCTGCAGCACCAGCGGCACCGCAATCAAGCCGATGATGGCCGGCTGATTGACGATGGTACCGGCCTGAAAACCGAACAACAGCACCACGGTGCCTATCAGTCCCGCCACCGACCAGATTTTGAGCCGGGCGACCAAATCACCGACAGCGTGTTGCGAACGTTTGGCCAGGATGCTGCGGGTTGCCATGCCGGCCAGCAATGGCAGCACCACGTAGAGCAGGGTGGAGAGCAGCAGGGTTGGCCATGGCACGGTGACGTCGGTCACACCAAGCAACAGGCCGGCAATCGGAGCGAATGCCACGACCATGACCAGGTTGTTGAGCGAAACCTGTACCAGGGTATAGCTGGCATCCCCCTTCACCAGCTGGCTCCAGACAAAAACCATGGCGGTGCAGGGCGCCACACCCAGCAAGATCATGCCGGCGATGTATTCACTGGCCGATTGCGGATCGACCCACGGCGCGAACAGGTAATCAAAAAAGAGCACGGCCAGTGCCGCCATGCTGAAGGGCTTGATCAGCCAGTTGATGATCAGCGTCAGTGCCAGGCCCTGCGGTTTCCGGCGTACTTGTTTGACTGCACTCCAGTCAATCTGGATCATCATCGGATAGATCATCAGCCAGATGAAGCCGGCGACCACCAGATTGACATGCGCGTATTCGATCAGCGCAATGGATTGGAAAACTTCGGGAATCGTCAGGCCCAGGGCAACGCCGGCAGTCATGCCCAAGCCGATCCATGCGGTCAAATAGCGTTCAAAGAATCCCACGCCCGTCCTTGCTGTTCAAATCCCGCCGTTCAAAAATGGCCTGCAATCTTCCGGCCTTTCAGGCTTTGATGTTGCCGATGTTGATCAGCTCCTTGAGCAGGGATATCTGGTCAAGTTTTTCCAAAGGCAGACTCAGGAAAATCGCGATGCGCCGGTTGAGAACAATGTAGGCATCGGCAAACGCCCTTGTTTTCTTTTCCTCATTACCTTCCAATGCAACCGGGTCATCAACCCCCCAGTGTGCGGTCATCGGCTGGCCCGGCCAGACCGGACAGACTTCACCTGCAGCCTTGTCGCAGACGGTAAACACGAAATCCATTTTTGGCGCATCCGGCCCGGCGAACTCAGCCCAATCCTTGCTGCGCAGATTCCGGGTGCTGATATTGTGGCGCTCCAGGTAGGAGATGGCGTAGGGGTTCACTGCCGCTGCCGGGTGGCTGCCGGCGCTGTACGCAACGAAGCGGTCTTTACCAACCTGGTTGAGTATGGCTTCCGCCATGATGCTGCGTGCGGAGTTTGCCGTGCAAAGAAACAATACATTGAAGATCCTGTTGTTCACGATGTTTCCTCTGGTGAGTTGAGTTGCAGAAATGACCGCCGGATTGTTTCCTCTTTTTGCGAACCGTTGACCTGCCGGGTTTCCTTGTCAGGTGGCCGGTGCCGCACAATTCATGGCCGGCATCACGACGCAGGGCTCCCCCTGACAGCAGTGCGCGGTCAGGAATTCCATGAGCCGCTTCATCGCGTCCATATCGGCGCGGTAGCGCAGGAAACGTCCTGCGCGCTCCTGCGTGACCAGGCCGCAGGCATGCAGTTCTTTCAGATGAAAGGACAGCAGATTCGCAGAAACCGCCAGTGCGTCGGCAATCTGGCCCGGACACAAACCGTCGGGGCCTGCGCCAACCAGCAGGCGAAATACCCGCAGGCGCGAAGTCTGGGCGAGGGCGGCCAGCGCCCTGACGGCACGGGTTTCCGCGGCAAGGTCAGGGCCGCGGTTCATGCCATCACCTTTCGCGCATTCGACAATGATTCGGGCAACTTCAGGGTGATCAGCCAGCAGATGAACAACATCAGCGCGGAACCGAGCAGCGTGCAGATCAGGCCGCCCCACTGGTAGAGCAATCCCGAGAGCAGGGTGCCGAGGAAGCGCCCCAGGGCATTGGCGGCATAATAAAAGCCCACATCCTCAGCCGCTTTCTCCGACCCGGCATAGGCCAGGATCAGATAGCTGTGCACGGATGAGTTCACGGCAAAAACAAAGCCAAAGACTCCCAATCCGCCGACGATGATCCACTGCAATTGCGGCGCATCCATATGCACCGCAATCGCCAGAGCAGCGGGAATGAGCATCAATGCCGCGGACCATGCGCGTGCAGCTGGCACTTCGTGGCTCAATCCATCGTTGCTGCGGCGTACCAGTTGCGGAGCGAGGGCTTGAACAAGGCCGTAACCGATGGTCCACACCGCGAGAAAGCCGGCGACCATGGAGAATGTCCAGCCCGCCGAGTAGAGGAAGACAGGTACGCCCACCACGAACCAGACATCACGTGCACCAAACAAAACGATGCGCGCAGCCGCCAGCGCATTGATCCCTGGATTTTTGGCGAACAGTTCCCGGGCGGTTTTCGAGGCTTTGCTTTTGCCCAGCATGGGCGGCAGCGAAAACACCACCCCCAGCAGCACCAGCGCCAGCAGTCCCGCCATGCTCCATAACGACCACTGGAAACCCAGCGTCTCCAGCATCAATCCACCGAGGAAAAAACCAACACCTTTCATCGCGTTCTTGCTGCCGGTGAACCAGGCCACCCATTTGAACAACTGTCCCGGATCCTGTTCCCCGACCTGCGCTGCAGTGATCTTGATCGCCGATTTGCTCGCGGTTTTGGTCAGATCCTTGGCCACCCCGCAGATGCCCTGCGCCACCAGCACCCAGGCCACGGACATGGCGGCGGTCCATTCAGGATTGAGTTGCGAGAGCAGGGTGAATCCGCTGATCTGGGTGACCAGTCCGGTCATCAGCATTTTTGTAATGCCGAAGCGGGTGGCCAGCCAGCCGCCGATCAGATTGGCAACCACGCCGGCGGCCTCGTAGAGCAGAAACAGGAAGGCCAGCGCGAATGGCGAGTAGCCCAGCTGGTAGAAGTGCAGCAACACCAGCATGCGCAAAGCGCCGTCAGTAAGGGTAAATCCCCAATATGCGGCGGTGACAATGGTGTAATTGCGCGCGGCGTGCTGCATCTCAGATACCGGCCTCGTTCATGTGGCAGGCGAGATCCACCATGCGGCAGGCGTAAGCCATTTCGTTGTCGTACCACGCATAAACCTTGAGCATGGTGCCATCGGTCACCATGGTCGACAGCGCATCGATGATGCTGCTGCGGGTATCGCGCGCGTAGTCAGCGCTGACCAGCGGCCGGATTTCATAACCGAGTATGCCTGCCAGCGGACCCTTGGCCGCCGCGGCAAACAGTGCATTGACTTCTTCCGCCGATGTGGTGCGCTGCAGTTCGAACACACAGTCGGTTAGCGAGGCATTCAGCACCGGAGCGCGGACCGCGTGGCCATTGAGCTTGCCCTTGAGTTCGGGGTAGATCAATGCAATCGCGGTGGCGCTGCCGGTCGTCGTTGGCGCGAGGCTCAGCATGGCGCTGCGTGCGCGGCGCAAGTCCTTGTGCGGGGCATCCACCACCAGATTGGTATTGGTGGGGTCGTGTATGGTGGTGATCTGCCCGTGCCGGATACCCAGGTTTTCGTGTACCACTTTCACCACCGGTGCCAGGCAGTTGGTGGTGCAGGAAGCGGCAGTGACGATGCGATCCCTGGCCGGGTTGTAGCGCTCATGGTTGATGCCGACGACGATATTCAGTATCCCGCCAAGCTTTACCGGCGCGGCCACAATGACCCTTTTGGCGCCGCGCCGCAGATGGCCTTCCAGTGTTTCAGGCGTAATGAATTTGCCCGTGCATTCAAGCACGACATCGACGCCCAGATCGCCCCAGGGAATTTCAGCGGCGGTGCCGTGCGCGCTGAACGACAGACGCCGGTCATTGATGCGTATGGTTTGCTCATTTTCCGTAGCGATGTCCGCGCGCCATTTTCCCTGGACACTGTCGAATGCCAGCAGATGCGCAGTGGCCGGGGCGCCGCCCTTGAGTTCGTTGAGATGCATCACTTCGAGGCGGTTGCCGGCGCGCGGATCATCTTCGGGACGCTCTGCGGCGCCCAGAGCTGCGCGCAAGGCCAAACGACCGATCCGTCCCATGCCATTGATGCCGACTTTCATGCCTGCCCCTTCAAAATATTGATGTTTCAATGATTATTGAACCTTTGTGCGAGTCTATGACCCAAATATGACAACACCAAGACGCAGCGCCTGACCCAAGCCGGTATCGCTGTACCACGGGCTTCGGGTACAATACTTCGATTATTCGAGGCGGCTGATATATTCTGATGAAAATCAATGATTTAACAGAGGTTCGCGGCAGCATGGTGGCCATCGTCACACCGATGGCCGACGATGGTGCGCTGGATGTCGCGGCATTCCGTACGCTGCTGGACTGGCACATTGCCGAAGGCACCGATGGCATCGTGGTGGTGGGGACCACTGGTGAATCGCCAACCGTCGATGTTGACGAGCATCGACTGCTGATCGAGACCGCGGTCAAACACGTCGCGGGCCGGGTGCCGGTCGTTGCCGGTACCGGTGCCAACTCCACGCGCGAGGCCATCGAACTCTCGCAATACGCCAAAGCTGCCGGTGCCGACATGAGCCTGTCGGTAGTGCCGTATTACAACAAGCCGACCCAGGAAGGGCTCTACCGCCATTTCCGCGCAATCGCCGAGGCGGTGGACATTCCGCAGATTCTCTACAACGTGCCGGGACGCACTGTGGCCGATCTCAGCAATGACACCACGCTGCGACTTGCTGAAGTGCCGGGCATTATCGGTATCAAGGACGCCACCGGGAATCTGGAGCGCGGCACTGACCTGCTGCGCCGCAAGCCGAAATCATTCCGCGTTTACAGCGGCGACGATGCCACCGGTATCGCGCTGATGCTGCTCGGCGGCGACGGTGTAATTTCGGTGACGGCCAACGTCGCGCCGCGCCTGATGCACGAGATGTGCGTGGCCGCCCTCGGCGGCGATGCGGCGCAGGCGGTGACATTGAATAACCGCCTGTTGGGATTGCATCGCCATCTGTTCTGCGAAGCGAATCCGATACCGGTCAAATGGGCGGTGCAGCAGCTGGGCCTGATGGGGGGCGGTATCCGTCTGCCGCTGACGCCGCTGGCGCCGCAATATCATGAGCAGGTGAGCGAGGCCATGCAGCAGGCCGGCGCAGTAAAAGTTACGGAAGGCAAACGTCATGCAGTGGCTTAAGCCCGCAGTTGCAGTTGCGGCAGTCGTCGCCGGATTGGCGCTGGCTGCCTGCAGTTCGGTGGAGTTACCCACCAAAAAAATCGACTACAAATCGTCGACCAAGCTGCCCAGTCTGGAAATTCCCCCGGATTTGGCGCGCCCCGGCGGCGATGAGCGGTTTTCGGTGCCGGACAGCGGTGCCGGCAAAGGCACGGCGACGTACTCCGACTACAACAAAGACCGGGCGAGTCGTCCGCAGGCGGCTTCGGCACAGGCCGTGCTGCCGAACATTGAAAACGTACGGATTGATCGCGCCGGTACACAACGCTGGCTGGTGGTGCCCGGTACACCCGAGCAGATCTGGCCCACGATCAAGGAGTTCTGGCAGCAAACCGGTTTTGTCGTCAATGTCGAGACGCCTGAAGCCGGGGTTATGGAAACCGACTGGAGCGAGAACCGCGCAAAAATTCCGGAAACCGGAATTCGCGGCTTTGTCGGCCGTGCGCTTGACAGCTTGTATTCCACTTCCGAACGCGACAAATACCGCACCCGTCTTGAGCGCGGCACGCAGCCCGGCACGACCGAGATTTATGTCAGCCACCGCGGCATGGAAGAGGTTTACATCTCCGAGGGAAAAGACCAGTTGCGCTGGCAACCGCGCAAACCCGATCCCGATCTTGAAGCAGAAATGCTGCGCCGGATGATGGTGCGTTTCGGTGTCGAGGGTGAGCGCGCCAAGACCCAGGTGGCTGCGGGCAAAGTCGAGCCGCAGGCAAAACTCAGCCGCGCGGCAGACGGCAGCATGCTCTCGCTGAATGACCAGTTTGACCGTGCCTGGCGGCGTGTCGGCCTGGCGCTGGACCGCGTGGGATTCACGGTCGAGGACCGGGATCGCTCGAAGGGACTTTATTTCGTGCGTTATATCGATCCTGATGCCGACCTGAAAACCACCGAGGAAAAAGGCTGGTTGTCGAAGCTGAAATTCTGGGGCAGCAGTCCGAAAATACAAAGCAAGGAGCAGTACCGCATCCTCGTGCAGGGCGAGGGCGCTGGCGCCGAAGTCCGTGTGCTCGACAAGGATGGCACCCGCGAGCAGTCCGACACTGCAAATCGTATCCTCGCTTTGCTCTACGACCAGTTAAAGTGAGCGGCACTGGTCTGACGGGTAAAACCGCCGGGGTGCCGCGTTTTTCCTGCGGGCATAACATGGTCAGCGCTTTGCCTACATCTGTCTTGCCTTCAGGTGTCTTGCCCTCAGGTGTCTCGCCTTCAGGCGTTTCGCCGCCATGCGTTTCGCTTCCATGCGTTTCGCCTCCATGCGGTTCGCCTCATTAGGCAGCGGCAGCGAAGGCAATGCGCTGGTGGTCGAAGCCGGCCGCTCGCGTGTGCTGCTCGACTGCGGTTTCAGCGCTGCCGAAACGGTGCGCCGGCTGGCCCGGCTCGGACTGGAGCCGGATGCGCTGGATGCCATCCTGGTGACCCACGAGCATGACGACCACGTCGGCGGCGTGGCGCGGGTGTCCCGCAAATTCGGTATCCCGGTTTATCTCACTTATGGGACTCACGCGGCAACGGCTGCCGCGGGCGGCGTATTTCCTGAAGTGGTGATCATCGACAGCCACACCCCTTTTGCGGTGGGTGATGTCGAAATTCTTCCCTATCCGGTGCCGCATGATGCGCGCGAACCGACACAGTTTGTGTTCGGTGATGGTGCTTCGCGGCTGGGTGTGCTGACCGATGCCGGAGCTTCCACGCCGCATATTGAAGCCATGCTCTCCGGCCTCGATGGGCTGGTGATCGAATGCAACCACGACCGCGACCTGCTGCTGGGCAGCAGCTACCCGGAATATCTGAAGAACCGCATCGCCGGCCGTTACGGACATCTCGATAACAACCAGGCCGCGCAGATCATCGCCGCCATCGACCGGCAGTCGCTGCAGCATGTGGTGGCGGCGCATCTGTCGCAGAAGAACAATCGTCCGGACCTGGCCTGCGCGGCGCTGGCGGGCGCGCTCAACTGTGCGCCGGACTGGATTGGCGTGGCGTCGCAGGCGGACGGTTTCGACTGGCGCATGCTGGCCTGATCTGCGATTGCAGCAGTCATGAAAAAGCCGGCCCGCAGGCCGGCTTTTTCATGCTGCAGTAAAGCCTTACTTCTTGACGGCGTCTTTGGCAGCGTCGGCAGCACCTTTGGCAGCGTCAGCAGCGCCTTTGGCGGCATCAGCAGCACCTTGGGCAGCGTCGGCAGCGCCTTTGGCGGCGTCAGCAGCCGGAGCAGCAGCGTCAGCTTTCGGCGCTTCCGGCGCGGGTGCCGGGGCCGGGGCGGGAGCCGGAGCAGGTGCCGGGGCAGGAGCAGGCGCCGGAGCCGGGGCAGGTTTTTCGCCGCAGGCGGTCAGGCCAAGAGCCAACAGAGCAACAACAAGGAGGGAGCGATTCATGATTGTGACTATCCTTCGAGGGTAAATGAGGTTCAATCCAAATTTGGGTGGCACCGTGCAGCCGAAAACCCCGTGTCAGCAGTTTGCAGCAGCCATCATGCCGGCGCGGATTCTACCAGTGTTTGGGGGGCAAAAGAGAGGCCGCCGCGACTGATCGTCACAGTCCGGTGACGTTTGCCGCCAGCGGCGGGCCGGAGCAGTCCTGGATTTCGCTGAATCGCTCGATCAGCTGCTGGGAGCCGGCGGCATCGTGCGTACCCTGTGCCGCCCGCATGTGGTCGTGATGGAAACGGTGCACATAGTGGCTGCCGTCAAAAATGACAAACGGATCAGCAGCATGCTTCGCTGCGCGCAGGGTTTCGCGGATGACGCAGGCATGGCTGAAATACTGTGCCAGGGCGACCAGGCGCGGGCATTCGGTCGCCAGCGGCCCGGTATCGTGGAGCAGGATCAGCAGCCGGTTGGCGCGATTGGCCAGCAGGAACTGCCTGAGCAGTTCGATGCGCGTCGTGCTGTTCCAGGCGCGGCCCGCTGTTTTGTCAAAAACGCGGATGATGCTCTGGGTCAGCGGAATGGTCCGGTCGACGATTTCGGCGTATTCACGGAAACTCTCAAAGCGCCGGTACTCGGCATTGGGCAGGTTGCCAGCCAGTTCCATGGGGGGCTCCTGAGTCCGGTTCAGGGTGCCGCGTAACCCGCGCGGTACCAGGCGTACAGCGTATTCATGCCGGCTGAGGATGCCGCCGTTGGCGGCAGCATGCGGCGGTCGGCAAGCTGGCTGATGCGCGCCCGCGCGCGCGCAGGCACGGCCCAGCGTTCGCCATTGATGTAAAACGCGGTTTCATCGTAGAGCAGTATCGATTGCGGTGCGAGGCGCAGTCCCTGCTTGCTGACAGTCTTGATAAACGCCGGCAGCGACAACGCGCGTCGCGGCGCGGCGTAGACCACATGGGATTTCGGTGTGCTGAGATCTTCGCCGAGAAAACGCAGCATGTCTTCCCGCTTCCAGCGCACATTGTCGAGCAGGCGCAGCAGCCCCTGCGTCAGCTGGCTGTTGATTTTTGCGGGATGGCGGGTGGGTTTGAGTTGCGGATCGCTGTAGAGCTGTGGTGCGTCCAGCCGGTCCTGCAGGAATTCGAGAAAACGCCCGCACAGATCCTGCGCCGACGGCGCGCGAAAACCGATTGAATAGGTGATGCACTCGTCGAGCGCGACGCCATCATGCGCGCAGTGCGGCGGCAGGTAGAGCATGTCGCCAGCCTTCAGCGTCCATTCGCGACCGGCGCGGAAACGGCTGAGTATTTTCAATGGGGCATCAGGCACCAGTGCCAGATCGCGCTGACTGCTGATCTGCCAGCGGCGGCGGCCTTCGCCCTGCAGCAGGAATACATCGTAGCTGTCGAAATGCGGCCCGACGCCGCCACCGGGTGGTGCGTAACTGACCATCAGGTCGTCGAGGCGGGCGTAGGGGATGAAATCAAACTGCGCCAGCAATGCCGAGACTTCCGGCAGCACATGATTCACACCCTGCACCAGCAGCGTCCAGTTACGGGCGGGCAATTTCGCAAAATCGCGCTGGGTAAACGGACCGTGGCTGACCTGCCAGCGTCCTCCCGTACGCGCGATCAGTCGCGATTCGGTATCCGCGGATCCGGCCATTTCCTGCAGGTCGCGACGCGTCACCAGAGGTGCGAACTGCGGCAGGCTGGCGCGGGTGAGCAGCGGCTTTTTCTGCCAGTGCCGGCGCAGGAATTGCGCCGGGGTCAGTTTATTGAGCAGGGGTTTGGGCATCACCACGGATTATAAATTGACCGCCATCCGCCGTGCTTGACCGCAGGGCGCTTTGTTTACAAAATCCGGCATCGGGCGCCGTGCGGCGCGGGCCCGCGGTAATCCAGCGCCGCAACCAATCAAGGAACGTTGATGCAAATTGCAAAAAACACGGTGGTAACCCTGACTTTTGAACTGCTCGATGCACAGGGCAACATGATCGAAAAGGCGGAGGCGCCGATTGTCTATCTGCACGGCGGGTTCCACGGCATTTTTCCGCTGGTCGAGCAGGCGCTCGACGGCAAACTGGCGGGTGACAGTTGCAAGGTCCGGCTGGTGCCAAATGATGCCTTCGGCGAATACGATGCCAAGCTGGTGCAGGTTGAGGCGCGTGACAAGTTTCCGCCGGATGTTGCCGTCGGTATGCAGTTCGAAGGCCGTGGTGAAGAGTCCGGCCATACGGTGGTGTACACGGTGACCGATGTTGCCGCGGACAAGGTGGTGGTCGACGGCAACCATCCGCTGGCCGGGCAGACGCTGAATTTCAATGGCACCGTGACCGCAGTGCGCGTGGCGACCGGTGAAGAAATGGAACACGGGCATGTGCACGGCGCGCATGGACACCACCATTGATGCCAGTGCTGAATGTTGAGAGAGGAATGTTGAGAGAGGAGTGAGGAGTGAGGAATGAGGAATGAGGGGGGGGGCGGGCTGAGGCGCACTGCGGTGTAATATTAAAAATATTAATAAAAACAAATAGTTACTGTTTTTTCTCGCCCTGCGCCAGTTCGCGCAGCCGGTAGAGCAGATCCAGCGCATCACGCGGCGTCAGTGCATCCGGATCGCAATCGCGCAGCATATCCACTGCGGGATGTGGCTCCGGTGCCGCCGGTTCATGGCTGGCAGCAGAAGAGCCGGCAAACAAATCACCCTGCGCTACCTGTGCTGCAGCCGCGGCTTCCAGATCGGCGAGACGTTTTTTTGCACTGCGGATCACTGCGCCGGGCACGCCCGCGAGTTGCGCCACCTGTAAACCGTAGCTGCGACTCGCCGGTCCTTCCTCGACGCTGTGCAGGAACACGATGCGATCCTTGTGTTCGACGGCATCGAGATGCACGTTGGCCACCTGTTTGAATTCCACCGCGAGCTGCGTCAGCTCGAAATAATGCGTGGCAAACAGCGTGTAACAGGCATTACGCTCAATCAAGTGGCGCGCAATCGCCCAGGCCAGCGCGAGGCCGTCGTAGGTTGAGGTGCCGCGGCCGATTTCATCCATCAGCACGAGACTCTGCGGCGTGGCGTGATGCAGGATGTACGCGGCTTCGGTCATCTCGACCATGAAGGTCGAACGGCCGCCAGCCAGGTCGTCGGCAGCGCCAATGCGGGTGAAGATGCGGTCCAGCGGCCCCAGCCGTGCGCGCGTCGCCGGCACGAACGATCCGCAATGCGCGAGCAGGGCGATCAGTGCGGTCTGCCGCATGTAAGTTGATTTACCACCCATGTTCGGGCCGGTGATCAGCAGCATGCGTCGTGCGGCCGCCAGCCGTGCATCGTTGGCAATGAAGGGGCTGGCCTGCGCTTCGACCACCGGGTGGCGGCCCGCAGTAATGTCGATCACCGGCTCGTCAGTGAATTCCGGCGCGGACCAGCTGAGTGCCGCCGCGCGTTCAGCGAAGGTCGCCAGCATGTCGAGTTCGGCCAGCGCTGCCGCGACGCGCTGCAGAGCCGGCACGTGGGGAGCCAGCTTTACCAGCAACTGGTCGTAGAGCAGTTTTTCCCGCGCCAGCGCGCGGTCCTGCGCCGACAGCGCCTTGTCTTCAAAGGTCTTCAGTTCCGGCGTGATGTAACGCTCGGCATTCTTGAGTGTCTGTCGGCGGCGGTAATCGTCCGGGACTTTTTCCGACTGCGCGCGCGTGACTTCGATGTAAAAGCCGTGCACACGGTTGAATTCCACTTTCAGCGTACTGATGCCGGTGCGCGTGCGTTCGCGGATTTCGAGTTCGGCGAGGAATGCGCCGCAGTTGTCCTGAATGCCGCGCAGTTCATCGAGATCAGCGTCGTAGCCGTCGGCGATGACGCCGCCTTCGCGGATCACCGAGGACGGCTCGGATTTGACGGCTGCTATCAGCAGGGCCGCCAGTTCATGCTGCGGGGCGAGGTCGGCGGCCAGTGCGCGCAGGCGGGTGGTGCCCGTATCGTTTAATGCCTGCACCAGCTCCGGCAGTCTTTGCAGCGAACCACGCAGCCCGGACAGATCGCGCGGTCGTGCAGTGGCGAGTGCAACCCGGGCCGCGATGCGCTCCACATCGGAAAATTGCTTTAACGCGCCGCGCAGAGTGGCATGGCGTTCGTTATCGATCAGTTCGGCAACAGCCTGATGCAGCGACTGCACCAGCGCACGATCGGTCAGCGGGTGGTGCAGCGCATGGCGCAGGCGGCGGCTGCCCATGCCGGTGGCACAGGTATCGAGCAGTGACAGCAGCGTCGGCGCCGGTTCGCCACGGATGGTTTCGGTCAACTCGAGGTTGCGCCGTGTCGCCGGATCCATGCGCAGGTACGCGCGCTCGGTTTCCACGGTCAGCGCGCGGACATGGGCAATGGCTGATCCCTGCGTGGATTTGGCATAGTCGAGCAAGGCGCCTGCGGCGGCCACTGCAACGTCCAGCGTTTGCGCCCCAAAGCCGCTCAGGTCGTGGGTTTCAAACTGCGCGCACAAGGTACGGCGTGCGGTATCGGTATCAAAACGCCACGGCGGCAGGCGACGGACTGCAGTGCCGTCATCCACCATGTCCGGCGTTGCGCCCTCGGCGATCAGGATTTCGGCGGGGCGCAGGCGTTCGATCTCGGCAGCAAAATTCGCCGGCGCGGTTTCCATTACGCAGAACCGTCCGGAAGCCAGCGACAGCCAGGCCAGCCCCAGCAGGTTGCCGCTGCGGTGCACGGCGAGCAGCAGGTTTTCGCTTTTTTCGTCGAGCAGCGCCGATTCGGTCAGCGTGCCCGGCGTGACGATGCGCATCACCTTGCGCTCGACGGGGCCCTTGGACGTGGCGGGGTCACCGATCTGTTCGCAGATCGCGACGGACTCGCCAAGCTTTACCAGCTTGGCCAGATACGGATCCAGCGCATGGAAGGGCACGCCGGCCATCTTGATTGGGGTGCCCGCGGATTCGCCGCGGGTCGTCAGGGTGATGTCGAGCAGTCGTGCGGCGCGCTCGGCATCGTCGAAAAACAGCTCGTAGAAATCACCCATGCGGTAGAACACCAGTTGATCCGGGTGCTCTGATTTGATGCGGAGGTACTGCTGCATCATTGGGGTATGTTTGCTAAATGCGGGGTCGTTCAAGTTCTTGTCATCCTGAGAAAAACTGACTGTAACTATCTATTTTTA
>ENA-ORBV01001301-ORBV01001301.1-microbial-mat-metagenome-genome-assembly--contig:-NODE-1301-length-55802-cov-15.521938_pt1 | contig 55802 bp, 44 predicted proteins | sample MGYA00237777_ERZ505514 | MGnify/ENA primary metagenome ERZ505514 (study PRJEB26160, sample SAMN06269048) | microbial mat metagenome | isolation source: Oligotrophic lake microbial mat | place... | reverse complement strand
CAGTTTTTTGTAAGATAATCGCTTTTCAACAATTATCTTTTTTGCCTTTTTCTGTCCAATTTTTGGGGAGCATTTCATACAACGTTATAATTGCCGTCCGCAAATATGAATTTGGCATTTGCAACTATAAATTTGCCACCTACAATGTTATAATTGCCACCTACAACTATGAATTCGCCACTTACAACGTTATAATTGCCACCTACAACTATGAATTCGCCACTTACAACGTTATAATTGCCACCTGCAACTATGAATTTGCCGTCTGCAATTATGAATTTGGCATCTGCAACTATGAATTTGCCGTCTGCAATTATGAATTTGGCATCTGCAACTATGAATTTGCCGTCCGCAACTATGAATTTGGCATCTGCAACTAAAAATTGGCAACTTTTACTATAAATTAAAAAAGGTTTACCACATCTCGAAGATGTAGTAAACCTCTTTTTTTACCCTGAGCTTTAAATTTTAAACCATAAACATTAAGCCAACACCCCTGCCAGCGTCGCCGTCATAAACGTAGCCAGCGAACCCGCAATCAGTGCTTTCAAACCCAATTCCGTTAAATTTTGTCGTTGCTCAGGCGCGAGCGCACTGATACCGCCAATTTGAATACCCATGGAAGCTAAGTTGGAAAAGCCGCACAGCGCATAAGTTGCAATGAGAATAGATTTATCATAAGTGAATGCGCCTGATTCTTTCAATTTGCCCATATCGAGATACGCAACGAATTCGTTGATGACCGTTTTTTGTCCCAACAATTGCCCGACCACCAGCATATCCGCTGCTGGCGTACCAATAACCCATGCAATTGGAGAAAACAGAATACCCAAAAGATAGGTGAAATTGAAGCCCGTAAAGCGACCATTCGTCGAGGCTACCACTGCTTCATTCCAGTTCGTCCAATCGCCGACCGTATTTTCCAATAGATAATTACACATATAAACTAAGGCTGTAAAAACGATGAGCATCGCGCCGACATTCACTGCGAGTTTCAATCCATCTGTCGTACCGGTGGAAATGGCATCTAATAAATTGCTGCCACGCTCGCCGGAGATTTGGAGTTCATCCTCATAACCGTCTTTTTCCGTTTCTGGTAGAATCATTTTAGCTGTGATAATCGCTGCTGGAGCCGACATGATGGAAGCCGCCAGCAAGTGTTTGGCAAAATAAATCTGCTGGTCATAACTATCGCCGCCCAAGAAACCGACATACGCTGCAAACACGCCGCCCGCAATATTCGCCATGCCGCCAGCCATCAGACACAGGATTTCCGAGCGGGTCATTTTTGCCAGATACGGTTTTATAAAGAGCGGTGCTTCCGTTTGTCCAATGAAAATATTTGCAGCCGAGGCAAGGCTTTCCGGTCCTGACAAGCGCATGGTTTTACTCATCACCCACGCGATGCCGTACACGATTTTTTGTAGAATGCCGAAGTAATACAAAACCGAAGAGAGTGCCGAGTAAAATAAAATGGTGGGTAGCACTCGAAAAGCAAAGATATAACCAAATGTTTTTTCATCGGCTACTAAGCCGCCAAATAAGAAGGCCGCTCCTTCGTCCGAAAATCGAATAATGCCGGTAAAAACAGAGGCGATAGCTTCAAAAACATTGCTCACATACGGCACTCGTAACACTAAGATAGCGAAAAGAATTTGTAAGGTGACACCAATTCCAACCAGCCGCCAATTAATCGCGCGGCGATTGCTACTTAATAAGTAGCAAAATCCTAACAAAATTGCGATGCCTAACATACCACGCAGCAAGCTGAGGAAAAAATCCATATCGTCAAATGTTGAAAGAATGAGGAATGCGTCAAATGTAGAGAAAGAAGTCGCAACAAACAAGTCGCAAGTGGCTCCATCGAATAGAATTCTGCAATTTTTCAATCTCTTACTGCGAGTTTCTTGTTTCTGGCTGCCAGATTGTGTACCTTTATATCCCGGGAATCCACACGAAACAGCATGAAACCTTTCATCATTGGCATCACCGGGGGCAGCGGCTCAGGCAAAACGACATTCATTCGAGAATTGCGCGAACGCTTTAGCGGCGAAGAAGTATGCGTCATCTCGCAAGACGACTACTATCGTCCAAGTGCCGAGCAAAAAGCAGACGAAAAAGGTATCTATAATTTTGACCTGCCCAAATCCATTGACAAGAAGGCTTTTACACAAGATGTAGAGCGGCTGATAAATGGTGAAATTGTACTGCGGGAAGAGTATCTGTTTGAACAAACAGGGATTACGCCTGAAATTTTAGTGTTCAAACCCGCACCAATCCTTATTGTAGAAGGCATCTTTATTTTACACTTTAAAAAAATTCGCAATTTATTAGATTTGAAAGTTTATTTACACGCCAAAGAAAACCTAAAAGTCATCCGCCGCATCGTGCGCGACCAAAAAGAGCGGGACTACCCAATTGACGATGTGCTTTATCGCTATGAAAATCACGTTTTACCTGCTTTTGAAAAATACATTGAGCCATATAAAGAACAAGCCGATATTATCATTAATAACAATCAGCATTTTGGCACAGCATTAGAAGTAATCGTAGGATTTATTAAAAGTCGCTTGTCAGAACAAGCTGTAAATGATGCAATGGATACGAGCGAAAAATATCAACGCAGCGAATATCTATAATATCAGCTCGAAGAACTAAATAATCTCTTCAAACTCTTGGTTTACTTCTTGTGGGAGCGTACGTGCCATCGCTTGATTTTTGCGCTGGTGCATTCGGTTCAAGTCCTGCAACACCGCTTCACAAAAAGTAGCATCCACAATTTTTTCAATATCCTCCAAGCCTTGAACCGCATCGCTGCTGCGGAATTTATACGTTTGTTCATATAAGCCAGATTCAAATTTGACGGACAGTTTATTATCCATCTTAAAGACGGTAATTTTTAGAATGGGGTGCTCAATATTACCGATGATGCGCATATTACAAATTAAGATATTGTGATATTAAGATATTTTTTTGAACACTTCTGTTTTAATATTATTTGTCAAAATTTGATACAACTCCCTATACGCCGGAAATTGTTTTAAATATTCCAAATGCCACTCTATCGTCGCATCATCTCCCCGAATCGCTGGTCCTGTCTGCATTTCCGTTGGTATATTCTTTTGCACTTTCTCCGCTGTCTCCAAAATCAAAGGTCGTAATAAGTCAAAGGATAAATTCTCTTTTTCTAAAATATTGTATCCAACTTGAAATAAATAATTGGTGAAGTTATTTACAAAAACGGCTGCAACGTGTAAGTTAGCTCGTTGCATATCGTCTATTTTATAAACTTTTGAGCTAATCTGTTGTCCAATTTTAAATAAAAAATCTTCGTCGCGTGCTTTGTTTGCGTACACACAAATCGGAACTACTTCAAAATCAACGGCTTTAGAAATAGAAAAAGTTTGTAATGGATAAAAAACCCCAAAGCGCGTAAAGTAAGATTGTAATATAATGGAAGGGGTCGCCCCAGATGTATGCACAACCAACCCTTTTTCAGGTTTTAAATTGGAGGCTACTGCTGCAATTGCACTATCATTCACCGCGAGGATGTAAAGTTCCGCATCGGTGACAATCTGCTTTAAATCGGTGACGAACGGTACTTCTATGGTTTCTGATAATCGTTGCGCTTTCGCTACCTGTCTGCTAAAAATTTGTACCACATTCAACCCGCAAGCCTTCAATCGCTTGCCAAGGTGATAGCCGACATTCCCCGCACCAATCAAAACAATTTTATCATTGACCATTTATCATTGACCATTTACCATTGATCAAATCACCCTATTACCCCATCACCCCATCACCTTTTCCCCTTCTCTTCATCCCTATTCGATTCGCCATACTTACCGTCAGCCCAATCATCATCATGGTACAGCCAATCCAAAAAAAGTTAACACCCGGAAACTCAATGGCTTCCAAGACAATATAATCCGAACGCAACGAATTCGTAGCTACTTCCACCGGAATTTTTGTAACGCTTGATTTATCTGCTTGTGCTACAAAGAGTTGTGCTTGCTCCGTATTTGGATTTACACTGGCAAAACGGATATGCAAATTCAATGCGCCTATTTCCGCTTTCAACGCAAAAATCTGATTGCCTCGAATGACAAAAATAGGCTGCGCCGTGTATTGCTGTCCATCTTTGGTGCGCACCACCACGTTCATACCGACGGGAATATCGCCCTGCTGGGATTGGTATGCCGGATGTGTCGGATTGGTTATGATATTAGCAAATTGAATTTGTAAATTATTATACGTAATGGTTTCACCTTGCTTTACATTGAATTCTTGATAATTTAATTCATTTTCAGATGTAAAGAATTGTTCTAAAATATCAGGATGCAAACGTACTTTAGCATTCAAACCATTTATTTGTACCGGATAAGTAAGTAAACCTTGCTGCCGTAGCACCAATATTGGAGTTACATTATAAGTACTATCCCCATCACTTCGCTTCACTCCCACCGTAGCGCCCACTGCCATATCGCCCTTTTCAGGCTTATAATCTGGATGTGTTGGATTTTGTATTATATTTTCAACAGTGATGTCATAATTTTTTATTGTAAAAGTATCCGGATTTTTTATTTGCACCGTATCTACAAATGTAAAAAACTGACCGACAGGCACATCTAAACGCTTGTAATTCAAACTATCTTCTCGCTTCTGCCGAAATGTTAAATCCATTTCTACCTGCGGCAAGGACTTGATATGTGTAAAAATATCTTTGTGTGCATAATGTTTTGTAGAAGGATTTGAGGCAGCAATTTTCGTAAACGTTTTATCGTATAATATATTTGGATACAAATTAAACTCTTCTTCTACCTTGCCTTGCTCATTTTTCTTCTTGTAATTGACAGTGTACGTGCGATTTAAAACGTTTACGGTGTCTTTCACATACGTCACTTCATAACCGCTCATGAACATTGGCTCATTCTTAAATAATAAAATATTTTTCTCTGCCGCGTCTTCTTCGCCTTCTATTAAGCCATTCATTACAAACGGATTAGACGAAATAAATTTCTTATTCAAACCAGATGCTAAAATGCCTACAATCATCAAGCCAAAGCCAATATGCGAGACGACCGAGCCGCCAACCTTTAAATTGCCTCTTAAAAAAGTAATAACATAATCCACATTTGTAACAACTGTAAAAATGCCTGCAAACAATAAAATACCGTACCGCCAATCTATTACATCTATCCAAAGTGTGGTCAGCCACGTCAACAAAAGTGAAATCGCTACTGCAACGCCTGTATGAATGCCAAACTTGGCTACTTGCTTCTGCCAATTCAATTCGCGGAAGCGTAAATACTGCGCCGCACCTGATAATAAACCAATAAAAACGCCAATCCAAACTTGATATTTATTAAAATGTGGAATAACATCTGTAATAACGCGTCCTTGAAATTCTGGGTCGAAAAAACGAGCGATTCTATTATAAACTGGCAAAGATGTGGACGCTGTAATAATTAAGGCCGAAAATAATAACACCAAACTTCCTATAAACATCCAAAACTCTTTAGAAGCGGTCGGCTCTTCTTTGGTCGGATTTGGCACTTCTTTATAACGGATTGCCATCAACACAATTGCTAATATCAAATACGTTCCTAAAAATCCCACCAATTGCCATTCTAACCCCATTTCTGTGAAGGCGTGCACTGAAGACTCTCCCAAAATGCCACTGCGTGTCAGAAAAGTAGAATATAATACCAGTAAAAAGGAAAGTAAATAAAAAATATAAGTACTACGAATAGAATGACCGGTCGCTTTCGCAATCAAATTGGTGTGAATACCCGCCAGCAGCACGAGCCACGGCACGAGCGACATATTTTCCACGGGATCCCAAGCCCAATAACCGCCAAAACTCAAGGCTTCATACGCCCAAGCTGCACCCATTACAATACCCGTGCCTAATATCGCGCCGCTCATCAACGCCCAAGGCATTGCTTCCCGGTGCCATTCGGTATGTTTTCTGGTCCAAAGTCCCGCAATTGCATAAGCAAACGGCACGGTCGTAGATGCAAATCCTAAAAACAAAGTCGGCGGGTGAATAGTCATCCACCAATTTTGTAATAATGGATTTAAACCATTGCCTTTTATTAAACTGACATAATTTTCATTTGCAAAAATTGGTGCTTCCATTACATGGCGCAAGAGTAGGGTAGGGTTGCTTCCAATTTTCAAAGCTTCATCGCCGAAACCTACATACACTCCTAATATCATGGAACCAATAAATATTTGCACCGTAGAAATAACAGCCAATACAGGCGATTCCCATTCTTTTGCACTGAACATCAACAACATACCAAGCACGACGTGCCAAAACATCCAGAGCAGAAAACTGCCTTCCTGTCCTTCCCAAAATGCGGCAAACACATATTTAAATGCCAACTCGTCGCTTACGTGCGTTTGTGCATATTGGTATTCATACATTTTGTTGGTCATTACATAAAACAGCACGAAAATTACAGTTAGCACGCTCACTGTATGCGCCGAAAAAGCGATTCTACCCAGCCGCCGCCAGGATGTGTATGGAGCGGTCTCCCGCGTCTGCGTTGCAAAAAAATAGGCAATCGCCGCCATAATGCTCGCCACAAATCCAAACAAAATGGCAAAATGTCCAATCTGACCCGGCAACAAATTTTCACCGATATATTGCACTTCCATCGCTCTTGGTTGATAAGGCGATAGGGTGATAGGGTGATAAAAGGGCAAAATGCCCCGTCACCCCATGACCCTATCACCCCTGTTTTTCACTTTTAATATAAATCTCCTCATCTTTATACTTCGACGGACACTTCATTAATAAATCAGTTGCTACGAATGCGTCGCCCTTCATCTTTCCCGTCACTACAATTTGCTCTGATAATTCAAAATCCTGTGGCTTACTCGCCAGTAACACAACTTTGCGTTCCTCGCCCTTCGTGTCTTTGATATAAAAACTAAAATAATTCGGATCTTTTTCCGGGTTATATAACATCTCCTTATCTTTCGATAATTGCCCAGCTATCTTCACTTTTTCGCCGGATACACCCGCTTCTGCAAAGGTGCCATACGTACTCACGTCCTTCGCTGTACTGGTCAGCAACACAATCGCCACTGCAATCATTACCACTGCCACGATATATATTTTTTTCATTCCTTTAAATTTTACACAAAAATACATCAAAACTGCCACTTCAACGGATTTACGAAGTCAAATTGTTGTCATAAAGCGTCCTGCAATTCCAAATCGTAGGACGCTTGTGCAGATTTCACAATGGGTTTTTTATATATGCAAAAAAATAATACCATGATCTTTGAATTTGAAGAATGATTTTTATCTTTACTGCAGAACGTTGTTTGGCTGTCAGAGACTTGAACAAGTTTCTATATTAAAATAATTTTTTTTAGTATTAAATAGATAAGTACATCACCTAAAACCTTAGATTCTATTTACATGTATTGAACTTTTGGCTTTTTAAATTTCAACAAGTATCTCACTCATAACAAATCTAATCTAACAACTTATTTTCAAAAGTTGTAGAGCCTCATTTTTATAATACTATAGAGTCCCGTAATACTTCATTAAACACAGAAGATATTACTATTGAGCTACACTAATGTGGTATTGTACGTGTTTTATTATAAAAAACGCACAATACTTCGTTCAACTCCATTATATACCACACAACACCTAGTGCCCCATTACTTGGCTTCATTTAGTCGAAGGAATGTTATCTCAAATAGCCGATCATATTAATAAACCGCTTTCAGAAATTGTTCGCCTTATCAAATACATCCAAACGAAAAAGGAAAAAACGGATTATGATACCGAACGTATTTCTTCTATCATGTTGGAAAGTAGCGAGTAAATTAAAAAATTAATAGAAGATATTCTTCAAATTGAAAAAGATAATCGGATAACCATACAGGTACAAGATAAATTTCAATACCCCGATCTTTATAAAAATACCCAAGATAGAATACCCAAAATAGATTTAGACTGGCTCGCCCAATTAGAAGCCATCATACTAAAAAACATTGATTGTTATATGCTAAATATATCTTGGCTGGCTACTCAAATGACTATCAGTGAACGTAATATTTTTCGGAAGATTGAAAAATTTACAGGATTGACACCCAATAATTACATTCGGAGCCTCCGGTTATGTAAGGCTAAAGAATTGCTGGAAAATTATACGCTTTCTACCTTCAAAGAAGTGGCTTGCGCCATTGGTTTGAAAGACCCACATTACTTTTCCAACCTATATAAAAAGCAATTTGGGATTAAACCAAAAGATTATTTTAATTAAATAAATTCGAGAAAATAAAACTGTCAGTTTTATTGGCAAGAACCTCTAATTCATTCACGCTACATTTGTTTTATAATTAATTTATAAACTAAAAAAAATATCATGCAATAGACTTGCGTCAAAGCAAGTGCTTGATTTTCAACACTTATTGATTTTAATAAAAATTGTAAAAATATGATTCTATTAAGAAGGTATCAATAACGGTGTCTAAAATTTTTCCATTACTTTTAATACTAAAACTATTTGGATTTGGATAATTTTTTACAGCATATTTTAAAATTTGCTATTGACGCAAATTGGGCAAATTTTTCTAAGTTGTTGAAAATCAAATTGACACAAGTCTAATATAATAATAATTAATGGAGCTGGTTTCAAATCATAGATTTTCTTGGCTCCACTGATTATTGTCAAAAACTTATATCTTTGTAACAAATAATATTTTTTTAGCACAAATCAATCCATATGAAACGACTTGCGCCAATTATCACTATTATTATTGGTCTATTAATTCTTGTTTACGGTCAAGGAAGAAACAATAGCAGTGAAGCAAATATCGTCAACGCTGGACTTGTAGCAATGGGAATCGGTGTTATTTATTTTGTAATAAATCTTATGATGAGCGCAAAGAGGAATAAAGTTAATTCTTGAAAACCGCCAAACCGCCAAATAGAATAATACCCGGGTTGGCTTTGGTGAAGCTTTAGGTCTTAAAATAATCAAGATTTTATAAAAGCCGAACGCTAATTGTCTAAAAGCGATAGATCACCACGAAAATGTCAAATCGGAATAGCCGTAATAATAAATGGCTAAATGGTTACAACGTATGAAAAATTTCGCACCATTTATTTTTCTTATACTCGGAAATATTTTTGTTGCGATAGGGATTAGGTCCAATCAGGAGAGTAGTGATGGTCTATATATTATTATTGCAGGGATTTTGCTGTTATTAATCAGTATTATTATGCTTGTAATAAGCCTCAAAAAATTAAAAAACTAAATTATTAATTTATTGCTGTTTTGAAATAAAACTACCCCAAATAGCAAGCAAGTAAGTAGCCACTCAATTTGTTGACAAACAACAACTTAAACTGGATTTATTTTATAATTTAAATGTGTTCACTTAACTTGAGTAATCGAGCAATATTAAATTATATTTCTTTCGTAAAGCAAGTACGATTGGCTCTGCGTTATCTGCGCCTCTGCGGTCAAAACAAGAGTGTTTCAGCACTTAATACATTGTAAAATAATTTTTTATTAAAAAAAAATTACGCTACGCAGCGAAATTTGTTACAAGGTACTTCATAATTATTTTCTAAACATTTCTTCATTTCCCAAGTTATACCTTAAACCTTCTCTGCTATGAAGCAACTGTTATTCCTTCTACTCTTTATCAGCTTCACCGTCCTGCTTTTTGCTCAAAGCGATAACCTCTTGCAAATCAACGATCTCCGACTCGAAAAACAACGGATCGGTATGCTCGTACTCGGCTCGTGGGCAGTAGGCAACATGGCTACGGGTGCTATCCTCGTCGGGCAGCGCAAGGGCGAAGATCGCTATTTTCACCTGATGAATATCGGCTGGAATGCGGTGAATCTTGGCTTAGCGACGGTCGGCTATTTGAATGCCATTCATGCCGACCCTTCCAGTTTTGATATAGCAACCACTATTACACAACAATATAATATTGAAAAAATTCTTTTACTAAATACAGGCTTAGATGTTGGTTATATGCTTGGTGGATTATACTTAATGGAACGTTCTAAAAATAATAATAAAAATCCGGAACGTCTCAAAGGTTTTGGCAAATCTATTGTCTTGCAAGGCGGTTTTCTATTTGCTTTTGACTTGGCATTTTACTTCGTCCACGCCAATACGCGCTCGGCAGAGTGGCAGCAATTATTGAGCAGCGTGTATTTTGATGGAAATCAGGTTGGGTTGGTTTTACAATTTTAAATATAAGACACTGATTTTTTATGATATTTATGATTTGACTGATTTAATATTTTTCATAAATAATCATGTTTGATCATAATAATCAGCGTACAATTCCTAATTCTTTTTTTATCAACGCCACATTTCCAGTATGATATTTTTGCTGAATGCCGGGGAAATGATAACGCTTCCAAAGTTGTTCCGTTAAAAATTCTTTATCGGATTGTAATGCTTCTCGCAATGTGTGAATATACAAATACGAATCTTGAATACGTGCAATAATTTCTGATTTTTCAGTTGCCACATCGCCATGACCAGAAATAAGTAAATCAATCTTTCCATTTTGTAAAATGTGTTCTGCTTTCGCTAATGTTTCCTCATAATCATAACTACTGTGGTAAATAAATGGAAATTCGATATTCGATAAATAATCGCCTGCTATCCAAATGTGCTGGTTGTTAAATGCTACAATCGTAAAAATCCCGTCACTGTTGTGTCCCGGCGCGAGATAGAAAGTAATTTCTGTGTCGCCTATTTTTAATGCTTGTTCATCTTTATTTACAATATAATTTACTTTAGGGTAATCAATCATGTAAGAACGTCGAATGTAATAATCATCATCAAATTTCAAAATTTGTTGCAAATTTGATGCTCTTTCTGGATTGTCAATCAATGCCTGTGAAGCAATCACTGTTGCGTCAGGGAAAGCCTGATATCCAATAATATGGTCATAATCAGAATGGGTAAATAATAAATAAAGGGGTCGTTTTCCGCGAACGGTTTCTACAAACTGCTGAATTTCAGCTACTTCATGCGGCAGCCAAGTTGGGTCTACTATTAATACTAAATCGGGCGTTTGAATCACCGTAGAAGTCGTGCGAAACAAGGCGCTTTCAAATACGCAAACATTGGAGGTTTTAAATTGAATCATGAAGAAAGTTTAATAAGTGTGGCGAATTTCCAAAATATGCCACACCTTAGTTTAATAGGGGTGGCGAATTTGCAGAATGTGCCACACTTTATCTGCCAATATAATTATGCGGTGTAATATTTTTTAGCTCTTCTTTTATAGACGTTGTTACATTTAGCGTATCAATAAATTCATGCATATCGGTTTTTGAAATGTTGACTTTGCCGCGAGTTAGTGCTTTGAGCGCTTCATAAGGCTGTGGGTAGCCTTCTCGACGAAGAATCACTTGAATGCCTTCTGCTATCACCATCCAATTATTTTCTAAATCATCATGTAATTTCGTTTTATTTAGTATTATTTTACCCAAACCTTTCAAAATAGATTTAAATGCAATAACAGTGTGTGCTACAGGTACGCCTACATTGCGAAGTACAGTGCTATCCGTAAGGTCGCGTTGCAGCCGAGAGATCGGTAATTTTTCTGCTAAATGCGTAAAAATAGCATTCGCCAAACCTAAATTACCTTCGGCATTTTCAAAATCAATCGGGTTCACCTTATGAGGCATAGCAGAGGAACCTACCTCATTTTCTATTACTTTTTGTGTAAAATATTCCATCGAAATGTACGTCCAAATATCCCGGCAAAAATCTATTAAAATCGTATTGATACGACTCATAGTTTGAAATAATGCGGCAATATTGTCATAATGTTCAATCTGCGTGGTAGGGTAAGAGCGCTCCAAACCAAGGTACTGCCGCACAAAGAAAGTGGCAAAATTTTGCCAATCTATGTCGGGATAAGCGGCATAATGCGCGTTCAAATTGCCCGTCGCACCACCAAATTTGGCACTATCGGGAATGTTTTTGAGCTGCTCGATTTGCACGTCCAAGCGTTGTACAAAAACCTTGATTTCTTTACCGACGGTGGTAGGAGAAGCGGGTTGCCCGTGTGTGCGTGCAAGCATGGGTACTTCGCGCCAAGTTTTTGCGAGTTCATCCAGCCGATTCCGAAGTTGTTGAAACAGCGGCTGATATACCTTTTGCATTGCATTTTTTAACAAAAGTGGAATCGCTGTATTATTAATATCTTGTGAAGTTAACCCAAAGTGAATAAATTCTTTATATTCACTCATCTGAAGTGCCTCCAATTCTTTTTTTATAAAATATTCTACGGCTTTTACATCATGATTGGTCGTCTTTTCGATGTGTTTGATGGCTTCCGCGTTGGCCAGATCAAAATTGTTATAAATATCGTGTAATTTAGAAAAGACATTTTTATCAAAATGTTCTAACTGTGGCAAGGGCAATTCGCACAAAGCGACGAAATATTGAATTTCTACAAAAACGCGGTATTTAATAAGCGCGAATTCAGAAAAATAATCGGTCAATTCAATAACTTTATCCTGATAACGTCCATCAATAGGTGAAATAGCGGTGAGCATACGGTTGTATTTTTTTGCAAAAATAGAAAACGTTTGAATGGAGATGTGGCGAATTTCTAAAATGTGCCATACTCATCAAACCAAAAATATTTATATAATAATTAATAATCGAAATTTGACTGATAGTTTGCCTAAATGTATGAAATCAGGCACACCAACTACTTCAATGAAACTCAATAAATGATTTGTAATTAGATTGTTGTACCTTGTAATGTCCGAAACAATAAACCTTTTTCCGTACCTTCTGTTTGAAAATATAAACGAGTTTTGCCATGTTGTATGCAAATATAGAATCAGAAATCATGGATCAGATGATTGCCAATTCTGGTGAAACCTTGACGCAGATTTCGTTTGCACAGCCAGTAATGCTGGTTTTTCTACGACAATTTGGCTGCGTTTTTTGCCGAGAAGCACTGACAGATATTGCTACCAAGCGAAAAGAAATTGAAGAATCGGGTACACGCATCGTATTTGTACACATGACGGATAATGAAATTGCCGACCGCTATTTTCAACGGTATAATTTAGAAGAAGTTTTGCACATTAGTGACCCAAAATGCCTATATTACACGGCTTTTGGTTTACTAAAAAATCGGATGACGCAACTCTTAAATTTACAATTTTTCATTCGAGGGTTTCAAGCAACTGCCATAGAAGGACATTTTCCAGGCGCAAGTCTGGGAGATGATTTTCAAATGCCGGGCGTTTTTATCATCCAAGAAGGTGCGATTCGAGACCGTTTTGTGCATAAATTGGCTTACGACCGACCGAATTATACGGAATTGATTAAATGTTGTACGATTGCGTGAGCAATGAATAATGAAGAGATGGGTGATCCCGCCTTGCGGGACAAGTTAGGGGAAAAAGTTTATAGGGTGATCCCGCTATAAGGCGGGACAAGTTGCGTGACGGGGGTACTAAACAACTAATAGGGAGACAAAACTTTGTTCCGATATATCAGGATGAAAAAATCTGCCCATCTGCGAAATCTGCGGGAGTCCCTTTTGAACTTTCTTCCAAACAATTGTATTTTTATACCGTACCCGTTTCAACTTTCAATATCAAAGTTTGAGACTATAATTTTATACGACAAAATATGAGTGGATTACGTTTTTCAAAATATGTGCCTGGGCAGGACGGCGGATCACCTTTTGAAAAGCTGTTTAAAGTTTTTCAGGAGTTGCTGATTTATACCTCCGGTGACGTGAGTGAAGCACTGTCATGGCTTACTGAATTAGACAAAGAGTACAACCTGACGGATGAAAATTACGGCATGGCTGATTTCATCCAAGATTTAATTGATAAAGGTTACTTAACGGAGCCGCAAGCTGGCAGTGGCGGTTTTGCACCTTCTTCTAAACTGGAAATTGCCTTGCGTCGCAAAGCACTCGAGGATATTTTCGGGCAGTTGAAAAAAACCAAACGAGGGAATCACAACACGAAACAAACAGGCGGCGGCGATGAGTCAACGGCTGAATTGCGTCCGTTTGAATTCGGCGACCAACTCGACCGACTTGCAATATCCGAATCCTTGCGCAACGCCCAGATTAATCACGGTATTGAAGAATTTCAACTCGCACAGGAAGATTTGGAAGTGCAGGAAACATTTTACCAAAGCCAAATGAGTACGGTGCTGATGATTGACATCTCGCACTCCATGATTTTGTATGGTGAAGACCGCATCACGCCTGCAAAAAAAGTGGCGATGGCATTATCAGAATTGATTACGACGCGCTATCCGAAAGATACTTTGGATGTGCTCGTTTTTGGAGATGATGCAAAGCAGATTGAAATTCGAGATTTACCATATTTGGAAGTAGGACCGTTTCACACCAACACGGTCGCGGGTTTAGAATTGGCAATGGACTTATTGCGTCGTCGTAAAAATCCGAATAAGCAGATTTTCATGATTACCGACGGCAAGCCAACTTGTATTAAAAAAGGAAAGAAATATTACAAAAATAGTTTTGGGTTGGATCGTAAAATTGTAAGCCGCACGCTGGGCTTGGCTACGCAGTGTCGTAAGTTACAAATTCCAATTACCACGTTTATGATTGCCCGAGATCCGTATTTGGTGAATTTTGTAGACCAATTTACAAGGGCTAATAATGGCAAGGCATTTTACAGCACTTTGCAAGGCTTGGGCGAGTTTATCTTTATGGATTATAAAAATAATAAGTCGAAAAGACACCGGTAACAACCAAACTTGTTTGGTTAATTTATAATGAACTTGTTTAAAATTGATAATTTTTTATAATATGTTTAGTAAATCTTCGTAAAAATAAGTGCATCATACCCATGATGTTCATGGACAACCAATTGGAGGCGGAAGTTTCGTAGCGGATGAGCAAGCCTTTGAAAGCATCCATCCAAGCAAAAGGGTGTTCGCAAGCCGCACGTCTTTTGTAAAGCATTTCATCAAAATATTCCTCCCGATCACTTACCGTACCGTTTCGTTTATTAAAAGCAATGTTGGCTTCCAAATCCTGCTCTTCTAACAGACGCCGAAAGGTCAGATGATCAAAAGCCGAATCGGCATTAAGAAAAAGGTATGCCAAATCCATATCCGCTTGTTCGGCTCTTTGCACCATCTGCTGCCAGTGCTTTTCCAACTCATACACATCGTGGTGTTGCCCGGCAATGGGGTCAGAGCAAAACGGAATCATTCCTTGATTGTCAATGATAAAGAGCATATTGGTGGATTTGTAGCGCTTACGTCCCTGATAGCCTACTGCCTCCCTACCTCGAAAGGCACGGGTGTGGGAGCCATCCAGATTGACACATGACATATCCACCAAACGCCGGTACTTTTGCAAGATATTGGTCCAAGCTCGCTCCCAAGACCCATCCCCGCACCACTTGTGGAAGTGATAATACACCGCGTTCCAAGTGGTCTTGGGGCGGCTGATGTATTGCTTGACCGGCAGTTCCCGCCATTGACAACCCGTTTTGAGCCGATGAAAAATGGCTTGTACGATTTCTAAAATTTCCATTTCACATCCTTTTCCCTTTTGACCGCACGATAAATGGGGTAATACTTCCTTTTTTAGTATTTTTGCATCTAGCATTTTTAGTGATGTTGTCGTTTACAATATTGTTTTTTCCAATTGTAAATTTGCAACATCACTTTTTTTTCTACAACATATTATACTTCTTTTTCAATTTTGAACAACTACAATTATAAAGAGAGCGGTTTCCAAAATCGCTCTCTTTTCATTTTCTACAATTTTCAGTTCCCCTCCAACGTTACAGCAATGAAAATTAATCAGATATGAAAACTTGGTGTGCAACAACAATCTCGCTTTGCTTTTTTGTAATGAGTTTACAAGCTCAAAATAAAACTACCTTTTCCGCAGAGGCATTGGCAAAATTATCTTTATCAGAAGACACGCTCGGCATCCTTGGCTACGCCGTCGTCAATGACTCACTGTCTGAAAACCGTTTTGCCGCTTGTCATGCTATGATTCCCGCATTAGTACGGGCTTTGAAAACACTCCATTCTTTTCAATACAAATTTGAACGACTAAAAAACGTCTCCATTCAATACCCGCAGGATAGCTCCTTTCGTATTTTTACTTGGCAATTATATGTAGATAAAGAAGAATATCGGCAGTACGGGGCGATTCAAATGAATACACCCGATTTGAAACTATACCCACTCGTGGACCGCTCGCAAAACATGACAAATATAGAGCAGGAAGTGCTTACCGCAGATAAATGGTATGGTGCTGTTTATTACAATATTAAAGAAACCGATGCAAAAAGTGGTAAATATTATTTACTTTTTGGATTTGATGGATATCAGTTTTTTAATAAGCGAAAAGTGATAGACGTACTTACATTTGGCAAGGATGGAAAGCCCGTTTTTGGCGCACCCGTCTTCGTCACGCAAGAAAAAGACAAACCAACACTGACCAAAAATCGCTTATTTTTAGAATATTCGGCAGCATCCAGTGTGCGATTGAATTATGACGAAGCACTTGGTATGATTGTTTATGATCATTTGATTCCGATGGAAGGACAATATAATGAAGGTACAGTAATGGTACCCGACGGTAGCTATCAAGCGTATAAATTAGAAAAAGGAGTCTGGAAATACCTGCCCATGGTACTCCACGAAATCATGAACGAAGCCCCGCGCCCAAATCCAGTATTGGACCAACGCGAACGGAATATTTTGGGAAAAAAGAGCGGAGGGGGAGAATAGGAAGATGGGAGGATAGGAGCATTTCTTTATTTTAATTATAAATTTTCCAATCCTCCAGTAAAATGATTACTTCTCACAAAATTTCTATTTCAAAAACTGCCCATTATTACACCATCGGTACGCCGGGGAAACACATTCACTGTTGCTGGATTGTTTGTCATGGTTATGGTCAACTCGCTAAATATTTCACCCGAAAATTTGATGTTATTGCAAAAGAGGACACGTTTATTATTGCACCGGAAGCTTTGTCTCATTTTTATACGGAAGGTTTAACCGGTAATGTCGGCGCATCGTGGATGACGAAGGAAAATCGGCTGGACGAAATTGCGGATTATACGAATTATCTCTCCACGCTTTACCAGCAATTTATTCCACAATTATCAGGCGATGTAAAAATCATTTTATTGGGTTTCTCACAAGGCTGCGCCACGCAATTGCGCTGGATGATGAACGCTTTTCCAACCTTTCACCATCTCGTACTTTGGGCGGGACTTGTGCCGGAAGATTTGGATTATTTGGCATATCAAGATTATTTTTTGGATAAAAAACTACATTTTGTCTACGGTATAAATGACCCATTTCTCACGCCCGAACGCTTGGAGCAGCATCAACAACTCATTGAAAATCAACAATTAATAATAGAAATTGACACCTTTGAAGGGGAACATACGATAAACAGGGAAACGCTACTTCAACTTTCAGAAAAAATACGCAGTACTTGACAAATTCTACTTTTTTATTTATGTTTGCCACGAATTTTTAATCAAACGCCGCTGACAACTTTACTTTTCAATCATTCTTCTTCTTTTCTGCCGGGCATTGCCGCGTAGCACAGCCTTCAAGGCTGTGTTCGTAAATCAGGCTTTAGCCTGATTTGCTATTAATTTCATTCCTTCATTTTTCATACTTAACTATCATGTTTCAACTAACAAGTGAAAGATTAATACTTATTCCTTTGAATTTGAACAAATTACAACTCCTGTCCCAAGATTATACTTTATTGGAGCAATCTTTAAACTTAGAACCATTTGGAGTAGAAATCAATGGAGCTGAGTTTTTAGAAGAATTTAACCAAGCCATTCCCAATTATACAATTCCAAAAGTAGCGGAAAATGAAGCTCATTTTCAGTGGTTTACCTTATGGTTTGTTGTGCATCGGGCGCATAATCGCGGCGTTGGTAGCATCGGTATAACTGGCTTACCTAATGAACAAGGCGAAGTAATGATTGGCTATTTTACCGACCAACGCTATGAAAATCAAGGGATTATGACCGAGTCTGTGCAACTGTTGACCGATTGGATTTTTCAACATCCAAATGCGAAATCTGTCATTGCAGATACTTTAGTGGACGGTATAGGTTCGCAAAAAGTATTGCAAAAAAATGGTTTTGTACAAGATGGCACTACCGAAGAAGGGCTTCGTTGGCGCAAAAATAAATAAAAACTGGTTCAAGTCTCCAGACTCGAACCTAATATCAAAGCGTCTCCTGACGCTTATTACTCTTATGATATCATTAATTATATTGTAATAAACAGTTCCGCTGCTACCGGCGGAGCTGTCTTTTTCCTTTCTAAAAGATAGCTGCAATTGCAGAAAGATTCCTAAATTAGTGCCTATCGGCTTAACCAAAATCAAAAACCATGACAAACAAAATATTATTTATTCTAATCACAACCGGATTATTTTTTGCTTGCAAACAAAAACCGACTGAAACGGTTGAACCTGTTGCAGTTACGCTTGGCATTGATACTTTATTAAATAAATATACCACCTTCCAACTCACTGCCGATTTGGGCAAACTCACCGACAAGGAACGCCAGATGATTCCAATCCTCATCCAAGCCGCCGATATTATGAATGACCTCTTTTGGTACGAAGCCCTCGGCGATAAACAGGCATTTTTAGACACTTTAAAAGATGAAAAGCTACAAAAATACGCCACTATTAATTACGGTCCTTGGGACAGATTGGCAGACAACAAACCTTTCGTACCGGGCTTCGGCGCAAAACCGGCGGGTGCAAATTACTACCCAACGGATATGACCAAAGCTGAATTTGAAAAAGCAGATTTAGAAAAGAAAACCAGTTTGTACACCTTTATTCGCCGCGATTCGACAGGCAAACTCATTACAATTCCATATCATGAAATGTTTAAAGATCAGGTTGGAAAAGCCGCCGCACTTTTGGCGCAAGCCGCATCGTTGGCAGAAGACGCAGGTTTGAAAAATTACCTTGAACTACGCGCACAAGCCTTATTAACAGACGATTATCAACCCAGTGATTTGGCTTGGATGAATATGAAAACCAATCGAATTGATGTAGTAATCGGTCCAATTGAAACGTATGAAGATCAATTATTTGGTTATAAAGCGGCACACGAAGGTTATGTTTTAATAAAAGATATGGCTTGGAGCGAGCGTTTGGCGAAGTACGCCAGTGTATTGCCGGAATTACAAAAAGGCTTGCCTGTTCCAGCCGAATATAAGCAGGAAAAGCCCGGCGCGGACGCTGATTTAAACGCTTATGATATCATTTATTATGCTGGTGATTGTAATGCTGGAAGTAAAACCATTGCAATAAATCTGCCAAATGATGAAGAAGTGCAGTTGAAAAAAGGCACACGCCGCTTGCAATTAAAAAATGCAATGAAAGCGAAGTTTGATAAAATCATGATGCCAATTAATGATATTTTAATTACACCCGACCAGCGTAAACACGTTACTTTTGATGCTTTTTTTGCAACGACGATGTTTCATGAAGTGGCTCATGGTTTGGGCATTAAAAATTTAATCAAAGAAAAAGGTACTGTGCGCGAGGCGTTAAAAGAACATTACAGTGCGTTGGAGGAAGGAAAAGCTGATATTTTGGGTTTATATATGATTAAACAATTACATGATAAGGGAGATTTAGAAGGTGATGTAAAGGATTATTACACCACTTTTATGGCGGGTATTTTCCGGTCGGTACGTTTCGGAGCGGCGAGTGCGCATGGGAAAGCAAATATGATTCGCTTCAATTTTTTTCAAGAACAAGGCGCGTTTGAACGCTTGCAAGACGGCACATACCGCGTCAATTATGACAAACTTGAAACGGCAATGGCAGATTTATCCAAACTGATTTTGATGCTGCAAGGCGACGGCGATTATGATGGCGTTGCAAAATTAGTAGCTGAAAAAGGCATCATTGGTACGCAATTACAAGCTGACCTCGACCGATTGTCAAAAGCCAATATTCCAGTGGATATTGTGTTTGAACAAGGAATTAAGATGTTGAATTAGTCATTTAGTTTGGCGCATCTACCAGATATGCCAAACTTCTCAATGTTAATCTTTAAATTTTTTTTTAAAAATAGTTGCAATTCTAACCAAAACGATTCTATATTTGACGCATCAAAAAAATAATTCAATCAAGATGAATTTTCGTTTGCAAAATCAAATTTGGTGGTGGCACACTCCCTCGAGATACCGAGTGAGATGACACGCTATTGTTTGGTTGCAAATGAAAAAAAGCGGTTTGTCGGTTCACCCGGCAAACCGCTTTTTGTTTTTGGATGCCAGATGCCGGATTTTTAGATGCCAGACCGCGTAGGGCTTGTACATTGTCAGAACCATGATTTTTATGATTAAATGATGTCCATGATTCAAACGCACCCTGCGCCCTCTGCGTAAATCTTAGCGCCCTCTGCGGTAAAAATAAGCTATGAGCGCCAAAAAACAAGTGCAAAATATCCTAATATCTAAATAAAGAACTCATGATAACTGCTACTTCAACCAAAATAAAACTCAAGACGCTGGTCAAAAAACAATTGGCGGATACCCTCACGCCCGTATCCCTGTACCTGCGGGTGCGCGATCATTTCACCGACCCCGTGCTGCTGGAAAGTAATGATTTCAAAAGTAAAGAAGAGTGTATGTCCTTCATGGGTTTGGATTCCCTCGCCGATTTTCGGGTGCAAAATGGTACGATTACCGAATGTTTTCCGAATGGCAAGCGCCACCAAATTCCGGTGCGGGATGTAACGACGGTGCCAACCATGCTATACGATTTTTTGCAATATTTTGAAGCAGATTATTCTAACCCGTATCCTGGTTTTAATGGCTTGTTTGGACACGTCGGCTTTGATGGGGTGCAATATTTCGATACTTTAGAATTTGACCCGGCGAAGCGCAAATTGGACATTCCGGACATTCGCTTCACTTTATATCGTTTTGTAATAGCTATTAATCATTTTAAAGATGAATTGTATTTGTTGGAAAACCTGCTGCCGGGCGAGACTTCGCAATTGGATAAGCTGGAGACTTTAATAAATGGGCATAAATATTCAACGCATCCGTTCAAAATGGTAGGCGAGGAAACGAGTAATCTGACAGATGAGGAATTTCGGCAATTGGTGACGATTGGCAAGCGGCATTGTCAGATTGGCGATGTGTTTCAAATTGTGTTTTCGCGGCAGTTTGCGCAAAAATTTCAAGGGGATGAATTCAATGTGTATCGGGTGTTGCGCTCCATTAATCCCTCGCCGTATTTATTTTATTTTGATTATGGAAGTTATAAAATTTTTGGTTCGTCGCCAGAATCGCAAATGGTGATTAAAAATGGCGTCGCTACTGTGAATCCGATTGCTGGCACGTACCGCCGCACCGGCAACAACGAGGAAGACACGCTTCAAGCAATGGAATTGACCAAAGACCCGAAAGAAAATGCCGAACATATCATGTTGGTGGATTTGGCGCGGAATGATTTGAGCCGTCATGCCGAAAATGTGCGGGTGAAAGAACTAAAAGAAATTCATTTTTTTAGTCATGTGATTCATTTAGTTTCTAAAGTACAAGGTGATTTGCCACTCAACACAAATCCGGTGCAGGTCTTTGCGGATACCTTCCCGGCGGGTACGCTTTCTGGTGCGCCAAAATATAAAGCGATTGAACTCATTAATCATTATGAAAATCAGAATCGCAGTTTTTATGGGGGCTCTATTGGATTTATTAATTTTAATGGCGAGTTATTACACGCGATTGTAATTCGGTCTTTTTTGAGTTTGAATAATACGCTGTACCGGCAGGCGGGCGCAGGTATTGTGGCGGCGAGCGAGGAGGAAAAAGAATTGCAGGAAGTGAATAATAAATTGGGGGCGTTGAAACGGGCGTTGGTAGAGGCGGAAAAACTTTAAAAACCGCAAAATGTAAAATTCTAAATGTAAAAGTGTTTGCTCGTACCACATTAATTGGAACGCGGACGGAGCGGATACGCGCGGATTTTGCATGACAGTTTCGTTTTGTAATTTTTTGTTTTGAAATACGTGCGGGAGGGTGGCTAATCACTGTTCGACCGGAGGGAGTTTGATTAGCCTAGCGTTTTTTGGTGACTTTTTTGGGCGATGCAAAAAAGTTACAAAACTCAAGCGCAGGGAGGAATACAAAAGAATTTTACAAAAGAATAGCTTGAAAACCTATTACCAAATATAAGAAGTCAAGTGATAAATTTATCAATTATGAAAGTCTTAGTCCTCGACAATTACGATTCCTTCACCTTTAATCTGGTACAATACATCGAGCGGATTTTGGGGCAGAAAATAGATGTGTTTCGCAATGACCAGATTACGCTGGAGGAAATTGAGCAATATGATGCAATTATTCTCTCGCCGGGACCGGGCTTGCCATCGGAGGCAGGTATCATGCCAGAATTGATAAAACGGTATGCACCGACGAAGGCGATTCTGGGCGTGTGCCTCGGGCATCAGGCGATTGGGGAGGCATTTGGTGGGACGTTGGAAAATCTTACACAGGTATATCATGGCATTGAAACGGCAGTGGAAGTGGTGGATGCGAAGGAGTTGTTGTTTCAAAATGTGCCGCGCGAATTTCAGGCGGGGCGGTATCATTCTTGGGTGGTGAAAAAGGAGGATTTGCCGGAGAGGCTTTTAGTGACGGCGGTGGATGCGCAGGGGATAATCATGGCGTTTCGGCATAAGGAATATAATGTGCGGGGCGTGCAGTTTCACCCAGAGTCTATTATGACGGAGTGGGGCATGCGTATGTTGGAGAATTTTTTTGAGTATTGTGTGAAGTATGAGGGAGTGCTTTCATCCCAAATTTAACTTTATTAAATTTTTACTTTATGAATCATGGTTTAAATAATGACTTTCTTTATGTTGCTTACAAGATAGAATGCTACTTTGTAGATGACCTTGATAAGGAAAAAATTATCAGTGGAACAGCATTTGCTGTGAAAAATATAAGAAATGAGCTTTGCCTCGTAACAAATAGACACTGTATAGATTTAGATTTTAAGCAGAAAGATTCAAAATATGTAAATTATAAGTTGTCAAAAGTTATTTTACATTCAAAAATAAAAGATGCTCGAACTAAATTACCTTATCAATCAAAAAATTGGTTAGTTGCAAATATTGATGAATTTATAATTCCAAATGATAACAATAATGACATTGCATGCTTAATAGATGTAAAAGTACATAAAGAAAATATATCAGATGACTCAACACTCGATTACTGGATTCCTTACAGTATTATAGCAAATGAAGATAATTTTACTCAGTTACAAATTTGTGATTTCGTAGCATTTCCAAGCTATGGTCCTTGGTATGATAAAGTTAGAAATGCTCCTATACTGAGAACAGGAACAATTGCAAGTGACCCAAGATTTGATTATTCATGGACAGGCAAAGATGAGGGTAAGTGTGTTGCATATGAGGCATTTTCTTATGAGGGTTCATCAGGATGCCCAGTTTTTGCGATTCAAAAAGGAATTAAAGTGATGGTTAACGGTAGCTTAATGAGTGGGGGTTTCAGAGAGCTTATGCTTATTGGTATAAATGCCGGGCATATGGAAACTGAAACAACAAAACAACACTCTGGAATATCATATTTTTATAAATCATCTGCTATTTTAGATTTGATTGATAGCTGAATTCTTCTTGAACTAAAATACACTTATACAGAGACGAAAAGTGCGTGAGGGATAGAAGCGGTACCGAGCGTAGGGAAGGTAAGAGCGGATAGCCCGACCCGTAGGGGCACGCCCTCATTCTGAAATGTAAAATGTAAAACCGCAAAATATAAAACCGCAAAAGTGTACGCCGTGGACTTTTACATTTGAAATTTTACATTTTGCGGTTTAAAATACGAATTATGAAATATATTCTACAAAAATTATACGAACATCATAAACTGACGCGCGACGAGGCGAAGCGGACGTTGACGGAGATTTCGCAGGGAACATACAATGCGGTGCAGATGGCGAGTTTTATGACGGTGTATCAGATGCGGGGGATGGGACTGGCGGAGCTGGAGGGATTTCGGGATGCGCTGCTGGAGCTGTGTGTGCCGCTGGATGTGCAGGGGCAGGAGACGGTGGACATTGTGGGGACGGGGGGCGACCAGAAGGATACGTTTAACATCTCGACGCTGGCGGCGGTGGTGGTGGCGGGTGCGGGCTACAAGGTGACGAAGCACGGGAATTATGGGGCATCGTCGGCGGTGGGGTCGTCGAATGTGCTGCAAACGCTGGGGTACGAGTTTACGAATGATGGCGATACGCTGCGGCGGCAGTTGGACGAGGCGAATGTATGTTTTTTGCACGCGCCGTTGTTTCATCCGGCATTGAAAGAGGTGGCGGGGGTGCGGCGGGAATTGGGGGTGCGGACGTTTTTTAATCTGTTGGGTCCGCTGGTGAATCCGGTGCAGCCCACGCACCAGTTGTACGGCACATCGAGTTTGGAGGTGTCGCGGATGTATCAGTATGTGATGCAGCAGTCGGGGCGGCGGTTTGCGATTGTGTATGCGTTGGATGGGTATGACGAGATTTCGTTGACGGGCAGGTTTAAGGTGTTGACGAATGCGGGGGAGCGGATGCTGGAGCCGGAGGATTTGGGGATGGTACGGTTGGCGAAGGAGGATTTGTACTGCGGCGGGACGGCGGAGGAAGCGGCGAAAATCTTTATGAATGTGCTAAATAATACGTCGACGGCGGCGCAAAAGGCGGTGGTGATGGTGAATGCTGGGATGGCGATACAGTGTTTGAAGCCTTCAAGTTCATTACATGGTTGTATCATAGAAGCGGAAGAGAGTGTTGAAAGTGGAAAGGCGTTGAGTAATTTTAAAAAGGTTTTGAATTGATGCTTCCCGCGCAGACGTACCTGAAAGGTGATTATTATTCTTTTAAATGTAAAATATGAAAAACATACTAATTATAACGTTACTATTTTTAAATATTTCGTCTTACGGACAAATTCCAGATAGTATTCGAGCTATTCTTGATACGGTTTTATTAAAAGCTCAACAAACTTCTTTATATGCTGATTCTGTAAATTGGGAGGATATTAAAGTAAAAGTGTATCAAAAAGCGGATGATGCAAAAACGCTTGCAAACTTGAATCCTGCTTTTCAAACTTTATTAAATGAATTGAGAGACCATCATGGTTCTTTCATGAATGCAACTAATTATAACAAATTAGCTTATTTTACAGATTGGTCAAATGTAAGGAGTACCGATGAACGACCGAGGAATAATGAAATTTTAAAAGTAATAAACAGTGCTGATGCGAAGTTTGAATATTCCTTACTTCCTGATAAAATAGGATATTTAAAAATTGTTGGAATACGTGCCAATATTGATGTTCAAAAAGAAGCGGAAAAAATTCGGAATGGCATCATTGCTTTGTATAAACAGAAAGCTGACAAGTGGATTGTTGACCTTCGTTATAATGGTGGTGGCAATATGAATCTTATGATTGCCGGTCTTGCTGTTTTAATTGGTAACGGGAAAATTGGCGGTTCTACCAAAGCCAATGGTGATGTATTTACTTCTTATGAAGTGCAAAATGGAGACTTTTATGATACAGGACGCTTGGTCGCATCGCTCGGTGCGCAACCGAGATTTAAGAAACTTCCTAAAGTAGCGGTGTTGACGAGCCGCTATACGGTTAGTTCGGGTGAATTAGTCGCAGTGGCTTTTAAAGGTCGAAATAATACTCAATTTTTCGGGGAGGCGACAGGTGGTTATACAACGGTTACCAACTGGATATTTGTTAATAAAGATTTAATCATGTCCATTGCGGAAAGTATTTATTTTGATAGGAATGACAAGAAATATTATGAAAATGTAAAACCAGATATTGAACTTCCATTTGAACCAATTAAGGATTTATCTAAAGATAGGATTGTTATCGAAGCAGTCAAATGGCTGCAAAAGAAATAAGCATATTTATTTTATTGAGAAGAAAATATAGAAAATGAATATTTTAGACAAAATTATTAACCACAAATACCAAGAAGTCGCACAACGTAAAATCTCACAGCCTGTGACGGAATTAGAAAAAAGTCCGTTTTTTGGGCGGGAGACGGTGTCGTTGAAAAGAGGATTGTTGGAAAAAGGTGCGTCGGGGATTATTGCGGAGTTTAAACGGAAGTCGCCGTCGGCAGGGGTGATAAATGATAAGGTGTCGGTGGAAGAGGTGACGACGGGCTATGTGCAGGCGGGCGTGAGTGGCTTGTCGGTACTGACGGATATGGATTTTTTCGGTGGACGAAATGAAGATGTGCAAGTGGCGCGGGTGTTGCATAAAATTCCGATTTTGCGTAAGGATTTTATGGTGGATGAGTATCAGATTTTGGAGGCGAAAGCGATGGGGGCGGATGTGATTTTGTTGATTGCGGAATGTTTGGAGAAAGAACAGGTTGCGCAATTGGCGTCGTTTGCCAAATCGCTGGGGCTGGAAGTGTTGATGGAAATTCATTCGGCGGAGCAGTTGGAAAAGTTGAATCCAAATCTGGACATGATTGGGGTAAATAATCGAAATTTGAAAACGATGGTGACGAGTTTGGAAGCGTCGTATGAGTTGGCAGAGCAGATTCCGGCGGAATTTGTGAAGATTTCGGAGAGTGGCATTAGCAATCCACAGGCGGTGGTGTCGCTGCGCAGTCAGGGGTATCGAGGTTTTTTGATGGGGGAGCATTTTATGAAAACGGGGAATCCGGGAGCTGCGTGTGGGGAGTTTATTCGGAAGGTGGCGTATATGGAGGATTTGTTGCATAATGCGATTGTCTGAGGAGAGGATTGGAAGATGGGAGGATAGGAGGATTGCCCTTATAACTTGCTCTCATTTCATTAATTGGAACGCGGATGACGCGGATTGGGCGGATTAAAGCGGATTTTTCGCTCATAGCATTTTTGTCCGAACCTTGATTCGGAGGATTATTTGATTAGCTTGATTTTTTGCGTGGGGCGTGCGTTTAAATCATCTAAATCGTTGAATCAAAAAAATCACGGTTCAGACATTGTACACGCCCTACGCGGTCTGGTATCTGGCATCTAAAAATCTGGAATCTAAAAAAATATGAAAGTAAAAGTATGTGGCTTAAACGACCCGTCGAATATCGAGGCGCTGGCGCAGTTGTCAATTGATTTTGTGGGGTTTATATTTTATAAAAAGTCACCACGTCATGCAATGGCAAGTAGCGTGGAGAAGTGGATTGGGAAGCATGGGAATGTGCTGGGCAAAACCAAGCGGGTGGGCGTGTTTGTAAATGCAGAAGTGGAGGAGATTCTCAACAAAGTGCACGATTTTGAGTTAGACTACGTGCAATTGCATGGGGAGGAAAGCCCGGAGTATTGTCGGGAGATACAGTCGTTTTGGGGGGCGAGTACCCTGCGGAGTGCGCGGTTTATCAAGGCTTTTCCGGTGGATGCAGATTTTGATTTTGCGCGGACGCGGGCGTATGAGGGCATTTGTTCGCTGTTTTTATTTGATACGAAGACGGCGCAGCATGGCGGGAGTGGGGTGTCGTTTGATTGGAATTTGCTCGAAAAATATCAAGGGAATACGCCGTTTCTGTTGAGTGGTGGTATTGGTGAGGAGGATGCGGCGGCGATTCGGCAGTTGAATTTTCCGCAGTTGTATGGGGTGGATATTAATAGTCGGTTTGAGGTGAAGCCGGGGGTGAAGGATGTGGAGAAGGTGAAAAGGTTTTTGGAGGCGATGGAAATGTAAAACCGCAAAATATTAAATGTAAAATGTAAAAATTTCCCGCACCACTTTTGCGGTTTTAAATTTAGTGTTTTACATTTTGCGGTTTGGTGGTGCTTTGCGCTTAAGTTTTGTCACTTTTTTTCCCGCCGCATGGCGGGACCAAAAAGTCACCAAAAAACGCTAGGTAAATCAAACTCCTCCGTCGAACAGTGATTAGCCGGCAGCCGCCACGCAGGGGTGTTTCATTACATAAATCGAAGTAAATGAAAGAATATCATTTAATAATACCGGATGAAGAATATAGAATCATTGAATTTAAGCAAGACGGTTTTCCTGGGATTGCATTTATCAATATTGCGCTTCGAGATTTTGGGCCGAAGGAGGTTTTTTCGTGGCATCTTTCTATAATAATTGATTTTGAAGATTTGATTGAGAATGGAATGCCTTCTCACACAGAAACAGACATAGTTGACCCGTTTGGTGATTATCTTGATTCACTATTCAAAGGTTTGGATAAAGATAAACCGAATGCCTTGTTTTTAGGAAGAGTTACTTGGAATGCAACTCGTCAATTAATGTGGAGAGTTTATGAACCAGAGATGGTAAATCAAGAACTTCAAAAAATTATAGAGAAAAATGAGCATCCAAGAGAATTTGACTATCGAATTGAAGAGGATTCAGAATGGGCTTTTGCGAAATGGTATTTAACGGATTATAAAACCTAAGTTATTTTGGAAGTCAATTATTGCTTTTAAAATAATTTTGAACGTGAAATTTAATTTGAAAACGAACTGCGCGTGAGGGATAGGAGCGATACCGACCGTAGGGAAGGTACAAGCGGATAGCCCGACCCACAGGGGCACGCCCAAATTGTCTGAACTGTGATTCATTTGATTTTTATGATACTCATGATTTAATATTAAACTGGAAAATATAAAATATAAAATGCAAAATGTAAATGTGGCTATTAACGAATCACCACTCACCGCTCACCACTCGCCGATAGCTGTGGACGAGCGCGGCTACTATGGCGAATTCGGCGGGGCGTTTATCCCGGAGATGTTGTATCCGAATGTGGAAGAACTGCGGACGCGGTATTTGGACATTATCTATGAGCCAGGGTTTCAGCGAGAATTCCAGCAATTGCTGAAGGATTTTGTGGGACGACCGACGCCGTTGTATCTGGCAGAGCGTTTGTCGGCGCAGTATGGGGCGAGTATTTACCTCAAGCGGGAAGACCTGTGCCACACGGGGGCGCATAAGATTAACAACACGATTGGGCAGATTTTGCTGGCGAAGCGCTTGGGCAAAACGCGCATCATTGCAGAGACGGGCGCGGGGCAGCATGGCGTGGCGACGGCGACGGTGTGCGCGCTGAAGGGCTTGGAGTGCATCGTGTATATGGGCGCGGTGGACATCGAGCGGCAAGCACCGAACGTGGCGCGGATGAAGATGTTGGGCGCGGAGGTGCGACCGGCGACAAGCGGTAGCCAAACTTTGAAAGATGCGACGAATGAAGCGATTCGCGATTGGATTAATAATCCGGAGCATACGCATTATATTATTGGTTCGGTGGTGGGACCGCATCCGTACCCCGATATGGTGGCGCGGTTTCAGTCGGTCATCAGCGAGGAGATGCAGTGGCAGTTGGAAGAAAAGGAAGGGCGGTCGTATCCTGATTTGGTAATTGCCTGTGTGGGCGGCGGCAGCAATGCGGCAGGGGCATATTTTCATTACCTCAACGACCAGCGGGTGCGGCTCATCGCGGTGGAAGCGGCGGGCAAAGGCGTGGATAGCGGACATTCGGCGGCGACGAGTGTGCTGGGTACAAAGGGCGTGATTCACGGAAGTCGGACGCTGCTGATGCAGACGGAAGACGGGCAGATTGTGGAGCCGTACTCGATTTCGGCGGGGCTGGATTATCCGGGGATTGGTCCGCTGCACGCGCATTTGATTTCGACAGGCAGGGCGGAAGCGGTGAGTGTCACGGATGACGAAGCGCTGGAAGCGGCGTTTGATCTGGCGCGGACGGAGGGAATTATTCCGGCGCTGGAGACGGCGCATGCGTTTTATGCGTTGAATAAAGTGGAATTTAAGAAAGGAGATGTGATTGTGGTGAATTTATCGGGGCGGGGGGATAAGGATTTGGCGGCGTATGTCAAACATTTAGAAGTAATAGGACACTGATTTTTATGATTTTTTAGGATGCCAACTGATTTATCGGTTTTGTGCGCATTCCTATTGTTGTCCTAAGCGTACATAACGAGAGGAATTTAAATCATAGCCTATCATAATTATCATAAAAAATCAGTGTACCATAAAGCATAAGCCATGAATCGAATTCAACAATTATTTCAGAATAAGCAAGAAAATATCCTCAACATTTACTTTACGGCAGGTTTTCCGAATTTAAATGATACAGAAAATATCATTCTCGCGCTGGAAAAGGGCGGCGTGGATTTGATTGAAATTGGGATGCCATATTCTGACCCGCTGGCGGATGGTCCGACGATACAGCAGAGCGGGGAGGTGGCGCTGGTGAATGGAATGACGTTGCAATTGCTGTTTCAACAAATTACTTTCGTTCGAGAAAAAACGGAAATTCCGCTCATTTTGATGGGTTATTTTAATCAAGTGATGCAATATGGTGAGGAGCGTTTTTTTCGACAGTGTAAAGAAGTGGGTGTTGATGGGCTGATTTTGCCGGATATGCCATTACACGTTTGTGAAGAACAGTTTCAAGAGTTATTTACAGAATTGGATTTGAGTATTAGTTTTTTAATCACGCCACAAACGCCGGAAGCGCGTATTCGAAAGGTGGATGAATTGAGTCGGGGATTTATTTACATGGTGTCGAGTGCGTCTATTACAGGTGCGAAGGAAGGAATTTCGGAGGAGCAATTAGCGTATTTTAATCGGATAAATAATATGCAATTGCAGAATCCGCGTTTGATTGGTTTTGGAATTTCAAACCATGATACTTTTATGACAGCGTGTAAATATGCGAGCGGGGCGATAATTGGGAGTGCGTTTATAAAAGTGATTTCAAACATTGGAAACAATCCAGCGCAAGCGTTGGAGCAGACAACAATTGAGTTTGTACAAAAAATTCGAGGAACAGTAATGGTGTGATATAATTATTCAATGTCCTGCCATTATTGGTTTACCGACTGCTACATTTTTCTTATTTTCTTTTACTAAAAGCCATAATACCGCTGAAATTCCTAATGAAATAGCACTCACTACAAAAATGATACTGCGACTGGGCTGTTCGCTCAAAAAACCACCCAAAGAAGAGGCAATTAATTGAGGTAGAACGACTGATAAATTAAATAAACCCATATAAAATCCCATACGCGCTTGATTCACGGTTTCTGACATAATTGCAAATGGTAAACTCACCACCGCTGCCCAACCAATACCAACGACTGCCATTAAACCAAATAAAGAAACAGAAGACGCGCCAAAAAATATAATAAGGGTGTAACCAATTGCCATCGTGGCAACACACAAAAAGTGCGTTCTTACTCGCCCAATGCGCTCCGAAAGTGGCTCCAAAACTAAAGCTGGTAATAAAAATCCAACCGTATTTAATATCGCAAAGGCAATTCCATTAATAAATCCAATTTCATTATTTTGTTCGGTGGTGAGTTGTGCAGTGGTAGCAAAACCCATGATATTTTCTTTGATATAAGCAAAGGTGTAAACAAACATTGTCTGTACGCCCAGCCATGTAAAGGCGTGCGCGAAGCAGATTTTAAAAAATTCTGTGCGATTCGTTTTAATGATTGAAGAGGTTTCTACATCTGCCAATTCTGCGTCCAATCCACTGGTGGCAATGCTTTCTGGGTCTTCGTCGGTAATGGTTTTTAAATTACGAGGTTCTTGAATGAATAAAGTTGGAAAGATAGAAAATAGAAATACGACGATTGCGCCGACATAAATCAAAACATAATTACTTATAAAAGCACCAATCAAATACGCTAATACTCCAAAAAAGCCAGAGACGGTTTGCATCCAAGTGTAACCCTTCGTGCGTGCGTCGCCTTGTGGGGTTACATCGGCTATAATAGAACGAGTCGGATTAAAACTGATATTAATAGACAAATCCAAAGTCAGCGCTACGACAATCGCCACGCCGACTAATTCAGTGACACCCAATGTTTTACCAATCAAACCGATATTCGGCAACGCCAAAATCATCAACGCTGCTAACGTTCCTCCTATCAAAATAAATGGTCGCCGCCGCCCACCCAAAAACCAAACATTATCACTTATGATACCGATTAAAACTTGTCCGATAATACCTGCCAGCGGTCCGGCTGCCCACACGATGCCAATTTGATGTAAATCAAAACCATATTGTGTATTTAACAGCCAACTTAAAGTCGCAATTTGTACGCAAAGTGCCGTGCCCATTGCAGTGGAGGGCAAACTTAATAAGGCGTAGAAAGAATTGGTTAGGTGTTTTTGAATCGGTAGCATTACAGTACACTGATTTTTATGATAATTATGGTTTATGTGCTAAAGCACATTTATTTTTAACCGCAGAGAACGCAGAGCTGATAGCTGTTGCTTCACTGTTTATTATAATTTAAACACTAAATGAAAATCTTAAAATATCCTATGTAATCATGAATATCAGTGTCCTATTGCACCAAAATCATGGCTGAAATCGGTGGTATTTGGATTGGGTTATCTTCCCCGCCTTTTATTTTTCGGATGCCCGATTCATTTACTTGCTCCCCATCCAGCACTTGCGTCCATTCACCATCGGGCAGGTAAATTTCACGAGGCATTTTATTTCCATTAAAGAGCACAAAAATAGTTTTCCACTTGTCGCCGTTCGCATTATTTGAAATGGTATAACCTACTGTATTACTTGGGTTTTTAAATTCCAAAAATTGTAAATTCTTTATAATATCCTCCGTTTTCATCATACGAAAAGCCGGATGATTTTTACGCAATGTAACTAAACCTTTGTAATAATTATACACTTCTTTATATTTCGATTTACGCGACCAGTCTAACAGGTTGATGCTATCCGGCGATTCGTAGGAGTTTTCATTGCCTTGCTTGGTGCGTAGTAGTTCCTGACCAGCATGCAGAAAGCTGATGCCTTGCGAAGTGAGTACAATGGCACTCGACAGCTTGTGCATTTTTATGCGTTCAGCTTCGCTGGCTTCTGGCGCAGAAATAACGAGGCGATCCCAAAGTGTGTGATTATCATGGGCTTCCACATACGAAATACATTGATATGGCTCGGCTGCCCAAGGCGCTTTGGAGTAGCGTACGGAATCGTATTTGATCTGCGGATGCTTGGTAGCAGCGACGATGCCAAATTTTAGACTTTCTTCCAAATTGGGCAAACCGCTTACAAATGCTTTTTCGGTGGGCGTGAAAACGTGTCCTTTAATAGCATCCCGGATATCATCACTAAAGACAGCGATATTATTTAGTTTGGAAACATTTTTCTTTATAGCACGTAAGGAGTCGGGTAGGGGAGAGTCGCCCGCCGTCCAGCCTTCGCCGTAAATAATAATCGTTGGGTCAATTTTATGTAGTTCGGCACTAATTTCATTCATTGTTTCAATATCATGGATACCCATTAAATCAAAACGAAAACCATCCACATGATATTCATTCACCCAGTGTTTTACAGATTGTACCATAAATTTGCGGAACATGGCGCGTTCGCTGGCGGTTTCGTTGCCAGTGCCAGAGGCGTTAGAAAACGTACCATCCGCTTTTTGACGAAAGTAATAACCGGGTACAAGTTGATTAAAATTAGAAGATTGTGTTACAAACGTATGATTATAAACGACATCCATTACCACTCGAATGCCATTTTCGTGTAATGTTTTCACCATTTGTTTAAACTCTCGAATGCGCACTGCGCCGTCGTAAGGATCAGTCGCATAGCTACCTTCGGGTGTATCAAAGTTTTGCGGGTCGTAGCCCCAATTATAGTTCGGATTATTTTTTACACTTTCGTCAATGGATTTATAATCAAAAGCTGGTAGTAAATGAATGTGTGTAATGCCGAGGTCTTTAATATGGTCTAATCCAGTCGCTTCGCCTTCCTTGCTTTTTGTACCTAACTCTGTCAGTCCCAGAAACTTACCTGTATTTTTGATGCTGGAATTTGGGTCAGAGGACAAATCTCTTACGTGTAATTCATACAATATAATATCCGTCGGATTTTGTAAAGCAGGGCGTTCATCGTTATCCCAATTTTCAGGATTCGTTTCGTTCAAATCCACAACCATGCCACGATTTCCATTTACACCCACTGCTTTCACATAAGGATCGGGCACTTCATTTGACCAATTTCCTTTTATTTTAACTTGAAAGGTGTAAAATTTTCCTTTTAAATCTTCACTAAAACTCACTTTCCAAACGCCGTCTCGGTCGTACTCCATCGCTTGCGTTTGAATGGGCGAACCACCTTCACCTGCATCGTACAAGCTGATTTTTGCTTCTTCGGCAGTGGGTGCCCATACTTTAAAGGTGGATTTTGTAGGGGAATAAGTCAAACCCAAGTCATCTCCTTTATACACTGGATACTCGGCGAATGAGGCATACTCGGTTTTGGGGGTTTCTTTACAAGCGGTCATCATACAAATAAATATTGGTGCTGCAAAAAGAAACGACGATAGGCGCATATTGTTGGAATTGAGTGAAATTTTGTCGAAGATAGGAAACGTTCAAATAAATTGGATTTAAAATCTTAACTTTATTGAGATATATTAGATGATTTGGAATCGTCTGTATATTAAATTCTAATATTCTCACAATGAGCGACCAATTAATAACTGTAGCTACTTTTAATTTTACAACTGAACCCAACTTTCTGTTATTCAAATTAGCATTGGAGCATCATGGTATTCCATATTATGCAGCGGATGAAAATACGATAAATGCAAATCCGTTTTTGTCTATTTCCGTTGGGGGTATTCGGGTGCAGGTACATGAAGATGATTTGCCGGAGGCAGTAGCTATCTGGCGGGAAATCAAGGAGTTGGATGATACCGTAGCCAGAGATATAGGCAATAGCGACCAGATTTTAGATGATGCGCGAAACGCCACAGAAGTAGACACCATAGCTAATAATGGAACGTATCGAATCATTATTGGTGTACTTTTAATGGTTATTTTTTTAATCATTCTTCGAGTTGTGTTGTGCGGTTTTTCATTTTAATAAACTTGTTTTGAGATTTTTTTTAAAAAATGTGCCTTTGCATTTTCGTATCCACTTTGGTTTTCCAATCTTTGCTGTGATGAGTACCAGCCGAATAATATGGACCAATGAACGCTTCCGACTGACGATTGAGCGGCTATGCCAGCAACTCATTGAGCAGTACGAGGGCTTTGACAATACCTGCCTCATAGGGGTGCAGACAGGTGGCGTGTGCTTGGGCGACCGCTTGCAGACGCGTCTGCGCACGCTTTTGCCTACATCCAAGATTGAATATGGCAAGCTGGACATTACTTTTTATCGAGATGATTTTCGGCGTGGGAAGCCTTTAGCACCAAGCGCGACGGAGATGAATTTTATTTTAGAAGATAAAAATGTGGTGTTGGTAGATGACGTGTTGTACACGGGACGCACGATTCAGGCGGCTTTGACGGCTTTGAATCATTATGGACGACCTAAATCTGTAAAATTATTAGTCATGGTAGACCGAAGATTTAATCGGCATTTGCCCATTGAGGCGGATTATGTAGGCATGACGGTGGACTCGCTTGATGAGGCTTATGTAAAGGTGGAATGGCAGGAAGTGGAAGGCGAAGACCGGATTTTGTTATTTGCGGATAAGTAGTATTTGGTACTTGGTATTTAGAACGTAGTATTTGGACTTGATATTTAGCAGCCGGCAGGAAAATATTATGAGTACAGCACAGCAATTAAGCACCAAACATTTACTCGGTATAAAATATCTTACGCCCGAAGATATTCAACTTATTTTTGAAACGGCGGATAGCTTTAAAGAAGTCATTAATCGCCCTATCAAGAAAGTGCCTTCGCTGCGAGACATCACGATTGTTAATCTTTTTTTTGAAGACTCTACGCGCACCCGTATTTCCTTTGAATTAGCTGAAAAACGACTCTCCGCCGATACCCTCAATTTTTCCGCTTCTTCTTCTTCTGTAAAAAAAGGCGAGACATTATTGGATACAGTGAATAACATTTTGTCCATGAAAGTGGATATGGTGGTCATTCGGCATCCAGCACCGGGCGCACCGCATTTTTTGGCCAAAAATATTGATGCAAATATTATAAACGCTGGTGACGGTACGCATGAACATCCGACGCAAGCCTTGCTTGATGCCTTCTCCATTAGAGAAAAACTCGGTTCATTGGCAGGTAAGAAAATTGCCATTTTTGGCGATATTTTACATTCCAGAGTGGCATTGAGCAATATTTTTTGTTTGAAAAAACTCGGTGCAGAAGTGACGGTTTGTGGACCGCCGACTTTGATTCCAAAACATATCCACCAATTGGGTGTGGGCGTTTCACACAACGTGCGCGAAACCTTGCAATGGTGTGATGTAGCTAATATTTTACGCATTCAATTAGAACGGCAGGACATCAAATATTTTCCTTCTCTTCGTGAATATTCGCAATATTTTGGTATTAATAAACAATTGTTGGATAGTCTGGATAAACCGATTGTCATCATGCACCCGGGACCCATCAATCGCGGCGTGGAAATTACCAGTGATGTGGCGGATTCGGAGCATTCCATTATTTTACAACAGGTAGAAAATGGCGTAGCAGTGCGGATGGCGGTATTGTATTTGTTGGCGGCGCGGAAGTAAAGTAACAATAGGTCAAATTCAGAGATTTAACAAAAACTTAATCTACCACACCCGATTGGTCTTCCCAATAGCTTTAAATTTGTTCAAAATGTGAATGATGTCTGTGGTAGAATCCTTGCGACAAGGGAATTGGGAAGCTTTTGAGGCGTTGTATCAACAATACCATTCTAAAGTCTATTATTTTGCGTTGAAGCAGACTAATAATCCGACCCAAGCGGAAGACCTTGTACACGACAGCTTTCTCCGGCTTTGGGAAAAACGTGCCACTTTGTCTTTAGAAATTCCTATTGAAGCTCAACTTTTTGTTATTACACGTAATATTGTTACAAATCATTACAAACGAGAGGTGTTAAAACAAAAAATACATGATGCGTTTACAACAAAAGTAGTAGATTTGAATAAAGAAGACGATGATATTACTACAGAAACCCTTCATCAACTAAATACCGCCATCGAAGCCCTGCCGCCCAAACGGCGCCAAATTTTCAAAATGAGTAAATTGGAAGGACTCACTTACGAAGAAATCGCCCAAACGCTCGCCATTTCTAAAAACACGGTCGAATCACAAATGGTAAAAGCCCTCAAATTCCTCCGCGAACGCGTGACGCAATTGCCTTTCTTTTAATCACTTACCACAAAGTTCACGAAGGAAAGCACAAGGGGCACTATTACCTAAAAATGTCTTTGTGAACTTTGTGAAAAGCCTTTGTGTGCCTTGTGGTAAAATATCTTTTCTGAAAAATCTTCATATCGAGTAAAGGTATTTTCCGGCTCGCCTGTATTCTCTTTTGTAAAACATTTTGAAATTAGATAAGTCACGAGGATGATTAGTAAAGCATTGTTAGAAAAATTTCGCAGTGGCACCTGCACGCCAGAAGACGTAGCGCAGTTGAAAGCCTATTTTGAACAGGAAGAGGTAACGGAATTGGAAAATATATTACAAGAGGATTGGCAAAACACAGAAGATATTATTCCAACAACTCAAGCGATTAAGCACCGTATTTGGCAACGTTTGGAAGAATCCACCCAGCTAGAACGCATCCCAGTAATTCGTCATTTGCAGCCAAACTGGAAAGCGTGGCGCAGCGTGGCAGCCGCTATTTTATTCATTCTGGCGACAGCAAGCACCTATTGGATATTACAAAAATGGAATCACTCAGAAACAGTTATTGTAGAAAACACGACGGACGCAGCGCTACAAATCGCACTGGAAGACGGCTCTAAAATCTGGCTCAGCGAGCAAAGTACGCTACAATATCAAAAACCTTTTGCTGGCAACAAACGCGATATTTATTTAAAAGGCGAAGCTTTTTTTGAAGTCGCAAAAGACTCTATCCACCCTTTCACGGTGTATGCACAAGGATTCGGTACGACGGCGTTGGGCACTTCTTTCAATATCCGCGCGTTCGCCGACAGCAGTGATGTGAAAGTGGCATTGGTAACGGGAAAAGTATCGGTCAGCCCTTTACGGAATGGAAAGCCGCAAACCCAGTACGGACGCATCCTGACGCCAGGTAAGCAACTACGTTACAATATAAAAGCAAGAACGGTTTTGGTAGAAAATTTCGACCCCGCACTGACTTTAGCTTGGCGCGACGGCAATCTGGTTTTTGATAATGAATCCTTGTCAACAGTGCTATTGCGTTTAGCAAAACATTACCAAGTAGATATTCAATTTGAGAAAAATAAACTTGACCAATGCTTACTCAACACTAGTTTTAGCAAAAAAGAAAGTCTCAAAAATATTTTGACCATACTCAAATTCTCAGGCCATTTGGAATTCACGCAGCGCGGCAATCGATACATCGTCCTTGCCGGTGCGGGCTGTGAATGATACCAAGTTAGAAGTACGAATTCGGAAGTTTCAAGACATTGAAAGTCAATTTGTTATGCCCGAATTTGTAGGTCTTTTCTAACTAAAATGGTATAAGAAAATTGCTTTAAAACTTAAAATCGCTTCCATCAAGTACCGGAATGTAGCCATTGCTATGCTCAGGCTGGGAGATCTATTTTTAATATTTTTTTTGAAAAACCTTAAACACACACTTATGAAAGTTAAGTTGACAATCCAACGAATGTTACAACCCTGGCGGATTCCGCTGCTCGCCCTGTTTTTCCTGTTGTACGCGACCACAGCCGTGGAAGCCCACGCGCAAGACGAACCTGCCGTGAATCTCAACCTGAAAAATGTAGCAATTACGAAAATCTTTACTGCGATTGAAGACCAAACGGACTACAAATTCACGTACAGCAAAAAGCAACTCAGCGATATTCGCATCGAGCGTATCCAGTTCAAAGCCGAAAAATTGCAAAGCGTCCTCAACTACTTACAAGCCCAAGCACCCTTGGAATTCATGGTCATCAACAAATCCATCGGCGTGAAGGTAAAACCTACGAAGCGCTCCAACTCCACCGGCGACAGCGAAGCTATCAAAGAATTGATTTTTAACATCCCCGTGACGGGTAAAGTGACCGACGCCGCCACGGGCGAGCCGCTCGTAGGCGCTACCGTGCAAGTGAAGGGTACGAATGTAGGGACGCAGACCGATGCGGAGGGGAATTTTAGTCTTTCTATCCCAGAGAATGCGCCAAGACTGGTGGTGTCTTATCTTGGGTTTGCAACGCAAGAAATTGCAGTAGGCAGTCAGACGACTTTTATGATTCGACTTCAAACCGATGCCACCGCAATCGAAGAAGTAGTGGTAGTGGGATATGGGACGCAATCAAAAGGGAGTGTTACAGGCGCTGTTTCTAAACTGGGAAGCGGAAAATTTGATGATTTTGCAGTGGCTTCCATTGACCAGGCTTTGGCGGGGCAATTGGCAGGTGTACAAATCGTGCAAGGAAGCGGTACGCCTGGCGTTTCTTCCAATATTAATATTAGAGGTGTGAATACGCTTTCAGCTGGCACGAAACCGCTTTTGGTGATTGATGGATTTCCGACGGAGAATATTAATATTAATGATATCAATCCAAATGATATTGAGTCGGTAGAGATATTGAAAGATGCCTCTGCTGCTGCTATCTATGGGTCAAGGGCTTCTCGGGGTGTTATCTTGATTACTACCAAATCAGGGAATAGTGGGCATCCTGCTATTAATTTTAATTTTTTTACCGGGATTCAGCAGGTGGGACAACGATATGAATTGATGGATGCTTATCAGCTTGCGCAATACCAAATAGAAAATTTCCAACAACGCGGTGGGCTTTCTGCAACGCCTCCCTTTTTACAACCTTATTTGGATGGAAAAGCTGGATTGACCGATACAGATTGGCAGGATGAAGTGTTTACGGAAGCACCTATTCAAAATTACCAGCTCTCTTTTGCTGGCGGAAATGACAAAACAAAATATTATGTGTCGGCGGACTATTTTGACCAGCAAGGGGTTATTAAAAATACGGATTTCAAACGTTACACCCTTCGGACGAATCTGACAACTAACCTTTACGATCAATCTACGTCTGCATTTTTAAAAAATATTAAGTTAGGTGTTAACCTTTCGCCCTCTTACTCGACTTCCGATCGGATATCCGAGATACACCATAATGCGGATGGCACGGTCTTAATTTCGCTCTATGCTTTTCCTTATTTTCCTGCTTACAACTCCGATGGTAGCCTTCAGATTAGCCAACAGATTAAATCCGTGCAAAGTGTTCCAGGCTTTGGGGTAGGCGCATTTGAAAATCCATTAGCAATATTGGAGTATCGAAAAAATCCGCTAGAAAGAGCTCGTTTATACGGTGGTACGTATTTAGATTTTGAACTCATTGATGGCTTGCACTTCAAGACTTACTTGGGTTTGGATTATGCTTCCGAAAGAGAAAGCCTATTTCGCCCTTCCAATATTGGTTTGAGAAATAGCGCCGCGCCCACGACCGCAACCGCGAATTCCAGCACGAATCGAATCCTTAATTGGATTAGCGAAAATACCCTCAGCTACAACAAAGAATTCGTTGGAGGGCATTCCATCGCACTTTTGGGCGGCTATACTTTTCAAAAAGAGAATATTCAAAATAATTTCTTGAGTGGACAAAACTTCCCTACAGATGTTGTGACTACTTTGAGTGGCGCCACGCAGCTCACTGGCGGTACGTCTCGGGAAGAAAAATGGAGTCTCCTTTCCTACTTAGGAAGATTTAGTTACGGTTATGAAGGGAAGTATTTACTGACCGCATCCGTTCGCCGCGACGGTTCGTCTCGGTTTGGTGCCAATTCTAAATGGGGATGGTTTCCTTCGGCATCGGTGGGTTGGAGAGTGAGTGAAGAACCTTTTTTTGAAAAAATCAAAGAAAAAATCAGTGACTTAAAATTGAGAGTTAGCTACGGCAACACGGGTAATAATCAAATTCCTAATTATGGTAGCATTGCTTTGTTGAGCACAGCTAATTATGCCGCTGGCAATACACTTTTACCGGGTTTGGCACCTAGCACTTCTCCCAATAGCAATTTATCTTGGGAAAGTACGGTGATGAGTAATATTGGCTTGGACGCAGGGTTTTTCAAAAACCGGATTTTTCTGACCTTGGACGCCTATCGCTCCACCACGAATGACTTATTACTAAATGTTCCCGTTCCATCTTCGTCTGGCTATACGGCTTCTTTACAAAATTTTGGAAAAATTCGGAACCAAGGCGTCGAACTTACCTTGTCTGCAAATGAGGTTAAACTAGGACCCATAAGCTGGAACGCTTCTTTCAACATCTCTGCTAATCAAAACGAGGTACTCGAATTAGGACCGAATCAAAATAGCATTGTTTCGAAACTACACATTACCAATGTAGGCGAGCGAGTTGGTCAATTTTATGGTTGGAATATCATCGGGGTATTTAATTCGCAGGAGGAATTAGATAAAACGCCCCATCCTGCTGGTGATAAGCTCGGAGACTACATTTGGGAAGATGCGAATAAAGATGGTAAGATTGATGCAGGAGATAGAAAGGTTTTGGGCAGTGTATTTCCTGATTTCACGTATGGATTTTCTAGTTCGTTCTCGTTCAAAGGGATTGATTTGAGTTTCTTGCTGCAAGGTACGCAAGGTGGCGAATTGCTCAATTTTACCAATTACTTTTTAAGTCGCAGGGGCGATTTCACCAATGGCTTAGCCGAAAGATTTACCGGCAGATGGGTCTCTACCGCTCAGCCGGGCACGGGCTATGCACGCGCAGGCGCAAACGAACAGTTTTATGACCGCTCCAGCTACTTGATTGAAGACGCTTCTTACCTTAGAATTAGAAATATCACCTTGGGTTACACCCTACCGCAAGGGCTTACAGAAAAGATTCGCATTCAAAGAGCAAGAATCTATTTTGCAGCTATCAATCCTTTCACTTTTACCAACTATTCTGGTTACAACCCAGAATCCAACGCTACTATCGGCGGACCCGGCTTAGAAGCTGATGGAAGCCCGCTACAGCCCGGCATAGACTGGGGAAATTATCCATTAGCGAAAAATTTTACAGTCGGTCTGAACGTGTCATTCAAGTAATGCAATGCTATTCTTTTTATTAAAAAACGGTAAAAAACACGAAATGAAAAATATACTCATCATTTTTATAATAGGAACTGTGTTTCTATTTACTTCTTGTGAAGATGAATTATTACAAAACCCCATATCCCAGCCGAATGCCAGTAGCTTTTACAAAACGCAGGCAGACTTGGAAAATGCCGTAAATGCTGCTTACGATGGGTTGCAACGCATCGGGCAATACGGGCAAAATTTTGCTTATTACATGGAAGTAAGAAGCGATAACTCCGATGTAGAAATCCCGGGCAACAGCGGCGGCGTGTACGGCGATATGGATTTGTTTAAAGAATTGCCGAATAACTTTGTACTCACCGAAACTTGGCGGGATTCTTACTTGGGTATTCAACGAGCGAATATCGTACTGAATCGTATTAATGAAATAGCCATGGACGCTTCCTTGCGAGACGTTCGGGTGGGCGAAATGAAGTTTTTGCGCGCACTGACTTACTTTAATCTGGTAAGAATCTGGGGCGACGTTCCTCTAGTGCTCACGGAGACTTCCGATGCATTTGAAAGTTTTTCTCACCAGCGAGACGCTGCTCAAGGGATTTATGACCAAATCATAAAAGACCTCAAAGAAGCTGCCCAAGCCCTACCTGAAAAGCAAGCCCAACCCGGACGTGCCACCAAAGGCGCAGCCAATGCTTTACTTGGAAAAGTATATCTTACTTTAAAAAATTACCCAGAAGCAATAACCGCGCTGCGCGCTACTACTACCGGTACTTATCGCTTGCTGCCAGACTATGCGAGTGTTTTTGGAGTGGTCAATGAAAATAATGCCGAGTCCATTTTTGAAGTTCAATTTCGTTCTGGTAGCGTTGGAGAAGGCAGCCGTTTGCCCAACCAATTCATGCCTTCCACCAAAAATAGTTTAATCAACGGACAAGGCTTGACGTTGGGCGACAACCGACCAACCGCTGAATTTGCCGATGGCTACGAAGCAGGCGATGCGCGGAAAGCAGTAACAATAGGCGTCGCCGATGGACTACTTTATCCAAAGAAATATTTGGACATTCCTACCCAACCTTTTGATGCGAATATCAATGTAATCGTATTGCGTTATGCGGATGTGCTGCTCATGCTGGCAGAAGCGCTCAACGAGCAAGGCTACGCTGTTAATGGAGAAGCCTTTAATTTATTGAATCAAATCAGAACCCGCGCCAAACTTCCGCAACTGACCGCTACCGAATTGCCAAATCAAAACAGCTTCCGCTTGGCAATAGAAAAGGAGCGAAAATATGAATTGGCTTTTGAAAACCATCGCTGGTTTGATTTAGTCCGCACCGGAAGGGCAATCACGGTGATGAATGCTCATAAATCCTCAAACGGTGCTTTTCAGGTAAAACCTTATCAACTCTTGTTCCCCGTACCACAGGATGAAATCAACGCCAGTGGCAACAAATTGACACAAAACACCGGCTACTAAAAAAATAGTGCTTAGGAGGGTGATAATTTTTCTATCACCCTCTTCTTTCTCTTCAAATTGATTTTACATTTAAAACCTATGCGCAAATTATTACTTGCTTGCATCACCATTTGTCTTTGGACAAATTGTAGCTCCACTTATAGCACGGTTGATAAAATAGCAGAAAACCGAGCTGCCCGATTAGTTGATATTTACAAAAATTTTAATAAACATCCTGATTATGTCTTTGTAAATGCGCACCGCGCGGGTTGGCGTTTTGCACCCGAAAATTCGATAGAAGCCATTCAATACTCAATCCGCCAAGGGGTCGATATCGTAGAAATAGATTTGAAAAAGACCAAAGATGGAAAGATAATAGTATTACATGATGAAACCTTAGACCGCACTACCAATGGAAGAGGCAAAGTAGAAGACTGGACTTTGGACTCGCTAAAAACATTATTTTTAGTAAATGGATTAGGCGTTATTACACCTTATAAAATACCAACGCTAGAAGAAGCATTACTCGCAGCTAAAGGCAAAATACTCGTGGATTTAGATAAAAGTTATAAATATATCCGTGAGGCTTATGAAATCGCCAAAAAAACGGGAACACTTGACCAAGTCATTTTTCGAGTGGATGATTCTTATCCTTTATTTTTTAATAAATATGGAGGCATCATAAAAGAAATAAATTATATGCCACTTTTATGGTGGAATACCGAAAATCCAGAGCAATTTGTCAAAGCATACTTAGATGCCGAGCATCGACCTACTGCAATCGAAGTCATCATGCCCAACGAACAAACACCTTACTTAAAATTACTACCGCAAATCAAGAATGCTCATATCCGTATCATGATGAATCCCTGTATGCCGCATATTTCTGCAAATCATGATGATGAACGTGCCTTGAATCAACCCGACGACGCCTGGGGCTGGCTAATTGATAAAGGTGCTACGATACTTGGCACCGACCGACCAGACCTACTACGCGCTTACTTGAAAGAAAAACATTTTCATTAAAAACTTAAAATTTTATCAAAATTGTAACAATTGGACATGAAAAGTAAAAAACCATTCCAACACCGAATGGGCATCTTACTGTTGATGTGGCTGAGTATTGCCCTCCCATCTTTTGGGCAAAATCCAGCTCCAGTAAATGGTTTAGTTGCCCATTACCCACTCAAGTCAAAGCTGTGGAATACCACTTCATCCGGTACGAGTGAGCGATACATGGAGTTAAACGCTTATGATGTATCCGGTAATGCCTATCATGGTACTTACAATGCGTCTTCTTCGCTCTGGACGTATGGGTCTTTCATAGGGGAGCTCACCCCATTTAATGAAGCTGCTTTTACGACAAATGGCTACAGCATCCCTTGTACCGAAAAAACGACCCAAGACAATGCCTACCTTTCATTACCCGACCTAGGATTGACTCCTACCAATGGCTTCTCAATCGCTTTCTGGATTTACTGGTCACCATCGGACACGCGCAATGAAAATATCATTTCTACGCGTTATCTAAGAATAGATAGGAACGGGTCAAATATTAGGTTGTATAGTGTTGGCGTTGCTACTTATCAAGATTTTCCTGTTTATAGTGGAGAAGGCTGGTACTACGTCGCGGTAACGTATTCCGGTACCAGTGCAAGTGTTTACCAGTATAAACTGGCTGCTCCCGGATTTGTTCTGACGCCTACTGTCAAAACACTATCCTTATCGGACGGGGATTTTGGATATGGCATTTTTGGCAATAAGAATAATTATCTCCCTTTTAAAGGAAAGCTGTGTCAGGTTAAATTCTACAATCGTCCATTGGCCTCAACGGAAATTCAAGACAATTGTAATACTGATTTACAATGGGTTCAAAAACAATATTCCAATAAGCATTATCCATTCAGCGGTGTCTATTCATTCTATCCTTTTAATCAAGGAACAGATATTTATAAAGATTTAGGAAAAGCAGGCAATAACGGCAATGCAGTGGGTTCTATTACTTCCACCCAAAGTTATGATGGCACGAATAATGCCATTCAGTTATCTGGTAGTGGAACGCGCTTCAGCACGGGTCATTTCTTTGGTAATACGTATGATGCTACGCAAGGGTTTGCCTTTTCGTTTTGGACTAAAATTGACGAAGCCAATGCACCTTTTACGACTACGAATCCTGCTACCGCCGCTAATAAAAAGATGATTTTTTACGTCCATCGAATTGATAGTAATACCACTATTCTTGGGATGCAGCGGATTAATGAATTACTATCGTCATTTCGATATTCTCCTAACTCCAGCACCGCTTGGAATTTGTGGTACGACGAACCCATCAGTTTCACTAATCAAGCGGGTTGGTATCAGGTTACTTTCAGCGTTCATCCCACGTATTCGGAGATTTTTATTAAGAAGCCGACTCCCGACCCACTTACGGGTGAGCGATTTAATTATTTCTATACTTATTTTGGTTCAGGCGATCAAGCCTGGTTGAATACGTTGAGAACTTCCTTACGGTGTGGTATTGGTAGCCCCGGTGGTAGTACACCCATTGACAAAGTAGATGATTTCAGGGTATATAACTGGCCCCTCGATTTGCAAGAAATCGAAGCCTTGAGTAATGGTACTTCCGAACAAAACGCGGCGACACTTGCTGCAACTACTTTGACCACTACCGCCGTCATGCAAGGCGTTACCAAACAATCCGGCACTTTCGATAACTTTTTTGGAGGCAAACAGCAACTAAATATGTTGGATTTAGACCTAAGTGATGCAGTAGTAGATATGAAAATTAACTATTATATGCCCTTCTACTATCCCGATTACCCTTCTACTTTTGACTATTGCCTTGATTATGTGACGGGATTGAAACAACTCAAACCTACCAGCCATTTAGCGGCACAGGCGGGCGCGATGGCAGCCGTGAATGGCACTTTCTTTTCCTGGTATAAATCAGACCTAAAAGGCTGGCAACAATATGTAAAAAAAGACGGCAGTGTAATCTGGACGCCCGACATCAAGAGCCAGAAAAACGAAGGTGCATTGGCTTTTGATTTTAGCAGAAGTGCTGCTGCTGACAAAGTCAAATTCTTTCCCCGCGACCAAGATAACCTTAATATTTACACCCAGTCGAGTTCACTTCCCAATCAATACCTGAATGTGATTTCTGGTGGACATTATATGCAAAATGGGCAATCTTATTATCTCAAGCAGCCTTCAAGTTGTAGTAGCCTGAGTATCCCTAGCGGTGATTGCTCTTTTGACCCAAGCGGCTATAGCTCCAATTTAAATTGTACAACGACGGATTATAATTATATGTCTTGCGTAGATTATTGTCGCGCACCGCTGTTCTTGGAAGACCAAAACTCCCGCACTTTTATTGGACGCAAGGGTACACACTTGTACTTAGGGACTTTCAATGGCGAGGGTAGCCTGCCCACAGCCGCAGCGGGCTTGAGCATTTACAATATGAATACTTTTAAAGATATTTATGAATTGGATGACTACCTCACCTTTGATGGCGGCAGTTCCTCGACCATGTGGATTAACGGGCAGAATGGTGTAGTCGTTGGGAATGGTTTCGATTACCCCGCCAATCAAGCGCCCGTAGCCAATGCCTTGTTGGTAATGCCTAAGTTGCAGACCAGCCAGATTCCGACCCAAGTGGCGACCACTTCTACCAAAGTAATGAAGCTGGATGGGACTAATTTTATAGATCTATCCAAGTATTATAATCAAATGGAGAGTTTTCAAGATAATATGATAATGGGGCGTTTTAAAATTACAACGCCGCCCGCAACCGGTCAGGAATATACGCTATTCTCCGTTAGCAATGATACTATAATTGCTGATTATGAGTATGTAAAATTATCCATTGCAAAACAAGGAAGTGAATACAAACTCCGGTGGACGGTAAAGGAAGCGGGGCGAATATTATGTGATAAGTATTTTAATGGTCCTTCCATCAATATTGTAGATGGTAATTGGCATTCTTTTGCGGTTGTCATGGACGAAGAGGGTTTTGATGAGACATTATCAAAAAGGCAACTTTATTTAGATTATGCTTCTGTTTTTTTTATTTATGATAATTTACCTGCTAGTTATTACAGAGATAATAATATTTCTATGACCGTAATTAGAAATACACACGCGCACGTTGGTACGCGGGTGAGTGCTGGTAATTTTGTGGATAATTTTAACGGTTTTTTAGATGAAATCGTACTTTATACTGATTTAAGCTATTTAAAAAATGCTTTAAATGCCCGTTTCGGTAATAACGCTCCATATTCCAACTTAGTAGATTATTACAGAAATAATAATGGCATATTACCGAGAGGCTTACTACCTGCTGACAGCCACTACTGGCAATTTGAGGAAACCGCCGGGTATCATGCTATAGATGTAGCCGGCGAGCTCAATCGAGGCAGCACGACTTTAGGGCAGGCTGGGTTTCACGGTTTGCTGGTCAATAATCCGCTACGAATTCTCAAAAGTGCGTCCCTACTTGAAGAAGAAGTAACCTCCCGCAGCGACAGCAGTAGTAATATTATATCAAAGGTCGAATTACAACCCGAAAGGCTGCGTATTTATCCGAATCCATCCGATGGAACTTTTACCGTAGAATTCCGATTGGAAGAAGCTTCTGATATAGAAATAAAGCTATATGATTTACTAGGTAGAGTCATTTACACCGAAAAGAGCAAAGCCACCCGAGGCGAACAGCGTCTAAACTTAGAAAAACTCACCGCCAAAGGAGTAAACTCCGGCACTTATATCATTCAGCTAAGCACCCTAAAATGGGTTGCGGAGCAAAAAATCGTCATCAAATAATTTCTAAATCAACCAAGGCGGATGCCGAAAAGCCTTTGAAATAGAGTAGGCGAAAATATAATAATAATTAAAAATTTTAATCATGAATTTCAATTCCTTATCTAAATCAAACACTTACCTGAGTATCCTTTCATGCTTTATATTGCTTTTCGTTTTATCTAACAATTCTTTTGCCCAAGGTTTTCAAGATGTTATTAAATCCGGTTCTGGAGTTCTTAGTTGGGCAGATATAGATAATTCTCAACTTGCTGAGGACTTTATTTGGATATTGGATCGAAGTAGCTGGACGAATGGCAGCAATGCCGAAAAGATGCGCTTGAGCTCCACTGAACTTAAATTAAATGTCAGCTTAAGATTGACTGGCACCGATTTAATACTCGATAATTCGGTTAGACGAAATGGAGCAGGGGGCACTTTTAGAAGGGCTTTCGTACATGATGGAAACGACATGCTAACCATAAACTATCAAAATGATTATACGGGTGGAGTCACTATTGGTAGTGATTTAATGCGTCTCATGTCTAATGGGAATGTTGGTATCGGTACTAATTCGCCTCAACTTAAATTTGATGTACGTGGTAATGGCAGTAAAATTGGCTTGGCTAATGGCGCTGCATACGATCATCTGTATATGTTCCATGATGGTGCGACTGCTTTCTTTCGCGCAGGTGGTGCAGAAAGTGGTTTAGCATTTCAAGTAAATGGAGGAGGTTCAACCGCTTCTTATGATGGGCAAACTTACATCGAAGCGATGCGCCTTCTTGGCAATGGCAATGTGGGCATCGGTACGACTACACCAGCCGCTAGGTTAGATGTAAATGGTCAAATCAAAATAAGCGGCGGCTCTCCAGGTACTGGCAAAGTACTCACCAGTGATGCGACTGGCTTGGCAACTTGGACCGCTAACACTTCCAGCCAGTGGACGACAAATGAAACGAATGTCTATTATAATGGAGGCAATATTGGCATCGGTACGACTACTCCTAATGCGCCTCTACAATTCGCCAATACCGTAGCAAATCGAAAAATTGTTTTATATGAAGGACAAAATAATGATTTTCAATTTTATGGATTTGGTGCTATTGGCGCTACACTTCGATACAATGTTGATGGGACAGGTTCCGACCATGCTTTTTTTGCAGGAAGTAGTTTAACTTCTGCTAATGAGTTAATGCGTATTAAAGGCAATGGCAATGTGGGCATCGGTACGGCTACGCCAACGGAGAAACTTCATGTGGCAGGCAACTTAAAAGTAGATAATCATTGGTTTTGGCAGGCAGACAAAAATTTTTATATGAAAAGCGCGGGAGATTTCACCTTTGATTTTGACGATAATGATGGCAATGATTATTGGGCGGTTTGGGCTCCAACAACGACTGAAATTCTTACGGTTCGCAATAACGGCAAAGTCGGCATTGGTACCACTTCACCCACCGCCAAATTACACGTCAATGGCGATGTAAGAGTAGAAGGTAATTTTTCGATGGCAGCTACGCCTACTTTTAGCATCGATTCGGCAAGTGTAGTGGGGGGAAGATTTTTGGTAAATAGCGACGGTAGAATTGGCATGGGTGTACCCGCTAGTAAACTCGAAAACAAATGTAAACTCTCTATTAATGGACCAACTTATATTGGTGATTTTGGTGCAGGATATAACTCAGATTTTGTTCGTGATAGTTTGATTGATGATTATTTTCTCTGGGTAGAAAAAGGCATCGTGAGTGAAGATTTTGCCATTGCTGAGGTAACTGCTTGGGATGACTATGTATTCAATGAAGACTATCAATTATCTTCTCTACAAACCGTAGAAGCTTTTATTACAGCCAACAAACATCTTCCAAATATCCCATCGGAAGCTGAGGTAAAAAAAGACGGCTATAGCTTACACAAACTCAATCGTGGTTTGCTGAAAACCATCGAAGAGCAGACGCTTCATGCCATTCGGCAAGAGAAAAAAATCAGTACACTTGAAAATAAAGTAACGGAATTGGAAGCAGCATTAAACCAGTATAAGCAATTGGCGGCAGAAGTGGCTGCACTGAAAGTGCTTCTGCTGGAAAATGCTTCCAAAAAGTAAGCTTTTATAAGCCGGAAAATTGGAAAGGAGTAGCATTTGCATAAAAACGCCACTCCCTTCCAATATTCTTTTAATTTAAAAAAATAAAACAATGCAATATAAAATTATTGCCATTTGCTTATGGCTTATCGGAGGTTGCACTTTAGTTTTTGGGCAAACGACTGTACTCTCCTCCATTAACCCTATCTCAGAAGGTGGATTTTCCCCGACATCTGCTATGGCTACCATGAATACCAAGGATTTATTTAAAATAAAAGGATATCCACAGGGGGATATTGTGTTAAAAAGTAGTCTAGTCGGTAGTGAAGACATCAAATTAGAGGTATTTGCTTATGATGCAACTAAATCAAACGGATTGGGTGTCATGATTTACGGGCGCGGCAAAAATGCAAGCGGCATTTATAGCTGGGATAGCCCCTATTATCATAGCTTTAGCTGGTATAAGATAAAAAGTACCGATATTAAAAATATTATATTGGCAAATAATCAAAATCTTTCATTGTACTATGTTAATCCTAATGATTGCTATATAGAGATTGATGGGGGTTTTGAGTGTATTTATAAGCTAAAAAACCCACTAAATATTGTTATTCGAGTTACCCTTACCAATGTTTCGGTGGATAAATTAGACAAGGTGATTGTTCCGTCCGCTGGTGAGTTCAATGTAGCTTATTTCAAATTACAGGATACCAAAAGATTATTTTTCAATCCGAATCAATCTCCCAATTATGTATCTTACAGCTCTCACCGAGGCGACAAGCGGAAGTATCCTGAAAACACACTGGAAGCCGTGCAAGCTGCGCTGGATATGAATGTGGATATGCTCGAAATAGACGTAGCGCGAACCAAAGATGGCGTCATCTTGGGTATCCACTCCAACGACTTAGGGCATTATGCAACTGGTACTGGCAAATTGAGTGACAAAATGTATGAAACGGAGGTAAAGGATAAAATCTTTCCGATAGATCGCTTGGGTCGCCCTTGGGACGGTACGAACGGAACGCAGAAAATCAATCTGCCTAAATTGCAAGATGTACTTGCTTTATGTAAAGGCAAAGTAATGGTGCACGTGGACAAAGCAGATGCTTACATTAAGGAAGTGCTCAAGCTCTCCGATGCGCTGGGGATACCGAGTGCAGATTTGATATTCAAAGGAAGATATACGCCTGACGAATTCTACAATTTATACAAAGATAAAAATGTGTTGAATCGAATCAATTACTTACCCATCTTTTTTGCTGACGGACTGGATGGCTGGGATAACACTTTAAACAATGGGGTTTGGAATTACATTTGGGGCTTTATTCCAGATGGTTTACAGCATTGGGCAACTGAATTAGGTTTGGGTTCAAGCCCCACTTGGGATAAAATATTTGACAAATATTTAAACGATACCCGAATTAATGCCACTATCAAAGGCTTTGAATTGCAATGGTTTACCGAATTCAAACCGAATGATTTAGCCTTGAGAGACGCCGTTACTTACGTGAAAAGCAAAAACAAAAACGCATTGGCTTCGCCCATGTGGCCCGAAGACTTTACTGGCTGGTGGAATCCTCGGGATAAAGTGTATCGCCGATTTAGCACCTACACCGATTATCGAGGCAATTGGGATTTTTGGTTTGATGGTGCAAATTTCACTACCAAGCCTTTTCCAAACATTGTAATTGAAGATAACACTTTGCGAATGGTGGACTATCTTCAAGCGAGGGGATTGCGTACAAAGTAAACTATTATAGTAAAATTTCGTAAACAAGTGAGTGCTTCTTGAGCGGTCAGTCGAATCCAAAGCGGCTGACCGCTTTTTTCAAAAACCGCTTTACAATAATTTAATCTACGCATTGCCCTAGAGTGCCTAACTTAGCTACCTGAAAAACAGGCGCTTTTGGGTATGAACGTTTTGATAAACAGGCTGATAGCAGGTGAAGTAGCAGCATTCGAGGCAATGTATGCGGCTTACCACCACAAAGTGTATCGCTTTGCGCTCCAGTTTGTTAGAGATGCCAGCTTTGCGCAAGAAATCACGCAGCAGGTCTTCATTCGCCTGTGGGAAAAACGCGCCAGCCTTTCCGCTTCTAAGCCTTTTGATGGGCAAGTTTTCCTGATTACCCGTAATTTGGTCATTGACAACCTCCGCAAGCAAGCCCGCGACAAAAAGTTGGAAGCTAATTTTGGTTTTTTAAAACCCGACCTGGATGAAAGTACGGAAGCCGACGTAATTCTCTCTGATTATCAACAAAAAGTAGAAGCCCTCATCGCCGCCCTGCCGCCCAAGCGCCAGCAGATTTATCGGATGAACAAAGAACAAGGCTTGAGCTTTGACGAAATTGCCAAAGAAATGTCTATTTCCCCTAAAACCGTAGATGCGCAGCTCCAACTCGCACTCAAATACCTCCGTAGCAAAATCCCAGATTTACTGCATTTCTTGCTATAGATTGACTAAATCTTTAAGATTTAGCAAATCTTTTCCATTCCGATTAGGGAAAACCTATCTCTGCATTCGTGTAGTAGTTGTATTTGATTAATAAACGGCTAATGATAGATAAAAAACAATTAGAAAAATACCTGCAAGGGAGATTATCGAAACCAGAATTAGAGGCATTCCGGCAATATTTGCAACAGGAAGAGGTCACCGCATTAGAGCAATTGATGCACGAACAGTGGGAAAATAATCCGGCATTGCAAGAAAAAATAGAGGAGACGCTTTCGCAAGAGATGCTGCAAAATATCAAGCAAGCAATTGTCATTGAAACCCCAGTACGCAGACTCGTACCGCGTCGAAGCTGGCAGGTAGCCGCCGCCGTTTTGCTGATAATTGCTACGGCTGTGATTTGGTGGCAATTGTCAGGCATTTCACAAAAACCTACTTTGGTCATCAATGATAGCAATACCGTTAAAAAAGTAGAATTGCAAGATGGTTCGACCATATGGCTCAATCAACAAACTCGATTGACTTACCTCATCACGCGTCGCAAACGTAACTTGACCTTGAAAGGAGAAGCATTTTTTGAGGTTACTAAAGACCCGAGGCGTCCTTTTTCAGTACAAACTGGCAATATGAGTACCACGGTGTTGGGTACTTCATTTAACATTGAAGCTTTTCCCGAAGATGAACGCGTGGAAGTTTCGCTGGTGACGGGCAAAGTAGCGGTGAAAATTGAAAAAGACGGTGCTTCTAAAAACTGGGAAATGAAACCCGGCGAGCAATTGCAGTATTTACCTGTGGCTAATGAAGTGATGCGCAGTACTTTCTTGACCAAAGACGAAACCGCTTGGCGCGAAGGGCAATTAGTGTTGCAAAAAATGCCGCTGACTACCGCACTGCGTCAAATTTCAAGATTCTATAACACTGAATTACAATTTGATACGCTGCAACTAAAAAAATGTATGGTTACCTCCACTTTTGATAAAAACAATTCGATTGATGATGTCCTCGAGGTACTCCTTTTTTCCAATGACTTGACCTACCAGAAGAAGGGAGCGACTTACACCATCGAAGGACCAGGCTGCAAATAGGGACGGAGTATGGGGTGATAGGGAGATTAGGTGATTCAGAGACGTAGGGACTTAGAGATTTTCTTTCTAAAGCAGTGTACGCTTCGCAGGGAAACGCTACATTGTTAAAAATCAAGGCTTTACAGTATTCTTACGATTACTACGGGTAGTTAGCGCTACCTCGTAGCTTAGGAATGCTTTTTCTAATAAAAAATTGAATCACAAAATTATGAAAAAAGTGACACTTACGAATTTTTTGAAACACTTGTTACTCTTTGTGCTGCTTACTTCCTTCACCCAGGCGCTACTGGCTACGCCCTCCAATGGGCAAGCAGTTGGGACGGTGAGTTTGGATTTGAAAAATGCTTCACTTCCGAAAGTATTCACCCAAATTGAGCAACAGACCGACTACAAGTTCTCCTACAATGAAGACGAAGTGCAAGGTATTCGCCTCAAGCGTCTCCAATTCAAAAAAGAGGAACTGGCAAAGGTGCTCGACTACTTGGAAACCCAAGCAAACGTGCAATTTAAGTTGGTAAACAAGCTTATCGGGGTGAAAGTCAAAAGAAAACCGACTACTCCCAAGCTCCATTCCACCGGCGACAGCGAAGCTATAAAAGAATTGATTTTTAACATCCCCGTGACGGGCAAAGTGACCGACGCCGCTACCGGCGAGCCGCTCGTGGGTGCTACCGTGCAGGTGAAGGGTACGAATGTAGGTACGCAAACGGATGCCGAAGGTAATTTTAGCCTCTCCATCCCAGAGAATACGCCAAGACTGGTGGTGTCTTATCTTGGATTTGCAACGCAAGAAATTGCAGTAGGTAATCAAACGAGCTTCAATATTCAACTCCAAACCGATGCGACAGCGATTCAGGAAGTAGTAGTAGTGGGCTACGGTACGCAAAAGCGTGCAGACACCGAGGGTTCCGTTACTTCTATTACTTCCAACACTATCAACAAATTTCCGAGTACTTCCCTGGAGCAAAGCTTGATTGGCAATGTACCAGGCGTACACATCGTGCAAAGCTCGGGCGCACCGGGTGCGGGCATTAGCGTGCGGGTGCGCGGCGTGACTTCCATCGCGGGTGGCAATGAGCCTTTATATGTGATTGACGGCGTGCCTTTTTTCAACAGCGATGTGAGAGGTTTGAATGGCTTGTCCACGATTAATCCAAATGATATTGAGTCTATTGAAATCTTGAAAGACGCAGCTGCGACGGCGATTTACGGTTCTCGCGGTGGCAATGGCGTCGTGCTGATTACCACCAAAATGGGCAAAGGCAAGACGTTTTCTGTCAATTACAATGCCTGGGCGAGCATGGACGAGCCGGTGACGAAAATCGACGTGATGAATGGTGCGGAATTCACAGAATACGCGAATATCTGGTCAAAAAACTCCAACCGCCCGATTCCCAATGCAAACCTAAAGTTTTTAGGCGCAGACACCGATTGGCAAGACGAAATCATGGGCGTCGCCTATTCTCAAAATCATAATCTAAACTTCAGCGGCGGCAACGATTACACCCGTTATTATGTATCATTTGGCTATCTGAATCAGGATGGCGTGGTGAATAATAGCAACTTGGAACGTTATTCGGTTCGCGCGAATATGAATAATACACTAACGGAAAGGGTCACGATTCAAACTTCGATTTTAGGGACGCGTGCGGTGCAAAATGGGGTCGTTCCTGCTCAAAACAACAACACGTTCAGTGTTTCCAAAACTGCCGTCAGCGGCGCTTTGTGGTCTATTCCGACCATTCCGATTCGTGATTCTACGGGCGCGTACAGTGCGATTAACGATTTTGTAGAAAACTCGGTTTTGTATGTAAAAGAAGTGTTGGATAAAAGCACCGTCAATCAATGGTTGGCAAGTTC
>ENA-ORBV01001300-ORBV01001300.1-microbial-mat-metagenome-genome-assembly--contig:-NODE-1300-length-55852-cov-9.270551_pt1 | contig 55852 bp, 55 predicted proteins | sample MGYA00237777_ERZ505514 | MGnify/ENA primary metagenome ERZ505514 (study PRJEB26160, sample SAMN06269048) | microbial mat metagenome | isolation source: Oligotrophic lake microbial mat | place... | reverse complement strand
GCCGGATGCCCCCACCCACAGCCTTGACGTCCCCCAGCGGCCGCAGGGATACTGCCCAGATGTTCAAGGCTCCTCAGACCGTCGGCTGGTGGTGGCGATCCTCAGCTCTCTCCGCAAGGAGGGGCTTGGCTTAGCCCGTCGCCTCATCTAAAAGAGCACGAGCAGCCCAGGACCCATCCTCGCGGAAGCGACGATGGGTTTTTTGTTTTACGCAGTCTCAATTATGAAACCACCTTTTGACATCGCTGCCGATCTGGATACCCCGGTATCCACGTATCTGAAGCTGGCACCGCTCAAGCCCCGGTACCTGCTGGAGAGCGTCGAGGGCGGTGCCCATCTGGCCCGTTACTCTTTTCTTGGCTTCGGCGAGGCCCTCGAATTCCGGCTGGACAGTGCGGGGATGACGGTGGCCGGCGAGCGGCACGCCCGTCCCACCGGTCGGGACGAGCTGCTCACGGCGCTGCGGACCACCCTGGCAAAGGCCCCGCGCCTGGCCCCGGTGATCCCGGACCTGCCCTTTGCGGGCGGTCTGGTAGGCGTTGCCGGGTACGACCTGGTCCGCTACTTCGAGAGGTTGCCGAAGCCGCCCGTCAATCCCGACAACCCTGTCGCCCCGGACGCTGCCTACCTCGCCGCCGAATCCCTGCTGGTTTTCGATCACCTGACCCGGCGTATCGCGCTGCTGCACGCGGGTCCGGAGGCCGAGCGCGTCCAGCTGCGCCGCAGGGTCATCGAACTGTTGCGCGGCGCGCTGCCCCCGGCGCCTCCCCGGGGCAGTCACACGGCGGCCAGCCAGAGTTTCAGCGGTGACGACTTCAAGCGGGCAGTGGCGGCCAGCAAAACCTACATCACCACGGGTGACGTCTACCAGCTGGTGCTCTCGGTGCAGTTCACGGGTCGGCACACGCTCGCACCCTTCGAGACCTACCGGGCACTGCGGCTGCTCAATCCCTCGCCCTACATGTTCTTTGTCGATCTGGGCGACATCCAGGTGGCCGGGTCGTCACCCGAGGCGCTGGTGAAGCTGCGCCGCGGGCACGCCTCGCTCCGGCCCATCGCCGGGACACGGCCCCGGGGCGCCACACCGGAGCAGGATGTGGGCCACGAGCAGTCGCTGCTCGCCGACGACAAGGAGAACGCCGAGCACGTCATGCTGGTGGATCTGGCCCGCAACGATCTGGGCCGCGTGGCTGCCGCCGGTTCGGTTTACGTGGATCCCTATCGCTGCATCGAGCGCTACAGCCACGTCATGCACATCGTCAGCGGTGTGCAGGGCGAGCTCGCCGCGGGCAAGGACGCCTTCGACCTGTTCGCCGCGGCGTTTCCGGCAGGTACCCTCGTCGGGGCACCAAAGGTCCGCGCCATGGAGCTGATCGACGAACTGGAACCCGTCCGGCGCGGCCTCTACGCCGGCACGGTGGGCTATTTCGGCAGTAACGGCGACATGGACCAGGCCATCGCGATCCGCACGCTGATCTTCCGGGGCGACACCTACCACTACCAGGCCGGCGCCGGCATCGTCGCCGACAGCGTCCCCGAGGCGGAGTATCAGGAGGTCCTGGCCAAAAGCGCCATCCTCCGCAACGCCCTCACCCTTGCGGAGGATGGCTTGTGAGCGCCAAGCGACCGCAACTCCTGCTGATCGACAACTACGATTCTTTCACCTACAACCTGGTGCAGGCTTTTCTCGTGCTCGGTGCGGACGTGCAGGTGTACCGGAATGACGAGCTGACCGTGCCCCAAGCGCTTGCCCTGCAGCCCACCCACCTGTGCATCTCGCCCGGACCGGGCCGCCCGGACGACGCCGGCGTCTCCCTGCAGATGCTGGCCGCCTTCGAGCGCCGCGTGCCGATCCTGGGCGTGTGTCTCGGCCATCAGTCCCTGGTGCAGCACTTCGGTGGCCGGATCGTTGCGGCCGACCGCCTGATGCATGGCAAGACCTCGATGATCGACCACGACGGGCGCACGATTTACGCGGGCTTAAGTCAGCCTTTCCAGGCCGGTCGTTACCATTCCCTGGCCGCGGAGGCTGCCAGCCTGCCCCCCGTGCTGGAGATCACCGCCCGCAGTGAGCGCGGCGAGATCATGGGGGTCCGCCACCGGGAACTGCCCCTCGAGGGCGTGCAGTTCCACCCGGAAAGCGTGCTCACGCCGGAAGGTAACCGGCTGCTGGGAAGTTTCCTTAGCCTGTCAGCCCTCATGCCGTCCCGGGCCGGGTGACCGCAGTGCCCGGGATGAGCGTCACGCTGGAGCTGCTGCTGGCCCGCATGGACTTGTCCGAGGCTGATGCGGGGAACCTGCTGCGCGCACTGACCGACGAGGCACTGCCGCCGGCCCTGGCCGCTGCCCTGCTGGTGGCGTTGCGGGCCAAGGGCGAGACCGCGGCAGAAGTCCGGGGCTTTGCCACGGCCATGCGCGGCCTGGGTCGCCGCTTCGACCTCCCGCCCGGACTCCCCGCCGCCGATATCGTGGGCACGGGCGGCGACGGGTCGGGCAGCCTGAATCTTTCCACCGGCGCGGCGCTGCTCGCAGCAGCTTGCGGACTGCCGATCGTCAAGCACGGCAACCGATCCATCTCGTCGAAGTCGGGCAGTGCCGACGTGCTGGAAGCCCTCGGCATCCGGTTGCCGGAAGACCCGGACGCCGCCCGCGCCCTGTTCGACGCGACCGGCTTCACCTTCCTCTTCGCGCCGAACTTTCACCCTGCCATGAAGGCCATCGCGCCGGTGCGCCGGGCGCTCGGGGTGCGCACCCTCTTCAACATCCTGGGTCCGCTGACGAATCCGGCGGCACCGCCTTTCGGCCTGATTGGCGCCTTCGACGTGCCCACGGCCCGCTTGATGGCCGACACCCTGGCGGGGATGCCGATCCAGCGCTGTTTCGTCGTGCATGGCGAGCCGGGGTGGGATGAGGCGACGCCGGTGGGCCCGTTTACCGTTTTCGAGGTGCGGCCGGGCATCGTCCGCCGGCACCGGCGCGACCCGGCGCATTACGGCTTGCCCCGCTGCACGCCGGACGACCTGGCCGGCGGCGAGGCGTCAGAGAATGCCCGAGCCATCGAGGCTGTGCTGGCCGGCCGGGACACGGGCCCCCATAGGGACGCGCTCGTGCTGGGCGCCGGCCTTGCCCTGGATCTTACCGGCCGGACTCGCGGGCTCCGCGCCGGCATTGAGCTGGCCCGCCGGACGCTGGCCAGCGGCGGCGGCACTGCGCTGCTTGAACGTCTGCGGGCCCACCAGCCGTGAGCAGCCGGGAGCCCAACTTTCTTGCGCGCATGGCGGCCAGTAGCCGCTTGCGGTCGGACGCTGCGGAGTTGCGCCGGCCCGCTGGCCCCCTGGCCGAGCGCTTGAGTCGGCTCCGGCCACCGCCCGCACTCAGGCTCTCGCCCCAGGGCTTCGATCTGATCGCAGAAGTGAAACGCCGGTCACCGTCGGCGGGGACTCTGGCCTCGGGCGCGCTCCAGATCGCCGCCCAGGCCCGAAGTTACGTACGGGGTGGCGCTGCCGCGCTTTCGGTGCTGACCGAGCCGGCCGAATTTGCCGGCGACCTCGCGCACCTGAAAGAGGTTGCAGCAGCTGCGGCTCCCGTGCCGGCCCTGCGCAAGGACTTTCTGGTCTCGCCTTACCAGCTTCTCGAGGCCCGCGCGGCCGGTGCCGGCGGCGTGCTGCTCATCGCGGCGATCTTCGACGACCGGGCCTTGCGCGCGATGCTCCGCGCCACGCACCAGCTGGGTCTGTTTGCGCTGGTCGAGGTTTTCGATCAGACCGACCTGGAGCGCACCGTGCCGGCTATTCGCGCCGCGGGTCCTGCCATTGAAGACGGGCGCTGCCGGACGCTCCTCGGCGTGAACTGCCGGGATCTCCGCACGCTGCAGGTGGACTTCGGCCGCTTTGCAGCCCTTGCCCCGCATCTGCCCCGGGGCGTGCCTGCTGTGGCCGAAAGTGGCGTCGAGTCCGTGGGCCAGGCCGCGCGAGTGGCGGGCCTGGGCTACGACCTGGCCCTGGTGGGCACGGCGCTCATGCGGGCGTCGGACCCAGGCCGCCTGGCGACTGAACTGCTCGAAGCCGGCCGTGCCTCGGCCTTCGCGTCCCGCCGCAGCCTGTTGCAACAATGAGAGTCTTCGTGAAGATCTGTGGTCTCTCTACCCCCCGCACTGTCTCGGCGGCGGTCAGCGCGGGCGCCGACGCCATCGGCTTTGTCTTTGCTGAATCTCCGCGCCAGGTTACGCCGAAACGTGCTGGGGAGCTGTGCGCTGCCGTGTCGCCGGTGATCATTCGAGTGGCGGTCATGCGTCACCCGGCGGCGGCGGACTGGCAGGCGGTGGCTGAGCAGTTTGAGCCGGACTGGCTTCAGACCGACGCGGAAGATTTTGTCGGGCTGGACGTGCCGGGGAGATTTGGCCGACTATCGGTCTATCGCGACACGCCGGCGCTGGATGCCACGGCTGTGCCCACGGACGGACCCGTACTGTTCGAGGCGCCGGACAGCGGGGCGGGCGCCCGCGCTGACTGGCGGCGGGCCGCGTCCCTGGCCACCGGCCGGCAACTGATACTGGCGGGCGGGCTAACCCCGGACAATGTGGGGGACGCCATTACTACCGTCCGGCCCTGGGGCGTGGACGTGAGCAGCGGCGTTGAATCGAAGCGCGGCGTGAAGGACCTGGGGCGCATTGCCGCCTTTCTTCAGGCTGTGCGGGAAGCAGAACAGGCACATCTCCATGCAGACTGAAGAACTCCTCCCGGCCCAGCGTGCGGATCTCCTGCGCCGCTTAGTGGCTGGCGAACTGCCCGACGCCCGGGGGCGTTTCGGGCCCTTCGGCGGCAGGTACGCCCCGGAAACCCTGATGCCTGCCCTGCAGCGGCTTGAAGAGGGCTTGCAGCGGTTTCTCAAGGATGCGGATTTTCAGGCTGAGCTCGGGCGGGAACTGCGGGACTGGGTGGGCCGGCCCACCGCACTCAGTCCGGCGCCGATGCTCAGCAGGCGCTGGGGTGCGACCGTCTATCTCAAGCGGGAAGACCTCGCCCACACGGGGGCCCACAAGATCAACAACGCACTGGGCCAGGCGCTCCTGGCGAAACGCCTCGGGGCCCGGCGGATCATCGCGGAGACGGGCGCCGGCCAGCACGGCGTCGCCACGGCGGCCGCCTGCGCCCGGGTGGGCATCCCCTGCATCGTCTACATGGGTGCTGTGGACGTGCTGCGCCAGGCGCCCAACGTGGAGCGAATGGTGCAGCTCGGCGCGGAAGTCGTGCCCGTCAAGAGTGGCGACCGGACCTTGCGGGCGGCGATCGACGAGGCCTTCCGGGACTGGGTCTCCGATCCGAACGGCAGCTACTACCTGCTGGGCTCCGCGGTGGGTCCGCACCCTTACCCGTTGCTGATCCGCGAGCTCCAGTCCGTCATTGGTCGGGAGGCCCGTGCCCAGTTCATCGAGTGCACCGGCGGGTTACCCGACGCGGTGTTCGCCTGCGTGGGTGGAGGCTCGAATGCCATTGGCCTCTTTCATCCGCTCGTGGGCGATGCGTCGGTGGAGCTGATCGGTGTGGAAGCGGGCGGCCGGAGTGCAAAGCTGGGAGAGAACGCCGCGACCCTGGCCACGGGCCGCCCCGGCGTCCTCCACGGCACGTACTCCATGCTTCTGCAGGACAAGGAGGGACTCGTGCAGGAAACCCATTCGATCTCCGCCGGACTGGACTACCCGGGGGTTGGCCCGGAGCATGCGCTTCTTCGTGCGCTCGGCCGCGTGACCTACACCAGTGCCACCGACGACGAGGCACTGGACGCCCTGCGGGAGTGCTGCTCAGCCGAGGGCATCCTGCCCGCGATCGAGTCGGCTCACGCCTTTGCGGGCGCCCGGAAGTGGGCCGCGGCACACCCGGGCAAGAAGATCCTGATCGGCCTGTCCGGCCGCGGCGACAAGGACATGCCGACCTTGTCCCAGGTGTTTGGTGGCGCGAAGAAGATCCTTGCGGAGGCTGGCGAGTGAGCACTCCCCAGGGGGTGCGGCCTCGCGACAAGATCACCGCGGCCATCCGCAAGACCACGGTCGCCGGCGGCACGGCCCTCGTGCCCTACATCACCGCCGGCTATCCCCGGAAAGACCGCTTCATCGCCACGCTCAAAGCCATTGCCGGGGCTGCTGACGTGGTGGAGGTGGGTGTGCCCTTCAGCGACCCGATGGCCGACGGGGTCACAATTCAGCGGGCCAGCCACACGGCCATTGCGGCTGGCGTGACCCTGCGCTGGATTCTGCGGGAATTAACCGCTGCCGGGCCCTTCGCTGCCCCCATCGTTCTGATGAGCTACCTGAACCCGTTGTTGAACCTTGGCTATGATCAACTGGCGGCAGCATCAGTGCCTGCCGGGGTCTGCGGCTTCATCGTCCCGGACCTGCCCATCGAGGAAAGCGCGGAGCTTGCCACGGCGCTGGACGCCCAGGGTCTCGCGCTGATCCAGCTGGTGACGCCCGCGACGCCGGCCGAGCGCCTGAAAAGACTGTGTGCTGCCAGTCAGGGTTTTGTTTATGCCGTTACCGTGACCGGCATTACGGGCGGCGCGAAGGAATTGCCCGCCGAAGTGACGGGCTATCTCGATGGCGTGCGGGCACTGGCCACGTTGCCCGTGTGCGCCGGCTTCGGCGTGCGGCGTGCGGAGCAGGTGCGCAATCTGGCTCCCCACACGGATGGTGTCGTGGTTGGCTCGGCGCTCGTCGAGCAGCTGGAAAGCGGCGGCGACCCGGTGGCTTTTCTGCGGGCGTTGCGCTCCTAGCGTTCTCCGGCGGCGGACCCCGCGAGGTGGCCCGACTATACTGACCGCGCCGCTACATCGGTCGGCGTGGCTGTCAACCTGAAGAGGTACCCGTGATGGCCAATCCCGTTTCTTACCGGATGCGCGGCCGGATGCGTGGCCAGTGGCGCCTGGCCCTGTTCGCAACCGGCATCCTGGCGCTTTCCACCGCACTGGCTGGCGGCCACAAAGCGCTCGGCCAGCGCGTCGAACCGGCGGTGCCCGACGAGGTGCGCACTGGCGTGACGGCCCTCGTTGAAGAAACCGCCAACCGCTGGAACTCGCAGGACTACGCCACACTACTCGGGCTGTGGGACCCGGCAGAGGCCTACCCCACGTACCTCGCCGAGGAGCAGGCCGAATGGTTTGTAGGCTGGGACCGCCTGCGGGGCTACCTCGACCCGCCACGGCCCGTGCCGGTCATCGAGGCGATCCGGATGTTTGCCGAAGATGTACGCGTCAAGCAGATCGCGCCGGATCTTGCCATCGGCATCTGGAACTGGCACTTCGAGATGAAGACCATCGCCAGCAAACCCATCGGCGAGGACGTGCGTGTGAGTGGCGTCTTCCGGAAAACGGCGGAGGGCTGGCGGTTTATCCACTACGCCGAATCACCGAAGACTGCGGCCGTGTACCTCAGTGACCTGATGGAGAAGGAAGTCCGGCCAGGCTGGGACGAGTTCTTCGAGCAGGCGAAACAGCGCAAGCGCGAGGTTGCCAAACGCAAGCAGCAGGAAGCCCGTTAGGCGGCCGCCAGGGCTATCCCGCTCGCGTGCGAGCCGTCAGCTCTGAAGGAACTTGAGCACCGCAATCATCACCCCGAACCCGACCACCAGCATGGAACCCAGCCGGACGGTCATGGTGGTGGAGAGGAACTCGAGGTCCTTGTGCAAGCCGATGGATTGGATATCCCGGTCCTTGCGCAGCTAGGCGGACTCCTGGCGCAGCAGTCGGAGGTCGGCCTTGGTGGCGATCGTAGTGCCCATATCCCGCCCCGTCGGGGCCCGCGCACCCGGCAGCGGCGCCCAGCGCGCTCCAGCCGCTCGCGACAATCGCCCGTTTACACAGCGGAAATCTTGTTGTCATCCTGGGACCCTACGGTTCGTCCCTATGCTCCCTCAGTTTGGGTTACACGCCTGCACAGGGCCGGCCCTTATGCGGCTGTTACTGCTGGCTCTCCTGGTTCCGGTGCCTCCAGGCCACGCCGCCGCAGCGTGGGAATCCTGTCTGGTGATTGCCCACCGGGGCGCGAGCGGGTATCTGCCGGAGCACACGCTGCCGGCGTACCGCCTCGCCATTCAGCTTGGCGCTGACTTCATCGAACCCGATCTCGTCCAGACCCGCGACGGCGTGCTTGTGGCCCGGCACGACGTGGTGCTCAGCTCCAGCACCAACGTCGCCGACCTTCGGGAGTTCAGCGGGAAGCGCCGCCGCCGGACGGTCGGTGCAACGGAGATTGACGACTGGTTCGTGGACGATTTCACGCTCGCCGAATTGCAGCGCCTGCGGGCCCGGGAGACACGTCCCGCGGTGCGGCCGGGAAACACGGTCTTCGACAATGCCTTCGCCATTCCTACCTTTGCAGAGGTCATCGGCCTGGCCAGCGAAGAAGGGTTGAAGCGCGGTCGCCCTGTCGGCATCTATCCGGAGCTCAAGGAACCCGCCTGGTTCCGCGGCCGCGGTCTGGATCCCGAGCAGGCCCTGATCGCGGCGCTGGGTGCGGGCGGGATTGCGACGGCAGGTTCCCCGGTATTCATCCAGTCCTTCGACGCTGAAAGCCTGCGTCGCCTGCGCCCGCTGACGCCGCTGCGACTTATCCAGCTTGTTGAGGCACACGATGACCTGGACCTGGCGGCCATTGCCCGGTATGCGCAGGGCGTGGGGGCACCGAAGCAGATGATTTTCAGAGGCAGCAGCTTCGTCACAGCAGCGCGGGCCGCGGGCCTGGAGATCCACGGCTGGACGTTCCGGGCGGAGAACACCTACCTTGAGGCGCGTTTTCAGCGGGGTTCCCTGCCTGCCGGCCGTGGCAATCTGGCGGGGGAAATCGACGCAGCGCTCAAGCAGGGCATGGTGGCCTTCTTTACTGACCAGCCGGACGTCGGCCGTGCCGTCTGCGACCGTCGGCGAGAACCACCGGCCAATTAGCGGTTGGCGGAAGAATCGGGCTTTTCCAGGTACTTCACAGCCCGCGATTGAGGTGGGCCGGGGCGGCAGCCGCGCCGATGGTGTCCTACAGGGGGTGGCGACGTGAGCTCGTGCCTGCCCCGGCCCTGAGGAATCCACAGTAATCGGCCTGCATTGCAGTCTTCTGACGGTTCGGAGATGGGGTGATAACGGGGGGTCAGGCAGCCCGGATTCCCGGCTCCAGCAGCACCTTGCCGGGAACAATCGTAACGGTGCCGGACACCCCGCCGTCGACTCCGTTCTCGACGTAGTCCAGGACCCTGACCGACCTCAGTTGGCCGCTACGCACCACGGAGATGGAATCCCCGCTTCGATAGGCCCGGCGCAGCGAGAGTCGCAACTCTGGGTTCGCGGGTGTGCCGGTGAAGCTCAGAATTTCTGGCGCGAGGATCGGGTTCACCCAGCTATATAACCGGAACCCGATTACAGCGCCATTGCAGACCCGCGGCAGTGCGGTTGCAGGGGTGGACAGAACGGCCCGGCGGGGGACGTTCAGGGGAACTGATGTGCGCACCGCCGGCATCGAGCTGTGCATTGCCGAGATGAAGGATCCCGTCAAGGACCAACTGAAGCGCCTTGGCTCTTCGCGCGGCTAGGCGAGGAGCTCTTCTTTCCGACCGACGGTTTGGCCGTCAGCAACTATCTCAAGACTCATACCGCGGCCGTGTAGCTGGAGGACCTGATGGCAAAGAAAGTCCGGACGGGCTATCTCGATCGCCTGCTAGCACTCAGCTCTGAAGGTACTTGAGCGCTGCGATCATCACCCCGAAGCCGACCACCAGCATGGAACCCAGCCGGACGGTCATGGTGGTGGAGAGCAGCTCAAGGTCCTTGTGAAAGCTGGCGGAGTGGGCGGCAAGGTCCTTGTGAAAGCCAATGGACTGGACATCCAGGTCCTTCTGAAAGCTGGCGGAGTGGGCGGCAAGATCCTTGTGAAAGCCAGTGGATTGGACATCCAGGTCCTTGAGAAAGCTGGCGGATTGGACATCCAGGGCCTTGTGAAAGCCAGTGGTTTTGACGTCCAGGTCCTTGCTAAAGCTCGCCGAGAACACCTCAAAATCCTTGCGCAGCAAGGCGAACTCCTGGCGCAGGCCCGCGAGATCGACTTTAGTCGCCATCTCTTGCCGCAGCAGCTGGAGGTCGGCCTTGGTGGCGATCGTGGTGCCCATATCCCGCTCCATCGCATCGACGACGGCCCGCGCCTTGTCGTTGGGGACGTGGATGCTGACGAGGGCATCATACAGCGAGTAAAGATAATCCATGGGGCACAAGCTATCCGGTGGCGCCAGAAGGGTAAACCGGAGTTTCGGCCTGTTTCATGCGGCTATGGCTGACGCGTCAACTGAGAAAAGTCATGCCCCTGAGATTTGTCAGCGCGTGACCGCCCCTGGCGTGCTTTCCTTCCCGCAGCGGAAATTCGGGAGCAGGGCACCATGCAGAGCGTCAAGAACGTCACCGACTTCAGATCCCAGATCGCCACTCTCGCCCGCCACGAAGGCGTCTGGGACGGCACCTACCGCCACTACGACGCGACGGGCCAGCAGGTCGACCAGCACCGGTCTCGCCTGTTCTGCCGATTCCCGGCGAACAAGCCCGGTACCTACCACCAGACCAACCACTACACCTGGGCTGACGGCCGCACGGAAGTCCGGGATTTCCCGGCGCTGATCCGCGACGGCCGGCTGGTCTGGCAGGGCGACCTGATCAAGGGCTGGGCCGCAGACGTGGCGCTGGATGAGTTTTCCCGCACGAGCATGCTCTACTGGATCCGGCTGAACGACCCGGGCGTCTATGTCTACGAAATGATCCAGCTCAGTGACTGCGGCCGTTATCGGGCCCGGGTCTGGCAGTGGTTCAAGGACGGGCGGCTGGATCGGCGCACGCTCATCGACGAGGAGAAGGTGAGCGACGACTGGGAGGACCAGAATCTCCTAGAGGCTGCATTGAAACCAGTAGCCGCCTGCGCCGATGACGTATTGTCATGCCCTGCGGGCGCAGCTACCTTCTGATGACCGACTGGGTATGGCCTTATTGATGCAGGTGGGACATGGTTACTGAAGCCGGCAACGACTCCGCCCGCACGGGCTCGTCGGCGGACTCGATTCGTCGGGCCGTGCTCGACAACCTGGTCTACCTGCAGGGGCGCTATCCGGACATCGCCACGCCCTATAACTGGTACATGGCCCTCGCCTCAAGCATCCGGGACCGGATGCTGGCACGGTGGGTCGCCTCCGTACGCGCGTATGCTGCCCCGGACGTCAAGGTCGCCTGCTACCTGTCGGCTGAGTTCCTGATCGGCCCGCAGCTGGGCAACAATCTCCTCAACCTCGGCATAGAGGCCGCTGCGCGCGATGCCATTCACTCACTGGGTCTCGACCTGGATGTGCTGATGGCACTAGAGGAGGAACCCGGCCTGGGCAACGGCGGGCTTGGCCGGCTGGCCGCCTGCTTCCTGGACTCGCTGGCCACGCTCGAGATTCCCGCGATCGGGTACGGGATCCGCTACGAGTTCGGGATCTTCGACCAGGAAATCCGCGACGGCTGGCAGGTCGAGGTCACCGACAAGTGGCTGCAGTCAGGCAACCCTTGGGAAATCGTCCGGCCTGAGGTCTCCTACTACGTCAGCTTCGGCGGCCACACCGCGACCGATACCCTTCCGGACGGCGACTTCCGCGTGCGCTGGGTACCTGGCAGCCAGGTCAAGGGCGTCGCCTGCGACACCCCGGTGCCGGGCTACCGGGTCAACACCTGCAATACCCTCCGGCTGTGGAAGAGCGAGGCGGTGGAGTCCTTCGACCTGGACGAGTTTCAGGTCGGCGACTACTACGGCGCCGTCGCCGACAAGGTGATCTCGGAGACCCTGTCCAAGGTGCTCTATCCCAACGACGAGCCGGAGGTCGGCAAGCGGCTGCGACTTTCCCAGCAGTACTTCTTCGTGTCCTGCTCCCTGCAGGACATGCTGCGAATGATGGAGATCAAGCGCGAGCCCGTGACCCGGTTGCCCGAGCTCTTTGCCGCCCAGCTGAACGATACACACCCGTCCATCGCCGTTGCCGAACTGATGCGCCTGCTCATTGACGAGAAGGGCGTGCCGTGGAAAGACGCCTGGGACATCACGTGCCGGACGCTGGCCTACACGAATCACACGCTGCTGCCCGAGGCGCTGGAGACCTGGGGCCTGCCGCTCTTCCAGAGCCTGCTCCCTCGCCCCCTGGAGATCATCATCGAGATCAATCGCCAATTTCTTGATGAAGTGCGGCGGCGCTTCCCGGGTGATGACGCGCGCGCGTCTCGGATGTCGCTCATCGACGAGGTCGACGGCAAGCGCGTGCGCATGGCACACCTCGCCACGGTTGGCAGTCACGCCGTGAACGGCGTGGCGGAACTGCACAGTGCGCTTCTCAGGCAGACCGTGTTGCGTGACTTCGCCGAGCTCTGGCCGGACCGGTTCTGCAACGTGACCAATGGGGTCACTCCGCGGCGCTTCGTCGCACTGAGTAACCCGCCGCTGGCACGGCTACTCGACGAGGCGGTCGGCAGCGACTGGGTGACCGATCCGACGCGGCTGCGGAACCTGGAGGCCTTGGCCGGCGATGCCAGCTTCCAGGAACGGTGGTCACTCGTGAAGCGGCATAACAAGGTGGTCCTCGCACAACGCCTCGCCGAGGTCATCGGCAATGGCGTGGACCCGGACGCACTGTTCGACATCCAGGTGAAGCGGATCCATGAGTACAAGCGCCAGCATCTGAATGTGCTGCATATCATCACCCTTTACCAGCGCCTGCTGCGCAACCCGGGTATGGCCATAGTGCCACGCTGCTACATATTCGCCGGCAAAGCCGCACCCGGCTACCACATGGCGAAACTCATCATCCGCCTGATCAATGGAGTGGCCGAGGCCGTAAACAATGATCCGGTGGTCGGTGGCCGGCTGAAGGTCGTGTTTCTCCCGAATTTCAATGTGAGTAATGCACACCAGATCTATCCAGCCGCCGATCTGTCCGAGCAGATCTCGACGGCGGGCAAGGAGGCTTCCGGCACGGGCAACATGAAGTTCATGCTGAACGGCGCCGTCACGATCGGGACACTCGATGGGGCGAACGTGGAGATCCGCACCGAGGCCGGGGCTGGGAATTTCTTTCTTTTTGGCCTCACGGCTGACGAGGTGGCAGGGGTTCTAGCCCGGGGCTACCGGCCGCGCGACTACTACGAAAGGGACTCCGAACTCCGTGCCGCCCTCGACGCGCTCGCCGACGGCAGTCTGGCGCGGGGCGATCGGTCGCTGTACCAGCCGCTGCTCGATCAACTGCTTCACCAGGATGATTACCTGGTGCTCGCCGATTACCGCGCGTATGTGGATGCCCAGGCCGAGGCTGAGCACGCCTTTCGCGACGGCGCCCGCTGGGCGCGCATGTCGATCCTCAACACCGCTCGCGCCGGCAAGTTCTATTCCGACCGGTCTATTCGCGAGTACTGCGCTGGCATATGGCATGTGCGGCGTACGCCGACTACATTCACACCATGAGCAGTGAAACGGGCACCGGCAAGTACGAGCAGCTGCTGGCGCGTTGCCTGGGACTGGAGCCGATTCCGACGGCGGTTGCGCATCCCTGTGAGGAGACTGCTCTGACTGGCGTCATGGAGGCCGGCGCGCGCGGCCTGATCAGGCCCATCCTCGTAGGCCCGGTTGCCCGTATCAGGGACATCGCCGGCCGCCACGGCATCAATCTCGGCAGCGTGGAACTCGTCGATACGCCCCACAGCCATGCGTCGGCCATGCGCGCCGTGGAACTGGTGCGTGAGGGCCGCGCCGAGCTGCTGATGAAGGGCAGCCTGCATTCTGACGAGCTGTTGGGTGCCATCCTGGCGCGGGACACAGGGCTGCGCACCAGCCGACGCCTGAGCCACGTGTTCATCATGGACATCCCGACCTACCACAAGGTCCTGCTGGTGACAGATGCCGTCATCAACATCGCGCCGACGCTGGAGGAGAAGGCAGACATCTGCCAGAACGCGATAGACCTCGCCATCTCGCTGGGCATCGCGTGGCCCAAGGTCGCGATACTGGCGGCGGTGGAGACGGTGACCTCGAAGATGCCGGCAACCGTCGACGCCGCGGCCCTGTGCAAGATGGCCGACCGCAGGCAGATCACCGGCGGCATCCTGGATGGTCCGCTCGCCTTCGACAACGCCATCAGCAAGGAGGCGGCGCGGGTCAAGGGCATCGAGTCGTCCGTCGCCGGGGATCCCGACATCCTGCTGGCCCCCAACCTCGAGGCCGGCAACATTCTCGCCAAGCAGCTCACCTTCCTGGCCAACGCCGACAGCGCGGGCCTTGTCCTCGGCGCGCGCGTTCCGATCATCCTGACGAGCCGGGCGGATAACGTGCGGGCGTGGATCGACAGCTGCGCCATCGCGACACTCGTGGTTTATGACCAGCGCCGCAGGCTCGGTCCTGCCGGGCGCTGAACCGTGAGCGAGTACCTCCTGGTCCTCAACGCCGGCTCCTCGAGCCTGAAATTCAGCGTCTTCGCCCGACCCGGGACGGGAGCCTGGCAGCCGGAGGCGGACGGCGGAGTCGATAATATTGACGCAGCGCTCGAGGCGCTCTCGGCCGCCCTGCGGCTAGGCGGTGGGGGCTCGCGCGTGCTGGGTGTTGGCCACCGGGTCGTGCATGGCGGCCCGCATCGTGCCGGCCCGGTTGTCGTCACGCCGGCCGTGCTGGCCGAACTGCGCGAGCTGATCCCTCTGGCGCCCCTGCACCAGCCGCACAATCTGGCGATCATCGAGGCGGTGGCCGGGCGCCTCCCGGGCGTGCCCCAGGTGGCCTGCTTCGACACGAGCTTCCATCGTGGCCAGCCGGCTGTTGCCGGGGTGGTGCCACTGCCCCGGGAGGTCTGCCGCTCAGGGGTTCAGCGCTACGGCTTCCATGGACTGTCCTACGAATACATCGCCTCGGTGCTGCCGCGGGTGGCGCCGGAGATTGCCAGCGGTCGCGTCATCGTCGCGCACCTCGGCAACGGGGCCAGCCTGTGCGCCCTGCGGGGCGGCCGAAGCATTGACACCACGTTCGGCTTTTCGGCCCTGGACGGCCTCTGTATGGGCACCCGGCCGGGCGCGCTCGACCCGGGCATTGTCCTGTACCTCTTCCAGACGCTTGGCATGTCGACCGGAGAGGTCGAGGCGATGCTCTACCAAAAGTCCGGCCTGCTGGGTATTTCGGGAATCAGCGGCGACATGCGCGACCTGCTGAAGAGCGCTGAGCCAGCGGCGCGACTCGCCGTGGACTTCTTTGTCTACCGGGCAAAGCGGGAAATCGGCGCACTCGCCGCGGTGCTCGGCGGCCTTGACGCCCTGGTCTTCACGGCCGGCATCGGCGAGAACTCGGCCGAGATCCGCGCCCGGATCAGCGCGGCGTCTGCCTGGCTGGGCATCGACCTGGATCCGGACGCCAACGGTGCCGGGGGACCGCGCCTGTCCCGGGCGGGTAGCCGCGTCTCGGCCTGGGTGATCCCGACGAACGAGGAACTGATGATCGCCCGGCACGCAAGCGCCTTGCTGGGATTGGGCTGATAGCCTCCTTAGATCCACTTCTGCCGAGAGGTACAATTAGTGGGATTATCACCCTACCCCGGCCGCCCGATCACGCCAACCGTAACGCCAGCATCCCATCCTCAGAGACGATGGCATAACCTTCAATTCGAGGGAGTGGCATTGGGATTTATCCACTAGCGCGCTGAGCGTCAGTGCTTGGCGGGAACGTCCCGAGGAATTGGGGCGGTGGCGGGGAGAGGTTTTCGGACGCGCCTCACGGCAGGGGGCGGCAGTCCTGTGGCGAGGCCCTTGGCGCGAAACATCGCCGCGTCCGCCAACTCGATGAGGTGCTCGGGATTCCGCGTGCCCGCGGGATAAAGCGCAACGCCTACGCTGGCAGATATGCACAGGGTCTGCCCCAGCCAGGACAGCGGATTCGCAATGCAGTCGCGGATCTTTTCCGCCAGCGCCGGGACTCCGCCCGCGTCAGCAATGTCGGGCAGCAGGACGACGAACTCGTCGCCGCCAAACCGGCACGCGGTATCACTGCCACGGAGCGCGCCCTGCAGCATGGTTGCAACGTGCTGGAGCAGTTTGTCACCGGCTGCGTGGCCGTGGCGATCGTTGACGGCTTTGAAACCGTTCAGGTCGATGAACAGCACGGCAACCTGGAGTCTATTGCGGTCGGCCTGAGCAATGGCCTGGTGCAGCCGATCAACCATCAGGGTGCGATTTGGCAGCCCTGTCAGCGCGTCGTGGTTTGCATCGTGGGACGTGACTTCGACCATGCCCGCCAGCCGGTCCAGGTTCCGGCGCAGCCGTGCGGTCTTGGCGTTCAGCACCCGGGCCTTCTCGGTGGAAAGGCTGCCGTCACGGAACCCTTCGACTAACGTGGCCTGCAGCTCTGTGAGGGCTGCCACTGATTGCTGGAGGAGGTCCATACTGCTGGCGAGGGACTCGCAGGAGGAGTGCTTTGACTCATCCTTGGAAGCAATGCGGTGCGCGAAACTTTCCATACCGACTCACCCTTGAAACGGTCCCAAAAGATTACTGCGGGACCGACGCCAGCGTACGGCAAACACGACACGGCTGATGTCGGGGAGGGGTAGCAACCGCGTGTAAGACGCCACCTACAGGTGCTGGCCAACATTTGTGCGTACCGCACCGCCACCGGCTCGGGGGCGCGAATACGCCGTGGTACCGCGTGACGCGCGGGCAACGGGCGCATGACTTTTCCCGAAAGGCACTTCCGTTAGCTCAGGCAAACTGCGCGCCCTATGTACGCTCTCGTACAGAGCATCGACCGCGCATCGGGAACACTTACGTTTGTAAACACTTGGGAACAGACACCGATGAGCGTTTGCGACGTTCGCTCGAGGCGCTTTTGGTCAATCGCCCGCAGGATGCTGTCAGGGTTGGTACTGTTCACAGGCTTGGCTGGATGCGGCGGAGGAGGCTCCGGCGGCGGTAGCGGTGTGTCGGTCGTAGCGGACACCACCGCGCCCACCGTGACCAGTATGACCCCGGGCGAGGACAGCCTTGTCCTCGGGACCAACAGCGCGCTGACCGTCACTTTCAGTGAGGCGATGGCGCCCGGGGCCATCAACACGGACACGTTCCGGCTGACGGAGGGGAGCAATGCGGTGCCGGGTACGGTCAGCTTCGAGGTTGGCAATCGCGTCGGCGTGTTTACCCCCGCCACGCGACTCGCTCCCAACAAGCGCTACACGGCAACCATTGTCACTGGCATCGAGGACCTGGCGGGCAACCCGCTCGCCACGGATTTCGCCTGGTGTTTCGTCACTGCCGGATCGGAGGACACCACGATCCCCATCATGATTGCGACGGGACCTGCAGACGCTGGTACTGACTTTCCGCTCAACCAGAAGATCAGTGCCACCTTTAGCGAGGACATGAGCGCGTCGTCTCTGACGGCAGCCCGCTTCAGGCTGACCGGGCCTGGCACTACCCTGGTTTCCGGCGCGGTGGCTTACCGGGGGCGAACAGCGGTCTTCACGCCGAGAAGCAAACTGGCCTCGAATACCAGCTTCACCGCCACGCTGGCCGGCGACGTAGCGGACCTGGCGGGCAATGTCTCGGGGGCGGATGTGACCTGGGACTTTTCCACGCGCGCCAATTCGGACGCGACGCCGCCCGTGGTGGTGGGGACGAGCCCGGCCAACGCTGCACAGGATGTAGCGATCGGCAGCCCAATCAGCGTAGCGCTCAGTGAAGCGCTGGACCCGGCCACCATCACCACGGAAACCTTTACCGTGACAGGGCCCGATGCTCGCGCCCTGATTGGCACGGTGACCTTCGACCCGGCCAGCAACACCGCCACCTTCACCCGGCTCAACCACCTCACCACCCCGGTGGCATTCCATCCGGCGCCGGTGAGCGATCTCGACGCCAACAGCACCTACACCGCAGTCCTCAGCATCGGCGCGAGAGACATGGCGGGCAATGCGCTGCCCGGCGATGTGGCCTGGAGCTTTACGACTGCACCCTAGTTTGGGGCTCCTTGTCCGTCAGACCGGCGATCAGCTCGGCGCGGCCCACAACAGGCAACTTGCCCGGCAGCGACATGTAGCCTCTATCGGAAGAAATATTCCCGATCTTCGGAGCAAAAATACCAATACTCGATCGAGGCAGTAGCTGGGGTTCCTATGTTCGCATCGTTCGCGCTCGTGGGAGGCGCTGGCTGGTCGCAGTTAGATGTTGCTTGCGTCAAGCCCGGGACCTTTCGCCCGACGCAGGTACTCCCGTGCTTGGACTCCAGCTCGCCTGCTTTTCCTCGCTGATCTGCCGAGCGTCCGATTCCGTTGTCAAGAAATGGCATAGGCGACCTCTGGGGTATCAATTAATTGCAGCTGCGAGCAAAACGGCCACCACGATGAGGGCCAAAGTTATCCTGCCCGGGGCCTCAGTACGTCGTCTGTACGGTATCGACCACAGATACGGTCTTTGATCGCCGGCGACCCGTGTCGGTATGCGACTCGCACTGCTGTGGCTGCCCGTTCCCCGTCGGGCGACGGCCTCGCGAAGCGCTACCATCGACCAACTAATCAACTACCCTTGAGACTGCGATGGGAATCGCTAGGTGTCAGTGCGGTTTCGCACCGATGATCCGCAAACAGCAGTACGACCAGTACAGCCAGATCGGCTGTGGCGGTCAGGCGCAGGTGGGCGCCAGGCCGCTGGCGTTGTGCAATGCGAGAAAATAGTGGGACGGGGAAGATTCAGGGCCCGGCTCACAGCAGGTGCTTTGAATGGCCTATCCTCCGCAGCGTCCCTCTCACCCCGGAAGGCAACGCGATGCAGATCTCACCCCGAACACCGGGCAGGTTCCTGACGATCACCGGACTGGCCGCCATTCTCACCCTCACCGCCTGCACTCAGGAACAACAAAACAAGTTAGGCCGGGGTGTGCAGAACTGGACGGGCACCGACGGCGTGCTGGATGTCTATGCGGGTGAGAAGCTGACCATGCGCTTCATCCAGATCGACAAGATGAGTACCGGCATCGGGACCTCGGACAACGAACCCCGTTCCTTCCGTTACGGTTACGGGGTGGTGGACGAAAACTTCAACTGGCTGCAGGACCCGGGCGAGAAGAAGGTGTACTTCGAAGTCAGCGACTACTCCACCAGCTACGTGTTCTACGAGAACTACAAGGACTAGGCGGCGGCTGCGGGCGCCGCCTTGCTCTGAAACTCCCGCGCCATAGGCGGCCCGGGCGCGTAGATCCGCACGAGCACGGCCGCGACGAGCACGACCAGGTTCATCAGACCCAGCAAGACGAATGGTGCCCGCGGATCAATGCTGTCGAACAAGGACCCGCCGACACCGCTGGTGATCAGAATGCCAAGAGCGCCCGCCACGCTGAAGGCGCCGATGACCGAGCCGCGCTGCGCCGCTGGTGCTTCCTTGCCGATCAGCTGGGTTGAGCCGAGTAGGGCGCTGATCTGTCCCACGCCCAGGAGCAGGAAGAAAGGAATGTTGGCCCGGTCCAGGGGGTTCTCGACGAAGATCAGCAGCAGGTAGCCGCCGGCCGCCAGGCCCATGCAGATGGCCAGGCCAGTCACGCGGTGAAAGCGGTCCAGCAGGAAGATGGCGAAAATGGCGAAAGCCAGGCCTGCCGACTGGGCAACGATGAATGGCACCCGGCCTGCCTCCAGCGCGGCGGCAGTGTCCATGCCACTGTTGACCGCCGCCACCTTGCCCCAGAGCACCAGAAAGGTTCCGACCACCACCAAGTCTCCCCGGGCGACGAACGCGGAGGCAAATGCGACGGCGATCCGGGGATTGGTCCGGGCCAGAAGGAATCCGGACCGGAACAGTTCTCCAAACGACTGCCGCTCGGTAACGGTCGCAGCCAGCCCCTTACGCAGGCCCGCCGCCACGACCAGGGCGGACAGCAGGCACAAGCCTGCCACGATCCAGAGGGTGTACTGCCCAGCCTGGAACTCGTTGTAGCCCATGTCGGCAAAGACCCGGGGCAGGCGCGCCAGAAAGACGGCGCCGGTCACGACCCCCAGCCCATTCAGGATACCGACCAGCGCCGTGAGCTTGCCCCGGTCGGGGGCCACCGCGTAGTCGCCGAGCAGGGTGGCGATCATGCCGGTCACTCCCCCGAGCCCCACGGAGTAGATCACCCGGATCAGGGCCAGTTCGGTTTCGGAGGTGGCGTATGGGAACAGGGCGTAGCTCAGGGCCAGGCAGGCGAAACCGAAGGCATAGACAGCCCGGCGGCCGATCCGGTCCGACAGTACCCCCAGGGGGGTGAAGATCAGCATCAGGACAATTTCGGTATAAACGTTGAGCCGGCCGATCATTGCCCCCTGCTCGGTGATGGGGATGCCCAGAGCCGTGCTCAGCACGTAGGGGGTGGCAAAGGCGTCGAAGGTGGCCAGGCCAATGGTGGCGAAGGCGGCGTAGAGGAGGACCCATACGTGCCGCGGGACCACGCCGGTCTCCAGGTCGATAAAGCCAAAGCGTTGTCCTGTTGCCACAACTATCCTATCAACACTGTATAAACAGTAATTATAATTTAGGCTTTCCAAACCAAAGGGTTAGGAGGCCTGCAGCCCCGAGTAGCCAGCCTGCCCACAGGGGGGGCGCATCCAGTCCCAGCCACACCGCCGCAGCGATCACCAGCGCGCCGCCGGCCGTGGCCCTGTAGCGTCCCGACGCTTCGGCCGGCCCGGCGGTCGCGATGGGCGCCGGCCCCGGCGGGCTCTCCAGCGCATCGTCCACCAGTCTACGGGCTACCAGCGGCAACTTCTCCAAGGCGTAGCGCAGGTCCGGCCATTCCCGGCGCAGGCGCCGGAGGGTGGCCGTTGGCCCGGTCTGCTCGATCATCCAGGCCTTCAGCACCGGCTTGCCCGTCTGCCAGATATCCAGGTCGGGGTAGAGCACCCGCCCGAGGCCCTCGATCTGCACGAGTGTCTTCTGCAGCAGGATCAACTGGGGCTGCACTTCCATATTGAAGCGCCGGGCCACGGCGATCAGCTGCAGCAGAACCTGGCCGAACGAGATTTCCTTCAGAGGTTTGCTGAAGATGGGTTCGCACACGGTCCGGACAGCGGATTCAAGTTCGTCCACCCGGGTGCCCGCCGGGACCCACCCGGAGTCCACGTGGAGCTTCGCCACGCGGTAATAGTCCCGGTCGAAGAACGCCAGGAAGTTCTCCGCAAGGTAGCGCCGGTCGCGCTCGTCCAGGGTCCCGACAATGCCGAAGTCCACCGCCGCATAGCGCGGCTGGTCCGGGTTCGTGGCGTCCACGAAAATGTTGCCGGGGTGCATGTCGGCGTGAAAAAAATTGTCCCGGAACACCTGGGTGAAGAAAATCTCCACACCGTTCGCGGCCAGCTTCGGGATATTGACCTTGGCGGCCTGCAGCGCCGCCAGGTCGTCCACCGGGATGCCGTGGATGCGCTCCATGACCATCACGCCGGAACGGCAGTAGTCGAAGTAAACCTTCGGCACGTAGATCAGGGGCGAGCCCTGCCAGTTGCGGCGCAGCTGGTTGGCGTTACCCGCTTCCCGCAGCAGGTCGAGTTCATTGAGGATGGTTTTCTCGTACTCCTCCACCACAGCCACCGGCCGCAGCCGCCGCGCGTCCGGCCACCAGCGCTCGGCAAGTCGGGCCAGCGTGTCCATGACTTCCAGGTCCTGCTCGATCAGTTGCCGGACGCGAGGCCTGAGAATCTTCACCACCACGTCTTCCCCGGAATGCAGCGTCGCTGCGTGCACCTGGGCGATGGATGCGGCGGCCAGGGCTTCCCGGCCAAAACTGGCAAACACGGTTTCGGCGGACGCACCGAAATTGCGTTCTACTTCGGCCAGGGCCTGGACGGCAGGAAACGGCGGCACCTCGTCCTGAAGCTTGCTCAGTTCCTGGCCGACGTCCGGCGGCAGCAGGTCCTGGCGCGTCGAGACCGACTGGCCGAACTTGACGAAGATGGGGCCGAGATCCTCCAGCGCCTGGCGGATGCGGACGCCCCGGGGGGCGTCAAGGTGGCGCGGGCCCCAGGTGGCGGGATTCAGCCGGAACAACAGTCGCGCCGGGCCCAGCAGTTCCGTGCCGGCCAGCAGCTCGTCGATGCCGTGCCGGACCAGAACCCGTTGAATGGCGAGCAGTCTGACGAAAAGCTGGAAGCGATTCATGCGGCTGGAATGATCCGTAGGAGCGCCTTTAGGCGCGAAACGACTGGGGAATCGCGGCTAAAGCCGCTCTTACAGGCGGTTTTGCGGATCATTTATGTCGGTCTTTCAGGCTGTTCAGGCGGGCTTCCGCCCGTTCCACATCGTTCGTCACCCGGTCCACTTCCTGGTAGAACTCCTGCACTTCCGTGCGCGTCGGGAGCGTGCGCCGCTCTTCCGTGAGGTACTCGCCGACACTCCGGGAGACGGACTCGGCGGTGCGCAGGCTCCAGTCCGCGAAGCCCTTGGCGAGACTGCCGAGCTGGTGGGCGACCGGGTCCCCGACCAGTTTCGAGAGTTCATCCTCCAGGTCCGGACGCGCCATGTGCAGCAGGTCCCGGAACTGGTTGGCGACGTCGGTGTCGCCGGTCATGCGCACCTCGCCTTCGCGAATCAGTGCCTGGGGGTCGCCACCCAGCAAGCGGAGCATGGCCAGCGGGGAGCCGGCCAGCGTGGCAGCGGCGGAGCCCTCGCCAATCCCGGACAGGCGTAACTGGCCGTCCTGCGCGGTGAGCCGGATGGCCAGGGGCGTGCCGTCCAGCCGCACATCCAGTCCCTTGCCGTCGAGGGCTGCGGCCATGGCCTGGGCCGTGGAGGACAGGCCAATGCCCCGATTGATCAGTAGTTCCATGGGGCGAAAGGCGGCGGCCGGGAAGGGCAGGTCCATAGGGGTTTCAGTACTTGTGGCCAATATGCAGCGCCACGATACCGCCGCTCAGGTTGTGATACCGAACATCCTCCAGACCGGCGGCCGTCATCAGGCCCCGCAGGGCTTCCTGGTCCGGGTGCATCCGGATGGACTCGGCCAGGTAGCGGTAACTGGCGGCGTCCCTGGCGACCACCTCGCCGAGCCACGGGAGGATGCGGAAGGAATAGAGCTCGTAGAGGGGCTCGAGCAGCGGCACTGCCGGTTGCGAGAATTCGAGCACGAGGAGGCGCCCTCCGGGACGCAGCACACGGGTCATTTCCCGAAGCGCGGCGGCCTTGTCCGTGCAGTTACGGAGCCCGAAGCCGATCGTTACGCAGTGAAAGGTGCCGTCGGCAAAGGGGAGATGTTCCGCGTCTGCCTGCAGGCTGCTGACGTTGGCGAAGACCCCCGCATCGACCAGTCGCCGCCGGCCCTGGTCCAGCATCTGGCGATTGATGTCGGTGTGGCACACCAGCCCCGCAGGACCGACCTGCTTCGCCATCCCCGCGGACAGATCCCCCGTGCCGCCGGCCACATCCAGGGCCCGGTCTCCCGGCCGGATCCCGGTGCGACCCAGGGTAAAGCGCTTCCACAGGCGGTGCAGCCCGCCGGACATCAGGTCGTTCATCAGGTCGTAGTTGACGGCCACCGAGTCGAACACGGCCCGCACCCGCTCAGCCTTCTCGGCGGCGGGCACGGTCTCGAAGCCAAAGTGGGTTTGTTCCATGGGCGAGTGGGTCTGGGGCGGGTCCGGGGCTGGTTATCCTAACTGACGCACCCGCTCGAACAGGCACACGGCGGCAGCCGCCGCGATGTTGAGGGACTCCGTCTGCCCCGGCATCGGGATCGCGACCACGCTCGCCACCTTGTCCAGGAGTTCCCGGGACACGCCTGCCCCCTCGTTGCCGAAGATCAGGCCGATCTGGCCGGTGAGGTCCACTTTAAAGACCGACTCGGTGGCCCGAAGGTGGGTGGCTATCAGGCGGCCAGGGAAAGTGGCGGCGAATCCGGCGAGGTCCGTGTCGGCGAAACAGTCCAGGTGGAAATGCGCCCCCATGCCGGCACGCAGCACCCTGGGCGACCACAGGTCGGCGCACTGGGCAGAGAGGTAAACCTGCCGGAGGCCAGCGGCGGCCGTGGAGCGGAGAATGGAGCCCAGATTACCGGGATCCTGAACGTCCTCCAGGAGTACGCAGGCCTCGGGGTCGTCAGGCACCGGGTGTGGGGCTGGAATCGGTATCAGAGCAATGATGCCCGTGGGGGTCTGAACAGTAGACAGCCGCCGGAACAGGGCGTCGCTGAGTTCCAGCAGCGGGACCGCCTCGAGCGTCCTCCGCAGGGCCGCAACCTCGGGGCGCTGCTGGCCGCTGCTGCTGACCACCAGCTGGTACGGCCCACCGAGCCGCAGCCTGTAGCTGTCGATCAGGTGGACGCCGTCGATCAGGGCCAGACCGGCCTGCCGGCGGTCCCGGGCAGACTCGGCCAGGCCGAGGAGCTCCCGGAACCGGGGATTGTCGCTGGAGGTGATGAGTGCCATGGCAGCCGGCGCGTTAAGGTGGGGCACTTTACCGCAGGCGCCCTCGGGCTAATTCGGCCAATCGGTGCCTTCTTGCATTACAATTAGCGCTAACCTGTCGATAAACCCACCGGAGATCGAGTCCCTCCATGCTGTTGCCCCCCGCCCGTCTTCTCTGGGTTCTTGCAGCTGGTCTCCTGGCCGGCTGCGGCGGCGCCCCCAAACCCGAAACCGCCGGTCCGAAGCCGAGCCTAGTGGTCACCACGGTCAGTCCGGTCAATCAGCAGATGGAGCGCACCATCGCCGTGTCCGGGTCGGTGGCCGCGTGGCAGGAGATGTACCTGGGCGTGGAGCTCACCGGGATCCGCGTGGCTGAAGTGCTGGTGGAAGTCGGCGACAGGGTGCGCGCCGGTCAGCCCCTGCTGCGGCTCGATGCGCGGACGCTCCAGGTTCAGGCCCGGCAGGCAGACGCCAGCGTGGCTCAGGCCCGGGCCAGCCTCCAGCTGGCGCGGGCCAATTCGGAGCGCGGCGCGACTCTGGTCGAACAGGGCCTTATTTCCTCGAGCAACGCGGACGAGCTCCAGGCGACGCTAACGAGCGCGGAAGCCCAGGTGGCCACTGCCGAAGCGGACCGGGACGCGGCGCGTCTGAGCCTCGGCTTCGCGACACTGACCGCACCCGATGCGGGGGTGATCTCGGCGCGGGCCGTGCAGCCCGGGCAGATCGTCTCCTCCGGCACCGACCTGCTCCGCCTGATCCGCCAGGGTCGGCTGGAGTGGCGGGCCGAACTGACGGAGACTGACCTGACCCGCGTCAAGATCGGAACTGCCGTGGAACTGGCGGGCCCTGGCGGCCCGACCATTGTGGGGCGGGTCCGGACCGTCTCGCCGGCCGTTGATCCGGCAACCCGCACCGGCATCCTTTACGCCGACCTGCCCGCGCCCGGCGACCTGCGCTCCGGCATGTTCGCCCAGGGCCAGATCCTGCTGGGCGCGACCACAGCCTCGGTCTTGCCCCGGGAAGCCATCGTGTTCCGGGACGGATATCCCTATGTCTTTGTTGCCCAGGCAGCAACCGACCAGGCCGGCCAGACCCGGTCCGGGGACCAGGAGGCTTTCAATGTTGAGCAGCGGCGCATCGCGATCGGCGCCCAGCGCGGGGACTTCACTGAAATTCAGAGTGGTCTTTTGCCCACCGAGCGCATCGTGGTCCGGGGCGCCGGGTTCCTGACGGACGGCGACCTGGTGCGCGAAGTCGCCGCGGCCGCCCCCGTGCTGGCCCAAGAGAAGACGCCATGAACCTGTCACTCTGGGGCATTCGCAACCCGGTGCCCGCGGGGCTGATCTTCGCGGTCCTGTGTGTGCTGGGACTGGTGGGCCTCGGCAAACTGCCGATCTCCCAGCTCCCTGACTTTGTCACGCCCGAGATCTCGGTCACGATCAAGCTGCCCGGCGCGACGCCGGGCCAGCTCGAGACCGATGTGACGCGCCGGGTGGAAGACGCCGTGGCATCGATCGCCAACATCGACAAGCTCTCGTCCACCATCAGCGAAGGGCAGTCGAAGACGCGCGTCATCTTCGATCTGGGGCAGGACATGGACCGGGCGCTCCAGGCCGTCCGGGACGCCGTAGAGCGCACCCGGCCCGATCTGCCTCAGGATATCGAGGAACCCGTTATCGCGCGGGTCTCACTCTTCGGCCCCACCTTGTTGGGCTACGCGGTCGTCGCGGACCGCATGGCGCCGGACGAACTGAGCTGGTTCGTTGATGACACGGTGCGCAAGGCCTTGTTCAGCGTGGCGGGCGTCGGCCAGGTCCAGCGCTCCGGTGGCGTCGAACGGGAGGTGCGGGTGGACCTCCGGCCCGATTCACTGCAGGCCTTTGGCCTGACGGCCGGGACCGTCTCGGGCCAGCTGGCCCGCCTGCAGGTGGAGCTCTCCGGCGGCCGGACGACTCTGGGCGGCAGTGAGCAGGCGGTACGCACGGTGGCGACCGTGCGGACGGCCGCGGATCTGGCCAACTACCCGATCTCCCTGCCGGACGGCCGTTCCGTGCGCCTGTCCTCCCTGGCGACGGTGATCGACGGCACGGCGGAGCCCCGCGAGATCGCGCTACTCAACGGCAAGCCCGTCGTTGCCATTTCCATTCAGCGTGCCGAGGAAACCAGCGCCGTCGCCGTGGGTGCGGCGGTCCGCAAGAAGATTGGCGAACTGGAGGCTGCCCACCCGGGGGTCAGCTTTGTCGAGGTCGCCTCCGGCGTGGAGCCGGCGAAGGCGTCCTATGACGCCTCGGTCACCATGCTCCTCGAAGGCGCCTTGCTCGCGGTCTTTGTCGTCTGGCTGTTCCTGCGGGACTGGCGCGCCACCTGGATCACCGCGCTGGCCCTCCCGCTGTCGGTGCTCCCGACGTTTGCGGTCATGCAGTACCTCGGTTTCAGCCTGAACCTGCTCTCGCTGCTCGCCTTTGCCGTCGTGATCGGCGTGCTGGTGGACGATGCCATCGTCGAGATTGAGAACATTGCGCAGCACCGGGCCATGGGCAAGTCGCCGCGCCAGGCGGCCATCGATGCCGCAGACGAGATCGGTATTGCCGTCATTGCCACCTCCGCGACTCTCGCCGCCGTGTTCGTGCCGGTGGCCTTCATGCCCGGGGAAATCGGCCTCTACTTTCGCGAGTTCGGCTGGACGGCGGCGGCGGCGGTGCTGTTCTCGCTGCTGGTGGCGCGGCTGCTGACGCCCATGCTGGCGGCTCAGTTCATGGGCAACAGCAACCCCGTAAACCCGGAACCCAAATGGATGCCGCGCTACCTGTCCTGGGTTGAGGTGGCACTGCGCCACCGGGGGCGCACCCTGGCGGTTGCCTTGGGTACCTTCATTGCCTCTCTCGCCATAGTCCCGCTGATTCCCACCACCTTCCTGCCGGCGTCTGACCAGTCCCGGACCGATCTGCTGGTTAACCTGCCGCCCGGTGCGCGCCTCAGCGACACGGTCGCTGCTGCGGAGCAGGTGCGAGCGCTGCTCCAGCCCATGCCTGAACTCAAGAACGTCTTCGCGCGGATTGGCGCCGTCTCGCTGGGGGGCTACGAAGCGTCCGGTCAGGCGGATGTGCGCAAGGCTGCCCTGACGCTGGAGTTCTCCGCCGACCGCAAGCGCTCGATCCAGGAAATCGAAACGGAAGTCCGGGAGCGCCTGCGGGATCTGCCGGGTGTGCGGGTGAGCTTTGCCGCCCAGGCCCCCGGCGACCGGCTGGACATCGTTTTGGCTGGCAAGGATTCCCAGCAGCTGGCCCTCGCAGGGCGCAGCGTCGAGGCTGCCCTGCGCGCCCTTCCCGGCCTGGGCAGCGTGGCGTCCACCGCGTCCCTGCTGACTCCCGAGATCGTGATTGTTCCGGATGCCGCCCGGGCGGCGGACCTCGGCGTGTCGACGGTGGACATTGCCGCGGCGGCCCGCATCGCCACCAGCGGCGATTTCCGCCGCAACCTCGCCAAGCTCAACCTTGCCGACCGGCAGATTCCGATCCGGGTGCAGATTGCGAACTCGTCCCTGAGTGACACTGCGCTGCTGTCCCTGCTCCGGGTACCGTCGCGCAACGGCACCGTGCCGCTCTCGTCGGTTGCCACCATTCGTGACGGCAGCGGACCGGCCCAGATCGAGCGTTTCAACCGGGAGCGCAACATCAAGGTCTCGGCCGAGCTGAATGGGCTGCCCCTGGGCAACGTGACCGCGGACCTGCGCCGCATGCCAGCCATGAATACCCTGCCGCCGGGAGTGCGGATCGTCCCGAGTGGCGACGCGGAGGCCTTTGCGGAGATGTTCCTCGGTTTCGGCCTGGCGATGCTGGCGGGTATTTTCAGCGTGTACCTGGTCCTGCTTCTTTTGTTTCGCAGTGCCTTGCAGCCTCTGGTGATCCTGGTCTCCGTGCCCCTGTGCGGTGCCGGCGCCTTCGGGGCACTGCTGGTGACGGGCTACGCGTTATCCCTGCCGTCGCTCATCGGACTGCTGCTGCTCACGGGGGTCGCCACCAAGAATTCCATCCTGATCGTGGACTACGCGATCATCGGTGAGCGGGACCAGGGCCTGTCCCGCCACGACGCGATCATCGCTGCGTGCCGCAAGCGGGCCCGGCCGGTGATCATGACCACGCTGGCCATGGGTGCCGGCATGCTCCCCGTCGCACTGGCCCTGGGTGCCGACGGTAACTTCCGGGCGCCCCTGGGGGCGTCGGTGATTGGCGGTCTGCTGACGTCGACGCTGCTGTCGCTGCTGGCGGTGCCTGCAGCCTACTCAGTGGTGGCCGACCTTATCGACTGGTGGCAGCGCCGAAGAATGGGGACATCCCTCATTTCTCCCGCCAGCGGCTAGCAGCGCTGGCTAGTCCCACTTCCCGATCAGGTTGCCCCACTTGGCGTCCACCCGGGCCAGGGCGTCCGGCGCGAGTTCGACCAGGATCTCCCGGTTTGTTTTCGGGAACGTCGCGGGTCCGTTTTCCCCGGGCAGCTGCCGGGTCGCGTCGATGACGATCTTGCTGGTCTTGTTGGGATCCCGCTGGCTCGGGTCCAGCGGGAGGCCGGGCAGGTTCTCGAAGATCTTCGCGGCCGGGCTCGGCTGCCAGCGGGAACTGATGGCCCCCATGATCTGGGACATGTCCATCAGGTCCACGTCCTTGTCGAGGACGATGACCACCTTGGCCACCGGATTGAACTTGCCAAGCTTCTCCCCGGCGGCAAGACCCTGACCGGGCGCCGTTTTGTCGATGCTGATAAAAAAAATGTTGTTGGCGTTGCTGAGGTAGTGAAAGTCCACGATTTCCGGCACGAATTTCTTTGAGAAGAGGTAGGCGGAGGCCACCCCCGGGGATTTGATCGGGCCCCGGTCCACGCCGGTGAAACTGTTGTGCATCCAGGGGTTGCGCCGGTGGGTGACGGTGGTGACGTTCATGTACCAGGCCTTTTCGCCGTCGCCCTGGTAGCCCAGGCCCTCGCCGTAGGGTCCTTCCTTCTCCAGGTCGTCCAGGGGAATCTCGCCCTCGATCACCATCTCGGCCTGGGCGGGGATGAGGAAGTCATTAGTCTCGCTCTTGATGACCTGCACCGGCCGCCCCCGCAGACCGCCCGCCACGGCAAGTTCGTCCACCGGCTTGTCGCCCTGGCGGTTGGCGGTGCGGGAGCCGCTGACCACATAGACGATGGGGTCCTGGCCCAGCACCAGGGAGATGCGGGCGGTCTTCTCGCCGCGCTTCCGGGCGGCTTCCAGCATTTTCCAGCCGGTCTGGCCGGCGCCCGGACTGATGGCGACTTTGCGCGGCCCTTTCAGCTGGCAGCGATAAGTGCCGATGTTCACGCCGGCCGTCGGGTCGACGGTAAAGACCGACGCCGTATTGATGTAGCGGCCGCCGTCGCCGGGATTCACCTGCATGAGCGGGAAGCGGCCAAGGTCGATCTCGTCGCCCTGCAGGATGACGTCCTTGCACCGGGCGTGGTCACGGGAGACCAGCTCCGGTGGAATCTGCGGGTACCGGCCGCCGTTCTTCGTCGCGAGCTCGATGAGGTGGGCGCGGGCCTTGCGGAAGGTTGCCGCGCCGCCGGCCGGGTCCGGCTCCAGGCCGAGCGCCAGGCATTCGGCATCCCAGGGGCCGAGATAGTTGCCCACCACCGGGCCCTGCAACCACTGGCCGCCGATCTTCACCTGGTCAAAAAGCAGGGCCGGCGCCCCCTCGAGGCCGTGCTTTTCCACCAACCGGTACATGAGCGCCGTACCCTCATAGGCGTCTTGGTCCACCCGGTCGATCCGGAGCAGCTCGCCCCGGGCATCCAGCGCCTCGATCATCTCCCGCATGGTGTCGAAAGGGCCTACGGGCCCGGAGCGGGTGCTGCGGCGGGTCTTGCCTGAGGCCCGCGATCCGGTTGCCGCGCAACCCGTCGCGGCGATGGCGGCCGCAAGGCCTGCGGAGGTGCCGGCGACGAAAGTGCGGCGAGTGACGGGGGGAATGGGCATGGCGACTGTACCTGCCTGTGAATGAGGCGCCGGGGCTTCAGGATCTGAGTTTTGCCAAAGCGACCACGGTGTCCGGGCCGAAGCCCGCAGTGAGGCGCCGTAGCAGCTCGAAGTCGATAGCTTCGGAAGCGGCGAGCGCATACCCCGCGTCGGCAAGGTCCTGTGGCCCATGGGCGAACAATTTCATGGCGATGAAATCTTCGCGCCCAATGAAGCGCAGCGCGCGCGTCTGGAAAGAAACCTCGATCGCCCGCGTGAAGGCAGCACTGTCCAGGCCCCGCAAACCGGCCAGCAGGTCGACACGATTTCCGTGGCTGTCGCTGATGACGAGAACTGCTCCAATCGGGTCGCCTGGCTCGCCGTCGCGAAGCTCTGTGCGGAACCCTGCGGCCCGATACTCACGGCCCAAGTCTCCGAGCTCGTGTGGAGGCAGGGAGACGATCGCGTCCGCGTCCATACTGGCACGAACCACGCCGTAGATGGCGGCCGCCATGGCGAGCTGCTCTCACGGGCGAGGCCTGGGCCGCCGGGCATCGTGCGTCTGTGGCAGGCCAGGTCCTGACCGATAGAGTTCAAGAACCAGGCTACAGTGAGTGAGGAACGCATCCAGACGCTCCGTAGGCGTAAGGCGCTGGGTAGCTGCAAGAAGCTCGGCCCTTTTTCGGTTGGCGATTCCTGAGTCCATGAGTGGATTCTAGCCGAGCGCCCGGGCCCGGGTGGAGGTGGGCGACCTGATACCGCAGGGTGTTGGGCCGGGGGATGTGGTCCTCATCCCGCCGAGGTTTTCCTGCTATTCAGGGCTTAAAGCCGGAGGGTCCGGGGGCCTGACCGAAACGCGCCTTAAGAATGGCCCCATCCTGGGAGTCCACAATGTTGTTGCCGTTGAGGTCCCGGTCCGGGAACGCTCCGGAACCGAAGGCGGCCTTCAGCAGTGCGCCGTCCTGGGAGTCAACGATGCCGTTGTTGTTGAAGTCCGGGTCGCAGAGGTTGCCGTAGCCATCGCTGTTGGTGTCGCGCTGGTCCGCATTCGCGACCAGCCGGCAGTTATCGACGCCGTTGAGCAGCCCGTCGGCGTCCGAGTCGACGGACGGCACGAGAGCACCGTTGCGGAACACAAAGAGGTAGTCGTTGAGATTGGCCGTTGGGCCGCCCAGGGTGCTGGCCAGCTGGAACGCGTCGGTCGCCAGGCCCGTGACCAGGGAGCCGCCAGCCAGGCCGGTGTACTGATCATTGTCGCTCTGCCCGTAGCGCAGGCGCAGGTAGAAGTCGCCGTTTGCCCCCGCCGAGTAGAGCACCAGTTGGGTCAGGACCTGGGGATTGAGGTTGAAGTCACTGTCGATCCAGGTGACGGCGAACGCCGGTACCCGCTCTGTGACATTGAACGGCGCCAGAGGATCTCCCGTCGCGCGGAAGTAGCTCGCGCCGCCGCCGAAGGGCGCGAATGTGGTGATGGAGACGTCGGGAATGCTCATCTGTCGATACAGCGGCGCGATGAACGGTCGTGTGACGGTGCCGTTCTCGGTGATGACCTGCTGCACATCAGTAATGGTCGCGGCGGCGACGAAGTTGCCGGTCTTGGCAGAACCAAAGGTGATGAAGCCGTCGGAGTTGATAAACAGTGAGTCGTAGGAGACTCCGCCGATGTTCACCGCAAAGCCAAGCCTGGTCGCCACGCTGCTCTTGCTGATGAACGTAATCCCGCAGGACGCCGCGGCCGTTGAGTTCAGGCCACAGACCGTGGCATCCGAGGTGGTTACCCAGGAGTCACCCGTGGTTGACACCCCGCCGGTATTCCCGTTGAAGTCGATGAGGATCCGCGGTCTGGCGTCTGCGGCGCCGGAGAGCAGGAGAGCAGCCAAGCCTGCAGCCAAACCTGCAGCCAAACCTGCAGCGAGGCCGGCAGGCAGAAAGGCGGGGAGCAACACGCGCTTAAGGCTCGGCGACTGGTTCATGTGCATGGCGACCGTTGTGGTGAGTCATTGTTCTTGTTGCCGGCTATGCTACTCGCTCACACCGACCGCACAAGGGTGCCGGAGTCCACTGGGGCGATGCGTTACGTCGCGTTCATCAGCTACAACCATCGGGACCGTGCCTGGGCTCGCTGGCTACACCGTTCCATAGAGAACTACCAGCTACCGGCCAGCCTGCGTGAACAGGGCGCCACAACGGAAGTTGCGGCCAAAAGACTCGCGCCGGTCTTCCTGGATCGCGAGGAACTTCCGTCCTCCGCGGACCTCGCGGAAGCGGTCCGCCAGGCTCTGGAAGACTCCGCGGCCCTGATCGTGGTCTGTTCCCCGGATGCCGTGCGGTCCCGCTGGGTTAATGAGGAAATCAGAAGCTTCAAGGCCCTCGGCCGGGGCGGCCGGATCTTATGTCTCATCGTGGGCGGCGATCCCGGCGCCGCTGATCGCCCGGAGGCGCCCGACAGCGAGTGTTTCCCTGCCGCCCTGCGCTTTGAAGTCATCGATGGCGAGGTGACGGAGCGGCGAGCGGCGGAGCCTCTTGCCGCTGACGTGCGTGAGGGTGGTGATTCCCGGCGGGATGCGGTGCTGAAGATCGTCGCCGGACTGCTCGGCGTCAGTCTCGATGAACTGCGCCAGCGCGACGAGGCACGCCGTCAGCGCCGTCTGGTCGCCATTGCCGCCGCCGCGATGGCGGGCTGCGTCATTTTTGCCGGACTGGCCGTGACGGCCTGGCTCGCCCGCAATGAGGCAGTAGCGCAGCGCAAGCTGGCCGTGCAGAAGTCACTCACGGCGGAGCGGACGGCAGACTTCATGATCTCGCTCTTCCAGGTCTCCGACCCGAGCGAAGCCCGGGGCAATACCGTCACCGCCCGGGAAATTCTCGATCGCGGTGTCCGCCAGATCGATGCGGGGTTGCGGGCAGAACCACTGGTCCGGGCTGAACTCTCCACGACGCTCGGCCAGGTCTATTACGGACTCGGTCTCTATCGCCGGTCAGAAGGCCTGCTGGCGAGTGTCCGGCTGGTTCCCGGCCAGGACGCCCGGGCGCGGGCCCGGCAGTCTGTGGCGCTTGCCGACGTCCAGGCTGCCCTCGGGAAGTACCCGGAAGCGGACGCTCTTTATGCAGAGGCGCAGCGCCTCCTGGCCACAGAACCCGAACCCGATCTCGAGACGCGGGTCCGCATCCTCACAGGTCGCGGTGACACGGCGTCCAATGAGGAGCGCTTTGTCGACGCGCAGCGCTATTTCGACGAGGCGCTGGCCGTGGGGAGGATGCCTGGCGCGCCAGCCGATGTGCGCGCGCGGGCCCTGGAGGGCATCGCGATGCTGAAAGCCTACGCCGGCGAGACGGCCGTTGCGCTCGACTGGTACCAGAAGGCCCTCACGGAACGTACCCGGGTTTCCGGCGAGACCCATCCCAACGTGTCCCAGATTCTCGGCAACATGGGGGCAACCGCGTATCTGATGAGGGACAGCGCACGGGCAGAAACCTACATGCGGCGCTCCATCAACGTGGATCGTCGTGTGCTGGGCCCCCGGCACCCGGACGTCGGCATCGGCCTCAACAACCTCGGCCGTCTGCGTCTGGAGGGCCGGCGCTTTGCCGAGGCCCGTACGCTTCTCGATGAAGCGGTGGCCATCCTGGACGAAGCCCACGAGCCAACCCATCCCGATCTGACCTTTCCGCTCAGTAACCAGGGACTGGCATTCGTGGGTCTTGGCGACGATGCCCGGGCACAGCCACTGCTGGAGAGGAGCCTTGGTGTGGCCGTCGCCAACCGGCAGACCGGCCTGGAGGGCATGATCCTGACCTACCTTGCGGATCTCCAGTGCCGCACGGGACGCTTCGACGCGGGCCTGGCGAGTCTCGATCGAGCGCGCCCGCTGCTCATCGAGGCCTATCCTGACGACGCCTGGCGAACCGCTTACGGCGACAACGTGCGAGCCGGCTGCCTCACTCGCCTGAAGCGCTATCCCGAGGCGCAAGTGCTGATTGAAACGAGCTTGCCGGTAGTGCTGGCCCGGTGGCCGGCCAAGTCCCTGCATGGGCACGAAGCGGTGGAACGCTCCACGGTGCTCTTCACAATAACGGGCAATGCAGACAAGCTTGCCCAGCTGCAGGCTCTTGCCAGGTAGCGATGTCCGGGGAGGATACGCAGTGATGGATTCGACTGCAGGCGCAACGGCAGAGCACTACAGCATTCCATTTCTGGTGGGGGTTGCTGGCCACCGGGACTTGCTGTCTGCGGAGCTGCCGGCCATTCGTGCGGCTGTTGACGTGCTCCTGCGCACGCTACGCGACGCCCAGCCGCATGTCGAGATCCAGATTCTCTCGCCGCTCGCTGACGGCGCCGATCTCCTGGTGGCCGACGTTGCCAGCGACCTTGGCCTGAAGGTCATCGCTGTTCTGCCCTATGGCGTCGCCGAGTGCCGCGCGGACCTGGATTCAGACCTGTCCCGTGCGGTGTTCGATCGGGTGACCCAGCGGGCAGAAGTGCTGGAGATTCCCGTGCCGCCAGCGGTCGACAGAGACCTGCTTGCCCTTCCGGGCGCTGCTCGTGACCGGCAGTTCCAGCTGGCGGGCGCGTTGGTTGCCCGGTGCAGTTCCTTGCTGATCGCCATCTGGGATGGCCTGCAGACCGACCATCCTGCCGGGACGGCGCGGGTGGTCGAGTCCCGGCGGCGGGGCTGGTCGTCGGGTAGCGATGGCAGCCCACCGGCCGGCCTGGTCCTGTCGGCGGGGGACAACGACTGGATCTACGATATCCGATGCGCGCGTGGGTCTGCGGCCCCCGCCGCTCCCGCCAGCGCGGGCCCGGAAGTGGTGGGGTTCCTGAGCGGCGACCGGCGGTGCGGCAGCATCGCACAGGGCCTGCCTCCCGAACTCCAGACGCTGCTTGAGGGCACGGCGGGCTTCAACAGGGATGTAGCGGAGTACCGGGACGAGATCGCGGCCAGCGGCCAGCGGCTGGCCCCAGCCAGTCCCTACTCCGTTCCCGAGGCGCTGCAGTATGTGGATCGCCTGTTCACGGCGTCGGACTGGCTGGGCGGGCATTTCCGCCGCTGCTTTACCCGCGCCCTGCGCACCCGGTACACCCTCTGGGCGACGCTGGCCCTCCTGCTCCTGGGGCTCCACAAGTCGCGGGACGGCCTGCTCGACCTGGCCAACATCGCGCTCGTGCTGCTGGTCTTTGCCTCCGGTTGGGGCCTTGCCCTCTGGGCCCACCGGCGCGGGTGGCAGCGGCGCTTTCTTGATTACCGCGCCCTGGCCGAGGGCCTCCGCGTGGACTTCTACTGGGAGATTACGGGCGTCCGGGCTCAGTTTGATGGCGAGTTTGCCCACGAGAGCTTTCTGCAGAAACAGGATGTGGAGCTTGAGTGGATCCGCGCGGCGCTGCGGGCCGTCAGCCTGCGCTGCGCCTTGGCGCCGCGCACTTCCTGGCCACACGGTTTCGAGCATGCTTACGTGGCCTGGATCGGCGATCCAGACCCTGTAAATGGCTCTGGCCAGTCGCTTTATTACCAGCGCACCACCCGGATCCTTGAACGGCGGCAGAAGCTCTCTGAGCGGCTGTCGAGAAGCCTGCTGTTCAGCGGACTGGCGCTTGGGATCGCCCTGGCAATCGATACCGGATTTGCAATTCTTGGTGCGTCACCACTCAGCCATGGCCAGCGCGACTCATTGGTTTTTGCCCTGGCGATGGTCACGGTCTATGGCGCCATTTTTGAGATCTACCTGCACGAAAAGGCGGATCGGGCGCTGATTCGTCAATACCGTTACATGGGCTCGTTGTTCAGCTTTACGGCGCGCGCGTTGCGCTCATCGCCATTGCCGGCGCAGGAGCTCCAGATCCTCCGCTCCCTGGGCCACGCGTGCCTCGCCGAGCACGCCCAGTGGGCGCTGGCGCATCGGGATATGCGGATAGACGGCCTGCGCTGGTAGAGAAATCCGCCCGGTTAAAGGATGTAACGGCTGAGATCCTGATCCTTGACCAGGGCGCCCAGGTTGGCTTCCACGTAGGCGGCATCCACCATCACCCGTTCGCCGCTCTTGTCGGCGGCCTCGAAGGAGATGGTCTCCAGCAGGCGCTCCATCACGGTGTGCAGACGGCGGGCGCCGATGTTTTCCTGTTCGCTGTTCACGTGAAAGGCGATCTCCGCCAGCCGCCGGACACCAGAGGCTGCGAACTCGACTGTCACACCCTCCGTCGCCAGCAGGGCCGAGTACTGGCGGGTCAGCGACGCATCCGGTTCGGTCAGGATGCGCACAAAATCCTCCGTAGACAGGGCGGATAGTTCCACGCGGATCGGGAAGCGGCCCTGCAGCTCAGGAATCAGGTCCGAGGGCTTCGAGGCGTGAAACGCCCCCGAGGCGATGAACAGGATATGGTCGGTCTTGACCATGCCGTACTTGGTATTGACGGTGCAGCCTTCGACCAGCGGCAGCAGGTCCCGCTGCACGCCTTCCCGGGACACGTCGGCGCCCTGGGTTTCACCCCGCCGCGTAACTTTGTCCAGTTCGTCGATAAAGACAATGCCGTTCTGTTCCACGTTCTGGAGGGCGGCGGCTTTCAGGTCCTCATCATTGATCAGGCGGCCCGCTTCCTCGTCTGTGAGCAGCCGAAAAGCCTCCTTGACCTTCAGCTTCCGCGACTTCCGTCGGCCGGCGCCCATGCTCTGGAACAGGCCCTGCAACTGGCTTGACATCTCCTCCATGCCCGGCGGGGCCATGATTTCCACACCGGCGGGCGCCGCGGCGACCTCGACCTCGATCTCCTTGTCGTCCAGCTTGCCCTCCCGGAGCATCTTGCGGAATTTCTGCCGCGTGTCGGAATCCCGGGACTCTACGGCTGAGGTGAAGCCAGCGGCCGGTGGCGGGAGCAGGGCATCGAGCACCTTGTCCTCCGCAGCGTCTGCGGCCCGGTGCCGAACCTTCTGGACCTCCCGCTCCCGGGTGAGCTTGACGGCGACGTCCATCAGGTCGCGGATGATGCTGTCCACCTCCCGGCCCACATAGCCCACCTCGGTGAACTTGGTCGCCTCGACCTTGATGAAAGGCGCTTGGGCGAGGCGGGCGAGGCGGCGGGCAATCTCGGTCTTGCCCACTCCCGTGGGGCCGATCATCAGGATGTTCTTCGGTGTGATCTCGCCCTGCAGCGGTTCGTCCACCTGCATCCGGCGCCAGCGATTGCGCAGGGCAATGGCCACTGCGCGCTTGGCCGGATCCTGACCGATGATGTACTTGTCCAGTTCCTGGACGATCTCGCGGGGTGTCATCTGCGACATGGCAAAAAGGTACCGGACCTTAGTTATTGGGTTTGTTTAGTTATTTGGATTCCAGCACTTCGACGGTGATGTGCTGATTCGTGTAAATGCAGATCTTCCCCGCGATCTCCAGGCTCTTCCGGACGATCTGCTCGGCACTGAGCTCGGAGTTTTCAAGGAGCGCCCGGGCAGCGGCCTGGGCGAAGGGCCCGCCGGAGCCGATGGCCATCAGGTCGTCTTCGGGCTCGATAACGTCGCCGTTGCCGGAGACGATCAGGGAACGCTCCCGATCGGCCACGCAGAGCAGCGCCTCGAGACGTCGCAGCCGACGGTCCGTCCGCCACTCTTTAGCCAGCTCGATGGCGGCGCGGCTCAGATTCCCGTACTGCTCCAGTTTCCCCTCGAAGAGCTCGAAGAGCGTAAAGGCATCGGCCGTCCCGCCGGCAAACCCTGCCAGAACCCGGCCTTCGGCCAGCCGCCGAACCTTCCGGGCGTTGCCTTTCATGATGGTACTGCCGAGTGTCACCTGCCCGTCCCCGCCGACGGCGACCGAGCCGTTCCGTCGAACGGAAACGATAGTGGTGCCGTCGAATTGCTGCATGGAGGCCCGTTTCTGAGAGTTCTTAAGCCGACAGTCTATCTGGGGGCGACCTGCAAAATGAAAAGGGGACATGCCTCAATTCCCGGCGAGGACACGGGAAATGAGGCATGTCCCCTTTTCCCCGGCTATTTCGCCGGGCGTGGCGGCGGGGGCGGAGCCGCCATCTTGCCCTGGAACTTCTTGCGGGCCTGGTCCTTCATTTCAGTGCACTTGGCGGGGTCTGCCTGGCACTTGGCCTGCAACTCGGCCCGCTTGGCCTGCAGCTGTTCCCGTTGTTCTTTGCACTTCTCCGGGTTGGCCTTGCAGAACTCGCGGCGCTCCGCGCGCTTGGCCCGCGCTTCCTCGCACTTGCCCGGATTGTCCTTGCAGAACTCCTGGCCGGGCCGAGGCGGCGGCGGGCCATCAGCAGCCAGGGCCGCTAGCGGGCTGCCCAGAAAAACGGCGATCGCGACGACGCCAAAGAGAATTTTTTTCATGTGCATAAACGGGCTTCGATCCGTAGTGTTGAGCCTGACTATAACGCGCCTCCCCGGATCCGGTTGACGGGTAAGGAGCGCCTTTAGTCGTGAATCGTCCTTGGATGTGTCGCGCCTTAAGGCGCTCCTACGGTGGTCACCTCGCCTTTTTCAGGCGTGCCCGGGGATGCGCCTTGTCGTACACCTGGGCCAGATGCTGGAAGTTCAGGTGGGTGTAGATCTGCGTGGTGCTGATGTCGGCGTGACCGAGCATCTCCTGGACGCCCCGAAGGTCGCTGCTCGACTCCAGCACATGGGTCGCAAAGCTGTGGCGGAACAGGTGGGGGTAGACCCGCTGGGAGACGCCGGCCCGCAGCGCCCAGTAGCGCACGCGCATCTGCACCGAGCGCGGACTGATGCGCCTGCCCCGCGTACTGACAAACAGCGCCCGCTCCGCGCTGCCCGCAAGTTGTACGCGAATCAGCAGCCATTCCCGGATCTGCTCCCGCGCCTGGCGCCCCACAGGCACTATGCGGGTCTTGTTGCCCTTGCCGGTGACCCGTACGGTGCCATCCGCGAGATCTACGGCGCCAAGATCCAGACCCACGAGTTCCGCAAGCCGCAGCCCCGAGGAATAGAAGAGCTCCAGCATGGCCCGGTCCCGGATGGTCTCGGGCTCTTCGCCCTCGATCTTCAGCAACCGGGCCATCTGGTCCACATCCAGCGTGTTCGGGAGGTTGCGCGGCACCTGGGGCGCGGATACGTCCGCAACCGGGTTGTTCTTCACGTGCCCTTCGCGCATCAGGTAGTTCATGAAACTGCGGGCCCCCGACAGGCGCCGCTGGATGCTCCGGGGCGAGAGGCCTCCCGCGTGGCTGACGGCCGCGAAGCGTCTCAGGTGATGGGAGCGCAGGTCGGTGAAGGCCACGATGGACTGCCGATCACAGAACTCGGCGAGACAAACCAAGTCACGACGGTAGCTCTTGGCCGTGTTTTCCGCCAGCCGGCGCTCGAGCGTCAGATGCTCGAGAAAGTGTTCGGCGGTCTGCCAGTGCCGCGCATCCATTCGCGGAGGCCTCGCATGCTGGTGGAGATTCCGGTCAGGCCCGGAAGGGGTTCAGGCGGTGGCCCGGGTCCGCAGGGCACAGCTGACCAGCTCGCCAAGGCGAGCCAGAAAATCGATGCTCATGCCCGGGTGGAAATGGTCTGAATCCCGGCTGCCGATGGCGAGAAAACCCACCTCGGACTTTTCGCCCAGGGGCACCAGCGCGACGGAGCCGATTTCCACGTTGCCGAGGCCGAACAGGTAGTCCCGCTGGGCGTCACGCACTTGGCCGCACCGGGGAGCGTTGGACTGCAGGAAGGTCCGAAACGGCGCGACGGCAGGGTCGTCCCGCTCCACCACCCGCAGGAAGCGGCTGGCCCCGCTGGCAGCCACGCTGCCCGCGGGATCATCGAATACCACCAGAACCGACTGGTCGGCGTTGAACGACAGCCGTAACTGCTCTTCCAGCACCCGCACAGCACTGACCTGGTCCGGGGTCGCCAGCATGAGCATGGCCAGGGCGTGAATACGCGTGGCCAGCGCATCGTTGCTGCGGGCTACGTCCAGCAACTCATTGAGCTTGCGCTCCAACTTCAGGGTCTTCTGGCGTAGGACGAGCACCTGCCGCTCGACCAGCGAAACCGATGGACCCCCGGCGTCGTGAGGTAGCCGCAGGCTGTTCAGCAAACCGGCGTGACGCTCGAAAAATTCGGGATTGGCCTGCAGGTACTCCGCAATGCCCTCTTCGGTGAGTTCATTGTGTGCAACGTGCAGCTGCTTCAGCGTGCTCATATCTGAACCGTTCCCTCGAACACCGTGACTGCTTCACCGGTCATCCACACCGGGTGACCCGGCCCTTGCCACCGGATCTGCAAGGAACCCCCGGGCAGGTCGACGGTTACCTCAGGCTCCAGCAGGTTCCAGATGCGGCCGATGACAGCTGCCGCACAGGCGCCCGTTCCGCAAGCCGCCGTTTCCCCAACGCCGCGCTCGAAAACCCGCAGAGAAATGCGGTTCGGCGCGAGGACCTGCATGAAGCCGATGTTAGCACGGTTCGGAAAACGCTCATGGCGCTCGAGCCGCGGGCCGAGGCGTTCTACCGGTGCAGAGGCCACGTCAGCGACCTGCAGAACGGCGTGTGGGTTGCCCAGGGAGACGACGCCAACTTCTACTTCTTCCCCGTCTGCTCCAAGCGTATAGCGCAATGCTTGCTCCTGTGCCCTGAAGGGCACCAGCGGCGGACGGAACTCAGGGACCGCCATCCCGACGCTGACCATGCCGTCAGCTTCGAGCCGGGCTGGCGACGAACCACTCCCGTGGCCCAGTTGCAGCGCCTGCTGACCGGGCCGCGCCACCAGCCGTGCAATACATCGCGCACCGTTGCCACACTGTTCGGCCCCGCTGCCATCGGCATTGAATATGCGGTAGTGGACGTCGTCACCGCCACGTTTCGGAGCCTCAAGCCACAGCAGCTGATCGAAGCCGATGCCGCGACGACGATCCGCGAGGCGACGAATGCGTTCGGGTGAGGGGAGGGGGACGCCGTCCCCGCGGATCAGCAGAAAATCATTGCCCAGACCATGCATCTTGGTGAACGGAACGTGCATGGTTCGGGAGTGGCTCAACGGGGATCCGGACTGGACGCGAGAGAGAAGTATAGCGGGCGTAGGTCGGCGTGGACTTTTGTTAAATCGGCCGCTAATGTGACGCGTCCGTCGCGCAGCGGCGGACAACAAACCCAAGAAAAACAAGGGTAGCCGATTCATGCGTCACATCATGGTTCTGAATTCCAAGGGCGGCAGTGGCAAGACCACCATCGCCACCAGCCTTGCTGCCTACTACGCCGGTCGCGATGAAAAGGTCACTCTTGTCGACTGCGACCGTCAGGGTTCGAGCCTCGACTGGCTCGAGCGCCGGCCTGAGACCCGACCGAAAATCACCGGCGTGGCCGGTTTCGACCAGGGTATGCGTGCCGTGCACCGCAATACTGATGTCGTGATCATCGATGCACCGGCTGGTTGCCACGGCCGCGATCTCCAGGACCTGGTTCGCCGCGTGGAAACCGTTGTCGTGCCCGTCCTGCCATCCACTATCGATATCACCGCGTCCAGCAAGTTCATCGACGAGCTGCGGGAGGTGGGCAAGGTCGAGCGTAAGGAAGTGAAACTGGCGGTGGTCGGCAATCGCGTGAGGGAGTCCACGCTGATCTCCCAGGAACTGGACGACTACCTGAGCAAGCTCCGGATGCCCTACGTTACCAAGCTCCGGGAAGCGCAGAACTACGTTCGCGCCTACACCCGGGGCCTCGGTATTCACGAACTGCCCGAGTACCTGGCATGGCCCGACTGGGAGCAGTGGAAGCCCCTGGTCAGTTGGCTGAACAGCAAGCGGAGCCAGCCCCAGTAAGAGCGCCTGGTAGGAGCGCCTTTAGGCGCGATACTTGTTGATCGCGCCTAAAGGCGCTCCTACAAAGCGCTCCTACGCAGGCGCAATCGGGTTGGCTGATCCTGTCATCGCCAGGCCCCGCTCATAGGCCACTGACGCGGACTGGGCTTCTCCGACCCGGGCCATGAGCTGACCCAGCGCCCGATACGCCTCCGGTACCGGGCGAATCGCGAGACTGGCCTCAAGGTAGCTTCTGGCCTTGCCCCAGAGCTGATGGCGCACACTGGCCCGACCGGCCGCCAGCAGCAGCGCGGGATCTTCCGGCCGCTCCTTCAACCAGGCTTCGATGCGCTTGAGATGGGCCGAGGGATCGGCGGCCGCGAGCTCCCCGTAGAGGTCGATGAGCGCCTCACTCCAGTCTTCCTTCAGCGTGCGGCGGATTTCCACTTCGGCATCTTCCGTAGCGCCGCAGCTGATCAGCGCCTTCGCCCGGGTCAGGGTCAGGCGGGGCTCGCGACGCAGGTGCCGGGGAATGTCCTCCCAGACCCGGTCGAGCGCCACCCGGTCCAGACGGACGCCGGTCAGGATGTTGCCGTAGGCATCCACACTCCACTCGTCCAGCATTTCAGTCGGCACGTTGCCGCGCCGGCGCAGGAGCGGCAGGAGTTCAGCCAGTGGCTGCCACTCCCGGCGGCGATAGTGGAGTTCACCGAGGAGTTTCAGCGCCTGGGCATGGGTGGGATGGCGCTCCCTGACCCGGTTCAGGCTGGCCAGCGCTTCGGCGTACTGGCCATCCTCAAGCTGCAGCTCCGCCTGGGTCAGCAAGACCGCGTCCTGGGCTGCGGGCTCCTTCTCACAGGCCATTCGCAGCCAGCCATCCCGCCGGTCCCTGTCGCCCTGCATCTGTGCCGCGCGCGCGGCCGCCAGGTAGTTCAGCAGCGGTGTTTCCGACAACCGTGCACCCCTCGTCAGGAGCCGCTCGCCCCGCGCCAGCCGGCCCTCGGCCAGAGCGATGTACCCCTGGGTGGCCTGACGTCCCGCGTAATTGATGCGGGCCGTCGCCCAGGCTTCACCCAGCCGGCGCGGGGCTCGCCACACCTGGACCAGCAAGCGGATTGCCAGGTATCCCAGCACGAGCCCCAGCGCGAGGATCGGGACCGAGGTCTCGATGATGTAGCCCCGGAAATTAATCAGGACATAGCCGTTGTCTGCCAGCACGAGGTGCGTGGCCAGGGTGCCGACAATCAGCGCCAGGACAATCACCAGTCCAACCTTCATCGCACGCCCTGCTTGGCCACGGCAGCGGGCTGGGCGGGAGTGCTGAGACGGAGCAGAGCGTCCAGTGAGCCGGAAATATCCGGCAGTTCCTCCGGGAGGCGCGCCGCAGAAAGGTCGGTCAACGATTCGAGAGCGGCCTGTACCTCGGCAGAGGTCAGGTCGAAGTGTTCCCGCAACCGGTTGCCTGCTGCCTCGACGGAGCGGCGGTACATGCCCGCGTCGCCCCGCATGATCGCGAGCTGGGCGAGCTGCAGTTCCAGGTCAAGACTGCGAATCAGGACGGTCTCTTCGGCCTCCGAGAGCAAGGGTGCAACCGGATCATCAACGCGGCGCACACTAACGAGGCTTGCGAGGGCCGCACGAGTGGCAGCCAGGGCGCGGTCAAATCCAGTGAGCGGCGCTGCGGGCTTTTCGGGCTGGGCGCGGAACGCCTCGGACGCCGAGATCTTTAGGGGCAGCGCGTCCAGGCTGTCCGACAAACTGCCGAGGCTCAGCACGATGCCTTCGGTGTCGGGGCGGGGCACGGCCTTGAGGCCATTAAGTTCTTCGGCGAGAAGCCGGCGCACCGGCGTCAGGCGCGGGTCGTTCAGCTCGCCAAGGGCATCGTCGGCCAGACCCAGCGCCGTCTGCGCGACGGCGACATCGCCGGCCAGACCGAGCTGGGCATTGGCAATGCGCATGTAGTGTTCGGACTCAGCCAGGAGCCAGGCAGCGCGCACCTTGTCGCCGGCCCCGACGAACCGGTCGATGTTCTCCTCAAGCTGGCCTACGCGGGCGGGAAGTTCACCGAGGGACTCGGTCTCCCGGGTCACGCGCTCCCGCAGCCGGTCCATATCATCGTCCAGCAGGCGCCGGCCGTTGGAGACCTCATCGAGCCGGGCCCGGAGTGCGGCGAGCTCAGAGCTGGTGGCGCCGGCATTCTCCCGGAGCTCCGAGACCCGCTGGCCGATCCCGGAGCGCTGCTCCACCCACACGTAGCCGGCGACGGCGACAGAAACGCCAAGGGCGACCAGCGCGGCGGTGGTGGGCAGTCGGGAGCTCGTCATGCCGCTATTTTGCCAGCGAAACGACCGTGTAGGAGCGCCTTTAGGCGTGTTATCTCTTTCCGTGTCGCGCCTAAAGGCGCTCCTACACGCCGCTAGCCCCCGGCCCGCAAGCGGCGCTTCACATCGCCGACATGTCGTCGGCTGACCTGCAGCGGGGGAAAATCAGCTTTGAGCCGGACCAGCCAGGCACCGCTGTCGTCCCGGTCCAGGCTGTCGAGCCAGGCGACCGCGACCAGCGCATTCCGGTGAATCCGCAGGAAACGCTCGCCGAATTCATCTTCCAGATCCTTGAGGGGCTCGTCGAGCAGGGCCTCGCCCCCGGCGTAGTACGCCGTGACGTACTTCTGGTCGGCCTGAAAACAGAGGACGTCGTCCACGGGGATCATTTGCAGGCCACGGGGGCGCTGCACGCAAAGGTGGGTGCGGGAGGCGGCACCAGGAATCCGGAGCAGCTGCGCGCGGCCCACCCGGGCGGCATGCTCCAGCGTCTGCTGGAGGCGCTCCCGGCGGACCGGCTTCAGCAGATACCCCACCGCCTGGGCTTCAAAGGCCTGGATGGCGTACTCGTCATAGGCCGTGGTGAACACGACGGCGGGCCGGCGTTCCCAGCCGGCCAGCTGGCTCGCGACCTGCAGGCCGTCGACGCCCGGCATGCGGATGTCGAGCAGGACCACATCGGGCTGCAGCGTGTTGCAGAGCTGGAGAGCTTCCTCCCCGTGGCTGGCTTCGCCGACCACACGAAAGCCCTCCAAGTCGCCCACCAGCTGGCGCAGGCGGCTGCGGGCCGGGGGCTCGTCGTCGACGATCAGGACGCTGGCAGGCTCGACACTCATGCGTGGCTGCGGACCCCGCTGGCTGGAAACGTGACAGTGACGGTGTACCGGTCCGCCTCTGCCACTACTACCACTGTTCCATCCTGGCCGAAGGCAAGCTCCAGGCGCTCGCGAATGTTGTCCAGCGCCAGCCCGTGGCCCGGACGGGACGCCAGACCCGCCGGCGGCAAAGGGTTCGTGACGGCAATGCGGATCAGCTTGCCATCGGCTGCGCCGCAAACCGAGATCACTCCGGGTTGGGGCGACGGTTCGATGCCATGGTAGATGGCGTTCTCCAGAAGGGGCTGAATCGTGAGTCCGGGAATCTCCGCCGTGCCCGGCAAGGTGCCCAGTTGCCAGTCCACCCGCAGACGCGGCCCCAGGCGGTGCTGTTCCATGCGCTCATAGACCCGGGCGATCTCCAGCTCCTCCTGTAACGGGATGAGCTGACGCCCGTCCCGCAACGAGGCGCGGAACAGATCGGCCAGATCCTCTACGGCCTGTTCCGCAGCCACCGGATTCGAGCGGGTGAGGGATGCAATGGTATTCATGCTGTTGAAGAGAAAGTGAGGGCGGATCCGGGCCTGCAGCGCATTCAGCCGGGACTCGGCTTCGCGGCGCACATTCCGTTGCCACTGCTGGGACACATAGAAATAGCGCAGCAGCGGTGCCATCACAAGCGTGGCGATGGCGAGATTCCGGGTCAGAAAGGACCAGTGGTCGGTCGGGAACCAGCCGCCCCCGGTGTCGGGCCCGGCGCCGAGGAAACGGCCGAGCCAGAAGGCCGTCTCGGAGACTGCCGCGACGCAGGCCATCACCACCCCGTAAGTCACCACGCTGCCTTCCGGGACCGCGAAACGGGTGAGCCACTGACGCAGCCCGCACAGGATGGCCGCCGCGATCAGGCCGATCCAGAGCAGCAGCAGCGCTGCCTGGGACAGGTGGGAATAGAACGCAAACCAGCCCGGCTGGCCGGCAAGCGTCAGAAGCAGGGCGAGCAGCTGGGAAGCGAGGACGACGCCAAAGACGGCCAGGGGCGAGCAGAGATCCGGAAGGGTGAAATGGTCAGGTTTGCCCGTCTGGCCGCCGCTACTTTTTGCTGCAGGCCTGGTCGACTGCGCGGCTGGCGTTGGCACGCTCGACATCGAGTTCCTCGTCAGTCAGGTAGATGCGCTCACCGTCCGGGCCGGGCTTGTAGAGCCGCTGTGCACTGCCGTACTTTGCCATACGATCGTTGGCCGCCGCGCAGATGGCCTCCCGCTCGGCAAGGACCTTGAGCCGGTCTGCCTTGGCAGCAGCCGCCTCGGTCTGCGTCAGGTCTTCCCGGACCGTCGCCGCGGCGTCCAGCTCCGACTCGGCCTGGACCCGGGCCTGCACCGCTGCCTTGTCCGTCTTGCGGAAGCGGATCGCCAGCTCCTCAGCGCTGCTGTCCAACGGGGGCTGATCGCTGAAGTGCGGGACGCCCTCGGCATCCACCCACTTGTACACCGATGCCTCCTGCGCCACTGACGTGGACGCGGCGAAGCCAGCAATGCAGAGCACCAAAAAAACGGCCGGGGCAGACAGGCGCTTCATGACGGCAACCTCACCTCAGAGTGGGGCGATTATGCCACCCGGGCCCTCGGGGAGACTGGATCGGGTTCACGGTCGGCGGATGGCGGGGACTGGGTCCTGGAACCCTGCAATGGGGCGGGATCAGGGGCCTTGAAGGTGGGTGGCTCCGGCGGGGCCGGGCATAACGCCCGGGCGGTCCCCGCCGGAGTCACCCGTGGGGTCACTCAGGTGTAGGCGCTCTCCCCGTGGGACACGGTATCCAGGCCTTCGCGTTCCTGGTCCTCGGTGACCCGCAGGCCGATGGTCGCCTTGACCAGGGCGAAGCCGATCACGGAGACCACCCCCGACCAGACGACCGTGGTGCCCACCGCCCACAGCTGCGCGATGAACTGGGCGGACATGGAGTAGGGCGCCACCTCATTGGCCACGTAGTCGTAAACGCCGGTGCCACCGAGTGAGGGGTCGCAGAACACGGCGGTGAGCAGCGCTCCGGTGATGCCGCCGACGCCATGGACACCGAAAACGTCCAGCGAGTCGTCGTAGCCCAGCATTGCCTTGAGCTTCGTCACCGCCCAGAGACAGACCAGGCCGGCGATGAGGCCGATGATGATGGCGCCCATGGGGCCGACCCACCCGCAGGCTGGCGTGATGGCCACGAGACCGGCGATCGCGCCGGAGGCTGCCCCCAGCATGGTCGGCGTGCCGCGGAAGGCCCACTCGGCAAAAGACCAGGCGAGTGCTGCAGCGGCGGTGGCGAGGATGGTGTTCGCAAACACCTGGGCCGCGAGGCCGTTGGCTTCGAGGTTGGATCCCACATTGAAGCCGAACCATCCCACCCACAGCAGGGACGTACCGATCATGACCATCGGCAGGTTGTGAGGCTGGAAGGAAGAACGGCCAAAGCCGACGCGCTTGCCCAGGAAATAGGCTCCCACCAGGCCAGCGATGCCGGCATTGATGTGCACCACCGAGCCACCGGCGAAGTCCAGCGCGCCCTTCTGGAACAGGAAGCCCGCTGTCGCCTGGGCGGCTGCCCCGGCCGCCGCGTCGGTGTACGCATCCGGCCCCGCCCAGAACCACACCATGTGGGCAATGGGCAGGTAGGAGAAGGTGAACCAGATCACCACGAACACCAGCACCGCCGAGAACTTGATGCGCTCCGCGAAGGCGCCAACGATCAGGCAGGGCGTAATGCACGCGAAGGTGAGCTGGAAGACGAAGTAGGCCATTTCGGGCACATAGACGCCCTTCGAGAAGGTGGCGGCGACCGACTCGACGGTCAGGCCACTCATGAAGAGGCGGTCGAAGCCCCCGAAGAACGCCGAGCCGCTGGTGAAGGCGATGCTGTAGCCGTAGATGGCCCAGAGAAGCGCTATCAGGCAGAAGGTCATGAAGACCTGCATCAGGACCGACAGCACGTTCTTCGACCGGACCATGCCGCCGTAGAACAGTGCCAGCCCTGGAATGGTCATCAAGATGACCAGCATCGTTGAGGTCAGGAGCCAGGCGGTGTCACCCTTGTCCGGCACCGGCGTATCGGCGCCGAAGACCAGGCCGGGCGTCAGCAGGCTGGCGAAAAGGAGGGCTGGTGACGCCAGGCGCAACGCCTGGCGGGACCGGGTCAGAAGGTTCTTGAGTTGCGTCACGGTGTTATCTCCTCGGCGAAGCTTTTTCTGGCGGGAAGTGGGGCGCAGGCGCGGGCTAGACGGCTTCGCCGCCCGTTTCCCCGGTCCGGATCCGGACCACCTCGTCCAGCTGGGTGACGAAGATCTTGCCGTCGCCGATCTTGCCCGTCCGGGCCGTGTTGACGATCGCTTCGACGACCTGCTCGACGATATCGTCGGTCACGGCCAGTTCCAGCTTGGTCTTGGGCAGAAAGTCCACGACGTACTCTGCGCCCCGATAGAGTTCGGTGTGGCCGCGCTGGCGGCCATAGCCCTTGACCTCGGTGACGGTGATGCCCTGCACGCCCATTTCGGTGACGGCCTGGCGCACATCGTCGAGCTTGAAGGGCTTGATGATGGCGGTGATGAGTTTCATGGTCCGAACTCCTGCGGGCCAAGGCTGAAGTTCGTCAAGGCGTGTTTCGCCATGAAAGCGCTCCTAAACTTGCTTGTTTGCTCTGGACGGGACTGGCACGATCATCGCGCCGACCACATCCGCACTAAGCATGATGCGTGCCAAGTTCAGCTAAGCCGGCCCCGCCCCGCGGGGGCGCCGGCCTCAGGCTGCCGCCCCGGGTTTTTGCACCAATACAGGGCGCCGGCGAGAGCGGGTTGAGTCGTTAGAGAGCGTAGCTAAGCAGCAGGAGCAGAAAACCATGGATGCGAAGTTTGTTGAAGACCTGGCCCGCAAGCTGGCGGCCAATGTGCCCGGGAGCGTCCGGGCGCTGCAGGCTGACCTGGAACGGAATTTCGAGGCCCTGCTCAGCAGCACCTTCGAGAAACTGCACCTGGTGAGCCGGGAGGAGTTTGACGTGCAGCGCCGGGTGCTCGAGCGCACCCGGGAAAAGCTCACCCGGGTCGAGGCGGACCTGAAAACCCTCGAAGAAAAGCTGGCTTGCGCCTCGCCACCACCCTGACCCGCGCCCAGCTGGGGCTGAAGGCTCCGGAGGTCGCGGTCGAAGCCCACGTGGCCGGGGGACTGCCCCAGTTCACCATCATTGGCCTGATCGAGACGGCGGTCCGGGAAAGCCGTGACCGGGTTCGGGCTGCTATTCAATCGTCGGGCCTGGCGTTTCCCGATGGCCGCATCACCGTTAACCTCGCGCCCGGGGACCTACCCAAGTCGGGCAGCGGCTTCGACCTCGCCATTGCCATCGCAATTCTCGTGGCCTCCGGACAGGTGAGCCACCGGCGCGTGGCTGGCGTCGAGTTCCTGGGGGAGCTGGGGTTTTCCGGGGTCCTGCGTCGTGTCCCGGGCCTGATCCCCGCACTCCTCAAGGCGCGGCAGGCGGACCGTTTGGCGATCGTCCCGGCGGCGGGCGTCGTCGAGGCCGCCCTGCTCGGCGGCGACCGGATCCGGCTGGCCAACGCATTGCGGGACGTGGTGAGTTACCTGAACGGCACGGGGGAACTTCCCGCGCCGCCCCCGGCGGAGATGCCGCCGCCTGGTGCCCAGGTGGAACTCGAGGACCTGGTGGACGTGAAGGGCCAGGCCGCGGCCCGCCGGGCCCTCGAAGTGGCGGCCGCTGGCGGCCATCACCTGCTTCTGGTCGGGCCGCCGGGCACCGGCAAGACCATGCTGGCCCGCCGCCTCCCGGGTCTGCTGCCTGACCTCAGCGACGGTGAGGCGCTGGAGTCGGCTGCGATCCAGTCACTGGTTGGGGGCATCCTGGAGTTTCGGCGCCGGCCGTTCCGCGCCCCGCACCACACGGCGTCGGCGGCGGCCCTGGTCGGTGGCGGGGGCAATCCACGCCCCGGCGAGATCTCCCTGGCCCATCGCGGAGTGCTGTTCCTGGATGAGCTGCCCGAGTTCTCCCGGCCCGTGCTGGAAGCATTACGGGAGCCCCTCGGCACCGGCCAGATCACGATTGCCCGGGCGCTCCGCACCGTCGAGTACCCCGCCGAGTTCCAGCTGGTGGCGGCAATGAACCCCTGTCCCTGCGGCTACGCCGGCGACCGGGAGCAGGAGTGCCGGTGCACGCCGGACCAGGTGCGGCGGTATCAGATGAAAGTGTCGGGGCCCTTGCTCGATCGCGTGGATCTGATCGTCAGCGTCAATCGGAGCGCGTTGCGCGCCGGAGAGACGGAAGGCTCGGCAACCGTTCGGGCTCGCGTGGCCAGCGCGGTCGCCCGCCAGAGCCGGCGCAGCGGCTGTCAGAACGGGCGTCTCTCGGCGCAGGGCTTGCGCACCCATTGCGGCTTCGACCCGTCAGGGGAGGCCTTGCTCGAAGCGGCCAGCAGCCGGTTCGCGCTGTCGGCCCGGGCCCAGGATGGGGTGCGGCGCGTGGCGCGCACGCTGGCGGATCTGGCTGGCACGGACGCAATCGGGACGAGTGAGGTGGCAGAGGCGATCGGTCTGCGGGCCGAGCGGGTTCTGGGGACGGGCTCCACGGTTCGCTAGACGGGACGCACGTGCTGCGGGCCAGCCGCCCGCCGGATGCAGGGCGCCCACCAGCAGCGCATTGCCCACCAGGCCGCCGAGTCCGATGGTGAGCGTGGCCTCGCCGGCGCTGTTGAACGAGTTCACCTGAGGGCCGAAGCCGAGAGCGGCGAGAGTGCCAAAGGTCGACCCGCTGAGGCTAACGGTGGGTGACACCGTGCCGACCCAGAAGCTGACGTCCCGGTCCCAGACGCCAAAAGGATCGATAGTGAGTGACTGCATCGCCTCGGGTGAGTCAAAGAGAAAGAGCACGAGGTCCTGCTGGCTCAAATTGTCGACCTGGTGGAGGAGGGAGCCGCTGATGCAGGCGGTGACAGACCCCTCGTCCCGGTTGCAGACGCCAAGGCCCGTGGAGAAACGGCCGAGTGCGGCCGTTTCAAACAAGTACTGGGGGGCATTCCCGGTGTTGGACCAGGCAGTCGCCCCCAGGCTTTCCAGGCCCTGGGAGAAGGTGACTCGATTGCCGTAGGACGAGCCGCTGGTTTCGGCAGAGGTCCCGCCGGACGCAAAATTCCAGGTGCTGGCCCCTGCGGGCTGCAAGCCCAGACCAAGCAGTAGTAGAACAGGCAGCAGTAACGGCAGGAACCTACCGAAGCGAAAGCCGTTCTGGAACATGTCTCCACCCTGCCGCGTTGCTGGGGCGTCTGAATGACGCTCTTTCTGCGGCGGGCGGACTTTGGAGGGCAGGCGTTGGCGGGATCAAGCGTGTGCTTCACGTTACTGGAAGCGACACTGATTCCTCGGAAAAATAAAAATGCTTATGTAATGAGGATTTCACGCGGGTTACACCGACGTCACCCGTCAGCGCGATGCAATGCTCCGGCCAGGCAATGGCTCCGGATCAGGAACCCGCGATGAACACCACTGCCGCGATGATCTCTTCGTCAGACAAGTCCACCCGGCCGCCCTTTGGGGGCATGTAGCCGGCCTTGCCCTGAAAGCCCTCAAGCGCGTGCTTGTTCATCGTTGCGGTGCCCTGGCCGCGACGCGGGGCCCAGGCTGCCGCATCGCCGAACTTCGGGGCGCCGCCCACACCGGCGCCGTGGCAGGCGAAGCACGCCGTGTTGTACACCTGTTCGCCGGAGAGTTTGGCAACGAGCAGAGCGGCAGCGTCGGCGGCGACGACCGGGAGGGCGCCACCCGCCGGTTCGTCTCCAGGCAGCGCCACGAAGCCGGCGGGCTTGATGCGCTCGTCGATGGCCAGGGCGTAGGCCGGGTCTTCTTTCACCCAGGCCAGCTGGGTGTCGGCGGCAATCGCGCGGGCAATGAAGATCAGGACCACGGTGACCAAGATCAGGGCACCGATGACGACCATGAAGAGGTTGAAGAAATTCTGATCCTGGCTGGATTCGTCGTTGGTGCTCAAGGTGTGCTCGATTCGTGCTTTAAGGGAGACTTAAGCCCGCCAGTATAAGTGACAAGACGGCGGGGGAAAACCGGCCGGGTCAGCCCGCCGGGTCGGCCCGCTGGGTCAGGTAGGGCGCTGCTCCGCGCTCAGCCGGCGGGGAGACGCGAAGTCCCAGCTGCCGGCCAGCTGGCGCAAACCGGCCAGGTCGTCAACCCGGATGCGGTGGGTATCGAGGCGGCGGATCAGGCCCCGCTCCTCCAGATCCCGGAAGCTACGGCTCACGGTCTCTTTCTTCAGCCCCAGGAAATCGGCGATGTCCTCCCGGCTCATGGGCACCTGAATCTCCTGGAGCCGTGACCCGGTGTCATCGGCCAGGCTGTCAGTAAGGCGCCGCCAGTGCCGCAGGTAGAGCAGAAACACGGCGAGCCGCTCGATGGCTGTGCGCTGGCCGAGGCTGAACACGACATCGAGCATGTCCTCGACGACGCGAAACATCATGTTCAGGAAGGCGCGCTGGGCCTGTGGGTCCTGGGCCAGGCGCAGGTCGAGCTGCCGGCGGGGGCAGCACGCCACCCGGGCAGGGGTAACGGCCTCGACGCTGAAAAAATAGGTATCAGTCGCCGTGAGGCCGACGAAGTTGTCCCGGAACAGGAAGGCGAGGACCTGACGCCGCCCGTCAGTGCCTGTGCGGGTTACGCGCAACACGCCGGACAGAATGTTGAACACCTGGGTGGCAGGTTCCCCGGCGCTGATAATGACTTCCCCCGGCTCCAGGTCGCGGGTTGGTGCCGCGGCAAAGATCTCGAGGAACAGGTCCTGGGGCAGGTCGAGGGGGCGCATCAGGGGAGAGGATGGCGGTCAGCCCCGAGGCTGGCAAGCCGGGGAGAGCTATCGGGCACGGTTGGCGAGCGGGGCTGGTTGGACGTCCCGCGCCGGTGGGCGGTATCATCCCGGCCCGCCACGTTGCTTGATCTCCGGGCGCCCGTAGCTCAGCTGGATAGAGTACTGCCCTCCGAAGGCAGGGGTCAGAGGTTCGAATCCTCTCGGGCGCGCCATCTAATCAACGGTCCATACCGGACACATGGTTTACGGTTTATACCGGAGACGAAGCCTAGATCAAACTCCAGGAAGCTGACCAGCCAGATCCGGTCGTCAACCTCGCGGAGGCCGACGAATTGGCCGGCAAACACAGTGCTCAGGTTGATCTTGCGCCGACCAAGGCAGATCCGGCCACAGCGGGTGACGCGCACGATGCGATCGTGGAACGGGTAGTCCGGGTCGGCCGGCGGCCGGTAGTCCCGGGCTGACGGTGTATACAGCTCACCCGGGCAGGCCCCATTGAGGGCCTGGTGCGGGCGCTCGTGGTTGTAAACCCCGACGAAGCGATCAAAGCGTTCCTGCTGCTGCAGGAAGTTGAAGGAGGCAGGCTTGGTGGCCTCCTGCTTCAGGGTCAGGTGCATGCGTTCGTGCCGACCGTTCTGCCGCGCTACTCAAATCAGGGGTGACGTCGCGGCGAAGTCTGGGAAACTCATCCCGGTTCCATGGTCCCGAAAGCACAATCGGTAGATCGTCTGGACGGCTGTTTCGCGGAGTTGCTCTCACGTGAACGGCCCATCCGAGGGACGGGTCAGTTCTGCTTGAAACCGGAGAATCAATAAGGGAGAGAAATCAACACCGCCAGCAGGCGCTGAAACCCATGGAGAAACGGGCATAAGCGGAGATCGGCAAGTCCAATCTCCGCATTTCCTGCGGAACTTGGTCTTGTACGCGCGGAGAATAGCCGGCATAATCTCCGCATTGAATGCGGAGATTATGATGTACATCTGGGCTAGATCCGGCTGGCCTGCCTTCACGGTGGCCGAACAGAGGCTGTCCAAGCTGCTCGCGACAGTGTCCCGCGAGCAAGGGCGGCTGCTCGGCCAGATGGGGGCGCTTCGCTTTGATCTACGCAGCGAGGCCCACCTCCGCACCGTAACAGAGGATGTAGTCAAGTCGAGCGAGATTGAGGGTGAAAAACTCAACAGCGATCAGGTTCGGTCATCCATCGCCCGACGTTTGGGGCTGGATGTCGGCGGGCTGATCCCGTCAGCCCGGGATGTGGACGGCATCGTCGAGCTGATGCTCGACGCGACGGGTGGTTTTGAAAGGCCACTCACCCGGGAGCGGCTGTTCGACTGGCACGCGGCGCTGTTTCCCACGGGCCGCAGCGGTATGCACAAGATAACTACCGCAGCCTGGCGCACTGACAACAGCGGACCCATGCAGGTGGTCTCCGGTCCCGTTGGCAGGCAGAAGGTCCACTACGAAGCCCCGCCCGCGGCGCAGGTGCCCCATGCAATGGAGCAATTCCTGCAGTGGTTCGCGGCGCCAGGTGACAGCGACCCGCTGCTGGTTGCCGGTCTTGCGCATCTGTGGTTTGTCACGATCCACCCCTTTGAGGATGGCAACGGGCGGATAGCCCGCGCGATTGCGGACATGGCCCTGGCGCGTTCAGAGAACGCCCCTCAGCGCTTCTACAGCATGTCGGCGCAGATCTGTCGTGACCGGCCTGCTTACTACTCGACACTCGAACGGACCCAGAGAGGCGACCTCGACGTCACCCCATGGCAGGAGTGGTTCCTGAATTGCCTTCACCGTGCCATCGAAGGGGCGCAGGAAACGCTCGGAGCCGTCCTCGGCAAGGCGCACTTCTGGAGGCGCTTTGCCAGGGAGCCGCTGAACGAGCGGCAGATCAAGATCTTGAACAGCCTGTTGGACAGCTTCGAAGGCAAGCTCACGACGTCGAAATGGGCGAGGATCGCCAAGTGTTCACAAGACACGGCCTATCGGGACATTCTTGACCTTGTGGCACGTGGCGCTTTGCAGAAGGATGCCAGCGCTGGGCGCAGTACCAGCTATTCATTGGGCGGCCCTGGCCCCGCTGCCAATGACTGATTGAAAAGTCGCCCTCATAATTCTGAGGTCGGTAGTTCAACTCTACCCATCACCACCATCTAATCAATCACTTTCGAAGCATCTGTTTTCGGCCGGATTCCCGTGTGTGCACGGTAAGTGCAAGCGCTCGCAAGTTCTCCTCCATCAGGCTTAACCGCCGCCGGAGTCCGCCAACAATAGATCCACTGATTGATTTCGGGAAATCGTCTGGTGGCCTTTCCTGTCCGGTGGCGATGGCCTGAGCCGCCGACTGGATAAAGTGGCGAGGCAGGATGGTGTCAAGGATGTAATGGTGAGTGTCACCGACAGCCATCGCAAGTCTCATCTGCTTGCGCTGAAGCCGCTTCGCTTACCGGGAAGAGGTCACGCCGGCCGGGCGGGGGGAAGGTCCGGGTCATTGCCAGCATCGAGGACCCGGCGGTGATCGGGAAGATCCTCGGGCACCTGGCCTCGCGGGAGCTGCCGGCCGGGATCCGGCTGCCGTCGCGGGGGCCGCCAGCGGGCGGGATCAGGTTTCACTGAGAAGTCAGCAGAGCCGGTTCGCCCCGGCATCCGGGGCCCGGGGTGGGCGGCTGCGCCGAGCAGGGTCCGCGGTGGACAAATCCAACGTTACCGGGGAGATTCGCAGGGCGGGGCGCCGGCAGTGCCGGGGG
>ENA-ORBV01001298-ORBV01001298.1-microbial-mat-metagenome-genome-assembly--contig:-NODE-1298-length-55877-cov-12.315305_pt1 | contig 55877 bp, 38 predicted proteins | sample MGYA00237777_ERZ505514 | MGnify/ENA primary metagenome ERZ505514 (study PRJEB26160, sample SAMN06269048) | microbial mat metagenome | isolation source: Oligotrophic lake microbial mat | place... | reverse complement strand
GGAGCTCTGTTAGAACTTTAGTACCCTTTTTTGTGGTCATGACTGTAATTCGCTCTCAAAAACTCTTGTGGCTCTTTAATAATTAACAATTAAACTAGCCCAAATGTCAAGCTGGACAAGGACTTGATTTACTTTTCTATATATTTGTTTCGATATTTTTACTGATTTAGCTATTGATTTAGCATAGTAAGTAAGGAAGAACCAAAAACTGATGTAACCAGCCAGTTTATCTTCTTCTCGCCCGTTGCTGAACTTATCCAGAATAAACTTAACAGGCTTGGGCATACCTTTCGGATTGTCGCCAATTTTAAAAGCGCCGATTTGAGTAAGACTCATCAATTCCAAAGCAGACTCAAAAACTAGGCGAATCGGGATATGTTGCACCCTTTCCCGCAGCCACATTACCGCATCGTAATCAAACAGCAAACTCCCGAAAAACACATCAGCATTCGAGAGGGCTGCGGCTACAGCGTCGAGCTCATCTGCAAGGGCGCGATCGCTAAAAACCTGCACTTCCAATCCCTGACAGCCAGAAACAGCCAACTCAGCGGCTTTCCGATACAAATCAGCATTAAAAGATTCAAACCCTGCAATTAAGACAATGCGTTTCACAGCCCGACCTCGAAATACTTATTGATTGTAGCCTGTTTAAATTAGGTTATATTATATATTAGCATTCTCCGTGAGGGCGAGGCTGGTTTAGGAGATTTTTGGTGTGTATGGGAGACTGGGCGCGAACCTGTACCTACATTACCAATTGACAATTATCAATTCCCAATTCCCGTCGTAATTCTCATAAAATCTAAAATCTAAAATGGTTTGGGTAGATTGAGATTTGCGGTGAGGTGGGGGCGGGTTTTCGAGATTGTTGGTTTGAGGCGATTATTGTTGGTGAACCCGCCCCTACGTTACAATTGACAATTATCAATTCCCAATTTCCGTCGCATTCCTCATAAAATCTAAAATCTAAAATCTAAAATGGTTCGAGTTTCTCCCGCAATAATTATCTTAGGTCAAAACAGCCTGCCGATCGCCCAAACCATCTCCGCAATCTTCCCAGGTTCCCAGATTTACGGTTTAGTCGATCGCACTTCCAACACAGACATCAACTTTAGCAACTTCGGCGAAACATTGCGGGAATTATTTGCCACAGAAACCCCAATCATCGCCATCTGCGCCGCCGGAATAATCATCCGTACCCTCGCCCCGCTGCTGTCAGACAAACGCGCCGAACCGCCAGTTTTAGCCGTCGCAGAAGACGGAAGCGCCGTCGTACCGCTGCTGGGCGGTTTGCACGGCGTTAATGATTTGGCCAGAGAGATTGCAGCAGCCCTGGGCGTACAACCTGCAATTACAACAACCGGAGATATTCGGTTTCGCACCGCGCTGCTGAGTCCTCCCCAAGGCTATTCTTTGGCCAATCCAGACGATGCCAAGACTTTTATTTCAAATTTGCTCGCCGGGGCAAAAGTACGCCTAGAAGGTGCTGCAAGCTGGCTTTCCGAGAGCAATTTGCCGTTAGCGCAGCCCTCGGAGAGGATCGCCCCCGACGCCAAATTGACTATCCGCGTCACCGAAAAAGGAATTGCGCCAACGCCAGATTGTTTAGTTTACCATCCGCAAATTGTGGCAGTTGCACTCGCGAACCTATCGAATATTCAGCCAGAAATAGCCCTGTCTTACGTGGGGGAATTACTAGCAAAGACAAATTTAGCTGCTGCAGCAATTGCGGGAATTTTTGCCTTAAAAGATGAGATGGGAAATCCGGCATTAGAAGCAGTTTCAGCATATTTTCAAGTCCCCGTCCGTTTTTTCAATCTCTCCGAACTTGTCGAATTAAACTCTATTGAATTCATCGAAAATCAGGCCGCACAAATCGCGCTGACAGCAGCCGGTGCAAACAGTCAAGTAGTCGCCTCCGATCGCACTTTATCCCTGAATTGCGCGATCGCCCTGGCCGCCGAACCCATAGATGCTAGCGCGATCGGAGTTAGCCGCGGCAAACTCGCGATCGTCGGTACGGGCCCCGGTGGCGCACCCTGGATGTCCCCGGAAGTTAAGGAAATTTTGCGCGAAGCCACGGATTGGGTGGGTTACAAGTTCTATCTCGACTTAGCCGGAACCCTGCGGGAAGGGCAAAAGCGGCACGATTCCGACAACCGCGAAGAGATCGATCGCGCGCGTTTTGCCCTAGATTTAGCAGCATCCGGCAAATCTGTAGCCGTGGTTTCGTCGGGAGATCCGGGTATTTTTGCGATGGCTGCGGCGGTGTTTGAGGCGATCGACTTTGACGCCAAACCCGAATGGCAAGGCATCGATATTCGGGTAGCACCGGGCATTTCAGCCATGCAGGCGGCCGCTGCTGCGATCGGAGCACCCCTCGGACACGATTTTTGCGTGATTTCGCTTTCGGATATTCTCAAGCCTTGGGAGGTCATTGAACAGCGGATTTCGGCCGCTGCGATCGCAGATTTCGCGATCGCATTTTACAATCCGATCTCGAAACAGCGGATTTGGCAACTCTCCAGGGCGATCGAGATTTTGTTGCAAACTCGCGATCCTAAAACCCCCGTCGTACTAGGGCGAAACCTCGGCAGGCCAGGCCAATCCGTGCGCGTTTGCACCCTCGGCGAATTCCAGGCGCAAGACGCTGACATGAGAACTTTAGTAATTGTTGGTTCGAGTCAAACTCGGATTATTCCCCGCAAATATGGAGATGTTTGGGTTTACACGCCGCGCAGGTACGACAAATAAGTAAAGCAGCAAAAACTTAGGAAATAAGCAATTGACTGAAAGCTAATTGACTTTGACAATAAAATATTTTGAGCTCGCTGGGGGGAGTCTAGGTTAACAAATGGCGGCGAATCACTCGATCGGCTTATTATTTCATCTCATAGTTGTCACTCTCGATTGATCAGTAATCGTCTTTGATTACAGAAATCCTCGGTAGTGAGGAATCTCGGCTTCCGGAGGCCGAGTTTTTCTCGCAGACATTGAGCGAATTTAGAACTAGACTCAACCCTAGTAAGGGTTTCAGCTTCATTTTGGGAGAGATATAATTTACTTCTCAGTAAATATTTTTTTATTATATAGCCAGGATAAAATCAAAGGCGATCGAGGTCTGCTCAATTCCTTAATCCTACGATAATCTTACGGTTACAAAAAGAGGGCCTTCACCCGCAGGAGTCTTCTCTGTCTTTGGGTAGACCGAATTAGTTTTTTCTTTTGATAAGATTCCCTTAAACAAAGGTTAAGAGAACGGTTGAAAAAAACATGAAATTCCAAATCCCTCTAGCTCCAGGATCTGTAACCCAATTTTTGCTTCGAGTGGTGACCTGTCTAGTTGTAATATCTTTCTTAAGTCAGATGAGTCTGTACTACTTGCCGGATTACCCCTCTAGAGACTTCTTGGCAAAGGCATTCAACGTGGATGCCGAGCGGAACCTTCCAACCTTCTACTCATTTTTGGCATTGCTGTTTAGTTCTCTCTTGCTGGGTGTGATCGCCTATGCGAAAAATTTGGATAGCGATCGCTACAAGAATCACTGGAAAATTTTATCATTCATATTTTTATTTCTATCTTTAGACGAAGCGGGGAGTTTGCACGAAAAATTGATTGACCCGATGCGAAGCCTGCTAAAGGCATCAGGATTTCTTTACTTTACTTGGATTGTGCCGTTCGGTTTTCTGGTAGCGATATTTCTATTATCCTATAGTAAGTTTGTGCTCCACCTTCCTGTTGCCACAAGAAAATTATTTGTTGCAGCATGCGCTCTTTATATTGGAGGAGCAATCGGGATGGAAATTCCAGGGGGATACCTATATTCTACCATGGGAATGGAGAGTGTACCCTACCTGATAGTAGCGACCGTTGAAGAGTCATTAGAAATGGTGGGCATCGTTGTATTTATCCACGGATTGATTTCATATATCAAGACATATTTAGGCGGCGTAAGTTGGAATATTTACATACCCGGAAAAAACACACAAGTTACCGAACATCAAAATATCGGCATACCTGCCGTTAGCGAACCAGCCAACACAAATCTATTAAGGTGAATCACTTAAAACCGGGTTAATGGACGACGAAAATACTGCATTATGGCTTTTGATCAGGATAAAAAACCCGGTTTCTTTGGTACTGATGCGTCCTGGAATGGAGGTTCTGTGATCGGCGGCGCACACAACGACCAATATATAGGCTGCTTGCTGCACCAAAAGACTAATTAGATGTGGAACAGCTTAGTTCACAGATGCCATTCTCACCTTTACTAAAAAATCATTAAGAGCAACCTTTGCATTAGGATTTGACGGCAAATGACTGTTAAAACTTGCCTCTTCTAATACATTAATTAGCCGATCGCGCTCCTGGTGATAAAATGCAATATCTGTATCTTCCAGGACAGACTTCTCCGCCCCAGCCAGCTTGCGAGCAATCAAATCGGGAATATACGGCAACTGGAACTTCTGATTGAGTTTAACCAAATTCGCCTCAACTTCCCCAGTTTGCATCAAATGAATCCCCGCCAGCAACACGCGGTAAACGTACAGCAGGGGCTTAACCCGACGCGGGCTTTCTTTCTCAAACAATCGCCATTGAGTTTGAGCAAAACCGAGATAGTGGTGGCTGTGGTGCTTGGTAATGCAGTTGGAGGCGATCGCCTTTAACTCTTCATGTTCCTCGCTACTGTAAACTATAAGTGGCGAATACAGTTGCTCCAAGACATAGCCGTTGCGCTTCAACAGCAACTCCAGAAACTTCTTAATATCGTGAGTGACTAAATCGAGTTCCATTCCCTCCCGAACTTCCGAAATTTCGATTGTTTCTGAACCCGAAATTAGTCCAATAACTTTCGGTAGCGGCAAGATATGTACTCCCCGCAAGTCGAAGTCAGAATCGGGGGAAGGAAAACCGTATAAGTGCGAGCCGCTGACAGTCGCAAACAGCAGCGGGTAAGGTCGATCGGAGATAATCTTGACTAATTCGGAGATGTATTCTACCATGATTCTCCAAAATTTAACAATAAAAATCATTAATTCTTTCAGTCCGCGGAGGCGGACTTTGTTTGTGTAGAAGCGATTTCAATCGCCGATTTCTGCAAACAAATGTCAAATTCCGATCGCACTTTGACGCGATTTAATCAAAAACAGATTAGCCTGCTCATAATTAGGACGTTCCGGTAACTTAGTTTCTGCAAAAGCGCGATCGAACTCAGCGTGCAAACTCAACCGCCAGCGATTCACCTCATCCCAGGATATTTCTTGATTGCGGATCGACAAAAGTTGCGATCGACAATCCTGCACCCGCACCGGCACAAACCCCTCCTTAAGTACCGTAATTCCTGACAACAGCAACCGAATCAAGTGCATCGCGTGCTTCCAGCGAATTCCCCCAGTATTCCGCAAGTCTTGCTCCATCTTTTTAAACTGCGACAAAACGTAACTATTGTAAGTTTGATAAACCAATTGAGACAGAAAGATTTCCCGAATTTCCAGCAATTCAGCAGCGACAGGAGAAAGAGTTTCTACCAAAGGAGTGTACAAACATTCGAGCACATTGGGATTAGCTTTCAGCGCCAAAACCAGAAATTTTTGCAGTTCCCAATAGCATTCTTGATTTTCCTGATTTTCCAATTGTTCTGGAATGCCATAAAGCGACCAATGAAGCATTGCTGGTGGCTGATAAATCCCGCGCCTGTCTGTATCAGATTGCTCGTTATCCAAACCGTAAGCTCTCGAACCAACAATGCAGCGGTAAATTACAGAATCATAGAGGTTATATTCCGCGAGAAAATCTCCTCCTGACTGCAATCCTTCGCTTTGAAACTGTTTGCGGATGCTGAATTCGTGTCGCCGCAGACTAACTTGTGTTGCGTCTGGGAGTTTGACTAAATAGGCGTGGGAATTGTCTGTAGGCGATTTGACGATGGCACCTACTGCGCCTTGTTTCCAAGATTTGTCTCCACCGGGGTTTTTGACCTCAATTTTGGTGACGATTTGGGTTCCTGCGGGCACGATTAGGTTGAAATTGTTGGGAAGATTGGGATTTGTCACGAGGAAACCTCCTGCGGGGCACGAGCTACATTCTTATTGTAGTATATTTGTAGTGGAAAATGGGTGTTTTGGGCGATCGGCAATTTTGGCTTTGCTGAACAGTGTCTAATTAATTATCAAGGAGGAAGATTAATGCGTTATGCTGTGGTAATTGAAAAAGGTGAAACTAGCTACGGTGCGTATGTTCCAGATTTACCTGGATGTGTAGCTGTGGCTGAAAGTTTAGAAGAGGTGAGGCATTTAATTAAAGAGGCGATCGCATTTCATATTGAAGGACTACAAGAGGATGCTTTTCCTATTCCCGAACCTGTCTCTATTTGCGAATATGTTGAAGCTTAAGCTAAACACCAATTCCTTTTTATTTCCCGTCCGTTTTTCTCCCGCTTAATTTTCCCCTTATACCCCCTTTTCACTTTCATGTTGTGCAGGAAGTGCTACACGCCCATGAAAGTCATGATAACGATGTGAAAAGTCTTCTAAATATGGACTTTCAAGCACAGCACGTCGTTTAGCAAAATTATTATTTATTTGATGGTATAAGAAATCAGCATCTATAGCAAAAATTTTTTTAAAATCTACTGTTAATTCTGGTATGCCTTCCTGAGATGATTCACGTTCTAGAGGTATTTTTTCCAAAAAATGGTATTGCTGATAACGATTAGATTTAACTAAATTCCAATCTGCTGAATTTAGCTGAACTGTTTTGTTGGAGCGAATTTCTTGAGCTGTATCTACTTGACAAAAAAGTATAGAATTTAATAACTTATTAGGTTTATCTCGATTTTGCCTAGCGCTATAGTCCCAATCTAAATCACAGTTTTGAGTAACAATAATTGCATAAGGATGAACAATAGGTTTAAACTGAATTTGAGCGAGGTACTGAATTTGAGCGAGGTTTGGAGAAGATTCACTTGCAACTGGTTTAACCTGTATAAGTCCAGTCAGAATTTCCCCTTGTCTAAGAGCCTCTTTGTCATTCGAGGCTCTGTAAATCAAAGGTTTACTCATGGTTAGCTACTCAAAATCTAGAATTAAAGGTGGTCTGACTTCGCTAGGTAATACGCTACCAGTAAGTAATCCTAATTCTTTAGGTAAGGTAGTTTGTCCTAAATCAGACCGACAGTCACTATAATATTCCACCATTCGTTCAAGCACTTCAGATGCTTCTTGCAATCCTTCTGGAGTGTTAGCAAAAAGCAGATTGAGTAGCGTTAAGCACTTAACCCAAGTGATGGTGTTTTGATTGAATTGACCAAACCATTCACCACTAATAGGTGATTCGATGGAAACTTCGATTTTTAAGCTAGGAGTACCAGATGCTAAAGTGTGCCGATACTGCGTCTGAGCAGGAGTGGGTAAAACTTCATACCTTTGTCCAATTATATTTTTGCTTTGAGTACCACCAGTTGTTACGTGCATAGGATTATATTGGTTGAGGTCGCATTGCTCTGTGCAACTCTTCCGTGATACCCCAGCGGAAGAGATTTCTGGCTGTATGGTTGTAGTTATCGAGTATTTTCCAGGCATTTTCACTCCTTTCTACTTTATCCTCAGTAAAAAAATCAGTATCTAATAAATAAGCTGTTTCATCTATACCTCTTTCTGTGTCCCTAACGTTAACAAGCCCATGACTAAAATTAACTTGACCGAATTCAGTTTTTAGCTGTAAATTTTTAACAAAGTTTTGAATTGAATCTGCTACTTCTGGTGTATACAGTTCAGAAGCAATATGTTGCGGTATTAATTCATGCCACTCTTTGTCTTTGATATTTAGTTTTGACCTAATAATTAAATCACGATATCTTATTCCTGTTCGTGAATAAAAAGAGGGATTATATATCTTTTCAAAAAGTTCTACAGCGCGTTTAAATTTATCAATAAAATTTTCATATCTTTCATACTTTGTCGTAGCAAGCGTTATAGAGTTTTTGTCTAAAGATATCTGGCAACTCAAGTCTTCTGACTTAAATTGATAAGTCAAGTCACTTGAAGTCAAGTCACTGGTAAAATTTGAGCTGAATTGGGTTAAAAGATTAGATAGCTCAACCGGGATCTGCAAATTTCTAGAAGTTTCAAAAATTGGGTATTCAAACCTTATACTATCTTGAAAGTCTACAGGCTGTTGGCTGGCAATTTTCAGGATAGTTGGAAATCTAAGTTGAGCAATAACCTCAATTAGGGGGCTGTCCTCATAAATTACTCTTTCATAGTTTGGGAGCTTCATTTTTTCAAAGTATCCATTACCAATTTGAAGAGCGTCTATTACTCTAGCTTAACTTACTTCCAAACAGAATCACATTCAGGATCGATGCCATCGCCTTTTCCAAATCAAATTTTACAACTTAAAAATATGGGCAATACAGGATTTGAACCTGTGACCCCTTCCGTGTGAAGGAAGTGCGCTACCACTGTGCTAATTGCCCGCAGATAATTACTATACCATACTAACTCCAAATTCGCAACTAAATTTTTCCTAAAAATTCAGCAGCTTGTTTCTCAGTTAAACTCGACACAATGCCAAGAATACAGGCATTTGTCGAGTCTGGCATCAATCAACCACCCACCAACCCGCCGCAGGGCCAACAAACCGCACCACAATCCACCAACCCACCAACAGACTAATCCCCGCCCAGCTTCCGCGAGATGTCCACCTCACAAAATCTTCACTTTGGGTTTTCGTGATTGGTAGCCACGAAACGATGCGCTCTTCTTTACCGAATTCATCGCCGATCGACTCTTTACGACGCTTAGCTTCACCCATAATCTTTATTTGCTAAATGAAATTTCAACTGCATAACCAACCAAATTATACGTCAACAGGTCATCTCAAGCCTGCGTCAACCAAGTCGTATCCAAATAATCAATCCTCGCAAACGGGCTCAGCGCCGCTAAAATCTGCTGTCCGTAGCTGCGGTGAATCACCCTGCTGTCGAAAATCGCCACAACCCCCTGACGTTCTCGCACCGGCGCGATCGCCCGCTGCAACTCATTCAGCGCCGCCGGCAGCAAATACAAGCGAAACCAATCCTTGCGCTGCTCCTTATAATAAGCCACACGCGCCGTCACCAAAGGATTTTCCAAAGAAGGTAGCGGCAAAGTTGCGATCGCCAGCAAATGAGGCGCGCTCAACTCCCCCTGATGTTCCCGCCAAAACTCCCACCCAGTCACCAAAATCGCATTCTCCCCCACATCAGTTTTTTCCACCTGCACCCTCGAACCGAACTCAGAAGCCAAAATCGCCGCCAGCCGAGCCCTCAGCGGTACATCACCAACAATCAGCACAGTTAAACCCGCCACCGACTCACTCATAAACAGCAAAGTCCGAATTTCTTCCATTAAAACACCCTGAAATTCCGGCGTATTTGGCAGCGGCAGCCAGTTGGGAATGTACAGTTGAATTAATTCGCTTTGTCGATCGGGCGAAAACTTCACACTCGTCAACTCTGGCAGTCCCAGCATTTGCCGGAAGATCGGAGCCTTCGGTTCCACATCCACCGCCCCCCCAATCAACACCACAGGCTGACAATCCCAAATTTTGCTCAAAACCTCAGCCACCTGCACCGGCGCGCAGAACAGAGAAAATGAGCCAGCCTCCCGATGAATTTGCGCCCACCGCAGTTTTCCGTTTGTTTCCCGCCGCTGCCAAAAATTGCTCCAAGCAGCCGGAATCAGCGAATTAGGCTCGATCCTTTCAAACAGCCCCTGCAAAATATTTTGCTCTGCCGTTTCCAGCAAATAGCACTCGTCAGGTTTCGCCGGATGCTGAAAGAAAGCCCGCGTTAGCATTACCCGCCCTTGGAGGATTGCATCGGCGAGCATTGGCTGAGATTGCATTAAATCGTTCCAGTCAGCCGGTTGCAAACACGCCGTCAATTGCTGACGCGTCCAAACTTCCAAGTCATCTACACCGTCGATAATTGTCGGGATATTGCTGTGAAGTTGCGAATTCACCGCCAAACGAGCCGCCAGCCAAGACTGCGGATCTGCTAGCATCAATCCTCGTCCAGTGGCATGATCCGAATAAATCTCGATCGACTTATCAGTTTGCAGCCACTCTTGCAAACGCGGAATTTCCACTGCTCTCAAATGCTCGATCACCCGTGTCGGCGTGACTAAAATCACAGGCTCCGGCCACATCAAAATCGGCATCAAATAACTGACTCGATACCGCTGTCGGTAAGCTCCAGCGGGAAGCCCTGTTTGGATCAGAGCGCTGCGCCCCAAGCGCAAAGCCCGCGCCACGAGCCGCGCCATCGTTAAATGGTGGGGCCAGTGCGGCTCGGAGTTCGATCGCAGGAAGCGGAGCAGCGAGTTGTGGACTTCTACCTCAATCAATCGATTTCACAGTTGATATTTCTCAATCAACATAATCAAAACTTGCCAGAAAATCAACTACTTTTTGACCGAGAGGCAAACTGAATTTACTCGGCTGATGAGTTGCGCCTCCCTTCCCAAAATTCCCGTGAGAATTCACCATCAAACTCTCCTGTCCCGAACTAATTAAAATAGTTTGGGTAGGTGACTCAAAAAACTTTGTTGGTTGACTAACCTGTGATATATTAGAAACCAAACTTATCAACTCATTTAATTTATTTGTAGCTGTACTCAATGCTTTACGCAACTGCACTATTCGTTTTTCATCCAAATTTTGACTTTCGATATTTTTGCCGATAACCATAATATTTCTCTGAGTTTGTACAGAATCCTTAAAAGGAAGAATCGCTAAAAAAGCTGCTGGCAATAAATGCTCATCGCTCTCAAATCTAAAAGTTAGAGTTGTGCGGCGGTAGCCGACTTCAATATTAGGAGGAAAATTCATTGCCCGGTAATGCCGAGCTATTTCGCTGTAAGCGGTTGCTAAAGTCCTGTTTGCTGAGTAATCTAAAACTGCATCAACCACAATTCGCACTAACCCGGGCGTGTGATTTAAAAATTTTCTCGCTTCAGACGGCGCATTAAATTGTTGAATCTGAGTGCGATCGCCAGCGGGGCTGAGGTCAACCCACTGGCAACTAATATTATCGGCGATGATGCCAAACCTGGGAACCAAATAGAGTTTTGCCCCAGTTAAAATTGCCCCCGTCAAATCTGCCCCCACCCAATCTGCGTTAATCAAATTAGTTTCTGTCAAATCTGCGTGAACCAAATTAGCATTTGCTAAATTAGTATTTCTTAAATCCGCTCCGTTGAGGTTAGCTCCGTTGAATTTAGTATCGATCAGATCTGCGCCGTTGAGGTTAGCTCCGCTCAAATCAGCCCATTTGAGGTTAGCTCCGCTCAAATTGGCACCGCTGAGATTCACCCGCTGCAAACAAGCTTGTCTCAGATCCGCATCGATTAAATTCACACCGTTAAGTTCTGCTTTTGTCAAATCCGCGCCGTGCAAGTTAGCTTCTTGAAAGTTAGCTGAAGCAGCCGAAGCACCTCTGAGATTTGCACCGGAAAGATTAGCACCGCACAGGTTAGCTTCCGTCAGTTTTACCTCTCTTAAATCTGCTTCAGTCAGGTTAGCGCCGCTGAAGTTAGTTTTACTGAGTTCGCAGCGGACTAATTCGCTTCTAATCAGGGATGCTCGGATTAATTGAGCTGCACTTAAATCGGCTCTCACTAAGTTTGCTACGTTGAGATTAGCCCCGTTTAAGATTGCTCGCGAGAGGTTAGTGCTGCTGAGTCTAGCCACATTCAGGTTAGCTTCGCTCAAGTTAGCTTCGCTCAAGTTAGCGCCGCTGAGGTTGGTGACAAATAAGCTAGCCCGCCTTAAAATTGATTGGCTGAGGTTGATGCGGCTGAGATTCGCTTCATTCAGGTTGATTCCTGTGAAATCTCTGTCGCCTTCAGTGTATCTTTTGACGATTGCAAATCGTTTGAGCAGTTCTTCAGCTTCCATTTTTTTTACCTGAATGAAATGGCAATCGGCTAACTTTTATATGGCATAAATAGCAATGATATCAAATTAATTTATAGTATTTACTCACCGAGCTGATAAAAGCTTTTGACAAACTCAATGACCGTATTTAGCGGCGGGGTGGTAAATCTTTGGGCTTTAATTGCAGGACTGATAGAGGTTTTGTTGACTCCGGGCAAATTTGTCAAGTTTCTGCCAAAATCGGGGTGATAGTGAATCATCAAAGTTTCGGCGCTGGAGTTAGCCAGTACAGTTTGGGTAGGCGATTGGAAAAAACTTGACATCGGTTCGCGATCGAGGCGAATCGGCTGAATTTTCATTTCCCCTATTTTTCTCATTGTTTTGGTCAGGGCTACGTTTAATTGCACTACCATATTTGAGACTCTGACGCCCAGGTTATTACCACTTTGGGGTTGAATCATCTTGATCAAAGTAATCAAATTTTTCTGAGTAAATGCTGCATCACTAAAGGGAATAATCGCAACGAAAGCGGTGGGAAATAGTTGCTCGTCCTGTTCTATTCTAAATGATATGATTGTGCGTCTGGAATTAACTTCGATACTGGGAGGATGGTTCAAAGCAGGGTATTGACGGGCAATTTGGCGGTAGGTAGCTGCAAGGACAAAGTTAGCATCGGGGTCGAGGGGTCGATCGACAATAATTTGAACTGTCGGCGGTGTAGCATTGAAAAACCTTTGAGATTCTTCTGGGGTAAAGCGCTGAATGTGGCTGCGATCGCCGTTAGGACTGAGGTCAACCCAATCGCAGGTAATGTCATCTGCTTTCACATCAAACCTAGAAACCGCGTAAATTTTTGCCCCCGTCAGAGCCGCCCCCGTCAAATCTGCGCCCACCCAATCAGCGTGAATCAAATTCGCTTGGGTCAAATCCGCGTGTACCAAAGTAGCGTTCAATAGATTGACATTGCTCAAATTTGCTCCGTACAAGTTGGCCCCGCTCAATCTCGCTTCATCGAGGTCAGCACCGGTCAGGTTCGCCCCGCTGAGGTCAGCCCACCGGAGATTAGCGCCTCGCAAGTCAGCGCCGCTAAGGTTTGCCTGAGACAGATTAGCTTGTCTGAGTTCGGCATTGCAGAGGTTGACTCCTCGCAAGTCTGCCCTGCTGAGGTCGGCTCTGTGCAAGTTGGCCCGTTCCAAGTTGGCCGCTGTTAGAAAAGCGCCTCTCAGGTGAGCCCCGCTGAGGTCGGCTTGCTCTAGATTGGCTTCTCTGAGGGTTGCTTCTCTCAAATCTGCTTCGCTGAGATTTGCACCGGTCAAGTTGGCACTGCTGAGGTTGGCTCGAATCAGTTCGGATCTGATCAGTGTAGCTTCGACGAGTTTGGCTTCGCTGAGGTCGGCTCTAATCAAGTTGGCCACGTTGAGGATAGCGCCGCTGAGGTTGGCTTTGTGGAGATTAGCACCGCTGAGTCTGGCAACATTGAGTTTGGCTTTTCTCATGTTGGCGTTTGACAAATTGGTGCCGCTCATGTTGGTGAGGCTCAAGATTGCCTCACTGAAATTAGCCCCGCTGAGATCGATCCTGCTGAGATTTGCCTCGCAAAGGAGGATGGCAGTAAAATCTCTTTCTCCTGCTGCATATTTGGTGATGAGTTCTTCGGCATCCATGCTTTTCAATTTCCCTGATGTCTTAGCTAGAACAAAGCTTTATTGTGCCAACCTTTAAACTAGAATAAGCATTTTTTGTAACTTGATGCAATATGCCTAGACATCTATATTGTGGAAGCCTTTTATAAAATCCAAAATGGTATTGATATTAGCTTGAGCCAATTTTGTGCTTTCGGCTAACTTAGCCGATGTTGAGTTACTCAGATCGTATTTTTTAATCAGGCGCTTGCCGAAGCCTGGGTGGTGATATACGCTGAGTCTTTGATCGCGGGAATTAATTAAGCTCATCTGTGTGGGTATTTGAAAGAAATTGATGCTTTCACCTATTTTTGGAAAAGAACTGGAAATTTTGATTTGGTCTACTTTGCTGATAGCTTGGTTGAGAGCTTTGCTGCATAACTGGACGTGTTTGGATTCTTTGACGTTAAGTTTGCCTGCATCCTGGGATTGAATCATTTTCATCAAAGCTATTAGGTTTTTTTGAGTTATGGCAGCGTCGTTAAAAGGAATGATGGCAACGTAAGCGGTGGCAAATAATTTATCGTCGCTGTCCATTTTAAACGCGAGTACGGTGCGCCTGGAGCTGACTTCGATCGTGGGAGGCTGACTTAAACTCGGGTATTGTTGGGCAATTTGGTAATAAGTTGCAGCTAGTGCAAAATGAGCGCCTTGGTCTAAGGGCGAGTCAATCACAATCCGAACTGTGGGCAAGGTTTCGTGAAAAAAGTCGTGGGTTCCTCCTGAGTTCAACCAGTAAATTTGACTGTGGTCGCCGTTGGGGCTGAGATCTACCCACTTGCAGGTCATGCCTTCGGTTTTGATGCCGAGTCGCGAAACTGCGTGAAGTTTGGCTCCAGTTAAGGTGGCTCCGGTTAAGTCGGCTCCAATCCAGTCGGCGCGGATCAGATAGGCATTTGAGAGGTCGGCGTGAACTAAGCTGGCATTCAGCAAGTTGGCGTGGCAGAGGTCGGCTCGGCTGAGGTCGGCACCGCTCAATTTGGCTTCGCTGAGGTCGGCCCAGCGGAGATTGCAGCCGCTGAGGATGGCCCAACGCAAATTGACGCCACTGAGGTCGGCGCCGCTGAGTACGGCTTGAGTAAGGTTGGCTTGTCTCAGTTCTGTGCCTCGCAAGTCGGCGCCGCTGAGGTCGGCTCGGCTAAGGTCGGCTCCTTGCAGGTTGGCTTGTTCTAGGTTGGCTTCTGTCAAGCACGCGCCGCTGAGGTGAGCGCCTCGAAGGTTGGCTTGAGCGAGGTTGGCTCCTCGAAGGGTGGCTTCGGTGAGGGTTGCGCCGCTGAGGTTTGCGCCGCTGAGGTTTGCGCCGCTGAGTTCGGCTCGAATCAGCTCGGCTCTGATCAGTTTGGCTCCTGTGAGTGTGGCTTTTTTGAGGTCAACTCGCACTAGGTAGGCGACGTTGAGGTCGGCGTCGGTGAGGTTTGCGCCGCCGAGATGGGCGCCGCTGAGTCTGGCGATGTTGAGTTTGGCACCGGTCAGGTCTGTTTTGCTGAGGTTGGCTCCGCTCAGGTTTGCTACACTCAGATTCGCACCCTTGAGGTTGGCTCCGCTCAAGTTGACGCCGCTGAGGTTGGCCTCAGTCAGGTTGATTCCGGCAAAGTTTCTTTCTCCGGCGGCATATTTTTTCAGGAGTTCCTCGACTGTCATGGGGGCGGCACCGTATCAAATATCCCCATTTTATTGCTATGAATATCGGTATTGTAGGACTGGGTTTAATTGGTGGCTCGATCGGGCTGGATTTGCGATCGCGCGGGTTTAATATTTTGGGGGTTTCGAGTCGGCAACAGACTTGCGATCGGGCGCAAGCTCGCGGTGTTGTCAATGAAGCCAGCATACACCTGTCTCTAATGGCAGCAGCCGATGTGGTTTTTATTTGCACGCCGCTGGGGTCGATCGAGCCGATCGTCCGAGAGTTGGTGCCCTATCTTTCCCCTGATACTATTGTAACGGATGTCGGTTCCGTAAAAACACCCATAGTACAGGCCGTGTCTCCTCTGTGGCCAAATTTTGTGGGGGGACACCCGATGGCGGGGACTGCTGAAAGCGGAATTGAGGCGGCGGTGCCGGATTTGTTTGTGGGCCGGCTTTATGTGGTGACGCCGACTGCCCAGACGCCGACGCTTGCGGTGGATAAGGTTGAGGAAATTGCGCGGTTGCTGGGTGCTAAAGTTTACCGATGTGAGCCGATCGAGCACGATCGAGCTGTGGCTTGGATTTCTCATTTGCCGCTCATGGCTAGTGCGACGCTGGTTGCGGCCTGCGATCGAGAGGGCGATCGAGATATTGTTAATTTAGCCCAACATTTGGCGAGTTCGGGTTTTCGGGATACGAGCCGCGTTGGGGGTGGCAATCCCGAGCTGGGAGTGATGGTGGCAAAGTACAATCGAGAGGAATTGTTGCGATCGCTCTCTATTTACCGCGACAGTCTTGACGAGTTCATCACTGATATCGAAGCTCAAAATTGGCAAGCTCTCGAACACAAGCTGAAGCTGACTCAACAAGCGAGACAGAATTACAAATTGTGAGCCAAAAATTACTTAAAACTTTCCCCGTGTCGATTATGATTTGTGGACGCCTATATATTGAGTTTCAATGTACACTTATTCTCGGCTTAAGCGAGTTTTACTGGGTGAATCTCTCCCCACCAGCGCATCTATTCATGAAAGGCTGAGCAACGCTACAGGGCTAGCTGTTCTTGCTTCCGATGCACTGTCGTCTGTTGCCTACGCTACTCAAGAAACTCTACTGGTACTATTACTAGCTGGGAGTAGCAGTTTGAGTTTATCGCTGCCTATTTCTGGAATTATTGTTTTACTATTGGCGATCGTGGCGCTGTCTTACCGACAGACAATTAAAGCGTACCCCAACGGCGGTGGTGCTTACATTGTGGCGCGAGAAAATTTAGGTATTTATCCTGGTTTGATCGCAGCAGGTTCGCTGATGATTGATTACATCCTCACCGTAACTGTGAGTATTTCGGCTGGCATTGCGGCCTTGACTTCAGCCGTTCCCTCGTTGCTGCCCTATACCGTTGAACTGTGCTTAGTTTGTATTGTCCTGATCATGTTTGCCAATCTCCGGGGACTGCGGGAATCTGGCAAGATATTTATGGTTCCCACCTATGCGTTTATCGTGGGCATTTTTATCTTGATTGGTTGCGGTTTATTCCAACAGGCAACAGGTAATGTTATGCCGACATTACAAAATATTCCCGCTAAGGAACCTTTGGGATTATTTCTGCTGGCGCGCGCTTTTGCGGCGGGCTGTACTGCCCTGACTGGAGTTGAAGCCATATCAGACGGGGTGTTGGCTTTTAAGCCTCCTGAATGGAAGAATGCGCGCCTGACTTTGAGCTATATGGGGGGAATTCTGGGAGCGATGTTTTTGGGGATTAGTTACTTGGCTCATATTTATCAGGTGATTCCTACAGAACATGAAACGCTCCTTTCTGTGCTGGGAAAACAGATTTTTGGTGTCGGTATATTTTATTACTATTTGCAGGCGGCAACTCTGTTGATTTTGCTGTTGGCTGCAAATACGAGTTACGCGGATTTTCCGCGACTGTGTTATTTTTTGGCGCGGGACGGGTTTTTGCCGAGGCAGTTGTCGCTGTTGGGCGATCGACTAGTTTATTCTAATGGGATTAATCTGCTCAGTCTCTGCGCTGCTCTTTTAATTATCATCTTTCGAGGCAACACAAGCGCGGTGCTTCCTCTGTATGCGGTTGGAGTTTTCACTTCTTTTACTCTCTCCCAATCGGGAATGGTAATTCACTGGTTTAAAGAGCGAGGTAAAGGTTGGCAAGCTAGTGCTGTGATGAACGGTATCGGTGCAGTGGCAACCACGCTTGTTTTGAGTGTAATTGTTGCTACAAAATTCTTTTTGGGTGCTTGGGTTGTGGTAGTTACGATTCCGATCGTAGTCAGTCTATTTTTAGCTATTCACCGACACTATCGGTATGTAGCGGCTCGCTTGAGCATTCAGGGAATAGCACCGAGGTCTTATCTTCGCAGACCTAAAGTTAAGGCGGTGACACATCCGGCGGTGGTGTTAGTCGGGCAGTTACACCGGGGGACTTTGGAGGCCCTCGATTACGCTCGTTTAATTGCTGATGAAGTTGTGGCAGTTCACGTGGATATTGGTTTGACCGATCGAGCAAAATTACAAGCGGCTTGGCAAGATTTGCAGTCAGACATTCCTTTGGAAATTCTGGAATCGCCTTACCGTTCTGTTGGTGAGGCTTTGACTCACTTTTTGACTTTGTTTGAAGAGCAGCGGCCGGGAGTATATTTAACGCTGATTATTCCGGCGTTTGTGACGCGAAATTGGTGGGAGGGACTGCTGCACAATCAAACTGCTTTTTTCTTGAAAGCGGCTTTGCGGGCTAAAAAAAGTCGGGTGGTGACGACGGTGCGCTATTTTCTTTAAGCTCTGAAAATTGGAATTATTTAGGAGACGCTGGGAAAAGAAACCGGGTTTCTTGGCAAAATTTTTGTGTGGTTGCGAAGTGTTTAGGCAGAAACCCGGTTTCTGATACTCGCTGGGCAAAGAAACCGGGTTTCTGACCAAAATTTTTGCTGGGTTGCGAAGTATTTAGGCAGAAACCCGGTTTCTGATACTCGCTGGCGGTTGACAGATCAAAAATAATGTGCCACGATCGCCATAAGTAGAAAAGTTGCCTTCAACTTGTCTCTCAAAAGATTGCGGCTGCTGAACCAAAGTCTTTTACTAACTACAACATCTCTTCAATTTGTGGGGGTTGTACTGCAACCCACAATAGACTATTTATGCAGCAGCCAAAAAACTTGAATAGGCTTTTGCGAGCTTTGTCTCGGCAAGGTCTTGATGTTCGTTATGACAACAAAGTCTACTCGATTTGTCTCAATAGTTCTCTGAAAGAAAACTGGCAAGATGCCAGTTCTACAACAACAGAAAACAGTGAAAATGTTGGTGCTAGAGAAAACTGGCAAGATGCCAGTTCTACAACAGAAAACAGTGAAAATGTTGGTGCTAGAGAAAACTGGCAAGATGCCAGTTCCACAACAGCAGAAGTTTTGCTTCCTGAAGGTTTTCCGGTGGAAGCAAAGGCGCTCAAACAGTTGGCAAATTTGGCGAATGTTCGTCACCCTCAAGGTGGTTGTGTTTGTCGCGCCTGCGCTACTCCAGACTTCCATCCGGGGGATGCGGGAGTGGCAATTGGCTCGATCGTCCAAACTGACAAAATGGTGATTCCGGCGGCTGTCGGTTCCGATATTAACTGCGGGATGCGCTTGCACGTTGCTGATTTGTCGATCGAACAATTTCTGGCAAAGCGCGATCGATTTGTAGAATTGATGAAAGGCGATTATTTCTTCGGTACTCGCGATGTTAGCATGACTGCAAAAACCGCTCGCGCTATGTTCCAACACGGCATCCCCGGATGGCTGGATGCTATGCAGGATCGGGCAATTGGGAGTGTAGCAACTTCCGATTTTCAACAGTTGGCGCAAGAGTCGGATCGCACTTTCGGAGGGGGATCGATGAATGGCGATGTCAGATGGGCTCCCGAAGAATTAGTCCCACATGATGGCACTGTCAGGGATGGCGGGTTGGCTACCATCGGCGGCGGCAATCATTTTGTAGAAATTCAAGTGGTTGAGGAAGTTGTCGATCGAGCTACGGCTTATACTTGGGGTGTGCGATCTGGACAAATCGCTTTCATGATTCACTCCGGTTCGCGGAATGTCGGCAAATACATCGGCGGTATGTGGCGCGATCGAGCTTGCCAAGCCTGGCCGAAAACCCTTAAATACCCTGAATCCGGGCTGTTTCCGCTGTCTGTCGAAGCAAATCCCGAACTTGTGAGTAGCTACCTGCAAGCGGAAGCAACGGCCGCTAATTACGGTTTTGTCAATCGTTTGTTGCTAGCAGAACTTCTGCGACTGCGTTTGCGGCAAGTTTTCGGCGATGTCGAAGCTCCCTTAGTTTACGATTTGCCTCACAATATTACTTTAGCTGAAGGTGACGGTTGGGTGACTCGTAAAGGCGCTTGTCCTGCACATTCGGGCCAGCCTGTAATTGTGCCTGGTTCGATGGGTGCGCCGTCTTATTTGCTAGTTGGTAAGGGGAACGATCGATTTTTGCGATCGGCTTCTCACGGTGCAGGCAGAGCTCGATCGCGTTTCGATCTCAGTCGCGAAGGTGCTGACAAAACTGACGCAGCTTTGGGATTAATCGGCGTAGATTGCATTACCTTGCGCCAAGAACGCAGGATCGAAGAAGCACCGGCCGCGTACAAGCAAATTCAACCGGTAATTGACGTACAAGTTGAGGCGCAAATGGTGGGGATAGTCGCTAAAATGAAGCCAGTGTTAACGTTTAAAGCGTAGGCTGGCTTATTTGTCAGAAGACTGGGCGGTTGAAACCGCGTCTACACAAACAAAACCCGCCTCCGCGGGTTAAAGACCAAGAAGACTGGGCGGTTGAAACCGCGTCTAGACAAACAAAACCCGCCTCCGCGGGTTAAAGACCAAGCGCTTGAAATTACGTTATCTTCTTCAGTCCGCGGAGGCGGACTTCGTTTGTCTAGGCGCGGTTTCAACCGCCATCTTATCTTGTCCAATTATCCCCATCCTGAATTGTCACCAAATCCATCAAAACCTGTCCATCCCCTAAAGCGGCTGCTGAAGTACGGGCGCCGCTACCGCCTGAAAATTTGGCTGGCAAGTATCTGTTCGCTGCTGAATAAATTCTTCGATTTAGCGCCGCCAGCATTAATCGGTATTGCTGTTGATGTGGTGGTGAAACAGCAAGATTCTATCCTCGCTCAGTGGGGCATAAAAGATGTCTTTTGGCAACTGGCAATTATCACTCTTGTGAGCGCGATTGTTTGGGCGTTGGAATCTATTTTTGAATATGCCTATGATTATTTGTGGCGCAATTTGGCTCAGGATATCCAACACGATTTGCGTTTGGAAGCTTACAGCCATTTGCAAGAATTAGAATTAGCTTATTTTGAAGAGCGCAGCACTGGTGGTTTGATTTCTATTCTCAATGATGATATCAATCAACTCGAACGTTTTTTGGACGACGGTGCTAATGAGGTGATTCAGGTAATTACCACTGTTGTTGTGATTGGGGCGGCTTTTATTGCTGCCTCTCCTGGTGTTGCTGGGCTGTCAATGCTCCCGATTCCTTTTATTGTTTGGGGCTCGTTCGCCTTTCAAAATCGCCTCGCTCCTCTCTATGCTGATGTGCGGGAAAAGGTGAGTTTTCTGAACGGGCAACTGTCGAATAATTTGACGGGAATTACTACTATTAAAAGTTTTACTTCAGAAGATTATGAAACTCAGCGTATAGAAACCCAAAGCCAAGCTTACCGCCAAAGTAACCGACGGGCGATCGTACTTTCGGCTGCTTTTATTCCGCTGATTCGGATTGTGATTTTCTTGGGGTTTATTGCAACGCTATTTCTGGGCGGCTTGCAGGTGGTAGCGGGCCAGTTGTCGGTGGGTACTTACAGCGTTTTGGTGTTTTTGACTCAGCGCTTGCTGTGGCCGCTGACTCGCTTGGGTGATACTATGGATAGCTACCAGCGGGCAATGGCTTCTACTAATCGGGTGATGAATTTGTTGGATACTCCGATCGCAATTCACACAGGTGATATTCGGCGGCCGGTTAGTTCGATTAAGGGTGAGCTAGAATTTAAAAATGTTACCTTTTATTACAATCAAAGAAAACCGATTTTGCAGTATTTTTCCCTGACTCTGCCGGCGGGGAAGACTACGGCGATTGTAGGCGCGACTGGTTCGGGAAAAAGTACGCTGGTAAAATTAATTATGAGGCTGTACGAGGTACAATACGGTCAGATTTATCTCGATGGCATAGAATTAAGTACCCTGAATTTAAAAGATTTGCGGAGAGCGATCGGATTGGTGAGTCAAGATGTGTTTTTGTTTCACGGTACGGTTGCTGAAAATATTGCTTACGGCAGTTTTGAAGCAACTGATCGAGAGATAGTAAATGCTGCTCAAATTGCGGAAGCTGACGAGTTTATCGCACAATTGCCGGACGGTTACAACACTATTGTAGGGGAACGCGGTCAAAAATTGTCGGGGGGACAGCGACAGCGCATTGCTATTGCAAGGGCTGTTTTGAAGAATCCGCCGATTTTGATTCTGGATGAAGCTACTTCAGCGGTGGATAACGAGACGGAGGCGGCAATTCAGCGATCGCTCGAACGAATTACCAAGAATCGCACTACAATTGCGATCGCCCACCGTCTTTCTACTGTCCGCAATGCCGATTGCATTTGTGTCATGGAAGAGGGGCTGGTGGTAGAATCGGGGCAGCACGAACAACTTCTCGAACAGGACGGAGTTTATGCGTCGCTCTGGCGCGTGCAATCTGGTATAAAATAGAAACGCAGCGCTTTTTGGTAATTGGGAATTGGTAATTGGGAATTGGGAATTGGGAATTGGTAATTGGGAATTGGCAATTGGTAATATCATGTCTGGTAGCATCATAAGTATATGGGCGGGGCGGGTTTATGAGATAATTAGTTTGACAGGTAGATTGTTGGTAAAACTCGCCCCTACGAGATCGAAAATTATCCGATCGCGAATCAACCAGACCTGATATAGTTGGTAATTTGAATCCTAACTAATGACAACTGCCAACTGACTACTGACTGCTGACTGTAAAATATTAGTTTATACAAACAAGAAGAGAAAATGTTTCTATTTGATAGCCCTGAGTCCAAACCCAACGAAAATAGCTGGAGCCGCAAGTTAGATAAATTTGTGAAAGCTAATCAACATGAATTGGCTGCTTTGGCTTGGGGGCTATTTCTGGAAAGGGGAGAGGAAAGCGAGGAGATTTTAGCAATTGATATTGCAGAAACTGCACGTTTTGTGTATTGTAAGAAAGAGGCGGTTGAGGAGTTGAACCGTCAAGTTAAAAGTCATATTCAGGAAGTTGTAGGTGTGTTGAATGCTCACAAGCCGGAGAAGGAAGTGGCGATTTTGGCGATCGGCGAAGGTCAAATTAAGTTGATTCTATTCGAACCTAAGCCTGAACCTCCTGTTTGCTTTGAGGAAGCTGCAACAGATGTTGATACATTGTTGGCTAGGCTGGAAAAGCAGATGGTTGAATATATGAAATAGGACTTAGCATGGGGGTTCAGAAACCGGGTTTTTTTACGAAAATACACAGGTTGCAGCCCACAGATTCGGTAAAAACCCCGGTTTCTTTGGTTGGTATAAGATATTTTAGTTACCGGGGAGTTGTTTGCGGTTGCGATCGTATATTTCATAGAGTCGCTGAGCAATTGCGATCGGAAGTTGTCTTTAAGCAACCCGGTATTGGGCAACGTTACCCAAAGCATCGACGGCACTTTCTTTGACTTGCGCGTTGGAGTCTTCTAGCAAGCGGATTAAGACTGGAATCAAGGCTTCGTTACCGAGTTTTCCCAGGGCGATCACGCTTGCTTGACGAATTTCGGAATCTGGATGTTCAAGAAGTTTGAGTAAAGCGGGAATTGCCAGATCAGAACCAATTTTGCCTAACGCATCTGCTGCACTTTTACGCACATCGCAGTTTGCATCTTCAACGAGTTTGAGTAAAGCGGGAATTGCCACCTCGGAACCGATTTCGCCTAATGCTTCAGCCACACTTTGACGTACAAAGTTATCTGAATCTTTCCCTACTGCTAGCAGGTGAGGAATGGAGGCTTCATTTTTCAGTTGTCCGAGGGCTTGGATGGCGCTGTGGCGGACTTCTGGGGCGGTGTCTGTGAGGGCTTTTACTAATAGCGGTTCCATCGCCCTATCTCCCATTTTTCCCAATGCTTCTGCTGCTTTTGCCCTGATAGCGGGGCTGGCATCCTCTAGGGCAGTGCAAAAGGTGTCTAATATTATCTGATAGTTTGCCGGATCTTGAATCATCCTGTTAGCCTTTGGTTGGGATAGCGCTTACTTTTCTATCAAATTTTCGTCACGACTTACGCACTCCGCCAAAGAAACCGGGTTTTTACCGAATCTGTGCATAACAACGAAGTATCTTCGTAAAAAACCCGGTTTCTGACCTCCCGTGTATAAGTCCTATGGCTATTTCACATCTTCTGATACGCCTTCAATGAAGGCAACAATTCCTTTACCCCAAGGGTTTGATTCGGCGAAGTGTTCGCCAACTTTCAGCGCTGCTTTTTTGCTACCGTTGTAAAGCCGTTTGACGCTGATTAGGTTTTGCCACTCGATGGGTTTTTGCTGTTTGATTTCCTTAAATTCTGCATCAATAATATTGAGTGCCTGTTGTTCGTCTTGCACGTAGGTATACTTTTTTTCTAATGCCTGAATGATTTGCACCACTGCATTCAGTGCAGCTTCAGGGGAGGATTGCTGGGCGGCTTCGATCTTTTGAATAACCTTGGGATTGCTGTGTTCAGCGGCATAGTTAACGCCGATAGTGGCATTTGGTTGGTTGAAGATTGGTGGTTCGTTGGACATCAGTTTGAATTCCTCGACAGATTGTATGTATACGCTAGCAGAAGCATTCCCCGGATGTCTGCGACTTTCCGGTGTTAGGGACAACTCACGTATCGGATAGTTGTAGTATTCGCAGGCGGCTTGGATGGCGAGGATGAGGCGGTGAACTTCTGTGCCGGATTCGGAGGGAATTAAGGTAAGGAGGTGGGGGAGATGGGGAACGACTTTCTCTGCGTGCTGTTTAGCTATTTTGCCTAAGACATCTGCCGCGCTCCTACGCACATCAGAGTCTGAATCTTCAACGAGTTTAAGTAATCCCGGAATCGCCCGAGCGTCACCGATTTTGCCTAAGGCATCTGCCACCATCCTACGCACATCAGAGTCTGAATCTTCCAGGAGTTTAAGTAATCCCGGAATCGCCTGATCGTCACCGATACTGCCTAAGGCATCTGCCGCGCTACTACGCACATAAGGGTTTGAATCTTCCAGGAGTTTAAGTAATCCCGGAATCGCCTGATCGTCACCGATACTACCTAAGGCATCTGCCGCGCTACTACGCACATAAGGGTTTGAATCTTCCAGGAGTTTAAGTAATCCCGGAATCGCCTTCTTGTCACCGATTTTGCCTAAGGCACCTGCCGCGCTCCAACGCACATAATAGTCTGAATGTTCAACCAGTTTAAGTAATCCCGAAATCGCCGCCTCCGAACCGATATTGCCTAAGGCATATGCCACGCTCCTCCGCACATAATAGTCTGAATGCTCAACGAGTTTAAGTAATCCCGAAATCGCCGCCTCCGAACCGATCGCGCCTAACACATCTGCCGCACTCCCACGCACATCAGAGTCTGAATGTTCAACGAGTTTAAGCAATCCCGGAATCGCATCATCCGATCGCACTTCCTCCAAAAGCTCAACCTTCAACCACCCCGGCACATCCAACCCATCCACTAACCCAACCGTGCGCTTCTGAAATTCTCGCTGCACCTCCCCCGCCAACCGCGCCCCCAACCTCCAATCCACCTCCAAAGCCAGCCGCACCACCCGCACCGCCCGATCCTCATCCGCCAACAACGACAGCATGAACGCCAGAGGCTCCGTCCATTTAAAATAATTCAAATAGAAATGCTGCAACCGTCGATCGTCGATCGCATCAATATGCCCCTCAACCAACAGTTTCAGCAACGCCCGCCCCGCATAATACTCCTGAAATAATTGGTGATGAAACTCAATTTCCTCCTGCTTTGCCGCCACCTGCAACAGATGATGTTCCAGTAAATCCTCTAGCCACTCCTTCGCCTTCGTTGGCGCATCCAGCACCCCCCGATCGCGCAACCAGCACTCCAAAATCCCCTCAGCCCGATCGCGAGAAATCGCCACCCAGCCATCCGTAGGGCGCAGCGAATCGCCCTGCAACATCACAAAAGCCAACTGCTGCAACAGATCCGACTTGAAGCGCCGAAAATCCTCGGAAACCGACTGAGCGCCCTTAAACTCGTCATACAGGCGATCGAACTCCACAAACAACTCGCCCTTACTCTGGGGAATTTTCCCGCTATTTTCAAACACCTGACACATCATCTGCAACAGCAACGGCGTTTCCGCAACCTCTCGCAGGCGATTTCCCAACTGTCGCAGCAGCAAATCCCCATGTTGCGGCAAATACTTGCCCACAAACTCCCGCATCTGGGCTTCCGTCAGCGCGCACATCTCCAGTTGTTTCTCAATTCCCAAAGATCCCCCCAGCGCCAAATCCCGCGTCGTGAAAATCATCGGCGTATCGCGATTGTCGTCGCGAAATAGCTGCAAATCCTGTCGCCTTTGTTGGGATGGCATCTCATTCACGCCATCCATCAACAGCAGCAACTTGCCATCCAGCAGCAAATCATCCACCTCTTCCGGGCAAACTCTCAGCTTTGCCTGTCGAAATTCGGCACAGATTGCTTGTACGATCGAGCGATCGCTCCTCAACTGCACCAACACCGGAATCTGTCGATCGCCCTCCTTGAGCGCTTCTAGTGCTAATTCCCACCTAAAACGCTGCAAAACCGTCGATTTTCCCGAACCGGGCTTTCCCAGCAGCAGCACATTGCCCTGCTGCACGTATTTGCGGAGTCCCGTTAGCACTTCCAGGCGATCGATTTTCGTTTCTGGTTTATTTTCTGGGGATCGAGGTTGCGATCGATCCTCCGGTGTAATTTCCACCCGCACCTCCACCTGTAAATCCGTCAGCGTGTAGAGATGCTGTTGTTTTTTATAAGACTCAACCAGGGATTGCAGATATTTAGGAAAATCAACTGGTGTCGCCATTTGATTATAGATTTTAGAATATGGATTGATTATAGATTTTTTCTCGATACGCGAGCGGCGCTGAAAATTCCGGGAAAAAATCACATCATCTTATTACACATCAAAACCAAAGAAACCGGGTTTTTTACCGAATCTGCGGGCTGCAACCTGTGTATTTTCGTAAAAAAACCCGGTTTCTGCCACCCCGTAAGTCCTATAAATCAGAATAACCAGCAATCAAAATAACCAGCGGGCGGCGAATTGTCATGAAAAATTTGAGCTTTGTTTAAAGTAGGTACAGCCTCCGCCAATTCTCTACCTACTTTTACCTCAAGCGCCCTGTCTGTTAATGGAAAGGAAAATTGATGGCTATCTTGCAAATGTTTTGCCTTAGCAACAATCTCATCTTTCTCCAAAATCTGGCTGTTGCTACCAATTAAAATGCTATTACTTTCCTGGCCAACACACACGCACACCTGAGAAAACACACTTTGAAAAGTCTTGATTTTTTCGGCATAAAACTTATCTCTTTGCAGCATATTTACTAGCACAACTCCCTCGCTTGACAAGCGTTTTTCGCAGAGGTGATAAAATTCTTTGGTGGATAGGCGGTGCGGAAAGTAGCCGTTGCCAAAAGCTACGTCGATCATGATGATATCGTACTGAGTATCTGATTTTTGCTGCTCTAAATACTCTCTGCCGTCTTGAATTGTTACAGTCAGCCGATCGTCCAACTGCACTCCAAAACACTGTGTAGCTGCTTCGATGGCGATCGGATCGACATCCGCACAATCTATAACAGTTTCCGGGAAATAGTGGTGCAAAACTAACGGAATTCTGCCGCCGCCAAAACCAGCAATGTAGATTCTTTGAGGTTGGCTTTGCCACACTAAACCCAATATCATTGCCTGAGTATATTCAGACACTAGATGTAAAGGATTGTTGAAATCGAAAACAGATTGCAGTAAATCTGTATGCAAATTAACTTTTTCTACTAAAGCTAGCTTAATGTGCGATCGCTCTTTTGTGACTGCAACATAGTGAACACCAGACTCTTTGCAAAAAATAACTTTGTCTGGCTGTTGCTGCAGCCAAGCCAGCCGCTGTTGAATGGCAGCTAAATTCATACGTTGCCAATTTTTGCGATCGTCAATCATTTAATACCAAATCCCACTTATTTTTTAGTCTGTGCAGGCAGAGGAGAGTTTGTGTAAATGCGATTTTAATCGCCGATATATATAAATTAAGCAGACAGTATCCGTTTATATGCCACCAACTCCAAACCCGAAATCGAAAAATCCACTCTTTCCCAATCTTGCTTGTCACCTTCCAACTTTTCAAAGGCTGCTGAGGTGAGCAAAATCTCTCCGCGTTCCGCCAAATCCTCTCCCAGCTTGGATGCCAGATTAAATTCGGAACCGTACATATCCTCTCCTTCCAGCATCAAAACATCGCCGCAACCAATACCAATGCAGAGGTAAATATCCATTTCCGGTGGCAGTGTTGTATTGACAGCCGCCGTTTGCTTGAGAGAGTCGATCGCAGCTTCCACCGCTGATTTTACATCTGGAAACACTGCAAAAATATTGTCGGCTTCCTCCTTAACTACAGTGCCGCCGCATTCTGAAATTATCGGTTTGACAATTCCGTGCATCCGGTGAATCATTGCCAAAAAATGAATAATTCCGTAGCGGACTGTCGTGCGCGAAAATCCCGACATATCCATTACTAAAATTGCGTAATTTTTGCGGAAAGTTGCATTAATTTTTTCATCAATTTCTGCCATTCTTTCGGGATGTTCGTTTCTTTCTTGCAGCAACTTTTCCAAGTAGGCGCGGTTATTTGTTTTCATTTTGGTTTAATTAAATTCCCAATCGCGACACAGTTCTTGAGGGCGGCCAGCCGGATGCACTGCACAAGTGATGCCATCCTTACCGTAATAATAATTGCAGACTTTGCAAGGTTTAGTTTGCTCTAATTTTTTCATCAAAATTGATCGAATTGTCTGGACTCGGTTGCGATACTTGTTTGCATTCGAGTGACTCGGTTCAATTGCCAAAGCTTGCTCGAAAGCTGCTAAGCTGGAATCGTACAATTTAATAATTTGGGAGCTGTATTTTGTCCAAGCATCGGCGTGGCTTTGATAAAGTTCGACTGTATTTAAATTTAAAATTCCGTATTCCGTCCAAGCGTCAGCAGAAGCTCGATCGAACTTAATATTGGCATTGAGCAAAACTTTTTTGATCGTTGCCAAAAGTTCTCTCGGCTGCCAAGGTTTGCTAACATAAGCCTCCGCGCGATCGCCCTGGAACCTCGAAAATAAAGCTAACTGCTGTCCCTTGCCTGTTAAAAATACCACGGGTATGTTCCGAGTTTCGGGATTAGCTTTAATTAAACGACAAACCCCGTAACCGTCCAGACGGGGCATTATGACATCTAATAATACTAAATCAGGGCAATTTTTCTCAATTTTATCCAGCGCTTCCACACCGTCAGATGCCTGAATTACATTCAATCCGCTGCATCTCAACTGATGTGAAATGCACTCCCGCTGGCTGCGGGAATCTTCCACCACTAAAACTGTACTCATCACTCCCCACCTGGTTTCTGAGGTAAACTTGTTCGCTGCTTCGAGTAACCCTTGCTGAAATCAGTTTACCCGCATTGGATGAATTTGCTATCACTGGCAAGCTAAACTTACTCAAATTGCAACAAATCTTAAACTGGGGAGCGAAGGCGATACTTATCAGAAAATGCGGGTTGCCAATACGCGGATAATTGTTGAAGGTTTGGGTGGCAAATATTCGGCTTTTAAGCCTTAATAACGGCAAATCGTACTGATATCGAACGAAAACCTTGTTGAATTGCAACAGATAATCGGCTACTGTATACGTTGAAGTTCTTAAGGACGACAAATGAATAGATTGCTCCTCACTTTATTGGTAAGTCCAACGCTGTTTGGATCTGTGATGTCTTTGAGCGCGATCGCAAATCCCGCTCAAATTGGCGAAACACCAGCCCAATCGGCTGATTCGCCTCGTTGCGTGCGATCGCCCCACACTCAGCGTCTGACTTGCGTGCGCCTCCCCGCCAAAGCTGCTGCTGCTAATTCTAAAGTAAGAATCAGTTGGCAGCGGCCCGAGGATCAGCAGGTGGTAATGCTGGATTTTTCGGAAGAAGAAAGTGATGCAGCCTCGGCGTTGTTTGGCTGCGATTGTCAGTTGTGTATCAACTCGCTGCGGCAGTTGCGCGGTTTGCCACCTCTGGATCTAGCTTCTTGAGGGCGATCCGACAGCATAGGAAGTCAGGCTTAAAAACCAGGTTTCCGATCGCTGCGTGCTTTTGAGTACCTTTAGCTTTCTCACGTTTATATAAATTGTACTCAATTTGTTGCAGGATTTCTAGAGATTTTTTATCTCTCAAAATCGGGTCTCTACTTTTTAGCTAGAACTTGTTTAAGTTGAGGAGTTGCTTGCTCAATTTTTTCGATACTCCCTGGGTTGACCAATCCGTAGTAGTCAAAAACATCGTAGTCCTGCATAGCAAGGAAAATGTGTTATAATTTTACTCTTTTAACCTACCTTCAATTTTAGCTTATGAACTGTCGCAAGTGCAACTCTGAATACATCTTGAAACATGGTCGCACTCGCTCCGGCAAGCAAAATTTTAAATGTCGAGATTGTGGAAGACAATTTGTCATGACTCCCAGACATCAACCGATTTCAGAAGTAACAATCATGGTTGATAGATCGACTTTTATTAGAAAAGATATCTCTGGCTGGGATTGTGAGGGCGACTGGGGTTTCGGAACGGTGGTTGCAATACTATGTTAATAAAAAATTAGGAGCTGTAAAAAGAGAAGTAGAAGTGAAGTCAAAAAAGAAAGGGAAGCTAAAAATTCAATGTGATGAAATGTGGTCATTTGTAGGCAATAAGGATAACAAGCAGTGGATTTGGCTGGCAATTGATGCATCAACCTTCATAAATTGTAGGAGTATATATTGGCAAAAGAGATCAAGCTGGCGCTCAAGGATTGTGGGATTCTTTACCACCAGTTTATCGTCAATGTGCCGTAAGTTATACAGACTTTTGGAGTGCCTAGGTCACAGTTTTTCCTCAAAAAAGATACAAGGCAGTAGGAAAGGAGACTGGCCTGACAAACTATATAGAAAGATTTAATAATACGATGAGACAAAGAATATCTAGATTGGTGAGAAAAACTCTTTCAGTCTCAAAAAACTCTCCAATCATATTGGGGCTATTTGGTATTTTATTCATGAGTATAACGCCAGTTTATCTATCAATTAAAACCCTTGATTTTCCTTGCTATGCAGGACTACCAATTTCTTGGCTCTTCCGTACTTATTGTGCTAATTTTTTAGGAAAATGCCAAAATAGTAATGCCCGTATTTCAAAATTTCTCAAATTTCTAAATCCAAAACCACACCTTTTTAATAGCTTTAATTTAGTATTAATTCCCTCTACTATCCCATTAGTTGTTCTTTCTTCAAAATACCCCACAATCTCTCCCAACCATCTTTTGATTGTTTCTACACTCTTTTTATAGTATGGTTGTGCCTTTTTTAACCAATCTGTTAATTCTAATATCCCGTCACCCAAATTATTACTTTTTTCAAATAAAGAGTGAAACTCTTCTTTTAAAGTGTGCATGGCTCCTACTCTTCCTGAAGCATCTTTTACTTGTTTTGATTTTATTTCTTGTTCGCTAGATAAGTCATTTTCTGCTTTCAACAATGTATATTTACTTCCTTTTAAACTATCCAATAATTTTGCTCTTTCTTTCGCTTTTAGCGATGATGCTGCCTTTTTTTGCTCAATTCTCGCCTGATTTAATTCCTCATGAATCATTTTTGTCACATGAAATCTATCTACTGTTACATCAGCATTCGGGCAAAGTTTTTTGACTAATGACTTATAATTACCCGTCATGTCCATACTTACTTCTTTGATCTGGTTTAAGACTTTTTCTCCCCATTCAAGCATCTTTTTTTTGATTGCTTCTTGTTTTCTTTCGGCAACTAAGCCTATTAATTTATGTGTTTCTAAATCTACTAATACAACTATAAATTTTCCTTGCCCTTTTACTAAACTAATTTCATCTATGCCGAGTTTTTGTAAGTTTTTTACATCAACAGGTAATATTTTATTCGCTACAGTTTTTACCATTGACCAAACTTCTTCTTCTGTTAAGTTATTGTTTTTAGCCACGTTTTTAATGTCACTATGGACAACTTGTTCAGTAATACTTTGTGCATATCTATTCGTGAAATTTTTCTTCTTTTCGACAAACTCCAAGCTTTCATTAAAAGGTTTGTGACAATTTTTACATTTAAATCTGCGTCGATTTACTCTCAGCATTACTTCTTTATTATCTATCGGCAAGTCTCTAACTAAATACCTATAAGTTTGATGTAAATTATGGCTAGATTGATTGCATAGAGGGCAGTGTGATGTTTTTTGTTTTGATTTTATAACTAAAATTAATGTGGCTCCTGTCTGCTTGTAATCTTCTACTATGACACCGGTAAATCTAGAATGTTTGTCATTAACTTCTTCATAATTTATTCTGATGGCACAATTTTTAATAACATTTAACTAACATTTGAGCAGCGATAAGTACAGAAGAGCCAGCAATTCGTGACAGTTAGATATAAAAGCTGCATCAGCGTTCGCTTGGCTAATGACTGCACTGCTGTTAGCTGTTGCCTGAGTGTTAGTGTTAGTATATGTACCTGTGTCAGTCGGTGTGTGACTGAAGTTGTCAATCGTTACTGCTGCCGCAGAACCGGCTATTGTGGCAGCACTGCTGGGCGCTATACCTACACTCAAGCTGGTTACTAAAGGAGTTGTTAATAAAAATGCGATCGATCCACTAATGTGATTGAATTTAATGGTAGATTTCCTTAAATTTGAAAACTTTTAAGTGCTGTTATTGGTAACTTGTAGCGGTTGGTTTGGCTTACGTATTGATACTACCTATTTACTTAGAGATTTTTGTAAAGCTACTGTCAAGAAATCTTATGTTTAAGTAAAAATTATGTAAAGTTGGTCGCCACAGCTACTAAAAATACATTGTATGGGAGCTAGGGCTGGTGTTGATCTAAGTAAAATTACTGCTTACTCTAAAAAAGCTTGATTTTAAATGCAATAAAATTTTATAATTACTCGGGATAATATAATAAAGCACAAAGCAGAAAGAGTAATTATGTTGGAAATTAAAGACATTCACACCTACTACGGAAATATCCACGCTCTCAAAGGAGTATCGCTAACAGTCTCGCAGGGAGAAGTTGTGACATTAATCGGCAGCAACGGGGCGGGGAAAACGACCACTCTCCGCACGATTCAAGGACTGCTGCGCCCGCGCCAAGGCACTGTATTATTTGAGGGAAAGCCCTTAGAATCACTATCTACAGAGGCGATCGTCCGTTTGGGGATTTCTCAAAGTCCCGAAGGGCGGTTGATTTTTCCGCGAATGACGGTGCAAGAAAACCTAGAAATGGGTGCTTATCTCCGCAACGATACTCTCGGTATCAAGTCCGATATGGAAAAAGCATTAAATTTATTTCCTCGTTTGCGAGAAAGAATTAGTCAAAAAGGGGGAACTCTCAGCGGCGGCGAACAGCAAATGTTGGCGATCGCCCGGGCTTTGATGTCGCGCCCCCGCTTGTTATTATTGGACGAGCCGAGTATGGGATTGGCACCGATGTTAGTCAGTCAAATTTTTGCGATCGTCCGCGATATTAATGCTGAAGGAACAACTATTTTACTGGTCGAACAAAACGCCCGCATGGCTTTAAGTGTAGCCCACCGCGGCTATGTTATCCAAACTGGTCAGGTTGTAGTCGCTGGTACTGCTAGCGATTTGCAGTCAAATGAAACTGTTCGCCAAGCATATTTAGGTGAAAGTTAAATATGGGCATTGGGCATTGGGCATTGGGCATTGGGCATTGGTAATTGGTAATTGGTAATTGGTAATTGGTAATTGGTAATTGGTAATTGGTAATTGGTAATTGAAACTGACAACTAAAAACTAACAACCAAAAACAACAAATAACAACCAACAAATAACAAATAACCAATTATAAATTACCCTATTTGCGATCGCAACTTCCCCGTTTCCAATTCCGTCTCAAAAGCCGCCCGCACCTTTTCCCACTCCGCTTGAGCTTCCAACAGGCGATCGCGCGCCGTACTCACATCAAAAACCTGTTCCCCTCCAGACTCAACCGCCACGCGACCCATATACTCCAACTCCTTGCAAACAGCAGAAAAAGACACGGCTCCTAAATTGGCGCTGCTCGACTTCAGCGTGTGAGAAGCCAGCTTCAAACTATCAGCATCGCCCAGAAAAATAGCCTCCTTAATAGTTTCTAAATGTTGCGGTGCGTCTACCAAATATATCTTAATCAGCTCTCCCAAAAAATCTGGGTCTTCATCATCATCTAGCTCGCGGAGATTTTGCAAAATATGAAAATCAATTGGCGAATCGGCTCCGGGTTGAACGCTCGAAGATGCCGCAGTATCACTGTCAACTTGATCAGAAGTATCTTGATTGTTTTGCTCAGTAACCGCATCCAATTCATCCCGAATCAGAGGTGAGCACTTGCTCAAGGCGATCGCCAACTCTTCCCGGCGCACCGGCTTAGTAATATAATCGTCCATACCTGCTTCCAGACACTTTTCGCGATCGCCCTGCATCGCATTAGCAGTCATCGCAATAATTCTCGGCTTCTTGTTAGCAGGCCATTCCTGACAAATGCGGCGCGTCGCTTCCAACCCATCCATGTTCGGCATCTGCACATCCATCAGCACAACATCGTAAGATTGCCGCTTCAGCGCCTCCAAAACCTCCAACCCATTAGCTGCAATATCAGCCCGATATCCTATCCTGTCTAGCAAATGCGTAGCGACTTTTTGATTCACCACATTGTCCTCAGCCAGCAAAATCCGAATCTGACTAGAATTAGCTGCATCCTGTCCGGCAGAATTCGCCGCAACCTGCCTCAAAACAGCAGGCGTCCGCTGCACGCGGTGCTGTTCTTGAGAATTTTCAAAATACTTCAATCCCGAAGTCAAAGTCACCACATTTGAAACTTCTCCCCTGCCGCTTCTTCCGGTAACATATCCAAAAACTTGCAGCAACACATTATAAAACTGAGACTGTTTTAAAGGCTTAGTTAAAAAAGCTGAAAAATGTACCTCTGTAGTTTCAAGTTTTTTCCAAACTTCCGCCTTACTTAAATAAGTAAACAGCACCAAAGGTAGTGCTATTTTGCGAGGGTTTTTAACGATGACATTCGGATTTAGACCGTCGCCGCCGGACAAATTGCTCAGCTCAAATTTCCGAATCTCCACAGCCAAAGCCACACCGTCCATATCTGGTAGATTCATCGCCAAAATAGCTAAATCGAGCGGCGAATTTCCTTTGATGATTTCCAAAGCCTCAGCACCCGAAGTTACAGCCACGGGTATCATTCCCCAAGACTCTGCCTGCCGGATCAAAACTTGCCGATTAATGGCATGATGCTCAACAATTAACAAGCGCTTACCAGCGGCAAATTCGGGCCTTTTTTCCTCAGCCCGGAGGTCATTCGCTTCGGCAGTCACCGTGAAATAAAAAATCGAACCCGAACCCGATATCGACGGCGAAGTAAATTCCGCAGGCGACCTTCCAGCGATACTTTGTCCGATCGCAGAAACTCCCGGTTGAGACTTAGAACTTCCCGGAGTAACCTGGCTGACAACCCACATTGTACCGCCCATCATATCGCTCAAACGCTGACTGATAGCCAGTCCCAAACCCGTCCCGCCGTAATGTCGCGTTGTCGAAGCATCCACCTGCGAAAAAGCTTTAAACAGGCGATCCATCCGGTCTGGCGGAATGCCAATTCCCGTATCTTGGACAGCAAATTGAATCTCGTATTGTCTGCTACGTGCCAACTCTCCCTGGTTAATTGCTAGCGGTTGTGGCTCTAGAATATTAATTTTTTCCGGCGAACTGTTAGCAGCTACCTGTTCAATTTGCCTAGCCGTACAGCACACCACAATTTCTCCAGATTCTGTAAACTTAACTGCATTGCCCAGCAGATTTACCAAAATTTGGCGCAGCCTCGTGACATCTCCTAAAATGTTTTTCGGAACAGAATCATCAATAAAGTAAGCCAGCTCTAAACCTTTTTCTGAGGCTCTTGGAGCCAGTAATTCCAGAGATTCTTCTATACAGTTTTGCAGCTCGAAGGGGCTGCGTTCCAAATCCAATTTTCCAGATTCAATCTTGGAAAAGTCTAGAATATCGTTAATAATAGTCAGCAAAGCATCGCCGCTGGTACGAATTGTCTCCACAAAATCCCGCTGTTCAGGAGTTAATTCCATATCCAGCAGCAAGCCCGTCATCCCGATTACCGCATTCATCGGAGTGCGGATTTCGTGACTCATAGTCGCTAAAAATTCGCTCTTAGCTCTATTAGCAACTTCCGCCGCTTGTCGTGCTTGATCCAAAGCTTCATTTTGCTCGGCTAACTGTCGCTGTCGCTGAACTTCCTTTTCTAAAAGTTGTGCTTGAGCTAACGTAATTCCGACTTGAGCGGCCACATCTTCTAACAGTTCAATTTCGTCTGGAGTCCACTGGCGAGTTGCATCGCACTGGTGCAAAGTAATAATTCCATTCGGTTTTCCTTGATAGGAAGTGCGAACAGCCAACATAGATTTTAATCCGATGCGGCGGCACATCGGCCCCGAAGATTCGAGCAAAGGATCGGCAAACACATCCGGAGATGCCAGGGCTATATCTTCAGCGAGGAGTTTTTCTGTGTAGGGGTTATAAGTGACAGAAAGTTCTAAATCTAAAGCCGATTCGTGACCGGGTTCTAAGTATTCTGCGACGCAAGGAAGGTGGGGATAAGGTTCGGAAAGATAGGTGTGAATTGTACAGCGATTGACACCAAATACGCGGCCGATTTGGGTGGCGGTAGTCTGAAAAATTTCTTGAGTGTCTAAGGTCGATCGCACTTTTTGAGTAATTTGTTTGAGTAGTAAAACGCGCTGGTACTGACGTTGCAAAGTTCGCTCTCGCTCTTCGCGGGCAATTTCAGCGCCGATGTAATTGCCCATCAACTTTAAAATTTCAAAATTCAGCGGTTTAAAAGGAGATTTAGTGGTGCGGGAAGTAAAGCTCAAAGTGCCAAAAACTCGCCCTTGCACTATTACCCTCGTCCCCACAAAAGCCTCCAACTTGCGGACGCTGTAAGCGGGGTGGTTGCGCCACTGAGTAGTGCCGGCTGATTCGACAGAAATAGGTTCGCTCGATCGCAAAACCTCTCGCTCAAAGGTTCTGCTCAAAGCAAAACCGTCTCCTTTAGCAAATCCAAAGGGAAAATCTTCCGGTACATAAGCCGCAATCACTTCGTAGCGATCGCCCAAAACCCTGCCCAACAGCCCGATATCCATCCCAAACTGACTACAGCCCATTGCCAGCAACCGGATCGTTCGATCGTCAAAAGAGCCTTCCGAGCTCACCATTACCTCGTAGAGCGATCGAATTGCGCGCTCGCTTTCCCGCAGTTCCTCAACTCCATCGAGGCGGTTGCAGACATCGTGCAAAGTCCCGAAAATTCCCGCTATTTCGCCTTGCGAATTCCGCCGGACTTGGGCAAATAGTTCCACGGAAACAAAGCCGGAATTACTGTGAATTCCCAAGGAGTTTTTCCCCGAAACAGACTTGGACTTAAATCGCAGTTCTCGCCGTTCAAATTCCGACTTCCCCGACAGCAAAGACTCCAATAAATTTGCACATTGCTCGCGCTCATCTGGATGCACCCACTCTAAAAAATTAGTTTCCAAACTTTCCGAAACCTCAAAATTCGTAATTTCCGTCCAAGCGTGGTTGAGAAATTTCCAAATCCCCGCCGCATCTATGTGGAAAATTACTGTTGCTTTCAAAGAGTCAAATAGATGGAATTGTTCTCGATCATGCTCGCGGTTTTTGAGTGCAAACTGCTTGTTTGGAGTAATATCTGTATGAGTTCCTACTACCCGCAGCGGTTTGCCGGTAGCGCTGCGTAAAACTTGACCTCGGTTCAGCACCCAGACAGTGCTGCCGTCTTTACAGTACATCCGATATTCTGCTGCAAAATCCGGTGTCTTTTGGGCGAAGTGTTCTTCTAAAGCTGCCTTTACCGAGTCAATGTCCTCTCGGTGGATGCGACTCCACCATTCCGATCGGCGATTCGAGATTTCCCCTTCTTGGTAGCCCAGTATTTCTTGCCACCGCGCCGAGTAAAAAAACTCATCTGTTTCGAGATTCCAATCCCAAATCCCCTGATTGTTGACTGCTGCGGGGAGATTTGGCCGCTCTACGAAACTGTGAGGAGAAATTTCAGCCACCTCGTGGCTATTTGCTGCTGTCCGCTGTGTTTCTGCTGAGAGTTTTTTGTATTGAGCGTTGCTAGATTCTAGCTGGCGCTGCAAAGCGATCAAGCCAGAATGCAGAGATTTTGAATCCAGCGCTTGTAAAAGGATAGTTTTAGGATTGATAATCCCGATCGGGTGATTTGTTTCGTTGATGACTAATAAAGGCAACTGGCAGTAGTGTTTTTGCAGCAGCGCGACGGCTGCTTCGAGGGTAGAGTGCGATCGCACCAGCGGCGGCGAACTGCTGCAAATTGCTCCCGCTTTAATTTTGTTAGAGTCTCTTCCCAGCGCCTGCAACTGCACAATATCCCGCGAACTTACCACCCCAACCAGTTTGTGAATGTTGGGATTTGTAAATTTGGAATTGTGAGCAGCACCAGTTGAGTGTTGATCGGGGGTTTCAGTGATTAATACATAACTAACATTGTGTCTAAACATCAGTTGCGCCAAATAGCGAACCGAAGAATTAGAAGGAGCGTGAATAATTCGTGAGGCTGCGATTTGAGGGATTTGATAAAGTTTAATTAAACTTGCGGGTAGCTCTAATTTCTGATTCACAATTGGCAGCGGCGGAGGGAAGGTGAAAGCCGCAGGTGGCGAAGCGCTGCTAGTTGCTTTTTGTGTCGATTCCCCAATTCCCTGCAACATTTGCACCAAGCTTTGAGAGCTAATTAAACCAACAAGTTCTTCCGCGTCGCTGACGACGGGCAAATGGCTGATCTGATTTTTATCCAGGAGATTTGCTAAGGCAAAAAAGTCGGGAATTTCCGATTCTCGCGCTACAGTTACGGTTCTGATCATGATTTGCTCGATCGCAAATCCGCTCAAAGCAGCGCCGATCGAATTTAGCTGTACGACATCTCGCGTTGTAAAAATCCCCAGCACTGTCTGGCCACCCGCATAGGGAGCTTTTGAGCCGTTGAGACGCAGCCCGTTGCCTCCTGCGTGTACCGCACGCGGTACGCCGTTGTAGAAACCCGACTGTTCCCGCGATTGTGGGGAAGTCCCGTTCGTGGGATTTCCGAATTGAGAATTCCCGCGCGGTTCTACCACGAGGACGTAACTGGCTCCTGTGCTGCTCATCAGCTCGATCGCCTTTTCTACGGGCGTCTCAGGGGTGACAGTGAGGGGATTGCGGTTGATGACCTGACTGAGGGAGGGAATAAACATCAGGGGACATAAGAGGATATTTGTTGGAAAAATCCGAAAAGCGGGCAGCAAGTTGATTGAGAGGCTTTGCCGTTCCGTAATACCTACACAAACCTACTCAAGTCTAAGCAAAGCTCGACCAAAGTAGGATCGCTGCTTACTTCCTGCTTCACAGTAGCCCCGGTCTGACGACGGGAGGGTTTGTCTACTCCACAAGCTGAGACGGTGGAACTCACCGCCAAATCCGAACACTCTGGAATATATATTCCTTCAAACCAACGTTCAAGATTTCGAGACGCGTTTAAATCCCTGTCTCCGGTGTAACCGCATTCTGGGCACTGATAAACGCGGTTCTTTAAAGGCATTTTGTGCCGATGGTTGCCACAATTTGAGCAAATCTGGGAGCTTGGGAACATCCTCTCGACTAGCACCAACTGGGATGAAAACTTCTCAGTTTTGTATTCCAGTTGCCGCTTAAACTCATACATCCCGCAATCAGCGATCGCGCCCGCTAATTTGTGATTCTTGAGGAACGCTTTAATATTCAAGTCTTCAATCTTTACTGTGCCGTGGTTCTTAGCCAAGTGAGTTGTTAACTTGTGGATTGCGTCTTTCCGAATATTGCTGATTCTCTGATGAAGTTTCGCGAGCTTCCCGACTGCCTTAGTCCGATTGGCAGAGCCTTTAACTTTTCGACCCAGAGAACGCTGTAACCGCTTCATTTTACCGCTCATACGGCGGTAAGCTTGCGGGTTAGCAAACGTCTTACCATCACTGGTGACGGCAAGCTCTTTAATGCCGATATCCACTCCCACAGAAGGGCGGTTGTCAGCGACATCTGGCTTTTGGACTTCCACCTTGATAGCGATAAACCATTCGTCGGCTTGACGGCTAATTACGCAGTTGTGAACGGCTTCTACGGGCAAAGCTTCAGACAATCTTACCCAGCCAATTGAAGGCAGTCTAACCCGCTTGCTGTCGTTTCTAATCATCGGTTTGGCTTGAGTCCCCGACTCCAAGTAAAACGAATCGCGATGCCCTTTTTTCTTAAATCTAGGCTGCTTTGATACTTTTTTAAAGCACCTGTCCCAAGCTTTTTTCAGTTCGGCTAAAGCCTGCTGAGGAACGTTTTTATTCGTTTCGTAGTACCACCGACACTCTGGCTTGACAATAGCCACAAGCTTTTTGTGCAAGTCTATCGCTGACGGAACCTTAACCGAAGGATCGGTTTTTCGATCTTGTAAGGCTTTTAATACAATTTCGTTCCCCCAGTTGTAAGCATGGCGGGCTACCCCGCAAGCTTTCCGAAACTGGGTAGTTTGTTTTTTAGTCGGCTCTAGCCTGGTTTTGAAACTTAAAATCATTGATTCGACCTCTCAATGTTGTGCTGTGTGATTAACCCTAGCTTTTTCTGCTTTTTGAGGAAACTTGGCAGAAGAGAGACTCTATACAAAACGACAAAGGATGTATAGAGGTGTATACATATTAGCTTGCATTTGTCAACCCCTACTTCCTGCATCTTGGCATTTAAACTTAATTCCGTGCCCAATCCTGACAATTGACGGGTTCTGACTTTCAGAACCAATGTGATCGGTCCAGAGGGCGGACATGAAGGCTGGCCGGCAATTCCTCCCCTAGCCTAACTGCGGGTTTACGAGCAAGAATTTCTGCGATTGTCTAGACTGCACCCTACTTTCTCGCCCTCAACGGAACTCTCGCTCGGATTCTGTTTGAGGCAAGATACCTGCACCCTACCAATTTACCAGCGACAGGAGGGGAATCACAACAGGACGACTCAGGTATGGCAACTGTGCAATTAGGGGTTCGAGGGTTCCAGGGTTCCAGGGTTCCAGGGCCAAACAGGCAGAAAATAAATAATTCTGAGCATAACTAATTCTATCTTATCCCAATTATGGCCCAGAGGATTTGAGCTTCAATTCTGGCGATCGAACTTGATGAGAATAGCGCTGTTCCCCGCCAGTGCAAAACTCGCATTTCCGCCCTTCAGCCTTAAGTTACCAACAACCTCATCCATTGTTTTAGAACTGAACTCCCGCACCGTACCATTACCAGTTTTTATCAGATCCGAAATATCAGCATTAACAGTGTAAGATGTTGCTCGGTCATTGACAACCAGCAAGTAAACATTCTTGCTAGCATCAAGAGTTGCAACTGCCATTAAATCCGAACTGTTAGTGATAGGAAAAAAAGTAGCTTTCCCGCCCTGCAAAGCCCTAATTCCCATCCGCAAAGCATAGTAGCCCGCGCGCCGCTTTCCCCCGTCCCCTAGCAAACCTTCCGCCAGTCCCAGCTTTCCCCAGTCGTACAAACAGAATATGTGACTGCCGTCAATATAATTATCCCCCGGTTGGGAACCTCGAATCAAATTCTTAATCAAATTTAAAGCTAAAGATAAATCGCCGTAGCTAATTTCGTAAGTTCCCCATTCTCCTACCCAAAGCTGCGAGTTAGTGTGGACAGTACCGTTCATCCAGCCGCGCACTTTGCGGGTGTAGTTAGAAATATCTGCATCATAGTTGTGGACATTGACTGTATCAAAATAATTCGGTATTTCCTGCAAAGCACTAGCCGGCCAATTGCTGCCTCCTACGGTTTTCGGGCCGTGGATGCGGTAAGTGCGCGAAGGCAAATAAGTTTTATAAACAAAGTCGATCGCATCTTTCGCCACTTTCACCAATTCAAAATAATCTGCCCTAGTCCCACCCCAACCCTGTTCGCGATTGTCCGGTTCGTTGTGAATTTCCCAATCATCAACGCCGTAGTCATTGCGAACATTTAGCCAATAAACCGTAGCAAAAACGTGTTCCCACCACTCATTCCAATCTTCTTGATTGCGCGGCGGATTCAGTTGCAGAGCCCAACTCGGATTCCAACTATTATCAACATTTCTAATACTTACAACTGGGCGAATCTTAGCTTGCTTGAGACTCTTAAAAATAGTCCTAGCATTGCCTTGCCAAACTTTACCGGGTGCTCCAGACCACCAATAATCACTACCATTAGGTGGATTTGTCATCATCTTATCCCAATGTGCCCAATTAATTGTATTGGGATTAGCCTTAATTTGGGAAATTTCCGGCCAGCCGTATTTAGCGTCATCGTCTTCTGGTTCCCATCGAGACATCCCGCCGTAAATCCGGTAGGTATTAATTCCCAAATCTTGTAAATCTTTGAGGTCAAAGTTGATGTTACCCTCGACTGCACCGATGTAGCGAGTGCTGACACCCGCAGGAGTGCCGGAGAATTTGATTGTTTCGATGTTTTGAGCAAAAGTTGTCGTTCCGCTGAACAACTCTAGGCTGAGGGCGATTAAAAAGGCGATGGTAAAATTCTGAATAATTGTTTTTGAGAACACTGGGTTAATAACTCATGACAAACTGCCTAATACCTACTGACTAATTAACTTCAACCGACGCTGAAGTTCCCCAGCGGCCGTAGCAATTACGATCGCCAAAATCGGGTGCAGTGGCTCGCTGTGGCGAACTTCTGTAAAAGTGAGGGCATGGATCAAAGTAAAATAGCCACAGACTGCCAACAGTGGCAAAAACTCCCGCCAGCGATGCCGCAAAACTATCATGCCCAAAGCAGCAAATACAGGCAAATTTCGCGACGCTAAAATGCCGACAATCCGTTGCGGCGAAAAGAATGTCCGCATTGCCTTAACCTTAAACAGAGCGTGATAAGGCCAGTCACTTATAGGGTTTCCAAACCAGAAAAAAACTGCCTTTTGCAAACAATACCAGAGATAGACAGCAGGCTCGCGGAGGATTGAAGCGATCGCCCGTTTGGTAAAATAGCGATCGCCCTCAATCGTAAAAGCATTGTGTCCCCCATTCCGAGCCGGATTGAGTTCTTCCTCCCAAATCTGAACGATATGGCGTTTTGGCAGTTGTTCGTAGGCCAAATGATAAAACTCTGGACTTCCTTGCCACAGCAGTGCCGTAGAAACGCTGTAAATCAAAAAAGTCTTGTGAGTTCGATAATTGTGGTAAGTCCAAGGTGTAGTAATGATAATAATTGCGCCCAAATAAGCAACAAAACAAGCAATCTTGCGCTTTAAAGACCATTGACGCGGCATCAATAGTGGCACAATTAATGGAAACAACATCGCTGTCGGTCGGCAAAGATTTGTAATTGCCAACAGCGCACCTGCTAATGAAAACTTTTGCCACTGCGGCTGTTCCAATGCCCGCAGCAGGCCCAGCACTGTTAAAAGTATTAAAGGCGTGTATAAAATCTCCGTTTGCAGCAGCCTTACATGAAAAATCAGGGAAGGATGCAGCGCTATTAATCCAGCCGCGACTAAAGAACTTTGAGCGCCAGTAAAACGCCGTGCCAGGATAAAAGTTAGGGGTATGATTGTTGCCCCCAAAAAAGCTTGTACGTAGACTACAGATGCGGGAGAACGACCAAAAATTGCATAGCATCCAGCCACAAAAAAGGGATACACTGGTGTCCGGCCCGGCCACTCAAAAAAATGACCCTTCAGCAACCAGTATGCCAAACCCTCATAGCCCGGTTCGTCGCCTCTGAGACGGGCGGGGGTATCGGGGAGAGTTTGGTTGGTGCGCCATGCCAAATAAAGGCGGAATGCTAGTCCCAACAGGGTCAGACAAATTAGCGCCCAAACAATTCTGCGGTCATTTCTTTGCGGCTGGGCTTCGGAGATATCTGGTGTCATAAAAACTGACTGCTAAGATTTGATTGGCTCGCTGCCAATTTTCTTAGGTTGGCAATGTCAAAAATTATATCGTTTCAGCTTCTATCTTTTTCGAGAATAGATGTTTTTTCCCAGGGATTATATAATGTGAGAGTATGCCGGCGGACGATCGCATCTTGATACTCGCGAGTCGGGGTTTGGGCGATTCCCTACGGGATAGCTTCGCGGCGCGTGCTTTCGGGTTGCAGTAGCTTTCAGCAGGGGAGTTTGTTGCAATTGAAAAATAGACATCTCCATAAAGCCCAGTCTTGGGCAGGCAGGATGCCTACCTGACAAGAGTTATTGGAGATGTCTATTAGTCATGAGTCAGCAGTCAAATACATTGAGAAAATTTGCGTAATACCTGTTACTAAAACTTCTCCACAACGTACTTGCCCAAATTCCTGCCCGCCTTCAACCCATCTCGGTTGTCCGACGGCCAATGAGCACCCCCATAAACGCGACTCATCCGGGCTTCCGCCGCAGCTTCAGTAATACTTTTAAAACTCCGAGTCGGCAGCTTTGGTGGCGCAAACGGCCAAACCGCCGGCATCAACCAATTCGGTCAAGTAGTCGGCTACTCCCAGGATGGGATAAATCAAGATCACGCTTTTGTCTGGAACAACGGTAAACTCCAAGATTTGAACAATTTGGCAATGACAAATCCCACCTTTGGCGACCAGAAGGTGACATTAGCTCGCGCTACTGGCATCAATAATTTCGGCGTGCTGCCTACGGAACTTACACCTACAAAGATGCGGCTGGCGTGACGCAAACTGGATCGCGATCTTATCTGCTGAGGGCATTACCGACAACTTAAATTACTTGAAATTAACGCAGATGCTCTAAAAAACATCTGCGTTTATCTGCGTGCATCTGCGGTTCAAAAATCCCTCTTACTGCAACATTAAAGCAACTTCCTTCGCAAAATAAGTCAAAATCAAATCAGCACCAGCTCGTTTGATACTCGTCAAAGTCTCCAAAATAATTCGCTTTTCATCAATCCAACCCAACTGTGCCGCAGCTTTGATCATTGCGTATTCGCCACTGACATTATAAGCAGCTACAGGTAAATTAGTTGCTTCGCGCACTTGGCAGATAATATCGAGATAAGCCAAAGCTGGTTTTACCATGACAATATCTGCACCTTCAGCGATGTCTAAAGCAACTTCTTTCAGTGCTTCCCTAGCATTAGCAGCATCCATTTGATAAGTCTTTTTGTCTCCAAACTTTGGGGCAGAATCGAGGGCATCCCGAAACGGGCCGTAATAAGCAGAGGCATATTTTGCTGAATAAGCCAGGATTGCTGTATCGATGTATCCTGCGGCATCTAAGGCTTTGCGAATTGCACCAATTCTGCCATCCATCATGTCGGAAGGTGCTACCATATCTGCACCGGCTGCGGCTTGAGAAACTGCCATTTTTACTAAAACTTCAACAGTTGGATCGTTGAGAATTTTACCGTTTTCGTCAACTAAACCGTCATGTCCGTGTGAAGTGAAAGGATCGAGGGCTACGTCGGTAATTACTACTATTTCGGGAATGTTTTGTTTGATGGCTTTGACTGTTTGTTGGACTAATCCTTCTGGGTTGTAGCTTTCGGTTCCGGTGTCGTCTTTTTTGGTTTCTGAGATTACTGGAAAAAGGGCGATCGCACATATCCCCAAATTCCAACATTCGGCGATTTCTGTTAGCAATAAATCCAGGGAAAAGCGATAACAACCAGGCATGGAAGCAATCTCAACTTTTTGCCCTTCTCCTTCCATCACAAACATCGGATAGATCAGGTCGTCAACGGTTAAGTGATTTTCTCGTACCATGCGACGCAAGGCTGGTGTACGGCGGAGGCGGCGGGGACGGATGGTGATGAGGGAGGGATTTTGATTGTTTGGAGTGGGAACGGCGGACTCGACGTTATTTGCAGATGACATAGGAACTAGAGGCAATAATGATAATCATTATTATCCATCATTTCGATCAATTTGCGCGCAGTGGTAGCGCCACAGAATTGAAAAAACAACTCCTCACGCCTGTGTGACAAGCTATTTCACCAATCTGTTCTATTTTGAGCAGGATAGTATCCGCATCGCAATCGTAAAATATTTGTTTGACTTTTTGGATGTGCCCGGATGTCGCGCCTTTGTGCCAAAATTGCGATCGCGATCGGCTCCAATAGTGTGCTTCTCCTGTAGCTAGAGTCTGCTCGATCGACTCTTTGTTCATCCACGCCATCATTAAAATGGTACCATCTCGATCGTCTTGGGCGATCGCCGGAATCAAACCTCGATCGTTAAATTTTAAAGCTTCAATCCACAAATATTTTTGATCCATATTGAATTTAAGTAAGATTTTTTACCGCAGAGGTCGCAGAGAACACAGAGGGAAAGGAAAAGAGAGAAATATGGTAATCCAATATGACTCTCTTTTCTTTGTTGGGCCTGCAAACACGCAAGTTTTCGCAGACAATTCTAGCTAGTGAAAGCTTGATTTGTGCGCGATTAAACTCATGAATTCTTGACGAGTTCTGGCATCTTCAGCAAACACGCCCCGCATCGCTGAAGTCGCTGTCCAAGAACCTGGTTTTTGCACGCCACGCATTACCATACACATATGAGTTGCTTCAATTACAACTGCTACACCTTGAGGTTTTAGCAATCCTTGAAGTGCATCAGCAATTTGTGCAGTCAAGCGTTCTTGCACTTGCAATCTGCGCCCATACATTTCACAAATTCGAGCGATTTTTGACAGTCCAATTACTTTCCCGTTGGGAATGTAAGCAACGTGTGCTTTGCCAATAATTGGCAGGATGTGATGTTCGCAAGAACTGAAAATATCGATGTCCCGAATTAATACCATTTCGTTAGCATTTTCTGTGAACACTGCTCCGTTAAGCAGTTCGTCGAGGGATTGACGATAACCTCCAGTTAAGAACTGCAAGGCTTTGACAACTCGTTTCGGTGTATCTCGTAACCCTTCACGGTCTGGATCTTCTCCCAATCCTAGCAGCAATGTACGCACTGCTTGTCTCATTTCTTCATCTGAGACAGGGGGTTGAGATTGGGTAGGAATTGATGACACTACACCATTTGGAGAAGTCAGTTCTGGACGAGTAGATAAGGTCATGCTTGCAGTTTGTGAAAATGTTTGACAGTGGGTATGGACTTTTAGTTGCCCTTTGATTATAACAAGATTTACAAAATGCAACATTAAAATATTTAGATTTTTTTTGGATGGGTTTTATCGATATAAATGTAAAACTTGCCGTTGATAGTTACACGATTTTTGCTGTTCAAAAATCGCAACTACTAACGGCGGAATTAAATAGACATCTCCCAAAAAGCTTGTCTTGAACAGGCTTTCCTGCCTGTTCCACAGGAAATATGGTCGAGGCCTAATATAAAATGTGTCGGCTATAATCCTAGACGTGATGCTTAGATTGACAAAATCCTAAACTAAGCAACTGTTAAGTTGTTCTCGAATTTCAGCGGTATCTAAGTTACGGCCGATGACTACGAGTTGATTTTTAGGTGGAGTCAACCATTCGCAAGCCTCTAGTTCATAGCGCGGCCCGCTGAGTTGAAAAATGTGTCTCATCGGACTGTCTGCAAACCAGAGTATACCTTTTGCCCGAAATACATTGAAGGGCATTTCTTCGGTGAGAAATTCTTGGAATTTGTGGACATCAAAAGGTCGATCGCTCTGAAATGATAGCGAAACAAATCCGTCATTGTCTAAGTGATTGGAGTGATGTCCGTGATGCTTATGTTCGTGATGATGCTCATGTTCGTGATGATGTTCATGTTCGTGATGATGTTCATGTTCGTGATGCTCGTGTTTTTCCTCAGTTTCAAAACTATGGAAAAGATCGGCTTCCGTCAAACCTACACCCAAAATTAAGGGTAAAGGAACTTCACCATGTTGAGAGTATAAAATTCTCGCTCCTTCCTTGATTGTGCGAATGTAAGCTTCTAACTCTTCTACTTTTTCGGGAGGAGCTAAATCAGTTTTGTTCAGCAGCACAATATCTGCAAATGCCACTTGTTTTAAAGCTGATTCGCTCTCAAAATGATCGGTAGTGAATGTTTCGCTATCGACTACAGTTAGTACAGAATCTAGACTGGTTAAATCGCGCAATTCTGTGCCGAGAAATGTCAGGATAATTGGCAGTGGATCGGCAATTCCGGTGGTTTCAATTACCATGCAATCGATGCGGTCTTCCCGTTCTAAAACTCGGTAGACGGCATCGACTAAGCCTTCATTAATTGTACAACAAATACAGCCGTTGCTCAATTCTACCATGTCATCTTCGGTAGAAACTAAAAGCTGCGAATCGATGTTGATATCACCAAATTCGTTAACTAAAACTGCTACTTTTAAATCTTGGCGATTTTTGAGTATTTGATTGAGTAAAGTGGTTTTTCCGCTGCCGAGAAAGCCGGTAATTATAGTTACGGGCATTCCTTTTTTGGGAAGTTCGGAAATTAAATCTGGGGTTTGTACAGTGAGATTAGTCATTGTCCCTCGTTAATTAATTGTAGAGGCCCTGCTGTCAATTTGGAACGCCGCTAAGCATCCCAAGGTATTTGCCGATCGCACTTCATAGCTGAAATCCAGGCGATACGGGCGATCGAGCGCTATCAAGTATGATAATCATTCTCATCATACCCTAAGATGTTCTTTACGCGCAAGCCCCTAAATTTATTGCTCGGCTAGCTTAGACCTCACTGTCATCCCTTTTCCAGATCAATACTTCCCCTCCTTGTCCACCCGCAGCCAGTTTATAGCCTTGAGGATGCCAAGCCAAGCAAGAAAAACCACCGCTAGCACCTGTCAGCAATTGAGCAAGTTGTTCAGCTTCATACCACAACAAAACTTGACCATCATCAGAAGCAGAAGCTAAATGAAACGTCCCCGGTTGAAAAGCAATATCTTGCACAATGTCTAAATCAGAATCTAACACCCAGCCATCCCATCCAGCCGATTCATCAAATTGTTTTTCTAATATTCCCACTACATTACCACTAGCAACTGCTATTAGTGGCACTCCTAATTCAGTATTAATATCAGACCAAGCTAATTTCCGAATTTTACCCGGAAAACCGCCCATAAAACCTGGTTTGAGGTCGCTCAATTTAGCAATAGCAATGTTATCATCAAGATTAGCAACAGCAATCCGTTGACCATCACCAGACCAGGCGATCGCACCACTAGCCGAAGGTATTTCCAATCTTCTAGGTACTTCATCCCAGCGTAGGGCATTCCAAATCTTCACGCCTTTAGAACCGCTAGCCGCTAAATGCTTGCCCTGGGGATGCCAAGCGATGCCGAAGATAGAAGAATTTTCAAAGTTCAATTCCGCGATCGCACTTCTGGATTCAGCATCCCAAATTTGGACTTTTTTACCCAAACTAAAAGCAACTTGATTGCAACTAGGATGCCACGCCAGTTGGTCAATCCACCGACGGGGATTCTCCAACTGGGCGACTAACTTCAGCGAATTCATACTCCAAATTTTCAAAACTCCATCCTGTCCGCCCGCAGCCAAAAACTGCCCATCATAGGAAAAGTTCAAACAATCTGTTGAAGAGTCTCCCGCTGACTGCAAAAGGAATGATTGTTCCTCTATATCTTGCCAGACTAAGACTTCTCCGGCGGCAGAACAAGCGGCTAATAGATTCCCATCTTTTGACCAAGAAATTGCAGTGACATAATCTGAAAGATTCTCTTGCCAATGCACATCAAAAGACCTTCTGTGGCTGGCTGATTTCATAATTATAATAACGATAATTTTGTTGAAAAAATAGCACAAAACTTAAGCTTGGTGGCCCAGAAACCGGGTTTTTTTACGAAAAGACGTGTTGTCACCCGCAGATTCGGTAAAAACCCGGTTTCTTTAGCCGGAGTGCGTCCAGAATCAAGCTAGATGATATTAAATACCCCCACAGCTTCCAAATCAAAACCTCCAGATGTCACAGGTGGCGTAGTTGCCCAAGGATCGTAAATTGCTCTATTAGCGCCATCTTTGAAACTGCCGCTACCGGGAATATCCACAATTCGCACAAAACGAATCGCATTGAGATTAACTTGACCCGAAGTTACTAGCACATCCGTAGCCAGAGTTTGTAAATCAAAAGGAGTTCCCCAAGAACCGCCTAACAATTCTCCTTGGTCGGTGGTAAAAGCATTATTGACGTGCTTTCCAGCTAAATTGTAAATGTTAGTTGGATCGATCACTCCTTCTTCACCTACAGGTTCGCCAGTCAACGAATCGCCTTTAAATCTGGCAAAGTTTATACCATTGCTAGAAACTTCTACATAAGCTAATTCCCCGAAAACACCTCCTGCGTTGTTAAAGCTATTTTCAAACACGGCAAAATCTTGACCAGAACCATTGCGAATTCCTGAACTAAAAGTTAAGGTAATCTGACCAGGTTTGACTCCGCTATCGATCTGATTGCGATCGAGATCGCCGAGAGAAGCGATGTCAATGAAATTATCTTTGCTAGCAACAGGGCCCAAGGTTTTTTCAGGAGTTTGAAATCTGGCATCAACACCGGGGGCTGGTTGATAGTTTTCAAATCCTGTAGCCCAAGCAACAAAACGCGGATTTACCCGATTATTTGCCGAGATTTTGCCATCTCCATCCGTGCCAACAAATCCGGGAATTCCAGAGTCTATCTTACCCGGATCGGCGGTAGAATTCGAGTAGGGCCCACTAGGCTGCACAAAAGTTTTGAATTCACCAGTGACAAGTTTGCTGCTGTCAATTCCTTGGACGATCGCCAAAAATTCACCAGTAACTTTATCTTGAATTATCGCACTATTTGCCAACTCTCCAGTGCCGTTTGAAATGTTGAGATTTTCAAAGTTTAATCCCAACAAACCAATGGAATCTTGTTCTACATTGTAGTCTGTAATAATGTCAGCATCAGCGATGCTTAAACCGCCTGTTGTTCGCGGTGTGCCAATGTTGCTGCGGCTGAAAACAAAGTTATCAAAACCTTCGCCACCTGTCAGTGTGTCGCGGCCACCGTCGCCATAAAGATTGTCGCTACCCGCGCCACCGTCGAGGCTGTCATTGCCTTTACCTCCACGCAAAATGTCACCGCTTTCACCGCCGTTGATGACATCGTTGCCGCTATTTCCGTAAAGCGTATCTTGACCTTGCAAACCGCTAATTGTATCATCTCCATTTAAGCCGAAAATTGCGTCTGTCTGTGGAGTTCCATTCAGTAAATCGTTACTGTTTGTACCTGTTATATTTGCCATTGTACCTGTTCCTAAACACCTTAATTGTGATTTGAGCTGTTTCCCAAACTGTTGACTATCTGTCCTTAAAGTCAGGGAAATGTATATCTGTAAGGGCGATCGCAAAAGGAGGCCCTCTACAGATAGCGCAGGAGTTTAAGTCTTGTTCGATCATCTTATCATAGTTGTGAGAATCATTCTCATTCTGTTGGAAATTGTTGGTTAACTGACCCAGGATGCTTGCTAAACTAGGCTAAAAGCTTCAAATCCCAGTAAGTTGGCTGACAAGTCTGGGAGGATGGCTAAGATTCGATTGGTGGTGGCTAAGGCGATCGCGCTACCATCCTTCATTTGCAATACACGGATTTGGTCATAAGTCAAGCCCCCTGCTAACAAGAACAAATCTTCGCCATTTTGAAAGTCGCTAATCACATCACTTCCCTGTTGTAATTGCAAAACAAATTTGTCGCGCCCCTTTCCTCCTACTAAGATGTCATCGCCATCACCGCCGTTGAGGGTATCATTTCCCCTACCGCCGAACAGGGTATCGCTGCCTGATTTGCCGTCCAAAAAATCGTCGCCTTTGCCGCCAGAAATCGCATCGTCGCCTGCAAAGCCAATCAGCGTATCATTCTCGGAAGTGCCGCTGCTGAAAGCAACAGGGTGAGAGATAAAAACATCTCTGCTACTGTTAGTATCTTGAGGCAATAAATTAGTAGCAAAAGAATCAAATGCAATCACATTTCCCGTCGCAGAAATAGCGGGATTGAAGGATGTTATATCAGCACCTTGACCTTGGGAATTTACTGAGATGCGAGTTGTGGTGGCTGTGTCTCGATCGCGCACAAAGATATCATTAGTGCCGTTGGTATCTGCGGCCGCGAGATTGTCAGCTAGCGAGTCAAAGGCGACCAATCTACCGTCGGCAGAAATCGAGGGCTTGAAGGAACTGCGATTTGCGCGATCGCCTGTAGAATTAATTGAGGCCATGCTAGTAATATTACTCAGCCTGTCATGCACAAAAATATCGGAAGTACCGTTAGTGTCTGCGGCTACTAAATTGCTAGCATTTGACTCAAAGGCGATAAAGCGACCATCAGCAGAAATAACAGCAGAAATAGACCCGAAATTTCCCTGATTTTGCGATGAATTTACCGATACGCGAGTGGTAGTATTGGTCGGGATTTCATGTACAAAAATGTCTCTCGTGCTGTTAGTATCTGCCGCCACTAAGTTATCTGCTAAAGAGTCAAACGCAACGAAACTGCCGTCAGCGGAAATTGAAGGGTTGAAAGAGCCAATATTTCCCTGATTTCCTGTTGAATCAACTGAGATGCCAGTGGTAGTATTTGTCTGGATGTCATGTACAAAAATGTCTGAGTTGTTGTTAGTATCTCCTGCTACTAAGTTGGTTAAATTAGATTCAAAGGCCACAAAACGGCCATCGGCGGATATTGAGGGATTAAGTGAAGGGCGATCGCCCTCTTGGCCTGTAGAACCTACTGAGATGCGGGTTGTGGTGCCATTAAGCCGATCGTGCAAAAAGATATCAGAGATATTGTTAGTATCATCTGCTACTAAGTTAGTTGAATTAGATTCAAATGCCACAAAACGTCCATCAGCAGAAATAGCCGGGTTAAAAGCATCAAAACTCCCTTGATTTCCTGTTGAGTTTACAGAGATGCGGGTGGTAATTTCAGTCAATCTGTCGCGGACAAAAACATCTGATTTGTTGTTAGTCTCTCCGACGACTAAATTAGTAGCAGTGGATTCAAAAGCGATGAAGCGGCCATCGGCAGAGATTGAGGGATTGATTGAAAAGCGATCGCCTTCTTTGCCTAATGAATTTACAGAGACACGGGTGAGGATAGTTTTAAGTTCAGGCAATTTTGGATTCATTTGTATTTCTGTTGATTCATTATTATTCATCTCTCTCTTCTCTGACTCTGTGCTCTCTGCGCTCTCTGTGGTTAAATCATTCCGATCCAACCGTAAACGATATGAATAGATGAATCAGTCCATAGAAACTCCCTCGGAAACCAAGCGGTATCCGATGCCAAATTTCCGACACAAATGCCATCAGATTGCAAAGAAAACTCAATGCAAAACCATCTGAATTTGTAACAAAGCCAGTCCTGAAACCACGGGGGCCAAAAACCCGGTTTCTGCCTCAATATTTATCTAAAAACCGACGATTTTTGGAAGAAACCGGGTTTTTTACGTCAGTCCTAAGAGCTATAACAAAGCTGTTAGAACTTACAGCAGGCAAGAGCAACGGCAATATTTCTGGCATTTGAAACTAAATAATGCTGTTCAGGCTAAATTTTTCAAACTCACGATATCCCCCTAGAAACCAATTCCACCACAGGTTTCTCACAGGTTAAGGAGTATAATCGCTCTTCGTGCAGCGTCGGTGAAAGAGAATCAAATTGAAAACAAAATGCTGAATACATCCGTACCTCGCAGATGGGTTAAAATGAACAATACAATCGGCGGGCATCCTGACTAAGAAACGACTATACGCTTCATCACAGTTGCGGGACAGCGCCGGGTTCGCACCGGACTTTCCCCGTTTCCTCTAGTGGGTGATCTCCACCGGAACCGATTACTTTTGACTATACCACATTTCTGAAAATTTGCAACCCCTTCAGACAAATGTGAACCAGCCTTTCAATTAAAAATCATTTAATATCAACTAAAAGGCTAATCCAATTACCCTAAATCGTCACTTTTTCCTCAACAGCCAACTGTAGCCGACTTTGCAAATCTGACATACTTAACGTACCGATATCTCCCTGTTTCCTCGTCCGCACGCTCAAAGTTTGTTCTGCTACTTCTTTTTTGCCTACCACAAGCACAACTGGAATTTTCTCTAATTCAGCATTCCTAATTTGTTTACCCAAACGTTCGGCGCTGCGGTCAATTTCAACTCTAAATCCTGCTTTTTTTAATAAATCAGCAACAGATTTAGCGTATTCTTTTTGGTCATTGCTAACAGGCAAAAGTCGCACTTGTATGGGTGCTAACCACAGAGGAAAATCCCCCGCATAGTTTTCGATCAAAATTCCAAAGAAACGTTCTAGGGAACCAAATATCGCCCGGTGAATCATAATTGGTCGCTGTTTGGTTCCGTCAGCCGCGACATATTGCATATCGAATCGTTCTGGCAAATTAAAGTCTACCTGAATAGTAGAACATTGCCACAGTCTGCCGATCGCATCTTGAATCTTAATATCAATCTTCGGCCCATAGAAAGCACCGCCGCCCTCATCTGTAACATAATCCCAACCTTTAGCATCCAAAGCTTCGATTAAAGCTGCTGTCGCCAAATCCCACACCTCATCATTTCCCACAGACTTAGCGGGACGAGTGGACAAATTTACCTCATAATTCTTAAAGCCAAAGTCTGATAAGATTTGCTCTGTCAGGTGCAAAACTCCTAGAATCTCATCCGCAATTTGGTCGGGTAAACAGAAAATGTGAGCGTCATCTTGGGTAAATCCGCGAACCCGCATCAAACCGTGCAAAACTCCCGATCGCTCATAGCGGTAAACAGTCCCTAATTCTGCCCATCTTAAGGGCAATTCTCGATAAGAATGAAGTTCGTGTTTGTAGGTTAAAACGTGAAAAGGACAATTCATCGGCTTGATTTGATAAGCCTGTTCTTCCACATCCATCGAGTCGAACATATTCTCTTTATAGAAGTCAAAATGTCCCGATGTTTTCCAGAGATCGAGATTGGCTACGTGAGGAGTGTAAAGCAATTCATAGCCAGAATCTAGGTGAGCTTTACGCCAATAATCCTCAATGATATAGCGAATTGCGGCTCCGCGAGGATGCCAAAATACTAAACCGCCGCCAGCATCTTCTTGAATGCTAAATAGTTTTAATTCTTGACCTATTTTACGGTGATCGCGCAATTTAGCTGCTGCTTTTTGCTGCAAATAAGCTTGCAATTGTTCCGGTGTTTCCCAAGCAGTACCGTAGATGCGTTGCAGCATTGGTTTCTTTTCATCACCACGCCAATAAGCTCCAGCAACACTTTCTAAAGCAAAAGCATCGGGATTGATTTCTCCTGTAAAGTTAAGGTGTGGCCCCGCACACAAATCCCACCAATATTGGCTGGGAGGAAGTGTAATTGGTTCAAGTAAAGAAGGTTCTGAATTGATACTTAAATCTGGCAAGTTCCCAGCATCGGGACTCCCAATAAAGTAACGAGTAAGTGTCGCGTCTGCTGGGATGCTGTCGAGTATTTCTAGTTTGTAGGGTTCCCCTAATTCGATGATTTCATCCCGAATTTGTTCGCGCTCTACAACTTCGCGAATTACTGGCAGATTAGCTTGAATAATCCGCCGCATTTCTGCCTCAAGTTTGCTCAAATCTTCGGGTGTAAATGGTTGTTTTCTGTCAAAGTCGTAGTAAAAGCCGTTGTCTGTGGTTGGCCCGATCGTCACTTTTGTCTCTGGAAACAAAGTTTGCACTGCCATTGCCAAGATGTGAGCGCTGGTGTGGCGAATGCGCTGCAAAGCTTGGGAGTCTTTCTGGATCTGATTTTGAGCTGGTTGTGACTGGGCTTGAGATGTGACCATAAATTGTAGCGGTGATAATCATTCTTAGTTTAACATGACAAGGAAATACTGGCAGGACTTATGATTGGAAGCCCTTTTTTGCTCCATAATGCACTGTCTTAAATTGGACGCGATCGCTCTCAGGATTATATAAAGTATAGATTGCTACTCCAGGTTTGCGACCGACATTGCCGACTCCGATCGCCCTTCGTGCAGTTGCTGACACGGTTCCAGGAGGCTCCTGAGAGTCCAGAGTCTGCACCCAGTTATTGATAATACTTGGTTGTAATTGATACTCAAATGCTAAGCCCGATCGCCCGCAAAACAAAGTATTAGCATCAGCACGCACAACGCGATCGCTGTCTCTTATACACATCTGACGCTGCCGACGAATAGAGAGGTGTAGATCTC
>ENA-ORBV01001297-ORBV01001297.1-microbial-mat-metagenome-genome-assembly--contig:-NODE-1297-length-55941-cov-12.271284_pt1 | contig 55941 bp, 65 predicted proteins | sample MGYA00237777_ERZ505514 | MGnify/ENA primary metagenome ERZ505514 (study PRJEB26160, sample SAMN06269048) | microbial mat metagenome | isolation source: Oligotrophic lake microbial mat | place... | reverse complement strand
ATCCTGGGCCGCTGGGTGGCGGGGTACGATGCCCAGAATCAGACGCAAGGTCACTGAGTCTTGTCGGTAAGCGTCCTACTCACGCATATCGCCTTCGCCTGCGCGATTTTCGTCCTTTCAGTCGCGCTGACGTACTTCATGATCCGGAATGTTCGGCTACTCGATGAGCCCAACGAACGTTCTTCCCACAGCCGACCGGTGCCAAAATCCGGGGGGGTAGGAATCGTCCTCGCATTCGCCACCGCGTCGTTGATCGTTTATTTTGTCGCCGATACCGCCCGAATCGCAGATCGGCAATTCTGGGGATTCCTCGTGTGCTCCGTTTCGTTGGCCATCGTTTCACTGGTGGATGACATAACGCAGAAATCGTTTCTGGCAAAGATATTCACCCAGTTGCTTTGCGTCGGCGCAGTGCTCGCATCGGGGGTGTCCCTGGGCAAATTGGCATTGCCTTTTTTCGGGGAGGTTTGGCTTGGCGCAGCGGGCTACCTTCTCACTTTTTTTTGGATCTTGGGCCTGACAAACGCCTACAACTTCATGGACGGCCTCGATGGCCTGGCCGGTGGCGTGGCGGTAATTGCGGCTATCTTCATGTGCGCAATTGCCTGGCGTGAAAGCTGTGAACGGCGATCAGGAACCGCGCTTATTTGGATGTGAGGTGGCGATTCGGTAATCGGCAGTGCTGTGTGGCAGCGGATCTTCGATGAACATGAGTTGCGCGTCGACTCGCCTGCTTGGCTGCCCTGCAGGGCAGCCAAGCAGGCGAGGTCGGCCTGGCGCCCGAGTCGGTGCCTTGGCCGTGATGCGTACGAGAAGGACTCGACAGGCAGGCCGGCTGGACGAGCCGGCTCCGCGCGTGGATGACAAGCCCTCGCTGGTCGCGGTAGAAGGGTCGTCAAGCCCTGAGTAGGTGGGCACGGCGGCGGCCTCTGAACGCTTGGCAGCTTTAGAACCGCGCCGTGCCCTGCACCGTGCTGGTGTAGCGGGTGCGGCGTCAGTGTTGCATTGCCGGGGGAGTCCGTCCAGCACTGCACTGCATCGGCACCGTGCGCGTTGCGCGCGCGAAGCGCTCTCGGGGTTTCGCCCCGAGGAGCGTGCCCCTGGCCGAGCATCCTGCCCGCCTGTTCGTGTGCGCTCGCTGCCGGGCGCAGGTGCTGCTGTGCAGCCACTGCGACCGTGGTCAGCGCTACTGCGGCCGAGCCTGCTCGCGCGCGGCACGTCAGGGTTCGCAGCGTGAGGCGGCACAGCGCTACCAGCGCAGCCGCGGCGGGCGCATGGCGCACGCCGAGCGCTCGCGACGCTGGCGCATGCGTCAGCGCTTGTGCGCGCAACGCGTACCCAGCGCGCTGGACTCGAACATCGTGACGCATCAGGGTTCCCAGGCCCCCGAGGACGATGCTTCACTGGCGCCATGCGAACCAGAGCACGCCGATCCCATCACGTACAGGGCGCTGCCCGACGCCGGCCAGTCCTGGCGGTGCCGGGGCTGCGCCAAAGCACTGCGGCCTTGGGTGCGCCAAGGCTTCCTGCGCCAGGGCCACGCCAGGGCCCTTGCGTGGCCCTGGCGTGCTCGCGCCCCCCCCTGAGGAGCACCGATGACGATCTCCCCTGAGTTGAGCGCGCAGATCCTGCGCTTGCACGATGCCGAGCGCTGGCGCGTGGGCACCATCGCGCGCCAGCTGCACGTGCACCGCGACACCGTGCGGCGCGTGCTCGCCCAGCACGGCGTGCCGGCGGCGGCGGCCATGCCGCTGCGGCCCAGCCGCGTCGACCCCTACCGGGTGTTCATCCTCGAGACGCTGGCCAAGTTCCCCACGCTCACCGCCGCACGCCTGTACGTCATGGTGCACGAGCGCGGCTACCGCGGCAGCCCCGGGCACTTGCGTCACCTCATCGCTGCCATGCGCCCGCGCCCGGCCGCCGAGGCGTACCTGCGCCTGCGCACGCTGCCGGGGGAGCAGGCGCAAGTGGACTGGGCGCACTTCGGCCATCTGCAGATCGGCCGTGCGCGCAGGCCGCTGATGGCTTTCGTGATAGTGCTGAGCTACTCGCGGCGCATCTTCCTGCGCTTCTTTCTGGATGCGCGCATGGACAGCTTCCTGCGCGGCCATGTGGAGGCCTTCATCGCCTTCGGCGGCCAGGCCAGGGTGCTGCTCTACGACAACCTGAAGAGTGCCGTGCTCGAGCGCGTGGGTGAGGCCATCCGCTTCAACCCCACGCTGCTGGAGTTCGCTGGCCATTACCGCTTCGAGCCGCGCCCGGTGGCGGTGGCCCGCGGCAACGAGAAGGGCCGCGTCGAGCGCGCGATCCGCTACGTGCGCGAGAGCTTCTTCGCGGCGCGCGCATTCACCGACTTGGCTGATCTGAACGTGCAGGCGCGCACATGGTGCGAGGGCGCGGCTTCGGATCGGCCCTGGCCCCAAGACGCGCGCTTGACGGTGCGCGATGCCTTCCAGGCCGAGCGGGGGAGTCTGCTGGGCCTGCCCGAGCGCGAGTATGCCTTGGGCGAACGCGTGGCCGCGCAAGTGGGCAAGACGCCGTACGTGCGCTTCGATCTGAACGACTACTCGGTGCCGCATACGCACGTGCGTCGCACGCTGGGCGTCCTGGCCGACGAGCACTGGGTGCGCGTCTTCGACGCTGAGCGCGAGCTCGCCTGTCATGCGCGCAGCTACGAGCGCGGCGCCCAAATCGAGCACGCGCACCATGTGCAGGGGTTGGTCGATCACAAGCGCAAGGCACGCGCGCATCGCGCCTGCGACCGGCTCGCGCAGGCCGCGCCAGCCAGTGCGACGCTGCTCGCGCGCGCGGCTGAGCGCGGCCACAACCTGGGCTCGATCACCGCGGCGCTCACGCGCCTGCTCGATCGCTACGGGGCCGCAGCACTGCAGGCGGGGATCGGCGAGGCGCTCGATCGCGATGTGCCCCATCCGAACGCGGTGCGCCTGGCGCTGGAGCGCGCCCGCGAGCGCCGCGGCGAGCCCCCGCCGGTGGCGCTGGTGCTCAGCGAACACGTCGCGCGCCGCGATGCGCCGGTGCGCTCGCATCCTCTGGCCTCCTATGACCGACTTGAGGAATTCGACGATGAACGAACCGGCGATGAAGGTGCTGACGATGATTGATGCTACGTCGGCTCTGCGCGAGCAGGCCGTTGAGCTGCGCCTGCATGGCTTGCTCGCCCATTGGTCCGAGGTGATGCACCAGCCCGATCATGCGCGCTGGGTCACCCAGTGGCTCACCTGGGAGGCGCAGGAGCGCTCCCGGCGCAGCCTGGAGCGACGCCTGGGAGAGGCGCACATCGGGCGCTTCAAGCCGCTGGCCGATTTCGATTGGGACTGGCCCACGCAGTGCGACCGCGCGATGCTTGAGGAGTTGATGACGCTGCAGTTCCTCGCCGAGGCCAGCAACGTCGTGCTGGTCGGCCCCAACGGCGTGGGCAAGACGATGTGCGCGTGCAATATCGGCTATCAGGCGGTGCTCGCCGGGCACACGGCCTTGTTTACCACCGCCGGGCAGTTGCTCGGCGATCTGGCCGCCCTGGACAGCGACTCGGCCTTGCGTCGGCGGCTGCGCCACTACGCCGCACCCGACATCCTGCTCATCGACGAGGTCGGCTACCTGTCCTACTCCAACCGGCACGCCGACTTGCTCTTCGAACTGATCAGCCGGCGCTACCAGCACAAGAGCACGGTGGTGACCACCAACCGCCCCTTCGCCGAATGGGGCGAGGTGTTCCCCAATGCCGCCTGCGTGGTCTCGCTCATCGACCGGCTGATGCACCGTGCCGAGGTGCTGCGCTTCGAGGGCGAGTCCTACCGCAAGAAGGAAGCCGAGGAGCGACTGGCTGCGCGTGCCCGGCAGCGTGCCGGCAAGACCCCCCCTCGCGTGGCTCGCAAGACCAAGCCATGACGCCCCGCCGCACGAACCCTGCGGCGCTGCCCCTGCCCGAACACTGGTCGCCAGAACAGGCGCCGGCCGTCTTCGAGTGCCTGCACGCGCTGCGCGAGAGCCTGTGGGCGATGTACGGGCCTCAGGTTCAGCAGGCCTGGCGCGATCAGCTCTTGCCCGAACAAGACCTGCCGCAATTCGATTCCGACGAGCCATTCTGATCAAACGCCGCATCGAGTCGCCAGCGTTTGTCGTCACTGTCAGTCAGTAGCTCAACGCCTCTTCTGGAGCCCTCAGCATTGGTGTCGCACCCATCGCTTCGGCTGTAGGCAATAAAACCGCGTCCTCGCGGCCGAATAGAAACGGTTTTACATAGCCGTTAACACATGCCGCCCGGCGACCGACATGCGCGCGCCCACGCCGGCGCATCGGTACCAGCACAGGATTGACAGGAGAGTCAATAACTGCGCGGACCTCAGAAAAAATTGTTCAGGATTTGTCGGACAGCCCGTACTCCGCCCTGGCCTGCTCGACACGCATCAAATCCCTGGCGATCGACCCGCGAGCTCCCTCGAGGTCGAAATCCGCCTGCAGCCCAAGCCAGAACCCTGCGGAGGTTGCAAAAGAAGCGGCAAGCCGCAAAGCCGTGTCGGCCGTGATCCCGCGCTTTGCGAGCACGATCTCGTTGATGCGCCTTGGCGGCACGCCGGTGGCGCGGGCCAGCGCGTTCTGGCTGATGTCCATGGGGACGAGGAACTCCTCGAGGAGCACCTCGCCGGGATGGATGTTCGGGATCTTTTTCATCGCATGCCTTGGTGATCGTCCACGATTTCAACAGTGTCCGCGCCTGCTTCGCTCCAGCTTGGCAGAGGATCATCGAGGCCAAGGTGCTTGACGTTCGTGCGCAGCCGGTACTACGATAGTAATACCTCCTGTCGAGCGAATCCCTCCGATGCCCGCCGTGACGCTGAAACTGCCCGAGTCGCTTAAAGAGCGCATCAACGCACTTGCATCGGCAAGCGGCAAGTCGCCGCACGCGTTCATGGTCGATGCACTCGCGGCGCAAACCGCCCGCGAAGAAAATCGCGACGCCTTCGTTGCCTCGGCGCTGGAAGCCCGCCAGGAGGTCGCGACGTACGGAAAAGTCATGGAAGCCTCCGACGTCCACGGCTGGCTGCTTTCCCGCGCACGCGGGGCCAAGGCGGCCCGCCCCCGCGCGAGGAAACTCGCCAAGTAGCCGTGTGACGCGCCTGGCCTATTCTCCCCGGGCAATCCTCGATCTCGAACGATTGCAGGAATTCGTGGCCGAGAACGACCCGTCGGCAGCGATTGCGGCGGCCGAAGCGATCGTCAGCGGCGTGTCGATCCTGGCGCAGCATCCGCTGATCGGCCGTCCCGCAGAGTCGGGGATGCGCGAACTCGTCATTTCGCGCGGCCACACCGGATACGTCGCCTTGTACGACTACCTCGCCCCGATCGACACCGTCGTAATCCTGGCCCTTCGCCACCAGCGCGAAGCCGGCTACGAGTAGCACTCCCCCGGCGCGCGAATGGCGAAACCGATCGCGCAAAGGAAATCCGCATGATGAAACGCTTCACTTCATAAGAGGAGGACCCCGATGCTGGCAGCACAAGTAAGCGCGTTTGGCCGACCCGAAACGGCAATCGAATTGGTCGAGCAAGCCGATCCCGGCGAGCCCGGCCCGGAGGAGGTCGTCGTCGAGACCGAGTTCGTCCCGATCAATCCGGCCGACGTCCTGAATCTCGAAGGCAAGTACGGGGCGGCGCCGCCCGCGCTGCCGATGACCCCCGGCGCCGAAGGCGTCGGGCGCATCGCCAAGGCCGGCTCGGCTGTTCGTCATGTGAAGCCGGGCGACCGGGTCTTGCTCCCCGGCCCGGGCTGCTGGCGCGAGCGCATCAAGGCGCCGGGCAAGGCGGTCTTCGCGCTGCCCGGCGACGCAGACCCCAAACAGCTCGCCATGTTGCGGGTGAATCCGCCGACCGCGTACCTGATGCTTCACACGATCGTCGCGCCGAAACCGGGACAGTGGGTCATCCAGAACGCGGCCAACTCGGGGGTCGGGCATTGCCTGATCCGCCTCGCTCGGCTCGCCGGGGTCAAGACAATCAATGTCGTGCGGCGCGAAGAGCTCATCGCGCCGTTGCGCGCGTTCGGCGGCGACGTCGTGCTGGTGGACGGTCCCGATCTCGATACCCGTGTGCGCGCCGCCATTGGCGAAGCGGCCGCGCTGCCGCTCGCGATCGACGCCGTGGGCGGTTCAGGCACCCAGCGCCTCGCCCGCTGCCTGAGTGACGGCGGGACCGTGGTCAACTACGGCCTGCTCAGCGGCGAGCCGTGCATGGTGGACGGACGCGAGACGGTGTTTCGCGACGTGAGGCTGCAAGGCTTCTGGCTGCGCAAGTGGTACGTCGACACGCCGCCTGCGCAGATCGCGGACTTGTATCGCGAGCTCACCGCCAAGGTCGCCGACGGCACCCTCGCGGTGGAAGTCGAAGCCGTTTACCCGATCCGCAAGATCAAGGAAGCGGTTGCGCACGCCGCGCGCGGCGGCCGTTCCGGGAAGATCCTGGTTTCCTTTTGAGACCGCATCCAGCCCGATTGAGCGAAGCGGGAATGTACTGGTACCAGAAAAAAATCACCCGGAGAGCCAGCAGGGGCGCGGACTTATTGAAAAATTGTTGAGGATTCCCGTCAAATCCCCCACAACGTCGGTGCAGCGCAGACGTGGCGTTCCGGCCTGCCGCCCTCTAGTTCTAAATTGTTATTTCAACGCCTCGCCCGACCTCCAACACCCTCCGATCGCCCATCCTCTCCCCCATCACCGTAAACCCCACCGGCGCTGTCCCCGGCTCATGGCACGGCACCGTCACCGCACACCGATCCAGGTAATTCGCAATACACGTATTCCTGATCAAAATCGGAAACCCATCCTTCCGGCCTTCCTCGGTCGCCAGGAACTTCGAGATCGGCGGAGCGATCACCGGTAGCGTAGGCATCACCACCGCATCGAACCTGCCCGTCGTCTGCGCACTCCGCGTCACCAGCTCCGCGCGAAGCTGCAGCGCGTCGTAGTAGTCCGCCATCACCATGTCCTTGGTGCCGAGCATGCGAGAGAGGATGCGGGGGTCGTAACGGGCTTCCCGCCCGGGGATCCGCGAACGGTGCAGGGCATAGCACTCGACCCCGGAAAGGCCGCAGCGACGGTTGAGGTCCATGACTTCGTCGATCTCGGGGAATACGAACGACTCGATCTTCGCCCCGGCGGCGGAGAGTTTCTCGAGGGCCGAGTCGAAGGCCTTGGCGACTTCCGGGTCGAGGCCGTCGAGCACGAGGTTACTGGGAACCCCAAGCCGCAGTCCGGACAAAGGCATCGGCAAAAGCTTTGGCGGAGGCTCGCCGGAAAAGATCGCGTCGATCAGCGCGCAGCACTCCACGGAGTTGGCCAGGGGGCCGACCGAATCCAGAGTCGTCGAGAGCGGGAAGATGCCTTCGCGCGGCACGCGGGAAGCCGTGGGCTTGAATCCGGTGATCCCGCAAAGACCCGCCGGGATCCGCACCGACCCCATGGTGTCCGTCCCCAGCGCTGCGTAAGCCATCCCATCGGTGACCGAAACCGCCGCTCCGGAAGACGACCCTCCCGGAATCCGCCCGGTCGCCCGATCCCACGGATTCTTCGGATCCCCGTAGTGCGGGTTGATCCCAAGGCCGCCCAAAGCGAACTCGGTCATGTTGGTGGTCCCCATCACCACCGCCCCAGCCGCCCGCAACCGCGCCAGTACCGGCGCATCCTGAGCCGCCGGCGCATCGCCCTCACGGCTCTTGGACCCCGCATGCGTGGTCAACCCGGCCACATCGGTCAGGTCCTTGACCGAAACCGGGATCCCGGCCAAAGGCGAGGGCACGACGCCGGCCTTGCGCAGCTTGTCGCTCGCATCTGCGGAAGCGAGTGCAGCCTCGCGGAACACCTGCACGAAGGTCGCTTTACCTTCGCCGCCGAGCGCTTCGATCCGCGCAAGCGCCTCCTCGGTCAGCGCGCGGCTGGTGGTCTTGCCCGAAGCGAGCTTTTCGGCCAGCGACGCAAGCGTAGGCGCATTTGTGCCCTCGCTCATTTCACCGCCTTCTTCGCATTCTCCGAAAACACCTTGGTCGCCGCCTTGGCATAGCTCACCTTCTGATCGGCCTTGAGCACCCCACCTTCGACCATGATGTCCTGCAGCTTATTCAACGACTGCTCGCTGTACGTCACGTCCTTAGCCCACACCCCCAACCCCTGATAACGCTTGATCGAATTGAGCATCAGGTCGTACTCCAAAGCCATGAAGTGCGGCTTGACGAGCTTGGCCATGTCCGAAGGCGAAGCCGTGGCAACGTAGTTCTGCGCCTTCTGGATTGCGTTGCAGAAGCCCTGCACGACCTTCGGGTTCTTCGCGATGAACTTGTCGGTCGCCATGAAGGTGGTGAATCCCATCGGCCCGATCTCGTTGCCCAGGGACGCGACGACATAGCCTTTGTTCTCGCGCTCGATGAGGGACGCGGTGGGCTCGAAGAAGGTGCCGAAATCGCCCTTGCCGGCGATCCACGCCGAATCGCGGTTGCCCGAGGCGACGTTGGTCATGTAGTTGGCGAGGTCTTTCTGCGGGTTGATGCCGTGTTTCTTCAGCACCCACAGGCTGTCGATCTGCGGCGTGGTGCCGTTGGTCCAGTCGAGGTAGTCCTTGCCCTTGACCATGGCCCACTTGAACTCGTTGGGCGCCATCTTCTTGCGCGAGAGCACCAGCAGCCCGTCCTTGGCGGTGAGCTGGCAGAAGATCTTGCTCTTATCCGGCGAGGGCGAATTCTCGATGTACACCTGCGACTCGGGCCCGAGCAGCACGATGTCGCGCTGGCCGCCGAGGAAAGGCGGCAGCACCTTGGCGGTGCCCCAGCCGGTGTCCATCTTCACATCCAGCCCCTGTTCCTTGAAGTAGCCTTTTTCCATGGCGACGTAGGAGGGCAGGTAGAAGATCGAGCGGATCACCTCCATGTAATTGACCGTGGTCGGTGATGTGGTCTGAGCCTGCGCCGCCGGGGCCGCCAGCGCGGCCAGCGCGGCCGCGATTGCGATTCGCTTCGTGATCGTCTTCATCGTTGTCTCCTCCAGTTGTTATGTGCGGTCGTGGACGACCGATTTTTCGAGCAATGCAATGAGCATGTACATGACGACCGACATCGCCGCGAGGATCGCGATCGAGGCCATCACCATGTGCATCTGCAAAATCTGGCTGCCGTAGATGATGAGGTACCCAAGCCCCGCCTTGGAGGCCTGGAACTCGCCCGCGATCACGCCGACCAGCGCGAGGCCGACGTTGATCTTGAGCGCGCCGATCATCACCGGGATGTTGGCCGGCAACACCACCTTGGCGAGGACCTGCCACTTGCTGCCGCCGAAGGTGCGCACCAGCTTGATCTTGTCGGCGTCCGTCTCGCGAAAGCCCCCGTAGACCATGAGGATCGTGATGAAGACGCTGATCGCGATCGCGATGCCGTAGACCGACCACTCGTCGCCGAGCCAGATGTAGAAGATCGGGGCCAGCGCCAGCTTGGGCAGCGAGTTCGCAACTACCAGGAAGGGGTCGAGAATCCGATACAGGAAATTCGACCACCACAGCGCCATCGCGATCAGCACCGCCGAGACCATGCCGACGAAGAAGCTGGCGACGGCCTCCTTGAAGGTGACCCAGACGTGCAGCGCGAGGTTGTTCTCGCGCGCCATGGTGAAAAAGATCTCCACCACCGCCGAGGGATTGCTCGTGAGCATCGGGTTGACCCACTGCATCTTGGGCGCGATCTCCCACAGGGCGAGGAAAAGGATGATCGCGAGCGCCTGCATGAGCCGCACGCGACGCGACTCTCGCCGCAGGCCGGCGAGGTAGGCGCGAAAACCTTCGCTGGGCTGAGTGCGCGTCTCAGGTTGCGACATGGACGTCGAGCTCATCCCAGATGACCTTGAAGTAGCTCCCGAACTCCGCCGCACTGCGGGCTGCGAAAGGCGAGGGGCGTCCGCCGGGGACGCTGGGGAATGCGATGTGGTGCTCCGATTTCACGTGCCCCGGCCGCCGTCCCAGCACGATCACGCGGTCGGTCATGCTGATCGCCTCCGAGATGTCGTGCGTCACGAGGATCACGGTCTTGCCTTCCTCGCGCAGGATCAGGCCGATCTCGTCCGAGATCGCGAGGCGCGTCTGGTAGTCGAGCGCGGAGAAGGGTTCGTCGAGCAGCAGGACCTCGGGCCGCGTGCATAGCGTGCGGGCGAGGGCCGCGCGCTGGCGCATGCCGCCCGAGAGCTGGTGCGGGTAGTGGTCGACGAACTCGGCCAGGCCGTAGCGTCCGAGGAGCTCGCGGGCGAAGTTGCGCGCCGCGCTGCGCTCGAGCCCCTGGATCTCCGGCCCGAGGAGCACGTTCTGCAGGATCGAGCGCCAACCGAAGAGGTGGTCGTGCTGCAACATGTAGCCGCAGGATTGCGAAGGCCCGGTAACGGGATCGCCATCGATCAGGACCGAGCCCGAAGTCGGCTGCAGGATTCCGGCGATGAGCGAGAGCAGGGTGCTCTTGCCGCAGCCGCTGGGGCCGACGATGCTGACGAATTCGCCGGGGTGGATGTCAAGGGAGATGTCGCGCAGCGCTTCGACTTCACCGGCGCGGGTGTAGTAGCGCAGGCCGATTTCGCGCAACGCAACTTTCGCCATGCCCGCCGCAGATTTCGGCGACTCCCGGGCGGTGGTTTCGGCTAGCGTCATCGGTTCCACGCCTTGCGCTTTGGTTGCGATCGACAAATGATTGCATGCGGGGCGGGGGGGCGCAATGCGAGGGGCGAAACGGGCGCGGCGATCCTAGGCGGTGGACCGGCCGGCGCAACAGCTGGAGCATGGTCTGCCGATACGCAAGATTCGATAAAGTCAATCTTTTAATTCCATAGAGTTAGTATCCACGCGCAGATCCGGCCAGTTTAATTTCTAGTTTTGACAAACTTTCTGCGTGAGACTGGGGAGTGTCGGAAGGGTCCCCTTAAGATCGTGGACGATCGCGGGATCGAGTCGCTGAAAATCATTCCGTTGGAGAACGTCGAATGATAGCTACAATCCGTACGCCAGATATCGCCGAAGAAGCCGAAGTGACGGTGAATTTGAAAGCAAAATACTGCACGCTCGATCGACAAGAATCCGGAGTCTGAAATATGGTCGTCACCAGGCTGAAATTGAAAAACTGGCGAAATTTTCGCGAAGCCGATGTGCCTATGCGGGAACGCACATACCTGGTGGGGGCCAACGCCTCGGGTAAATCGAATTTTCTCGATGTTTTCCGCTTTCTTCGGGACGTCAGCAAACCGGCCGGAGGCGGGCTGCAGAAAGCGGTGGATGATCGCGGCGGAATTACGAAGCTCCGCTGCCTGCATGCTCGCAGGGATCCGGAAGTAAGAATCGAAGTTCACCTCTCCGACAGCGCCGATGACGCGACGCCTGCATGGCGATATGTGCTTGGGTTCAAGGCGGAAGGCAAGGGAGCGCAACGTCCTGTGGTATCGAAAGAGCAGGTTTGGCGCGCGGATCGGAAAATCCTCGATAGACCCGGACCGGAGGACAAAGAAGATCCGCGTCAGCTGACGCAGACGCATCTCGAGCAGATACAGACAAATGGCGAATTCCGAGACGTGGCGGATTTCTTTGGAGATGTAACCTATTTGCATCTTGTTCCGCAATTGCTCAAGTTTGGCGATCGAATCGGCGGCAATCGGCTGGAGAACGATCCGTTCGGGCAAGGTTTTCTGGAACGCATTGCGAAGTGCAGCAGCAAGACGCGCGACGCCCGCCTGAAAAGGATCGAGAAGGCATTGTCGTTGGCGGTGCCAAGATTCAAGCACCTGAAATTCGCACAAGACTCGAGCACCGGTCGCCCTCACCTCGAAGCGCTCTATGAACATCACCGCCCCAACGCGGGCTGGCAGCGGGAAGAGCAGTTTTCGGACGGCACGCTTCGATTGATCGGCCTGCTATGGACGCTGCTCGATGGCGACTCTTTGTTGTTGCTGGAAGAGCCGGAGTTGTCGTTGAACAGCGCCATCGTCGAGCAAATCCCGCAGATGATTCAGCACGTGCAACGTAGCGCAAAGCGTCGGCGTCAGATCGTCATATCCAGCCATAGCGAAGCCATGATGAGCAATCAGGGCATCGACGGTCGTGGCGTGCTGATCCTGGAACCGGGATCCGACGGCACGATTATTCGGACGCTGGACAAGCTCGAGAGTTCCAGCCTGAAGGCCGGTTTGTCGGTTGCCGAGGTCATTTTGCCCAAGACGCGCCCGCAGGCGGCGGAACAACTGGGTCTATGGTAAATGCGCCGATTGGTGCTCGCTACCGAGGATGCGCTTAGCGAGGCGATCGGCCAGCGGCTGGTCGACGACACGGGTTCGGATCTGACTGTTACGGAACGGCTGCGGCGTCGCGGTTTCGGCTACCTGAAGTCGAGAATAAGGAACTTTTGCGAGATCGCTCGCCGTGCGCCGGTGTTGTTGCTCACCGATTTGGACACAGAAGAGTGTCCGGCGACGCTCATTGACGACTGGTCGCGCAGAGACACGATTCCCAGGCAGCTTTTGTTCCGAGTTGCGGTGCGCCAAGTTGAATCGTGGCTGCTTGCGGACCGGGACGGAATGGCGCACTTGCTCCGAATCAGTGTGCGGCATGTTCCCTTGGATCCGGATGCGCTTCCGGACGCAAAACGATCGCTATTGCAGCTGGCTAAGCGCGCGCCGCGAGCAGTGCGTGAAGACCTTGTCGGGGAAAGCGGTTCTACGGCTGCGCAGGGACTTGGGTATAACTCCGTGCTATCCAATTTCGTTCGAACCAGCTGGGATCCATCCCGGGCGGGTCAGCAGTCGAATAGTCTTGCGCGCGCGCGCAGGCGGCTGAATGAGCTCGCGACTGCAAGCTGAAATGAAGCCGGACATCGTGACTGCCCCAAAGTCCCTCATCATCAACTCCCCCTACGAAGCGCCCTCCCGCCACTGGGAGCAGGCGCGCGATGGGACGCTCATGCTGGTGGAGCAGCGCAGGCCCGCGGGATACGAGATTTTCGATATCCGCAACAACACTCGCCGAACCGAGCCGCTGGACAAGGTGAATGAGATCCGGGGGCGCGTCGCGACGCGTGCGATGCGCACCTGGTACTCGACGAAGCCCTGCCATCCGACGCGAAAGTCAGCGCTCGATGAATGGGTCAAGGCGGTCAACGCAAAGGGCGGGTTCGGGAGATGCTGCTGCGATGTGGCGTTTCAACCTGCGCAGATCCAAGACATCCTCCATAAGCACGACGCAACAACGGAGCATGTTCGATCGCCCGCCTGACGAACGAGGTAACCGGAGCAGACGAGAGGTTATTCCACTTTAATATTTCGCTCTCTGACGACTCGCTCCCACTTCGCCAGGCCGCCCTTGATGATCCTCCCGAACTCCGCCCCATCCGCGGCCAGCGGCTCATAGCCCTGCGTCGCCAGGTAATCGCGGAACTCCTTGCTCTCCGCAACTTTCAGCGCCTCGCCCTGTAGCCGCGCAATGACAGCCGGAGGCGTACCGACAGGCGCAAGCAGCCCGGTCGTAAAGTCTGCCTCGGCACCGCTCAACCCGGACTCAGCCACCGTAGGCACGCCCGCAAAAGTCGGCAGCTTCTGCGGCGCAGTCACCACCAGCGCACGCATTCGGTTCCCCTTCACCTGCGGCAGCATCGAGGCCGGCGAATCCGCGAGGAAATCGATCCGCCCACCGATCACATCCGTGTAAGCCCCGGTCACGCCCTTGTACGGGACATGCGTGAAGTTGACCTTGGCCACCACGCTGAGCAGCTCGACCACCATGTGCGTCAACGACCCGGTGCCGCTCGAGCCGAAAGTGAGCTTGCCGGGATTGGCCTTGGCTGCGGCGAGCATGTCGGCAAGGGTCTTGTACTTCGACTCGGCCGCCACGCCGAACACGAAAGGCGAAACCGAAAAGGCGACGATCGGCACGAGGTCCTTCAAAGTGTCCTGCGCAGCCTTCTGCACGCTCGGCAGCACCGACATGGTGCTCGTTGTGGCGCCGAGCAGGGTGTAGCCGTCCGGTGTGCTCTTGGCCACATACGAAGCGCCGATCAATGTCGCGCCGCCGGCCTTGTTCTCGACCACGATCGGCTGGCCCAGGCGCTGCGAGAGCTGGTTGGTGAAGGTGCGCGTGACCACGTCGGTGCCCGCGCCGGCCAGCAGCGGGACGATGACGTGGATGGTCTTGGTGTCCTGCGCGTGGGCGGTGCCGCCGACCAGAAGCCCGAGCGCAACGGCCCGGAGGGTTGCTGCGACTGCCTTGCTTCGTGCGTTACCGCTCATCGTGTTTCCCCTGTGTTTTAGTTTTCGACCGTGATCTTCGCGCGCCTGATGACGTCCCCGAGCGCATCCGAGGTCGCCTTCCAGTTCGCCATGAATTCTTCCGGCGTTCCTCCAGCAGGTTCCGTGCCGAGCTCGATCAGCCTTGCCACTACGTCCGGGCTGCGGATCGCGCGCGTCATGTCGGCGGCGACTTTGTCGATGATCGGCCGCGGCGTGCCGACGGGCGCGAAGGCGGCGAACCAGCCCACTACCTCGAATCCCGGGAACCCTGCTTCCGCGAACGTAGGCACGTCGGGCAGCGCCTGCCAGCGCTTGGGCCCGGTCACTGCCAGTGCCCGCACCTTGCCGGCGACGATCTGCGACTTGGTCGCGGCGATGTCGAGGAGCGCGGAGGGGATCTGCGCGCCCAGCAGGTCGGTGAGCGCCGGCCCGGAGCCCTTGTAGGCGATGTGCGTGAGCTTGGTGCCCGCGTTTAGATTCATGAGCTCGCCATACATGTGCGCGGTCGAGCCGTGGCCGAAGCTTCCGTAGTTCACCGGCGCGGCCTTCGCGGCGGCCACGTAGTCGCGCAGAGTCTTCCACGGCTGCGAGGGATGCACCAGCAGCACCACCGGGGAGAGCGCCAATTGCGTGACGGGAAGGAAATCGCGGAACGGGTCGTACGGCAGCTTTGGAAACAGGAACTGCGCCGTGGCATGCGTGCTCGCGATGCTGATAAGGATCGTGTAGCCGTCGGGCGGCTGCTTCATCGCGTACTCCGAGCCGATGAAGCCGTTGCCGCCGGCGCGGTTCTCGACGATGACTTGCTTGCCCCAGGCGTCGGTGAGCTTCTGCGCCACCAGCCGCGAGACGATGTCCGTGCCGCCGCCGGGCGCGTAGGGGACGACGAGCTTGACTGGGCGCACCGGGTAGTCCTGGGCGTGTGCAGTGGCGAAAAACGCGGCGCTGAAAAGCAGGGCGAGCGCCGCGAGCGCAATTCGAACTGTCGTTGTCATTGTTCCTCCTTGTGTTTGCAATTGCGCAGCGTTAACAGTAGAGCCGGTCTGGGGAGGTCATGCAGCTTCAGGAAGCCTTTGACGACCTTGTTGACCGAAGCGAACGGCATGGGCGTGTCCGGCGCGACCGGGCAGACCGTGTCGTTGCCGTTGAGCGGCTCGCTTAAGGAACGCACAGGTCGCGAGCCGATGAAACCCGCGGCACCCAGCACCAGCACTCTCAGCATTCGGCCCCCAAGGTATTCAATGGATTGTATGTGAAGCAGCGCACGGAAAGGCGTGGCGAATGGACCGTAGGATCAGTCGTCGAAACAATCCTTTGAGGAGAACATTCATGAATAAGGATCAAGTGAAGGGCAGGGCGAAGGAAGCCGCCGGCAAGGTCAAGGAAGTCGCCGGCCGCGTCACCAACAACCGCTCGCTGCAGGCCAAGGGCGTGGCGGAGAAGGTCGTCGGCAAGGTGCAGAAGAGCTTGGGCGACGCGGCCAACGCCGTCCGCAAGGAATCGCGCCGGCCCAACTAGGCGCCGAGCTCGCGCGCCACAGGGGCGCAAAGCAAGTAAAAGCCCGGCATCGCTGCCGGGCTTTTTTTGTTGACCGTGGAAATCTCAGAGTCGGCGGGTGCGCTGCCAGTTCGAATGCGCATCCTGCATGCGCTGCTCGCGAGTGGTCGAAGCACGGTACTCCGGTGCTTCATTCATGCGGCGGCTCGTCGGATGTACCGCCTTGTGGGTGGCGTGCTTGACCTTGTGAGCCGCCTTGCGCGTCGCCTTGGCGGTTTCGTGCGCCGCATGACGCGTCGCATTCGCCGTCTTGTGGGCTGCGTGCCGTGTGGCCTTGGCAGTCTTGTGCGCCGCGTTACGAGTGGCCTGCGCAGTGGCGTGTGCAGCGTTGCGCGTGGCGGCCGCAGCTCGCTGCGCGGGGGTGGCTTTGTCGTTGTCGCCGACCTTGTCGGCGGCGGCCATGCTGATCCCAGCCGAACCCATCATTGCCGCGGCGAGCGCCGCAGCGATCGTGTACTTGAGCATTTGTCTTCTCCTGGTTGCTGAATCACCCGTTGGACGCGGCCAACGGGTACTCGTTCCCCCAGGTTGCTCAACGCTCGACGGGGTAGGGCGTTGACGCTCCGGTGGCGCCGGGTCGATTTCAGGAGACGTTGTCGAATCGAAGCATCTCGGGCAAGCGCCTCAAGCGCTATCCCAACGTGCCGACGCTTAAGGAAGTCGGTCTCGATAGCGTGGAGTTCTCGCCGTGGGGCATTGTCGGCCCAAGCGGAATGGAGCCCGCCGTGGTCCGGACGATGCACGATGCGATCAAGCGTTCGATGGACGATCTGGAATTCGTGTCGTTGCTCGAAACCCTTGGCCAGGAACCGGTTTACATGAGCTCGGATGCGTACCGCAGGCATGCGCTCGAAGCCATCCCGGTGCAAAAGGCAATCGTGGAAAAATACGGCCTCAAAGGGAGCTGAGCTCACTTCGGTCCGGGACACGAGCCGCTACGCGCTATTCGTACGTCTTGATCATGTCGAGCGTCGAGCGGGTGCCGATGGCGTCGAAATTCGCATCCAGCCATTGCCCGGCCGCGTCCATGCCGAGCTTGTGCAGGTAGGTGAGGAATTTCCAGTCGGCGTTGAACTTGCTCGAGCTGCCCAGCTCGCTCATCTCGTCCATCGCCTCGATCATGTGGAAGCGGACCGTCGAGTAGCCGCTCGGTGCGACCTCGCCGCGGTTGATCATGCGCGACACCGTGGCGATGCCGTTCATCTCGCGCATGAGCGAGGAGTTGAAGCTGATCTCGTTCAGCCGGTTGAGGATCTCGCGCGCGGTGCAGGGCACTTCGGGCCGCGTCATCGGGTTGACCTGCACAATCATCACATCCTTGCACTCGCACTCGTGCACCAGCGGCGAGATGGCAGGATTGGCGAGATACCCGCCGTCCCAGTAGCTCTCGCCGTTGATCTCTACCGCGCGGAACAGCATCGGCAGGCACGCCGAGGCAAGCAGGCTGTCGACCGTGATCTCGGGCGTGCGGAACACCTTGAGCTTGCAGGTGCGCACGTTGGTCGCGGCGACGAAGAGCTTGATGTCCGAACGGTTCCGCAGGCCCTCGAAATCCACCAGCTCGTTGAGGATGTCGCGCAGCGGGTGGATGTCCATCGGGTTGAGCTGGTAGGGCGAGAACATGCGCGTGACCGCGTCGAGCATCTGGAAGGCGGGCGTGTTGTCCATGTTCCAGTCCTGCTGCATCGGCGAGAGCACCTTGGCGATCGCCATGGGCACCAGCGCCCCTTCGCTCACGCGGCCCCAGAAGGCGTGCAGCGCGTCGATCGCGCCTTGCTGGTGGCCGCGCAGGAAGCCGTCGGTGAATACCACCGCGTTCATCGCCCCGGCGCTGGTGCCGCTCATGCCGTCGATGAAGATGCGCCCGTCGCTCATGAGCCGCTCGAGCACGCCCCACGTGAACGCGCCATGGGCACCGCCGCCTTGCAGGGCGAGGCTTACGCGCTTGCGGCCTTTGTGCAGGGAGGCGTCGGTTTGCATTGGCATCAGGCTCATTTTTCAGGCATTATAAAGTCAAACATTTAATCCAGCGGAATGAATATGGAAGCGGCTTTCCGGTGAGTTTGATTGCCTATTCAAGCAACTACCCTGGGCTGCGGGCCCCCGCAAGCTGGGCCAGCGTCGCGGACAGCGAGTCAAGCTGTTTGCCCGTAACGGCCTGCACTGCTACCGTGCTGACCCACTCGGCAGTCTCAAGTAGTCTCGCGGAACCCGGCCAGCAGCTGCCGCAGCCGCGCGGGTGTTTCCTCCTCAAGGGTGCGCAGGTTGGCCAGAGCGATGCGATCGGAAACCGGTATCGGCGCCGTGACAGCCATCAGCTCCGCCGCGCTCATGCCCGAGACATTCACGTATTCCGCCGCGCCCGAGCCTCGCGCCGCCCGCAGCACGCTCGCGCGCACGAGCTGCACCGTCGGGTCGGGGCTGCGGCGGATGAAGCGCACCGCGCGATGCTCATCGCTCGTGTCTTCGGCGAAGTCCGGGTGGAAGGGCACGCAGTAGAAGGGTGAGTCGCCGCCCGAGTGGCGGGACTGCATGCGCTTGCGCGCCTCGCCGACGAGATTCTCGAACACGTGCGCGCCTTCGATCCCTTGCGCGAGCCCGGGCGCAAGAGCGGGAAGGATCACGAGGCCGACGTCGATCGAATCCTCGCGCATCGCTTCGAAACGTTCGAAGGCATGGTCCAGTGCAGCGACCGCAGCTTCGAACGCGGGCGTGCCCGGCACGCCGCCTTCGTCGAGCAGCACTGCACGTTGTAGGCGCCCAGTTTCACGCGTGCGCTTCGCATAGGGGCAGAGGTTGAACGCCTCGACGAACTCGCGCACGTATCGATCATTGCGCTCAAGCGCGGCCGGGACGCGCGGATCCGCCAGGATCACGCCAGCGTTTTCCAGAAGTCCACGATCGCAGTGCCGATGCCCACCATCGGCAGGCGTTCGCCGCTGTGCGGGATCGGGCGGGTGAGCAGCGGCTCGGCGGCGAACGCCGGCATGGGTAAGGCCGAAGTGCCGATTGCGGCGGTTGCCGCAAGGAAATGCCTGCGCGAAAAGTCAGGGAAGGGCGCGGGATCGCGCATGCTGGTAAATCCCAATTGGAAACGGCCGGTTCGTACAGTATCAAAATCCGGCGAGCACGTAGGCCATAGTGCCTACCGTGCCGCAGTTGCCCCTCCGCAGTTGACCCCTCCTGTCGATGCGCCGATACTCGCCGCGGGACTATCGAACTGCGCTTTTCGCGCGGGATAGGGGGAGTCATGCAGCAGACGCCGATTGCGGTCGATGGTGAGGCTGGGATAACACCGTTCTGGCAGCGAATCCCGAAGTTTTTCCTCTACCCGTTCCATATGGCGCCGCTCCTGTACGGCGCGCTGCTGGCGCTTGCGAGCATCCTCGCCGAAATCCTGCCGACCTTCCTCGTCGAGCTGGGAATCGCGCTTGCGACGCTGCGCTACGCATTTCGCGTCATGGAGCAGACTTCGCTCGGTTACCTGACGCCCGATCAGCACGAGCTCGAAACCAAGCCCGAGCGGGTCAATCTTCCCTACAAGCTGGCGGGGATGCTTTTCGTATGGGCGTTCGTCGTCGGCATCATCGCCGCCATCAACCCGTTCTTCGGATTCCTCGCCAATTTCTTCGTGACCCTGGCCCTGCCGGCCAGCGTGATGTCGCTCGCGGCGAGCAACAGCTTCGTCCAGGGCCTGAACCCGGCCAAGTGCATCGAGATCATGCGTGCCGTAGGCAAGCCCTACATCGCACTCTGGGTGTTCCTTTACCTCCTCATGAGCGGGGCGTTCGTCGTCCTGCCACTGATCGCACCGCTGTTCTCGGGCTGGCTCCTGCTGCCGGTGGTGAATTTCGTGCTCATCTACTTCACCATGGTCATGTTCAACATGATGGGGTATTGCCTCTACCAGTACCACGGCTCGCTCGGCCTCGACGTAAAAGTCGACTTCGAAGACGCCAGCGATGGAAGCGCGCCGGCGGAAGCGGCAAAGCCGCGGGACCTGGTCGGCGAGGCGATCGCCGAGCGCGTAGGCGCCGGCGACGTGAAGGGCGCGCTGGCCGCCGCGTACGACCAGCAGAGCACGAAATCCGAAGACGTCGCAGTGCAGGAGCGCTATCACAAGCTCCTGCTGCTCGATGGCGACCGCGGGCGCATCATCAGCCATGGTCGCAGCCTGATCACGCTGTTGCTGCGCAAGGAGCGCGGCGAGCGCGCCCTGCAGGTACACAAGGCCTGCCGCGAACTGAGCCCGGAGTTCGCGCCGGAGGACCCGGCCGAGATCTTCAAGCTCTCGCAGGCCGCCCGCCGGGCACGCGACTTCGATCTTGCCCTCGGGCTCGTTCGCGGTTTCGACAAACGTCATCCGCGCCATCCGGACGTGCCCGCGGTGTACCTGTCCTCCGCGCAGATCCTGTACGAGCACTACAAAAAGGAAGAGATGGCCACCCTGATCCTCAACGGCCTGATCCAGAAATTCCCCGGTCATCCGATGAGCATCGAGGCCGCCGGCTACCTCAAAGTGATCGAGCGCATGGCGGCGCTCCCCGCGAACCGGAAACCCGAGCCGGCCTAAGCGCGCGCGCCTTCGGCGGCCATCCGCGCTTCGCTGCTTTTCGGAAACCGCTCGCTGAGAAGGCGGCTCAGCTCGCCGGCCGGGGCGGCTTCGCCTTTCTTTCGCAGGGCGAATATCGCCCCCAGCAGCACTCGCGGCAGGTCGGCGTGGTCCGGGGCGCGGCCAAGCAGCACCTTGGCGAGGGCCGCGGCATCCGTGCCGTGGCCGTCGCGTGCGAAACGCAGCGCAAGCCGCGCCAGATCGGCTGGCGAAAGCTGTGGCGCGGGCTTGGCGGTTTTCATGTAGGCCGTAAAGCTTGCGTGCACGAGCGCCGAAGTGGCTCCGTCCGACTCGTTCAACGCGAAGATCAGCGCGGCGGCATGGTGAAACTCCGGGCTCGACGGCTTCAGCTTGGCCAGGTTGAAATATTGCGACAGGACGCGCCGGTCCGCGGGGCGGATGCCTGCCAGCTGCGCGAACGCAACCCGCGCTTCGTCGGTGCGCAGCTGCTTGAGCAGCCCTTCGGCGCGCGCCAGCTCTTCGAGACCGAGCTCGGGCGGCGCCTCGTTGACCACGACCTTGGTGTCGGGATGCTTGCGCTTGTGCCAGGCGAGCAGCAGGGCGCCGGTCACGAGTCCGCCCGCGTGCGCCATGTAAGCCACCCCTTCGCCGCCGAACCACTGCTGGAATAGCTCATGTGCGATCCACGCAGGCAAGAGGATGATCGCGGGTGCGGTTACGTAGTCGAAATAGAACAGGAACTGGTAGAAGAACTTGATGCGCTGCCTGCCATACAGCATGACGTACATCGCCATCAGCCCGGAGATGGCCCCCGAGGCGCCGAGTGAGGGGATGTGCGAGCCCCAGCGCACGGCAGCGTCGGCAATCGCGCCGCCTAGGCCCGCAAGAATGTAGAAGGCCAGGTAGCGCCGCGCGCCGAGGGTTTTTTCGACCGTGTAGCCGAACACGAACAGGAACACCATGTTGCCGATCAGGTGCGCAACCCCGCCATGCAGAAACATCGAGGTGAAGAGCGTCACAGGGTTGACGGCCGAGGGGTTCGAGGCCCAGCGCTCGGTGAAAGGCGTCCCCCGGATGGATTCGTACTGCATGTGCTGCTCGCGCCACAGGGGATATTCGGGCTCCTCCGGGCGCACGATCCGGCCTGCGTGGAGCCTGGCCTCGAATTCGGGATCGTTGAGCATGACCCGGACCGCTGGTGCGTAACGGCCGGCGGCGACGGACGCATCGATTTTGTCCGCCAAAGCCCGGCTGTCGGCTTTGTCCCGCTGGCGCAGGTACTCCGCATAGCGCGGCAATTCGAGCGCCGGCAACGGCGAAGTCAGGTAATAGCGCGCAGCCTTGTCCGCATTCGTCTCATCGAGCCCCTGGGGGCCGAAGAAAACCAGCACGTTGACTAGGATGATGAGGATCGTCATCCATGGCGGATTGCGCCAGTTGGGCTTGTCATTTAACGGAAAGGCGAGAAACATGGCGCCTTATGATCCGCGCCCGCGATTGTTTCCACAACCCCTGACTGGGTCGATGACATGCGACTTGCCGAAGTAGGCAATCGGGATTGGTTGGAAAATGCGGGGTCCCGCACCGGATATGGAGTGCCCGTGAAAGTCGGCTGCCTGTATGTCGTTATCGCCCTTGGCTCTTTGCTTGCGCATGCGACGGCGTTTGCGCAACCACCTTGGCCCTCCAAACCCATCACCTTCATCGTCCCCTACGCCGCGGGCGGCTTCTCGGACATCCGCGCGCGCAAGATGGGGCAGGAGCTCACGAAAGTGCTCGGCCAGCCGATCGTGATCGAGAACAAGGGCGGGGCGGGGGGCGTACTGGGCACGGACGTCGTCGCCAAGGCGGCACCCGACGGCTACACCATCGGCTCGGGCAATCTCGCGCCGCTCGCGGTCAACGTGAGCCTCATGAAGAAGCTTCCCTACGACCCAGCCGGCATTGCGCGACCTGATCCTCAATGACGGCAGCCAGGTGGGCGGCGGCACGCCCGAGGCGTTCGGCGCCTTCATCCGCGCCGAGACCGAGAAGTGGGGCAACGTGGTCCGCACGGCGAAGATCACGATCGAGTAGGGCCGTGCCGCGGGAGTAAAATCGGGCCATGCCGCTCTACGACTATTCACCTCTCTCGGGCCAGTGCGACCAGTGCAATGGCGTCTTCGAGGTGTTCCAGCGCCTGGCCGAGGACAAGCTCACCGCCTGCCCGACGTGCAACCAGCCTTGCGAGCGGCGCATCAGCCGAGTGGCGCTCGGCGGCAAGTACTCGACCTCCGACGCCAAGATCAAGCAACTCGGCCTGACCAAGTACAAGAAGCAGGGCGACGGGACCTACGAGCGCACAGTGGGCAGCGAAGGACCCGAGACCCTCGTTCGGTAGACAATCGGAACAGGGGAACCCTGCGGGCTCCCCCGTACCGCAATCGGAACAGGGGAACCCTGCGGGCTCCCCCGTACCCCCTCGCCCAAACTAGAACTTCATCGCCCGCTGCACTGCGGGCCGCGCGCCGATCTCGCCGAGCCAGCGGTCGACATTGGGCACGTCTTCGCAAATCTTCGGCAGGACGTTCCTGGCGCGGGCGACCGTCCCGTAGAGCGCGAAATCGGCAATGGTCACGTCGCCGCCGGCTGCGAAGCGCTGCTTGCCAAGCGTCGCGTCCCAGACCTTGAGGTAGTTTTTCCAGCGGCCCTCGAACATCGCAAGCGTCGGCTGGTGCGGCTCCTTGGAGCGGGCTATTCCGAAGATGGTGCCGAGCATCGGTCCCATGTCGGTCGCCGCGCTCATTAGCGCCTGCGAGTACGCAGGCCGCGCGGCCGGGTCGGTCGGGATGAACTTGCCCGACTTTTCCGCGCAGTAGACCAGGATCGAGAGCGACTGCGACAGCGTGAGCTTCTTGCCGCCCGGGCCGTCGGAATCCACGATCACCGGAATCTCGCCGTTCGGATTGAGCGCCAGGTACTCGGGTGTCTTGTTTTCGCCCTTGGCCAGGTCGATCGGATGGAAGGTGTAGGGCAGGCCGCATTCTTCCAGGGCGATGCGCGCGCGCATGCCGTTAGAAGTCCCCGCGGCATAAAGATCGATCATTGTTGTTTTCCTGTTGGGTGGTTTACGAACTCGGTGGTCAGTCGGTCACGGCCTGGTAAGTCAGCTGGCGCATGAGGGCCCGGTAGTGCCGGCGCAGGTCCGGCGCGCACAGCATCAGGATGCCGATGAGCTGCTCCCTCGGGTCGATCCAGAAATACGTGCCGTGCACGCCCGACCAGTAGAAATCGCCGACGGAGCCCGGAACGGGATTGCGTCCGGCTTCCTTGCGCACGCAGAAGCCCAGGCCGAAGCCCTGGCCGAACTCCGGGATCGGCGAGGACTCCTCGAACTGCGCGCGCGTCGTCGCGCTGAAGGCGGTGCCGGGCGGCAGGTGATCGCTCGACATGAGTTCCACAGTCTTGCGCGAAACGAGCCGCACGCCTTCGAGCTCGCCGCCGTTGAGCAGCATCTGCGCGAAGCGCTGGTAGTCCGGCGCGGTCGAGACCATGCCGCCACCGCCGGAGAGGAATTTCGGCTTGGTCGTCAGCGAGCGCGCCATCGGCGGGCGCTCCCCCGTCCTGGCGTCCACCTGCGCTTCGGCGATACGCTCGGATTTCTCGGAATGCACCGCGAATCCGGTATCGCGCATCTCGAGCGGGCCGGTAATGCGCGTCGAGATGAACTTGTCGAGGTCCATGCCAGCAACCACTTCGACAATCCGCCCGAGCACGTCGGTGGACATGCTGTAGTCCCACACTTCGCCGGGATGGTTCGCGAGCGGCAGGCCCGCGATCTTGGTGATGAACTCGGCGGTGGTCTGGTTCGGGTCGAAGACGTTGGCCGCGCGATAGGCCTGCTTCACCAGCGAATCGCCGAACTGGCCGTAAGTGACACCGGAGGTATGGCGAAGCAGGTCCTGCACGGTCATCTCGCGGCGGGGCGGTTCGAGCTCGAGCCTCCGGTGGCCGGCGGCATCGGCCTTTTCCACGCCGACCATGAGGTTTTTAAGCTCGGGAAGGTAATTCGACGCCGCATTGACGAGGCGCAGGCGGCCTTCCTCGGCGAGCATCATGATCGAGAGCGAAACGATCGGCTTGGTCATGGATGCGATGCGGAAGATCGAGTCCACCGCCATCGGCAGCTTGCGCTCGCGGTCCCGGTAGCCGAAGGCCTGGAAGTACGCGATCTCGCCGCGGTGGGCCACCATCGCCACCGCGCCGGGAATGATCCCGGCATCGACATCGGCTTTGAATGCTGTCGCAATGCGCGCCAGGCGCTCCCTCGACAGGCGCCCGTTCTCGGTGTTCGCCACGCTGATACCTCCAGATTCCATGCAAGTTACCGAAACTAATATAACCCGGCGATATTGTAGCGAGCAGGGGAGAGGGATGCATTTGGTAAAATGTATCCGCATATTTCAAATGCCAAGGAGTCAATCATGTCTTTGCGAATCAACGATACGGCCCCCAATTTCACGGCCAAGACCACCCAGGGCACCATAAACTTCCACGACTGGATCGGCGACAAGTGGGCGATCCTGTTCTCGCACCCCAAGGATTTCACGCCCGTTTGCACCACCGAGCTCGGCTACATGGCCAAGATCGAGCCCGAGTTCACGAAGCGCAATGCCAAGCTGATCGGCCTGTCGATCGACCCGGTGGAAAACCACAGCAAGTGGGCCGAGGACATCCTGGAAACGCAAGGCTCGGAGGTCAAGTACCCGATGATCGGCGACACCGACCTCAACGTGGCCAAGCTCTACAACATGCTGCCGGCCGACGAGTCCGGCGGCAGCGACGGCCGCACGGCGGCGACAAACGCCACGGTGCGCTCGGTCTTCATCATAGGCCCGGACAAGAAGATCAAGCTCATGCTGACGTACCCGATGACCACGGGCCGTAACTTCGACGAGATCCTGCGCGTGCTCGACTCGATGCAGCTCACCGCCAGGCACAAGGTCGCCACGCCGGTGAACTGGAAACACGGCGAGGACGTGATCATTGCGGGCTCGGTCTCGGACGACGATGCGAAGACGCTGTTCCCGGGCGGCTGGAAGAGCCCCAAGCCGTACCTGCGCCTGGTCAAGCAGCCGAAGTAACCCTCGCAAGACCAGGCGGGTCTGCACGGGGTCGCATGGCGCAATGGTGGCCGACGGCTTACGACGCAAAGCCCGGCGGGGCGGGCTCAGGACGCCAGGAAAAGGCGGACGCGCGCGGCGGCATCCCGCCGCGGACGAACGCGGAAGGACCGCCGGTAGACCTCGTCGTTTGCCGGCTTGTCGCGCACGAGCAGCAGGCGGATGGCAAGCACGTGCGCGGCGAGGCCGAGCGTCACCGCGAGCACCGCGAAAATCACGAGAATCGTACTGGCGTGGGCGTCGAGGAAAGGCATGCCGCAAGTTTATGCCTTTCGTGCCCCGGCGATCAACTGGGCGTGCCGCGAGTGGGCGTGCCGCGAGGCGCGGCAGCGGGGACTACGCGAAGAGCGCGAAAGCTTCCGTGACCGCGAATCCGACAACGAAGGCGATTGCGAGGTACTTGGCGACCATTGCCGGGTACTTGCCCCCGACATCGGTGAAGCAATAGGCCGTGACCGCGCCGAGCATGCAGAGGTTGGCGTAGATTTGCATTTGGATTTCCCGCTGTGGAATTAAAGACGGGAAATTATGCGCATCGGGTCTTGCAGGCCGCTGTCCGGTCACTGACCCGCCTCTGTCGGCCGCCTGACCGTAGGCTGTCCCCGGCAGGCGGCCGCCAAACGATCCGAATGCCTCAGTTGTTGGCCTTGAGGCCGAGCTTTTCCATCATCACGCGGTCCATCTCGAACTGCCTGCGCGCATACGCGGTGTACTCCTCGCCGGTCATGTACTTGGTCGGCTGGTCGTAGCGCTCGAGCGTCTTGAGGTAGTTCGGGTCGTCCATGGCGCGTCGGAACGCGTCATGCAGCGTCCTCACGACCGCGGGATCCATGCCTTTGGGGCCGGCGATGCCGAAAGGCGAGTCCGACACGATGCCGTAGCCCAGGTCCTTGAGAGTCGGCACGGTTGGCCAGCGCTTGGTGCGCTCCGCGCCCCACGTGACGAGCAACCGCGCGCGTCCGCCATCGACCTGCGGCGCCCAGCCGGTGGAATCGGCCGTCACGTCGATGTGGCCGCCGAGCAGCGCCTGGATGTTCTCCGCCACGCCCTTGAACGGCACGTGCAGGAACTTCACGCCGGAGTTGGCGCCGATTTCCTCCATCGTGATGTGCAGGCTCGTTCCGGCGCCCGGCGAGCCGTACGAAACCTTGCCGGGATTCGCCTTGGCGTAATCGATGAGGTCCTTGAAGGTCTTCCATTGCGAATCGGCGCGCACCACGACGCCGAAGGTGTAGCCCGTGAGGCCGATGAGGTAGGTGATGTCCTTGATCGGGTCGAACGCCACCTTTTGAAGGTGCGGGATGCGGAAGACCGTGATCGGTGTTTGCGTGAGCAGGTAGCCGTCGGGTCTCGCGGTAACCATGGCGACTGCGCCCAGGGTGCCCGATGCGCCGGGCTTGTTCTCGACGACGACCGTCTGGCCGAGCTGCTTGCCGGCGGCCTCCGCAAACGAGCGCAGCACCAGGTCGCTCGAGCCGCCGACCGGCCACGGGACGATCAGCGTGAGCGGCTTGGAGGGAAAGGGTTGGGCAGAGGCGGGCTGTGCGAGGAAAGCACCGGCAAGGCCGGCAATGGCCGCGAGAATCAAGCGGCTGGCGGATTTACGGACTTTCATTTTGTCTCCCCTGTTTTAGTCGGCATACCCCGGCAGCTCGCGGTCCAGGACCCGCATCATGGCCTCGAAGAACAGGCGTTCCCTCTCGGTGGGCGAATGGCGGTCCTCGACGGGCGGCGCCTGCACCTGCTTCACGATCTCATCCGACAGCACTTCCAGCGGCTGCCCCGAGCCCATCGCCAGCAGCTGGGCGCGGCACACGCGCTCGAGCTTGTAGAGCCGCCGGTAGGCCTGGGCGACCGTGTCGCCGACCACGAGCACGCCGTGGTTCTTCATGAACATCGTGTGGTTCTTGCCCATCAAATTCGCCAGGCGCTCGCCTTCCTCCAGCGTGTCCGCGGTGCCCGCATAGTGGTCGTCGTAGGCGACATGGCCAATGAAAAAGGACGCGGTCTGGCTGGCCGGCAGCAGGCGGTTGTTTTTCAGCATGTTGAGCGCGACCGCCCAGGTCTGGTGCGTGTGCAGGACCACTTTCGCGCCTGTGATCCGATGGATCGGCGCATGGATGCACTGCGCGGAGAGTTCGACCACGCCTTCGCCCTCGAGCGTCTTGCCGGATTCGTCGAACACGATCATGTCGCTTGCGCGGGCCTCCGACCAGTGCAGACCGAAGGGCAGGATCAGGAAGCGGTCGGTGTAGCCGGGGACCGTGACCGTGAAGTGGTTGTCGATGCCTTCCTCGAGGTCATGGAATACCGCGAGGCGGTGGGCGGCGGCGAGCTGGACTTTGGCTTGCGCGACCGGGTCGGGGCGCGAGGAGGAGAGCGGGTGAACGGACATGGGTGCCTCTCGAGGTTGGGCGGGTCGCGGCAATTATAGCGAGCCGCGCTGGCAGCGCTGGGCATCCTCTCCATGCCGGGATCACGTCGATCGGCCAGGAGCTGATCCCGGATTAGGATTACTTCTTCTTCTCTTTCGGCGGGGAGCCCAGGCCGAGCACTGCCTTGACCGCCGTGACCAGGACGTCGGCCTCGAAGGGCTTGGTGACGTAGCCGTCCGCGCCACCCTGCAATCCGCGCAGCACAGCCTCGCGCGTCGCTTCGGCAGTAAGCATTATGACGGGCATGTTCTTGAGGACGGGGTGCTGGCGCATCCTGGTGAGGACGTCGAACCCGTTGGCGTCGGGCAGCTGCACGTCGAGCAGCACGAGGTCCGGTATCGGCTGCATGCGCAGCGCAATCGGGATGTCGTCCTTCTTGAGGGCCGCGCGCACGTTGAAGCCCTCGAGCACGAAGTACGTCCGGATCAGCTTCTGCACGTCCATGTCGTCGTCGATGACGAGGATCGTCGTCCACGATCCTTGCTTCCTGTCTTGCGCCTCCGATCGCCGTGCGATGCGCACGAAATAGCCGCGCTGCTTCAGGATCGAGGCGCCGCCCTCGGCCTCGGCGCTCGAGTCCGCCGACAGGCTGCTGAAGAATCCGGCGGGCACCGTGATCGTGGAGAACCCGGACGACATGCTGTCCGATTCCGGCTCGATTGTGTTGACGATCAGCTTTGCGAGGGCCAGTTTCAGTACGGCCTGGTCGATCTCGGTGCGGGACACGTTCGGCGCGCGCTCCGCAATGGCCGCGACGGGTGAAAATCCGTCGACCAGCACGAGCACCTGCAGGTCGGGCACGCTCAATAGCGTATCGGCTGCCCTCAGCTCACGGTTGCCCTTGTCGGTGATGGCAAAAATGTCGTCGTCGCGGATCGAAGTGGGCCGGGCCATGCGCAATCATATGCCGAATCGCGCCAATTTCGCCATCAGGCGCGCGTAAGGCGGGCGCCTTACTGCATGTACCACCCGTGACTGACCACGATCGACTGCCCGGTCAGAGCGTTGGTCGGGAAAGCGGCGAAAAGCAGCGCGACTTGCGCCACGTCCGCAGTGGTAGTGAATTCGCCGTCCACGGTGTCCTTAAGCATGACTTTCTTGATCACGTCCTCTTCCGAGATGCCCAGCGTAACCGCCTGTTCGGGGATCTGCTTGTCCACCAGCGGCGTGCGCACGAAGCCCGGGCAGATCACGTTGGCGCGGATGTTGTGCGCCGCCCCTTCCTTGGCCATGGTCCTGCACAGTCCGATCAGGCCGTGCTTGGCGGTCACATAGGGCGCCTTGAGGACCGAGGCGAGCTTGGAGTGGACCGAGCCCATGTAGATCAGGCTGCCGCCCTTGCCGCTCTTTTTCATCTGCTTCACGCAGGCGCGCGTGGTGAGGAAAGCGCCGTCCAGGTGGATCGCGAGCATGCGCTTCCACTCCGCGTAGGTGAATTCCTCGATCGGGTGGACGATCTGGATACCGGCGTTCGACACCAGGATGTCGACGTTGCCGAAGGTGGTTATGGTTTTGGCCACGCCGGCCTCGACCTGCTCTTCGCTCGTCACGTCCACGGCCAGGCCGATCGCCTTGCCGCCGGATTGGGCGATCTCCGCGGCAGTCGCATCCGCGGCGGCCTGGTTGATGTCGGCGATCGCAACGCTCGCGCCGGCGCGAACGTATTCAAGCGCGATTTCCTTGCCCAGACCGCTAGCCGCCCCGGTCACGAAAGCGACTTTGCCTGTGAGTTTCATGATGACTCCTTCCTTAGATGAATTTTTCGCCCGGCGCGAGGAAGCGCCACTTGCCCTGCGGCAGCTCGCCGAGCATCACCTGTCCGATGCGCACGCGCTTGAGTCCCAGCACCTGCAGGCCGACCAGCTCGCACATGCGGCGGATCTGGCGCTTCTTGCCTTCTCGCAGCACGAACCGGAGCTGGTCGTCGTTCTGCCAGAACACCTTCGCCGGCTTGAGCGCTTTCCCCTCCAGGCTGAGGCCGTGCTGCAGCTTGTTCATTTCCGAAGCAGGAAGCTTGCCCGGTTTGAGGTGGCGCACGCGAACGAGGTACTCCTTGTCGACCCCGGAATCCTCGCCGATGAGCTGCTTTGCGATGCGGCCGTCCTGCGTGAGGATGAGCAGGCCGGTGGAATCGATGTCGAGCCGGCCCGCGGGCGCGAGGCCGAGCAGCTCCTGCCGCCGCGCGGGCGCATTCTTTGAGCCTGGATTGCGCCACTGGTTTTCGGGCGTGACCAGCACCACTGCAGGCTGGTAGCCGTCCTCGGCCTGCCCGCTCACGTAGCCGACGGGTTTATTGAGGATCACCGTGACCCTGCGTGCCTGCTGAGAGGTCGCTTTCTCGTCGATGGTGATCTTCTGGTGCGGCAGCACCTTGAGGCCGAGGATCGCGACCGTCCCGTCGACCTTGACCCAGCCGCGCTCGATCCACTCGTCGGCCTCGCGGCGCGAAGCGAGGCCGAGCGCGCTCATGCGTTTCGAAAGTCGTTCGGGTTCGGGCATCGGACATTTTAAACTGCTGGCCCTGCTACTGTTACGCCCCATGCTGAGACTCACCGAAATCAAGCTGCCGCTCGACCACGCCGAAGGGGCGGTCGAGGCCGCGATCCTCAAGCGGCTCGAGATCGAACCACGGGAGCTTGCCGGGTTCATCGTCTTCCGCCGCGCCCACGATGCACGCAAGCGCTCCGCGATCTACCTGATCTACACCGTCGATGTCGAGGTGCGAGATGAGGAGAAGCTGCTCGCGCGGCTCGAAGGCAAGGCGCATATCGCTCGCACGCCAGACATGGAATACAGGTTCGTCGCCCGGGCACCGGGGCAACTCACGCTTCGCCCGGTTGTCGTCGGCACCGGCCCGTGCGGGTTCTTCGCCGGGCTGATCCTCGCGCAGATGGGATTCCGGCCGATCCTCCTCGAGCGCGGCAAGGCGGTGCGTGAGCGCACGCAGGACACCTGGGGCTTGTGGCGAAAAGGTGTCCTCGATCCCGAATCGAACGTGCAGTTCGGCGAAGGCGGTGCGGGCACGTTCTCGGATGGCAAGCTCTACAGCCAGATCAAGGACCGCAAGCACTATGGCCGCAAGGTGCTCACCGAATTCGTCAAGGCCGGTGCGCCGGATGAAATCCTGTACGTGAGCAAGCCGCACATCGGGACGTTTCGCCTGGTCGGCATGGTGGAGAAGATGCGCGCGTCGATCGAAGCGCTCGGCGGCGAGATCCGGTTCGGCAGCAAAGTTACTGACATCGAGATCGAGAAGCGAGGTGAAGGCGGCCAGGTCCGCGCGGTGACGCTCGAAAGCGGCGAAGTCATTCGCGCCGACCATGTCGTGCTTGCGATCGGACACAGCGCACGCGATACGTTCGCGATGCTGAATAAGCGCGGCGTGTTCATGGAAGCGAAGCCCTTTTCGATCGGCCTGCGCATCGAGCATCCGCAATCGTTGATCGACGCGTGCCGGTTCGGTGCGTTCGCGGGCAACCCGATCCTGGGCGCGGCCGACTACAAGCTCGTCCACCATTGCTCCAACGGCCGTGCGGTCTACAGTTTCTGCATGTGCCCGGGCGGCACGGTGGTCGCGGCAACCTCCGAGCCGGGGCGCGTGGTAACCAACGGCATGAGCCAGTATTCACGTAACGAGCGCAACGCCAATGCGGGAATCGTCGTCGGCATCACGCCGGCGGATTATCCCGGCGATGCCCTCGCCGGCATCGACTTCCAGCGCCACTGGGAGGAGCGTGCGTTCGAGGCGGGCGGCGGCAATTACAACGCGCCGGCGCAGCTCGTGGGGGATTTCATCGCGGGGCGTGCTTCTGCTGCGCTCGGCGAAGTCGTGCCGTCCTACAAGCCCGGCGTCACGCCCACGGACCTGCGCCAGGTGCTGCCCGACTATGCGTACGAAGCCATCCGCGAGGCGATTCCCGCGATGGCCAAGCAGATCAAGGGCTATGCGATGAACGACGCGGTGCTGACCGGTGTGGAGACGCGCACCTCGTCGCCGATTCGCATCCGGCGCGGCGCCGACTACCAGAGCGTCAACACGCGCGGCCTTTTCCCGGCGGGCGAGGGCGCCAGCTACGCGGGCGGGATTTTTTCCGCGGCGATGGATGGCATCGAAGTGGCCGAGGCCGTGGCGCTCAGCATTGTCGCCGGCGCAAAGTAGAATCCAGCCTCTCCAAAGAACGCAATCGAGGAACGGAAAATGAAACGGCCAGTACGAATCGGTTTCCTGGTGCCCCCGGGCAACCCGACTTGCGAGCCCGAGATGATGCGCCTCGCGCCACCGGGCGTGACGGTGCACTTCAACCGCATGGTCGCCTCGGGAGCGACCGGCTCACACGTTGGCCAGGAAGAGCGCAACCGCCAGCAGTTGGCGCACCTCGAAGACACTGTCGCGCTGCTCGCATTGGTGAAGCCGGCGGTGATCGTCATGGGACACACGGCTTCGAGCTACACGCTGGGACAGGCGGCCGAGAAAGAGCTTGTGGAGCGCATCCAGAAGAAAACCGGCATTCCATTCCTCACGGCTTTCGGCAGCGTGCTCAAGGCGCTCGAGCGGCTCGAGGTGAAGCGCGTTGCGCTAGGCGCGCCGTACGCCTACGACTCGATGATGAAGAGCAAGGCCTACCTCGAGCTGCACGGGCTGCAGGTGCCCGGATACGGCGTGCTTGAGAACGTGGTCAACATCTACGACGAGACGCCCGAGCGCGCCTACGGGCTGGGCCGAAAGGTCGACACGCCGGATTCGCAGGCGATCTTCCTCACCGGCGTGGGCATGCCGACCATCGATATCCTCGCGCGCCTCGAGAAAGACGCCGGCAAGCCGGCGATTTCGAGTTCGTCGGCGATGATGTGGGACGCGCTGCGCACCGCGGGTGTGCAGGACCGGATCGAGGGCTACGGCCGGCTGCTTTCGCAGGGCGATTAGTCCGCTTTTACTCCGGCCGCGCGGGCGGCGGCTGCGAGCTTGGGCAATTCGACATCCAGGAAGGCTGCGAACTCCTTCGAGCTGCTGCCGACGATGTCCCAGCCCTGTGTCGTCAGGGTCGCGCGCAAGGCCTGGTCGCGCATGATTTCCGCGATGCCGCTCTCGATTGCACGCAGCGTTGCCTCGGGTGTCCCGGCCGGCGCGAGCAAACCCATCCAGATGCGGAAATCCATGTCCGGGAAACCGGACTCGGCCAGTGTCGGCACCGAAGACATCTGCGCAGAGCGCTGCGGTGCGGCGACTGCAAGCGCGCGCAGCTTCCCCGAGCGCACCTGCTGCTGCACGGCGCTCGGCGTGTCGAACAGCCAGTCGATCTGACCGCCGATCAGGTCGAGCAGCGCGGGATTGCTGCCTTTGTAAGGGATGTGCGCGCCGCCGAGGCCTGCGCGGCGATTGAATGTCTCCGCGGCAAGGTGGGCGAGGGTGCCCGAGCCTGCGGAGCCGAAATTGAGCTTGCGCGAACTCTTCTTCGCGTAGGCGAGCAGTTCGGCCGCAGTGCTGACGCCTAATCCGGGATTGACCACGAGCACTTCGGGCGTGGTGCCGATGAGGCTGACCGGCAGGAAATCGCGGCGCGCCTCGTAAGCGAGGTTCGGATAGACGACCGGCGCGATGCCCAGCGGCGTGGACGCGACCAGGAGCGTGTAGCCGTCGGGCTTGGATTTGGCGAACGATGCGGTGCCAATCGTTGCGCCGGCCCCGGGTCGGTTTTCGACGATGACCTGTTGCCCCCAGAGCGTCGTCAGGCGCGCGGCGAGCGTGCGCGTGATCGTGTCCAGCCCGCCTCCAGCCGCATAGGGCGCAATGATCTGCACGGGGCGCTCGGGGAAATCGGCTGCGGATACTGGCGGAGCTCCGGACAGAAGGAGCGTGGAGCACAGCAGGGCGCGAAGGAAAATCATGGGGTCCTCGTGATCGAATAGCGCACGAACGGGTCGCGCGGCGTGTATTTGTCGTACCGCCAGCGGGCGCGGTCGCGCGATTCTATCGGGCGGATGATCGACTTCAAATTGCAACTCCCATCCAGGTTCAACGGTAATCGTCTTCGCGCTGATGCCGCACAGCGCAGAGCGTCACGGTCCGATCGTCATCGATCGAAAACAAGGCCACGTATCCCGCACCGACAAAGGCTATGATCAGTTCGCGCAGCAGCGGCGAAGCGCCCGCCTTGCGGCAACTGAATGGTTCGGAGGCCCGTCCGCGGGCCTCCCCGGTTCCGCTACATTAGGTGCATGCCCGCCAGCTCGCTAGCCCTCGTCATCCTCGCCGGCCTGATCCACGCGATCTGGAACATCGCCGCCAAGAAGGCCGGGGGCGATGTCCGCTTCGCCACGCTCACGAGCCTGATGGGCGCGCTCTTGTGGGCGCCGCTCGGGCTGTGGCTCGGCTGGGACGTGCTGCCGACCTGGGGCCGGGTGGAATGGGGCTTCATCGCCGCGAGCGGCGTGCTCCACGTGCTGTACTACGTCGTTCTTCTGCGCGGCTACCGCAAAGCGGACCTGACCGTGGTCTATCCCATGGCACGCGGTTCGGGGCCGCTGCTTTCGTCGATGGTTGCGATCGTGTTCCTCGGCGAGCAGATCACGGCGTTCGGGATCGCGGGCATCGTTGCGGTGGTCGCCGGCGTGTTCTTCATCGCGGGTGGTCCGGCGTTGTTCCGCGCGGCGCACGATCCGCGGAAGAGGGCCAGCGTGCGCAAGGGCATCCTGTACGGGCTCCTGACCGGCGTGTTCATCGCGAGCTACACGGTGGTCGACGGCTATGCGGTCAAGTTCATGCTGATGTCGCCGATCCTGCTCGACTACTACGGCAACTTCGTGCGACTGCTGCTGCTTTTGCCGGCCGTGCTGCGCGACCGGGCAACAGCGGCCGTGCACTGGCGCGCGCAGTGGAAGTACGCGCTGGTCGTGGCGACCATCAGCCCGATCGGCTATGTGCTCGTGCTGTACGCGATGACTGTCGCGCCGCTCTCGCATGTCGCCCCGGCGCGCGAAGTGTCGATGCTGTTCGCGGCGCTCATCGGCGGCCAGCTGCTGGGGGAGGGCGACCGCCTCGCGCGCATCGCGGGCGCCAGCCTCATCGCCTTCGGCGTCATGGCCCTCGCCCTTGGATAAGTGGGGTCAGAGTCGACTTTTTGTGCAGCGACCAAGTACAGGCGATGGCAGCATTTATCTTTGAATGCCGCACGCAGACTGGACTCCATCCAAAAAATGGCAGCAATACCGATCAAATGAACAAGCCTGTCACTTTCCTTGGTCTGCCGATCGGGGCCGGTCCGAGCAGTTTCCCTCTGGACACCTCGATCTCTCTACGGGTGTGCTTGCTGGCGAGCAAGTGTCCCGAGGCGGTTGCGCCTCGTATCTCGACAAGCGTGCCTTCGGCGATTTGCCCTTGAAACAGTTCGCGATAAGCCCTCGAACGCTCTGCCGGCGTCCGGCCCAGCCGGAGAAACAACGCATGTTCGGACAGCAGCGGATCCTCCCGTGCCAAAGCGTTCCCGCCGTAGCTCGACCATCTGTAGTTGCTGGGATCGTCGGCAAGACCTGCGCGCACGGGATTGAGTTCGATATAGCGCATGCATGCGAGCAGGTAATCCTCGGCGTGAACCGCGCAGGCGCGAAAGCGTCCCTCCCACAACGTACCGCTGCGCTCGTAGGTGTCATTGAACCGGCGCACGTAGGAACGGCCAACTGCCTGCAGCAGCCGCGAAACGTTCGCAGGTGCCGGGGCCGTAAGCAGCAAATGCACGTGGTTGCTCATCAGTACCCAGGCGTGGACGGCTACCTCGTGCCGCAAGGCGTAGCGGCCAAGCGAACCGAGATAGGCCAAACGGTCGGGATCCGACAGAAAGCAAGGCGCGCGATTGTTGCCGCGCTGGATCACATGCAGCGGGAAACCGGCGAGATCGGAACGAGGGCGGCGAGGCATCGCTGTAGCAACGCGGCATCCAGGCATCGTGTTGACAGCTCGACCGGGAAGAGTCGACTGTGACCCGGTTCACACCGGGGAAGAAAGTCGACTCTGACCCCACTTTCTTGCGGCTCGTCCCGGGATTCGGGCGTTTCGTCGGATTCCGCTGTTGGCCCGGCGGGGGCGCGCATAGGATGCGTAGGTCGTTAAACGCAAGCCGGGGGACGCCATGCACGTTGTCGAACTCAACCAGGTCAGCAAGACCTATCACCTTGACGCCATAGACGTTCCGGCCCTGGCCGGGATCGACCTGCAGATCCGCCCCGATTGCTTCACGGTCATCTCGGGCGCCTCGGGCAGCGGCAAGACCACGCTGCTGAACGTGATCGGCTGCATCGACCAGCCGGACAGCGGCGAGGTCGTCGTGGCCGGCGAGCCGGTGCAGAAGCTCGGCGACGACGCGCTCTCGGATTTCCGCGCGCGGCACATCGGCTTTGTCTTCCAGAACTTCAACCTGCTGCCGGTGCTCACGGCGTATGAGAACGTCGAATACCCGCTGCTGCTCTCGCGCGTGCCCGGCCCGGAGCGAAAACGGCGCGTCGATGCAATGCTCGACGCGGTGGGCCTCGGGGACCGCGCGAACAACTATCCGGGCCAGCTCTCCGGCGGCCAGCGCCAGCGCGTTGCGATCGCCCGCGCGCTCGCGCCCTCGCCGAAGCTGGTCCTGGCCGACGAGCCGACCGCGAACCTCGACAGCGTGACCGGCGCCTCGATCATCGCGCTGATGCGACAGATGCAGCGCGAACTGCATGTCTCGTTCGTATTCTCATCGCACGACCCGAAAGTGCTGGCCGCGGCCGACGATGCAGTGATGATCGCGGACGGGCGCATCACCAGGATCGAGCGGCGCGACGCGCCGGTCGGGGAGGCGGCATGAAAACCTTCTCGCTGGCGCTGAGGAACCTCCTTCGCAACCGCCGCCGCTCGCTCACCACGCTGCTCGCGATGGGCATCGGCGCGCTCACGATCCTCATCTTTGGCGGCTACAGCCAGGACATCACCTACGGGCTGCAGACAGGCTACGTGCTGCGCGGCGGGCACCTGCAGGTCCAGCGCAAGGACTACTTCCTCTACGGCACCGGCAACCCCGCGGCCTATGGCATCGCCGGCTACCAGCGCGTGATCGACGTCGTCAGCAAAGACCCCGTCCTCGCCCCCATGGTGAAGGTGGCGACGCCAGTGATTTCGCTCGGCGGCATCGCGGGAAATTTCTCCGCGGGTGTTTCGCGCACGGTGATGGGCTCCGGCGTGGTCGTCGAGGACCGCAACCGCATGCGGCAGTGGAACGATTACAACCTGCCCTTGCGCATCGGCGTCTCGCCGCTGACGGGGACGAGCGAGGACGCCGTGGTCGTCGGCAACGGCGTGGCGCGCGTGCTGGAGCTGTGCGAGCCGCTTGCGGTCGCCAATTGCCCGCGCAAGGCGAAGGCGCCGCCACCCTCCGGAGCCGCGGCGCCCGCTGACATCACGGCCCTCGCGGCCCTCGAAGCACGGCCGGCGACGCCCAAGGACGCGGCGCGCATCGAGTTGCTTGCCGCAAACGTTCACGGCGCGCCAAACGTCGCTTCGCTTCGCGTGGTGAAGGCCGAGCGGCAGGGCTTCAAGGAGCTGGACGACATGTTTGTCGGCATGCATATCACGCAGGCGCAGCGCCTCCTCTACGGCGCCGAGAAGCCGCAGGCCACGGCCGTGGTCCTGCAACTCGTGCACACCCGCCAGATTCCCGCGGCCAAGGCGCGCCTCGCCGAGCTGCTCGCGACCTCGCTGAAGGAAGAGCCGCTGGAGGTGCAGGATTTCGAAGCGCTCAACCCGTTCTACGGCCAGGCGATCGGCATGTTCGCGGCGATTTTCGGCTTCATGTCCGTCCTGATCGGCGCCATCGTGCTGTTCACGGTCGGCAACACGATGAGCATGGCGGTGGTCGAGCGCACGACCGAGATCGGGACCCTGCGCGCCATGGGACTGCGACGCGCCGGCATCCGCAACCTGTTCGTCTCCGAGGGATTCCTGCTCGGCCTGATCGGTGCGGCCAGCGGCATCGTGGCTGCGCTCGCCCTGGCATGGCTCATCAATCACGGCGGACTGACCTGGACGCCGCCGGGGCAGGTCGATCCCGTGCCGCTCACGGTGCGCGTCTGGGGCGAGACGAAGATGATGGTCCTGACGGGCATCGGCCTCACGGTGGTCTCTGTGGTCTCCGCCTGGTGGCCGGCGCGCCGCGCCGCGCGGCTGCAGATCGTCGATGCGCTTCGCCATGTTTAAGGAGTCAGGCATGATGCTCAGCGCCCTGATGTTGTGCATTGCGTTCATTGCCTCAGGCGTTGCGCAAGCCGCGCCGAACGCCCAGGAGATCCTTGCGAAGAGCGATGCGGTTCGCAACCCCGACAAGCCTTTCTCGCTCACGGTGACCCTCGTCGAATACCGCAACGCCCGCCAGACCGGCGGCAACACGCTCACTGTCTATTCGAAGGCCGATGCGGCCGGCGGGCAGTTCCGCAGCCTGATCCGCTTCGTCGCGCCGGCGCGCGACATGAACAAGCTCATGCTCAAGAACGGCAACGACCTGTGGTTCTTCGACCCTTCGAGCAAGGCCAGCATCCGGCTTTCGCCGCAGCAGCGCCTCCTCGGGCAGGCGGCCAACGGGGACGTGGTCACCGTGAACCTTGCGCGGGACTACAAGGCCGCGCTCTCGGGCGAGGAGAGCGTGCAGGACGGGGACCGGCAGCAGCGCATGAGCCACAAGCTCCTGCTGACGGGGGTCTCGAGCGACGTGACCTACCACCGTGTCGAAATGTGGATCGACGTGGCCAACGCCCGCCCGGTCAAGGCGAGGTTCTTCACCGAGAGCGGGCAGTTGCTCAAGACCGCGTACTACCGCCGCTACCAGATGCACCTCGGGACCGAGCGGCCGACCGAAGCGGTCATCATCGACGGGCTCGACCCGAACTGGGTGACGGTCATGCGTTACAGCGACTATGCGTACCGCGAGATCCCGGAGGCGTGGCTGCAGCGCGACTACCTGCCGCGGTTCCGGCCCGAGTAAACGTGGCGATGCGCCCGTACCCAGCGCTGTCGTTGGTCCTCGCGCTTGCCTGCGCCATGCCGGCGCTCGCGAGCGACGAAGCGGCCCTGTCGATCGCCGACCAGGCCACGATGACGACCGAGGAACCGCGCGACTGGCGGGTTTTCGTCGAAGGCGCGCTGCGCGAGACCAGCCGGCGCGCGACAGGCGCGGTGTCTCACGGTGCAAGGCTGTCGATCGACCTCCGCTACGACAAGGTGGTCACGCCGGGCTTGCGCGCCGTATTCGCCGATCGCCTCGACCTGAACCGCTATTACGGCGCGCCGGGTGACGGCAACATCAATACGCTGAAGGAGGCGTACCTGAGCTGGCAGCCGCAGCCCGACCGGATTGCGGATTTCGGGCGCATCAACGTGCGCAGCGGCTCGGCCGTCGGCTACAACCCCACCGACTATTTCAAGGTCGGCGCGCTGCGCTCGGTGTCGTCGGTCGACCCGGCCAGCCTGCGCGAGAACCGCCAGGGCAGCGCGATGCTGCGCGGGCAGGCGCTTTGGGACGGCGGCTCGGTCAGCGCGCTGTATTCGCCCAAGCTTGCCGATCGCCCGAACAGCGGCGCTTACAACCTCGATCTGGGGTCGACCAACCAGCGCGACCGGTGGCTGGTCACCGCAAGCCACAAGTTCGGGCAGTTCAACCCGCAGCTCCTCCTCACCGGCGGGGAGGGCCAGTCCGCGCAAGTGGGACTCAACCTGAGCGGGCTCCTGAACGACTCGACGGTCGCTTTCGTGGAGTGGTCCGGCGGGCGCTCGCGCTCGCTGTTGTCGCAGGCGCTGTTGTCGCAGGCGCTGTTGTCGCAGGTGCTGTTGTCGCAGGCGCTGGGCACAGCGGACGATGCGCGCTTGCGCAATCGCGTGGCTGCTGGCGTGACCCATACGACCGCGAGCAACATTTCGCTCACGGCCGAGTACGACTACAACGGCGCGGGGCTGGACAAGGCGGAGTGGGATGCGCTGCGGCGCGGGTCGCTCGCGGCCTATGGGCGCTACCGGACCTTTGCTTCGATTGCGCAGGACCCGGCCACGCGGCACAACCTGTTCTTTTACGCGACCTGGACAGACGCTCTCATCAAGCATTTCGACCTGACCGCCATGCTGCGCTATGACGCGGTCGACTCGAGCCGCCTGCAGTGGCTCGAAGCGCGCTATCACTGGACGAAAGTCGACCTCGCGTTGCAGGCCCAGGTCAATTCTGGAAAAGCGACGAGCAATTTCGGCGCGTTGCGGGACCGCCGCATCACGCAGGTGCTTCTCAGGTATTTCTTCTGAGCCGGCTCAGTCCTTGAAAGGCTTGCCCTGCTCCTTGAGCCAGTCCGCCCAGCCGATCATCGAAGGATTGTGCGGGCGGACCTTGTAGTACGGGATCATGTCTTTCCAGTGGTCGAGCAGGTCCTTGAGCGCATCGACCGCATCCGGCTGGCCTTCGCGCTTGGGAACGAAGTCGATGCGCAGGTCCGTGCGCGCCCATGCTTCGGTGTCGTAAACGATGAGTGCCGCCGAGCGATGGCCGCCTGCATCGCCGCCTTGCTTGCGACCGGCAATCACGACGGCCATGAGGCGGTCCTCGAACAGCTGGCCCTCCGATTCGCGCCACGCGCGGTCCATCTCGGGCACCACCTTGTCGGTGAGCAGCAGGTTGCCCATGACGACATAGTTCTCGCCGGTGATGGCCTTGCTGTGGACCTTGCACTCGGCGCCCGTGTAAACCGCGCTGCGGCCGTGGCGGTCGACGATGCCGACCTGCCGGTACTCGAAATGCGGATCGGTTTCGCCGAGTTCCTTGATCACTTTCTCGGGTGAATAACCGAGCGTGAGCAGCTCGATGGCCAACGGTCCCAGGCCCGGGTCGGTATACGCCTGCGTGCTCACCGCCCCGACGTTGGCGCGGATGAACGGGCAGCGCCCGCCGACCGACAGCGGGTTGGTGGACTGGGCGATGCCGAGCAGGCCGGATTTCGCTTCGCGTGCGACTACGGTGAATGTCATGTGAGCCCTATCGGTGAGGGTTGGCCTTGAGGCCGAGTTTCTCGAGGTACTTGTTCTTGGGCTCGACCGAGCCGGGATCGAGCGTGCGTTTCTCGTAGTAGCCGATCAGCGGCTTGAAAAAGTCGAGGTCGTGGCGCAGGTTGCCGATCGGCTCGGCGGCAACGTCCACGCGCAGGTTGACCAGCGGAAACTCGTGCCGGCCGAAGACGACGATCGCGGCCGACGTCTGGCCTTCCTCCTGCCCGCCGGCGTCGCGGCCGGCCTCGAGCGCGCGCATGAAGCGCTCCTCGAGCTCTTCGCCTTCGCTTTTCCTGAATGCTTCGGACATCGAGCTCACGACCTTCTCGCCAACGAGCACGTTGCCGGTGGCGATATGGTCGGACTCGACCACTTCGCCGGCCCATGAGCGCGTCTTGTTGCCGGTGCGCACCGCGCAGTTGCCGTAGGCGTCGAGGATCGCGAACTGGCGGTACTCGAAATACTGGTCGCCTTCGCCGAGGTCCTTGATCACCTTCTCGGGCAAGTGGCCGAACTCGATGAGCTTCTTGGCGACCTGGAGCCTGCGGTAGTCGCCGTGCGCCTGGATGGTGACGACGGCCTTGCCGGGGACGATGTCGGTGATCCTCCAACCGACGGCCGGCGTGCTCGTGGCCTGGCAGAAACCCATTTTGCCGCTGCGCGCGCATCGGCCGAGGATCGAAAAGGTCATGAGAGTCCCGTGTGGTCGATGCGACTCAGTCGAACTTGATGCCGGCGGCCTTCACCACGCGGGCCCACTTTTCCTGGTCCTTCGCGAGGAACCCGGCCATGTCTTCGGGAGAGTTGGAAGGCGCCGGATCCATGCCGGCGGTCACCAGCCGTTCGCGCACGTCCGGTGCGTTCAGCACGGCCGTGAGCTCCTTGTGGAGGCGCATCACGATCGGCCGCGGCGTCTTCGCCGGCACGAGAAAGCCGTACCAGTTGGAGTACTCGTAGCCCGGCACGCCCGACTCGGCCACCGTCGGCACGTCCGGAAGCTGCTTGGAGCGCGTGGGCGTCGAAACCGCCAGCGCCCGCAGTTTTCCGCTGCGCACATGAGGCAGGGCGGAGGGGTCGGAGAAGAAGTAGTCGGTCTGCCCGCTCTGGATCGCCGCCATGCCCATCACGCCGCTCTGGTAGGGCACGTGCAGCGTGTCGATGCCGGCCATCTGCTTGAAGAGCTCGCCCGCAAGGTGCTGCGAGTTGCCGATGCCGGCCGAGGCGTAAGTCATCGCGCCGGGCTTGGTCTTGGCCAGGGCGATGAGGTCGGCCACGGTCTTGTACGGCGCGTTCGGCGCGACCACCATGATGGGCGTCAGCAGCACGCCCTGGGTGACCCAGGTGAAGTCCTTGAGCGGGTCGTAGTTGAGCTTGCGGCCCGAGCCGCCGGCGACCGAAAGCGGGGCGGGTGTGCCGAGCAGGAGCGTGTAGCCGTCCGGCGCCGAGTGCGCGACATGGTCGGCGCCGATGATGCCGGTGGCGCCGACGCGATTGTCGACGATGACCGACTGGCCGATGTTCGTGGTCATCTTCTGCGCGACGATGCGCGCCATGATGTCCGGCCCGCCGCCGGCCGCGAACGTCACCACGATGCGGATCGGGCGCGAGGGGAAATTGTCCTGCGCGTGGGCGGTGGACGCGACGAAGATTGCGGCCGCGGCGAGGGCCGATGCAAATTTTACGATGCTCATTTCAGTGCTCCCATGAGGTGGATTTGCCTCCTCGCGCAGACTGTATTTTCGCAGCGCGATTGACAAGTCCCATTTCGCAGGTGAAAAAACGCTTTGGCAGCATTTCCATCGGAGATCGGCTTCCCGCCTCGGGTCCAAGTTAAATATGGCAGCATTTAAGCTTTATTGCGGGCGCGCGCGGCGCGGGCTTCGAGCACGGCGCAGACCGCCGCAGTGTCGGCTTTGGCCAGACCCTGCTTCATCGCCTCGTCGTAGATCGCGCGCGACGCCGAGAAAAGCGGGGCCGGGCTGCCGGTCCGGGCGAGGTAGTCGCCGATGATCGCCATGTCTTTCTGCCACACCTCTACCCTCATGGTCGCGTCCCGGTAGCTGCGGCGGGCCATCATCGGGCCGCGGACCTGCAGCATGCGCGAGGCGCCCGCGCCGTCGCCAAGCACTTTCACCGCGAGCGCGGCGTTGATCCCGGACCTGCGCGCAAGGATCACGGCTTCCGCGGCCGAGACGTTGTGGATGGCCACGAGCAGGTTGGCCGCGAACTTCATCTTCGACCCGTTGCCAAAGCGCCCAAGGTCGTAGTGGCCGCGCGCGAAGCCTTCGAATGCGGGAATGCACTTGCGGATCGCCGCCCGCGAACCGCTGGCGTAGACCACCACATCGCGGACTTTAGCCTGTGCGCCCGTGCCGCTCAGCGGGCAGTCCAGCAGGGTCGCACGGGATTTGGCGAGCAGCTTTCTCGCGGCTTCCTTGTCTTCGATCGGCAGCGTGCTGGTTTCGACGACGATGTGCCGCGGATTCTTCAGGGCGGCGATCTCCGAGGCGACCGACACGAGGATTTCAGCCGAGGGCAGGGACGTGAAAAGGATCGCGGCCGCCCGCGCCACATCCGATGCGCTCGCTGCCACGACGCCGCCGTTCTTGCGGTGGCGCGTGCGGCATGCGGCGACCGGGTCGTAGCCGAAGACTTCGAACCCGCTGCGAACGAGGTTGGCGGCCATGGCCGAACCCATGATGCCCAGGCCGATCACGCCGACCCGCGGCCGCTTCCTCCCCGCCAAGCTTCCCCCGGAGAGCCTCGCTTTAAAGCCCGGCTTGCGAAATGAACTTCGGGTTGAGGTAGGCCTCGATCGCTTCGGTGCCGCCTTCCGACCCGTACCCCGAATCCTTCACGCCGCCGAACGGCACTTCGGGAATCGCGAGGCCGAGGTGGTTGATCGTGATCATGCCGGTCTCGACCGAAGACGCAATTGCGTTCGCGGTCTTGGCCGACTTGGTCCATGCGTACGCCGCAAGGCCGAACGGGAGGCGGTTGGCTTCGGTCACCGCGTCGTCGAAAGTCTTGAACGGGTTGACGATCGCCACCGGCCCGAAAGGCTCGTCGTTCATCGCCTTGGCGTCGTTGCCCAGTTCGGTGATCACGGTCGGCTCGAAGAAGTTGCCTTCCTTGCCGATACGGTGCCCGCCGGTGCGCACTTTGCCGCCGTGCTTCTGCGCATCCTCGACGTTGGCTTCCATGGCGGACGAGCGGCGCGGATTGGCCAGCGCGCCCATGGTGACCCCGGATTCGAGCCCGTTGCCGACCTTGAGCTGCTGCGTGGCCTCGACGAACTTGTCGACGAACTTGTTGTACACGCCTTCCTGCACGAGGAAGCGGGTTGGCGAAACACACACCTGCCCGGCGTTGCGGAACTTGCTGCCGGCCATCGTCTTGGCCGCGAGGTCGATGTCCGCGTCGTCGAAAACGATGACTGGCGCGTGGCCGCCGAGTTCCATCGTGACGCGCTTCATGTGCTGGCCCGCGAGCGCCGCGAGCTGCTTGCCGACCACGGTCGAGCCGGTAAACGAGATCTTGCGGATGATCGGGTGCGGGATCAGGTAGCTCGAGATCTCCGCGGGCACGCCGTAGACGAGGTTCACCACGCCGGCGGGCACGCCAGCGTCGGCGTACGCGCGAATGAGTTCGGCGGGCGAGGCGGGGGTTTCTTCAGGCGCCTTGATGATGATCGAGCAACCGGCGGCGAGCGCGGCCGAGAGCTTGCGCACGATCTGGTTGACCGGGAAATTCCACGGGGTGAATGCGGCAACCGGGCCGACCGGCTCCTTGATCACGAGCTGGTAGACGCCTTCGGCGCGCGCCGGGATCACGCGGCCGTACGCGCGGCGCGCCTCTTCGGCAAACCAATCGATGGTGTCTGCGCCGGCGAGGATTTCCATCTTGGCTTCGGCGACGGTCTTGCCTTGTTCCTGCGTCATCAGCGGCGCGATCGCGTCGGCGCGCTCGCGCAGCAGCGAGGCGGCCTTGCGCATCATCTTCGAGCGCTCGAACGCGGAGATTTTTCTCCACGTCGCGAACCCCTTCTGCGCGGCTTCGAGCGCGCGGTCGAGGTCGGCTTTCTCGGCGTGGGCGAGGGTGCCGATCTGCTTGCCGGTGGCGGGGTTCACCACGGGCATCGTGCGGCCGGAGGCGGCGGCGCACCAGGCGCCGTCGATATAAAGCTGGGTATTTGGGTACATGGCGGGATCGTCGATGGAGGAGGAAAAATGAAGGGCGGCGGGCTGCCGGGGAACCGCGAAGCGTACCGCGAAAGTTCGCCTTGCGCGCGGATCGCGACGAAACGCCATGCAGCGGCGCCGCTGACGCCCCGTGGCCTGCATCCGGCCCCAAACGCGCCTTGCCGCAGCGCAACCCGGTGGTATAAATTCATGGATTCCCGCCGCGTACCCCACACCTTAGTGAAGTGACCCCATGAGCGACAATCGAGACAAGCCCGCAGACAACGATCCCGACGCGACGGTGTCGCTTCCGCCGCGCAAGAAAGCCGCGGACGACGATGCCACAGTCATGATGCCTTCACGCGACGCATTGAAAGCGCCCGACGAAGACGCGACCGTGAGGATGCCTTCGCGCGCCGCGCTCGAAAAACCGGTGGATGACGACGCCACGGTGACGAACCTGACGCGCGAGGCGCTCCTGACCCCGGATGCAAGCGAGGTCGCCGGCGCCAAGGCCGCCAAGGCCGACGACGACTCCACGGTCATGATCCCGCCCGGCGGCTTCAAGGCCGAAGCCGCCGCGGAAACCGCGGCCGCGATCGGATCCCCGGCGGTGCTGCCTGCGGCCTTTGTCCCGAAAACCGCGGGCGCATCCGACTCGCCGCCTCCGCCGCCTCCCAACATCACGACCGAGCCGTCGCGCATGCCGATCATTGCCGGTGGCCTCGTGGTGTTGCTCGTCGTCCTCTACTTCATGTTTGCGGGCGGCGAGAAAACGGCGCCCGTAGCCACCAAGCCGACGTCGCCTTCGACCTCGTCGTCCTCACCGGCGCCTGCGGCCTCATCCGCGCCTTCGGCGCCCGCGGCAGCACCGACGCCCGCTGCACCGCTCCCCGTCGCTTCTGCGCCGGCCACACCTTCGCCAGCGCCCGCTACGCCTGCGGCCGGCGGCTCGTCCGGCCAATCGAAGATCGCGGACCTGCTGGCAGCGGACATCAAGCGCGGCACGGTCGCTGTGGCCGAAGAAGGCGGCGGGTTCACGATCACGATGCCGTTTGCGCAGCAATTCGGTTCCGGCAGCGCCGATCCGGAGGCCAAACTGCGTTCGACCCTGCTTGTGGTTGCGTCCGCGCTCGACAAGGTGCCCGGCTCGATCGTGGTCACCGGACATGCCGACGCGACGCCGAGCAACAACGCAAAATTCCCGTCGAACCAGGAACTGTCCGCTGCGCGCGGTGCGTCTGCGGCCAAGCTGATGGCCGGCAAGCTGCGCGATCCCAAGCGCATCTCGAGCGACGGCGCCTCGGATTCCAAGTCGCTGGCGCCGAGCGACACGGCCGAGAACCGCGCAAAGAATCGCCGCGTAGTGATCGTCCTCAAGCCCGCATGACGCCCGCGCGGCGCGGCCGCGCGGCATGAAGAAGCTCACCCTCGACCGGATCCTTCAGTCGCAGGGCTTCGGCACGCGCAAGGCGTGCCAGGCCCTGGTCCGGGGCGGCGAAGTGTCGATCGACGGCCAGGCCGTCACCGACTTCAAGCAGCCGCGGGCTCCTGAAGGCCTGGCCTTCTCGGTTTTTGGCCAGTCCTGGGACTATCACGAGCACCTTTATATCGCGCTACACAAGCCCTCCGGCTACGAGTGCTCGAGAAAGCCCAGCCATCACCCCGGCGTGCTTTCGCTGCTGCCCGGGCAATTCGCGTTGCGAGAAACCCAGCCCGTAGGGCGGCTGGACCACGACACGACCGGGCTGCTGCTGCTCTCTGACGATGGCGCCTTCATCCATGCGCACACGTCGCCGAAGCGCCAGGTGCCGAAGGTGTATGTCGCCACCACGCAGGATCCGGTCACGCCCGCGCTCATCGCTAAATTGCTGGGCGGCGTGCAGCTGGAGGACGAACCCGCGCCGCTCTCGGTGGATGCCTGCCGGCAGCTCGACACGCACCGGCTCGAGATCTCACTCGAACGAGGCAAGTATCACCAGGTCAAGCGCATGCTGGCCGCGGCGGGAAACCATTGCGTGGCACTGCATCGGTGCGCGATCGGCGGGCTGACGCTCGGGGCGCTCGGGCTCGAAGCAGGGCAGTGGTGCCACCTCGATCCCCGGGCCAGGGCGCTGCTCGGCACGAGAACGTAGGCAGTCCGCGTGGTTCTCCCAATGTTATCCTTCGCGCACTAAAAGGAGAGGGGCCATGGCCGAGCAGCGAATGGTAGATCCCGATAACGTAGTGATGACCGGCGAGAACTCGTTCATCCGCCTGTCGGACGATGGCGGCAAGACGATCGCCGACCGCGTGAGCCACTGGCGCGTGCTCTGGTCGCCCGCCGGGCAGGGGCATGCGCTCTTCATCGAGAGCCCGCTGGCCGGCGACGGCCCGCGCATCTATTCCGACAATATCGGCATGACGCGCTTCCTGCAGCGGACGATCGAAGTGCTGCTGCACAAGCCGTTCGCGGACGAATCGCTGCCGGTGGTGGACGCGGAATTCCAGCGCGCCGGCGATTCGCTGAGCACCGTCGAGGAACGCATTTCCTCGGACGACGGCGAAATCATCATGAGCTGGTGGGACCTCATGGCGCCTTTCGTGCTCACGGTGCCGCCCGGCGCGATGGACCGCCCGATCGGCGTATACAGCACATTCCTCCCGGCGCGCGGCGCGCAGCTCGCGGTGAACGGCGAGGCCGCGACCGCAAAAGTCTTCCTGCAGGACCGGTCCGGCAAGCCCTCGTCCAGTTGCGTGCTTGCATGGTCCGAAACCTGGACCCGCCCAGCGGCTTGAAATGAGTCCGGCGCCGGAAGGACGCTCTTTCCGGCGCAAGGTTCTCTAGAATAGAGTTCCGATGAGCGACAACAAGAAGAAATTCCCGCCGGGCTCGGACCCGGATGCCACCGTCACCGGTCCCCTGACGCCCGCGGGACCCGACCTCGACGCCACGATCAGCGGGCCCCTGCGCCTAACTGAGGTCGACTTCGACGTTACCGAGACCGGCCCGCTTGTCCCGCCGCCGGCGAAGGCGCCCGCGGCTGACGATCCCGATGCAACCTTCAGCGGACCGCTCACGCAGTTCGACCCGGACGCGACGGTCTCGGGCCGTGCCGGCGGACGCCGCCGCAATCCATTCGCTCCGAAAGCGCTGCCCGAAGCGTTGCAGGCCAACCTCGCGGCGCTTGGCGGGCTGAATCCGCTCATCGCGTTCGCCAACCCGATCTTCAGCGCGGTGCCGCAGATCGGCGCGGCGCGAAACCATCCGGACCCGGTCCTGCTCAAGGAAACGCTGCAGGACCTGGTGGAGGCTTTCGAGGCGGGCGCGAGCAAGTCCGGCGCATCGACCGACACGGTCGCGGGTGCGGTCTACGCGTTGTGCTGCCTCGCGGACGATGCGGCAGCGTCCACCCCCTGGGGCCGGGACTGGATTCAGAACGGGCTGCTGCAGGAATTGCGCGGCGAGAACAACGGCGGCGAGGAGTTCTTCGCGCTGCTCGCCGAAAAGCAGAAGCAACCCGAAGAGAACGCGAGCCTGCTCGAATTCCTCTACATCTGCCTCTCGCTCGGGTTCCAGGGCCGTTATCGAGACGCGAACGGCGACGCCGCGAAGTCCGCGGACCTCGACCGGATTCGCGGCGACCTCCACGCGGTGGTTTCGCGCCGGCGCGCACGCCCGTCCTCGCTCTCCGAGCAGTGGCGTCCCACGAAGGCGCTGCCGGCGGCCGTCCGCGCGCGCAAGCCCGCCGAAGGTATTGCCTGGCGAATGATCGCGGTGCCGGTGTCGGCCCTGCTGGTCTTGCTCATCGCGTACAAGCTTTACAAGCCGGGCGAGCCGCAGCCCGTGACGCCGCCAGTGGCGCCGGCACCGCCGGTGACACAGGCGCCTTCGACAACGCCGGTCGCGGCGGGAAATACGCAGCAGGTCCTCGAGAAAGAATTGGCGCCCGAAATCAAAGGCGCGCTGGTCAAGCTCGGCACGGCCGATGGACGCACGACCATCACGCTGCTGGACGACAAGCAGTTCGCATTGGGCAGCGTCGAACCCACGGCGGCCGTCAAGGCGCTCGTCGAGCGCGTTGCCGGGGCGATCGAGCGCACCAAAGGCCCCGTGCTCGTTCGGGGCCACACGGACTCGGTCCCGGTCAAGCCGGGCGCATTCGCATCGAACGTCGAGCTCTCGGCCTCGCGTGCAAAGGCTGCCGCGGCACTCCTCGCGGCCAGGCTCACGCAGCCGCAGCGCGTGACCAGCGAAGGCACAGGCGAGGCGAACCCGATCGCGCCGAACGACACGCCGGAAAACCGCGCGAAGAACCGCCGCATCCAGATCATCGCAGGGCCAGGCCAATGAGCGCGAATCCGGAGCAAATCGACACCACCGACCAGCGCGCGCAGCTGTTCAAGCGCATGGCCGAACTCGGCCCGCAGGACGTCGGCGACGACCGGGCCGCTGAAGCGATCGAAACGCTGCGCGAGAAATTCGAGTCCTCCACCGACGCGCTGACCGAAGGCCGCGTCACCCGCGCCGACGGCAGCAAGGTCCCCGTCTATGACCTGCCCTGGTATGTGGTGATCGGCGCGCCGGGCACGGGCAACTCGACGGTCCTGCAGCAGTCCGGGCTGCGCTTCCCGCTGCAGACCGAAGAGAATCCGGCGCAGCTCACCGGCGTAGGCGGCACGCGCTATTGCGACTGGTGGTTCAGCGACGAAGCCGTGTTCATCGATACGGCCGGCCGCTACGTGGCGCACGAGTCCCGGTACCTCAAGGACGCGCTTGCCGGCAGCGCTTCGTGGCATGCGTTCCTCGGATTGCTCAAGGAGAACCGGCGCGAAAGGCCCATCAACGGCGCCATCGTCACCGTCAGCGTCACCGACCTCCTGCTCTGGGCGAAACCCGAGCGCCAGCAGTTCTCCGCGCACGTGCGGATGCGCCTGTCCGAGATCTACGCCGGCCTCAACACGCGCTTTCCGGTCTACCTGATGGTCACCAAGATGGACCTGCTGGCCGGCTTCCACGAGTTTTTCGGCGACATGGACGAGGCGGCCCGCACGCAGGTCTGGGGCACGACGTTCGAGCCGGGCGCCGATCCGTTCGACATCGCCAGGAAATACCCGGCCGATTTCGCCGTGCTGCAGGATCGCCTGTATGCGCAGATGCTGGCTCGGCTCGAGCAGGAGAAGGACCTCACGCGCAGGGCTTCGATCTATCGCTTCCCGCAGCAGTTCCATGCGATCGGGCCGCTGGTGCAGGAGTTCATCGGTTTGGCTTTCTCGATGCAGGTCGACCACCAGCCGACCATGCTGCGCGGCGCGTATTTCATCAGCGCCACGCAGGTGGGCAAGCCGATCGACCGCGTGATGCGCACGCTCGAGCGCGCGTTCAAGGTGGAGCATCGCGAAGTCGAGGCGAGCGGGCCTTCCAAGAGCTACTTCGTTACGGGCGTGCTCCGCGACGTGGTCTTCCCCGAGGCCGGCCTGGCGGTCGACAACGTCACCGAGAACAGCGCGACGGGCCGGTCTCCCGCGTACGTCCTACGCTGAGGCGCGGGCCGCCCCGAGGAAGCGCGCCAGCAATTCGCTGACCTGCCGCGGCTGCTCCTGCTGGACCCAGTGGCCGGCGCCTTCGATGAGATGGCTGCCTTTCCACTGCGTGCACACCGAGGCCCGCATCTTTTCGAACTCGCCGGGCTTTTGGTAAGTGCCCCAGTCGCTCCGGCCGGCGATGAAGCAGGCGGGCACGTCGATCGTGCGGCCCGAATGCACCTGCATCTCGGAGGTGAAGAGCCCCGTGGTCCGGCAGCGGTACCACTGCAGCCCGCCCTGGAAACCAGTTCGCGCGTACTCGGCGCTGTAGACTGCAAGCTCGCTTTCGGTCAGCCACTTGCAGGCGGCGACTTGCGCCTGTGGGGGCAAATGCGGCGCGACCGTCGCGGCCATGCCTTTGCCGAGATCCATGACGTAATAACGCGGAAGCTTCGCAAGCTCACCCGCAGTCCATGACTGGAGGGGATAGGGCGCGTTGCCTTTCCAGTCCGCGCTCTTCACGTGATAGTAGGCGCGCAGGAATGCGTGCAGGCCCTGCGGGCAATCGACCATGTCCGCGTTCGCACCGCGCTCGGAGTAGTACCACTGGTAATGCTCGCGCGGCGGGTCGAGCCGGGCAAGGTCGTCATGCACCGGGTCCGGGGCGGAAGGCGCCACGCCGGCCGGTTGGTCGAACGCCAGCGCGGGCGGTCCGCCGAACGGCGAACTCATGAGTGCCATCGAGCGGAAAACGTCCGGTCGCATGAGCGCGCACCACGCAGCGACCGGCGAGCCGAAATCGTGGCCGACCACGCCCGCCACCGAGCGGTAGCCGAGGGCCGAGATCAGTCCAAGCGCGTCGCGCACGAGGTTGTGCATCCGGAACGGTGCGAGGTCGCCGTCGTAGTGGTCGTCCCATCCGGTCGTCCGCCCATAGCCGCGCTGGTCGGGCGCAATGACGTGAAAGCCCGCGGCGGCGAGGGGCAGCATGACCTTGCGCCAGCTGTAGGCGAGCTCGGGAAATCCGTGCAGCAGCAGGACCGCTGGGCGGCCGGGGGCTTTTTCACCGGCTTCGAGCACATGCATCGCGAGGCCGTTGATGCCGGGCACCAGCCGCGAGCGGATGCCGGCCGGCAGCACGCCCGGCTCGAATGGCGCGCTCACGGATGAAGCGCAGTTTGGGGTGCTTGTTCAGCCAAGGCGGCTACCGGTGTACTATTGCAAAAAAACGGACATCTCGCGATGCCCGTTTCCCCTTCGACAGGGCGCCCATTTTATCAACGACGGGCGAAAAGCGGGCCTGAATGGCAGCAAATTGCCCGCGTAACACCCTTGCCGCCGGTCGCGACCCGATTGTCAGGCAGCGTACTGAAGGCCGTATGGTGCAGGTTCAGACTTGCACGTTCACCAGGAGCGTATATGGAAGGAACACGGGCAAGCGACGAGGTCATCGACGAGATCGCCCTGATCGCAATGCTTAGGCAGGATTCGGAGAGGCACGGCGGGGGCGGCGGATCGGCCAGCAGCGAGGCCCTGCGCAAGCTCCAGGAGCTGCGCGACCGCGAGCAGAAAGCCATGCAGACGGCCGAGGACAAGGCCGTGCACCAGGCAAATCTGGATGCCGTTGCCAACGAAATCCGCAAGGTCCAGCACATCGGCGGCGGCGGCAACCGCAGCAACGGCGGTGGCGGCGGCGAGCGCCATGCACGCCCGCGTCCGCAGCAGCAGCAACAGCCGCGCAAGGAAGGCGGCGGTGGCGTCCCCGGGGGCGGCGGCGGCGGGAATCCGCACAACCAGTCGAGGAACAAGGGACGCCGGAACCAGGGCGGCCGTCAGGGACGCCCCTGACATGGACCTCTCTGCTGAAGAAGTCAAGCAGTACTGGCTGGATTTCTGCGATCGCCACGACGTCAGCGACGATTTCGTAGCCAAAGGCGAGGCCAGGATCAAGGCCGACCCGGACCATTGGGCCGACCAGACGATGTGGCAACTGCTCGAAGCCGTCGGCGGCCCGGGCGCCAAGAACCTCGATTCCTGATCGAGGGCCAGCGCCTTGCAGAAGCACCGGGTCCGCGCGTTGCGCCTTTAGCCGGTTCGCGGCGATTAGCGAATCGCCGCGTTTGGCCGTATCGTGCGGTTTTTTCCGAAAAGGGGCCGCACGTGTTCAACCTCAAAGGCAAGGTCGCGCTGGTCACCGGCGGCAATGGCGGCATCGGCCTGGGCATCGCACGCGGGCTCGCGCGTGCGGGCGCGGCGGTTGCAGTCGTCGGACGCAATGCCGAAAAGAACGGCCCCGCGGTCAGGGAACTCGAAGCGCTTGGCGTGAAGTCCATCGGCATCGTCGCCGACGTGACCGACCGCAGGCAGGTCGACCGCGCCGTCGCCGAAACCGTCTCGAAGCTCGGGGGCCTCGACATCCTCGTCGCGAACGCAGGCACCAATATCCGCAAGCAGCCGCAGGACTACTCGGAAGCCGAGTGGCACCAGGTCGTCGACACCAACCTCACGAGCATGTTCATGTGCTGCCAGGCGGCTTACCCCGAGATGGTGAAGCGCGGCGGCGGCAAGATCGTCACCATCGGCTCGATGACGAGCCTCTTCGGCTTCGACGTGGCGCCGATCTACGCCGCGACCAAGGGCGCCGCGGTGCAGCTCACCAAGAGCCTCGGCTCGGCGTGGGCCAGGGACAACATCCAGGTCAACTGCATCCTGCCCGGCTGGATCGACACCGACCTCACCAAGCGCGCGCGCCAGATCATCCCCACGCTGCATGACAAGGTCGTCGATCGCACGCCGGCCAAGCGCTGGGGCGTGCCAGCGGACTTCGAAGGCATCGCGGTCTTCCTCTGCAGCGATGCGAGCGATTTCGTCACCGGCACGGCGATTCCCGTCGACGGCGGGTTTTCGAGTTCGCTGTTCTAGGCGACATGCACGCCGCGCCGCGCTGGCGGATGCTGTGGCGGCGGCGCACGGCGCTGGCCGCGGTGGCGATCGTGCTCATGGTCGCCGCGTGGAAGCTGGGCGCGTTCGAGAATTTCGGCAGCACCGATAAAGTCCATGCACTGATCGACTCGTGGGGCACTTGGGCGTACGTGCTGTACGTGGTCTCGTTCATGGCGCTGATGCCTATCGGGATTCCGGCCTTCGTGTGGGTGCTGCCTGCGGGCATCCTGTGGCCGTTCTGGGTCGCCTACCCGTTGTCGCTCTTCGCCGTCGCGTGCGGCGCGAGCATCGGCTTCTTCTTCGCGCGCTACATCGCCCGCGATTGGGTTGCCGCGCGCATGTCCGGGCGCGTGCAGCGCTTCGACCAGCAGTTCACGGCCAACGGGCTGCGGTCGGTGATCCTGTTCCGGTTGGTCTTCCAGCTCGGCGCGCCAACGCACTGGCTGCTCGGGATGTCGCAGGTCGGGTACGGGACGTTCGTCGTCGGCACCGTGCTGGGCGCCATGCCGGTCGTGGCGCTGGTGACCTGGCTCGGGCATGACGCGGTCCACTGGGTGGAAATGCATGGCGTGCTGGCAGTGGTGATTCTGGTGGCGGCAGTTGCGGCGGCGGTCACCGCGCGGCGGCTGTTGCGGGAGCGGCGGGTGTAGAGTTGTCGCGCTTTGTGACAAGAACCGGGAGGGACGCGTGGACAGGCGTGAGGCAGTGATGGCCCTGGTTGCGATCGGCGCGGTGGAGACGGGCATCATCGACAGCCTCGCGCGGCCGGGCCGCAACATCACCGGCTTTACGGTCCCGAGCGACCTGGGCGCCAAGCAGCTCGATCTCCTGCGCGAGCTCATCCCGTCACCTTCGCGCGTAACGATCTTCATACGGCCGGACCCGGCCACCACGGAGCGCCGCGCCAAGGCGAAGATGATGGCGCAGGATTTCCTCCAGATGACGCTCGATTTTGTCGAGGTGGCCGAGCCCGAGGAGCTGGCGCCGGCCATGGTCCGCATCCGTGCCGCGAAGCCCAGCGCGATGGTCCTCGGGCCGGACCCGCTGTTTTTCCACCAGAGGGGTCGCCTCCCGCTCGAGGAGCCGCGCGAGTACGAGCTCGTGATCAACTTGAAGACCGCAAATGCGCTCGGGTTGAAGATCCCGCAGTCTTTCCTGCTCAGGGCGAACGAGGTGATCCAGTGATTCCCGGGAACAGGATCGCCGACCACTATTCCAGCGGCACGCTCCTCGAGCGGCTCAACGCGGCGCTGGCCGGCGATGGCGCCGACCCGGCGCACCCGACGACGGAGGCCCTCGCGCCCTACGACCAGTTCCACGGCCGCGGCATCGACGCAACCGAAGAGATTGCCGCGATGCTGCGCGTTTCCGCGAGCGATCGCCTGCTGGATATCGGCAGCGGCATCGGCGGGCCGGCCCGATATATGTCGCAACGGTTCGGCTGCCGCGTCGCGGGCATCGACCTGACCGCGGAGTTCGTCGAAGTGGCGCGTCTCCTGACGCGGCTGATGGGGCTGGGGTCCAAGGTCGATTTCGAACACGGTAACGCGCTTGGGATGCCTTTCGCCGATGCGGCCTTCGAAGGAGCGTACTCGATGAACGTCTCCATGAACATCGCCGACAAGGCCGCGCTGTATCGCGAGATCCGGCGGGTGCTCAAGCCGGGCGGCTGGCTGATGCTCTCCGAACTTGCGAAGGGTCCGGGTGCGCCGCTCGACTATCCGACACCCTGGGCTGCAACTTCCGGCGAGAGTTTCCTGTCCACGCCGGAGGAGACACGGGACGGTCTCGAGGCTTCAGGATTCGAGGTCGTCGAGTTTCACGATACTTCCGCAGCCCTCAAAGCGTGGGGCGCTCGCAGCAAGGCAATTGTTGAAGCGGGCGGAAAGATGCCCCATCGCGCGGTGCAGCTCATCCATGGCGACAAGGCCCTGCCGGCCATGCGCAACTCTTCGCGCGGAGTACTGGAAGGGCGCATCGTGCCAGTGGAAATCCTTTGCCGGAGCCGTGGCTGACCCTCAGCTCCCCACGATCACCGGATCTCCCCGCCGCAGCTTCGCCTCGGCCTCGATCGCCGCGATCAACTGGGGTTGCTGTCCCGCCAGCTGGTAGAAATCCACCACGTTCAGCACGAGCAGCGTGCAGGGCGTCGTCGTCACCACGTCGGCTGAGCGCGGCCTGCGGTCGAGCAGCGCCATCTCGCCGAAGAATGAGCCGTCGGCCAGCGTGCGGTTGCCCGTGGCGAGCTT
>ENA-ORBV01001295-ORBV01001295.1-microbial-mat-metagenome-genome-assembly--contig:-NODE-1295-length-56047-cov-6.642380_pt1 | contig 56047 bp, 44 predicted proteins | sample MGYA00237777_ERZ505514 | MGnify/ENA primary metagenome ERZ505514 (study PRJEB26160, sample SAMN06269048) | microbial mat metagenome | isolation source: Oligotrophic lake microbial mat | place... | reverse complement strand
TCCGCAAGACACGCTGATCGCCGAGCTGTGGATGCCACTGGCTCGAGGCGTGGTGGCCCTGCGCGCGGGCCGTGCCGCTGAGGCGATTGGCTTGCTGCGATCGATGGCGACGTACGATCTCGGCGACTACGCCTATCTGCGCGGCAGCTATCACCTCGGCGAGGCGTTCCTGGCGCTGAGGGATGGCGCGCAGGCGCGGCAGGCCTTTCAGCGAGTGATCGACCACCGCGGCGTCATTCCCAACCAGTCGCTGTTCGCCATCGCCCATCTCGGCCTGGCTCGCGTCGCGGCCATGACGGGGGATCGTGTCGAGGCGCGCGCCGCGTACGCGCGCTTCTTCGAGACGTGGCCGGACGCAGATCCGGATCTGCCGGTGATGCGCGCCGCTCGGGCGGAAGCCGGGCGGCTGAAGTAGGGATCGGCCGACTTCGTTCAACTGAATCGAAAGCCGCTTCGAGGACGCGACGCGGGTGTGGTCGGCGAGCGCCATGATGAGCCATGATGAGCCATGATGAGCCATGATGAGCCATGATGAGCCATGATGCGCCACGATGCGCCACGGGATCGTCGCCGTCACGCCACGGGATACGCCTGCGCAATCCTGGTCCCCATCTTGTAGTGCACGCCTGGCTGTGCGGTGAAGCTGACATTGCTCTTCGCCTCGAACAGCACGACGATGTCAGAGCCGCCGAACTGGAAGTACGACAGCTCCTCGCCCTTGCGCAGCGTCACGCCCACTTCCGCAGTGAGGATCACGGACGAGACCTGGCACATGCCGACGGACCGGGGCGAGCCGGCGTCGGCCCGACGAATCACCCGCGACGGCTTCCAGAACGACCTCCAGATAGACCTGCCCCGGAATCACGCGCGCTTCGACGACGGTGCCGCCAACCGGGGCGTGCCGCCGGTGATAGTCGCTAGGCTCGATCTAGTGATTCACAGGGAGACACAGAGCCACGGAGGATTTTTTTCTAAATTAATCGGTGAGACAAGCCGTCGGTCGCCTTGACCTGAGTGAACCGACGGAATAGAGTGTCGCATCTCACAATTTGAACTTTCTGCTTGACATTCTCCTGTGGGGGGGGGGAAGACTCTGCGCCAGACGTTTCAAGTGGCAACATGCCCACTTGTGATTAGACCGTGTTCCAACTTCGAATGATGGACGGAGGCTACTAGTGAAAGGAGTGCTTGTAACGATGTTGCTCGTGGTGGGTGGTGCTGCGGTTCATTCGGCCGATGTTCTTGCCCAAGGCCAAGGATGCGCGACGGTCGGCAGTCCTGATGCGAAGACCTGCGTCTTTCCAGGTGGTACTTTCGTGATTGCCACAGCGCAGACCTATTGGGAGATGCCCTACGATAGTGCGTCGACCGCCGTATGGGTTGACGGAGGGACGGGGGAAGACAGCGGCGTCTGGACCGCCAAAAAGCGCGAGTCCTTCGGAATCTGCGGCGAAGTGACCGCCTATGGCAACCACTGGCGGATCGACGGCGACGACTGGGATCTGGTCGCCGAACACTTGTCGGCCTCGGATGTCGGCTTCGAGTGTGATTGACCATGTGGCGGCAGTGGTTGGCAATTTGTCTACTGGTGGGTTTAGCACAGGCTGGTCCGCATGTGCAGTCGGACGCGCAGGAAGCACGCGTCCGCCTGTTCGTTCTTGATATTGACGGAGACGGTGTTCGACTGACGAACCCCGCTGGCGGGATCATGTTCGATATGGATTCGACCGAGCAGCCTGTTCGAACTGCTTGGACGGCTGCCGGTCAGGACGATAGCTTCGTCGTTATTGATCCCAAGGCCGGTCCTGCGGTTCGCGGCGATCAGTTGTTAGGCACGGGGATGCGGATGCCAGACGGCAGGCGCATTCTTGGTCCCGACAAGGCGATGCTGGCCCTGCAGGGCTATCAGCTTGCCCTTGATTGGTCACGGCCCAATCGCTCACCGCAGGACGACGTAGTTCTCAATGCTCGCGACCCTGTGTTTGCGACCCTGCGACTCTGGGCAGACCGCAATCATGACGGCCGCGCTCAGGCAGGCGAACTTCGGCCACTGATGGCTGCGCAGATCGACTCGATGGGCAGTTCGTTTCGGGTCGGCAAGTCGACTGATTCCATGGGTAATGTGCTTGGACCACTGGGGCACTTTTACCGCGAGATCAATGGCCAGTTGATTCTGCATCGAGCCGAGGTCGTCGAGTTTGCCAGGTAGAAGCTGCCGCGTTGCGTTGGCCACGTCGCTGCTCCTCATCGGTGGTAGCGCACATGGCGAAGAACAACGGGCAACAGCGAGTCCAGGGCAAGTCGTTGTTCGAGTGGTTCAGGCAGGCGACCACGCGCCGATCGCCTTTGCGGTGGTCACGCTCAGTCACCTCGACACCAAGACGGTGCGCCGGATGGCGACCGACACCTCAGGACGCACGGCCTTTACTTCAGTCGACCTCGGCAGGTACCGCCTCCGAGTGACTGCATCCGGCTTTCTCAACTGGGGTGACAGCGGAGTCGACGCTTTCACGTCGACGGCGTTCGAGCTGACTGCGGCGTCCGTGCACCGGTCACTCTCTGTTCGTTTGGTGCCGATGTCCTCCATCTCTGGCAGCGTCCTGACGACCGACGGAGCCCCGGTGCCCGACGTGGTCGTTCACGCGATCGAGGTTGGGGCATCAGTAAGCGATGGCCCGCCGATGCCAAGTTCGCGGGCGGTCACCGATGACCTGGGCCGATTCGCGATTGCGGAACTCAAGCCCGGCTCGTACATCGTCGGGGTCGGCGCACGCGAACTCGGCGACACCATGACGGGGCGCATCGGCGTGCCAGCGTCGTTCTATCCTGGCGCAGTTCTTGTCGAGGACGCGGAAAAGATTCCTCTGGATCCAGGTGAACATCGCCTGGCTGTGACGGTCCAGACCCACTTGACAACTTTTCACACTGTCCAGGGACAGATAGTCGGTGGCCAGCCAATCGGCGGAGCAGCGGTCTGGATCGCTCCGAGTTCGGACTTGATTTCAGACGAGGCGATCTATTCGACCACCGCCGGTCCTGACGGGGCGTTTAAGTTCCCGGCGGTAGCTGCAGGGTCGTATCTAATCAAGGTCTGGTCCCGCTCTCCAGCCGCTAGCGCATCGCAGGAGATTTCGGTCGACGCCGAGTCCACTGCGCAACCGATTGTTATATCGGCAGTCCCTCATGACGCCATTAGCGGCACGGTCGGTGCAGCCCCCCTCACCGGAGCCGCTCGCAGGTCGTTGCGCGTCATGATTGATCCTGTGGGAGTGGGGCTCGCCCGATGGTCAGCAATGCGACAAAACGCAAGCGCAGACGTCACTGGCAAGTTCCAGTTGTCTGGTCTTCTTCCCGGCCGGTATCGGGTGAGCGTGATCGGAATCGACGCCGCCGTGCAGTCGGTGACCATTGACGGCCGTGCTTATCGTGGCCATGAGGTGGATGTTGATGAGTTGGTCAGCACGATGGACATCAGCTTGACGACCGATGTGGGCCGGATCCTCGGGACATCGGCTGGCAATGATGGCGTGACCCATGTCGCGTTGTTCCCCGAAGCGTCCGCCCTGTGGTCACTGGCGGACAGAGGTTCATCGCTGTTCAGACTCGCATTGGTCGGCCCAGAAGGCGAGTTCCGGTTTTCACAGGTGCTTCCAGGCGAGTACATCGTGGCAGGCCTGGACCCGAGTGCGCTGAGCGGCTGGCGTCGGCCAGCCGTACTTGGCACCTTGGCGGCCGGTGGGGTTCGCGTCATAGTGAATGGCCGCAAAGACTACCCTGTTCAGTTGAGGCGCGGCCGGTGATGCACATTGCGCTCATCGCGGTCCTCATGGCTTGGCAGCTGGGCGGAGCCTCCGCCCCCGTGCCGGCCTTCAGAGTGTCTGGCGTCGTTCTCGAGGAGCATTCCCTGGTGCCGGTGCCAATGGCCACAGTTGTACTCGAACACGAAACGCAACCACGGCAGATGGTGGTGGCTGATGGTCGCGGACAATTTTGGTTTGACGCAGTTCCAGCTGGGCGAATTACCCTGAGGGCGAGTCACACGGGCTTTGTGCCCGTTCCGTTGGTGGTTGACGAACCGCCAAGAACGGTTGTCGTACGAGCCAGCGAGGACGCACAGGATGTCGTGCTTCACTTGGTCCGCGGTGGAGCCATCGAGGGGCGGGTTCTCAGTCCGGCGCATGCCCCGTTGTCCGGTGCTACGGTAGTCGCGATGCAATGTGTGGACCGAGACGTCTGTACAAGAATCACGGGACGCGGGGCAGTAGCTCGCACGGACCATCGTGGGGGCTATCGGCTTTTCGGACTTCGCGGGGGCGATTACATCATCGCGGCCTCTGCGCGACTGAGTACTGACGTCAGTGAGGTGGGTCTGTTCGATCCGCAGAGTTCGCGCGAACTGGGTGAAGGACGACCGAGGCCACTATCGGCGCCGGCACCCGCGATCGCACTCTTGACCACTTTTGCTCCGGGTAGCCTGGATCCCTTGTCTGCGGCTCGAATCAAGGTTGAAGTCGGCCAGACGGTCGAGATGCAGGATGTCTATCTTCGGTTGGGTGGTGCGGGGCGCCTCAGCGGGCGCGTGGCCCCGGGTGCTCTGAGTCCAGCGCTTCCCAGGGCTCTGTTCCTGTTTCCAGATTCAGTGGATGCCATGGTGCCACCCCAGATATCCGTCGAAGTGAGACCCGACGGGTCATTCGAGACGACAACTCTGCCAGCAGGGACATATCGGCTCGTCGCGAAGGTAGCCGCGCCTGGTGCGCCCACTCACTGGGCTGAGGCCCGCGTGTCTCACACGGGTGGCCAAACTGCGGGCCTTCTTATGGCCTTGCAGCCGACCTTGTCCTTCACAGGAGCCGTTCATGTGGACGGTGTTCGGTCGGCGTCCCCGCAAGTGTCTCTCAGTCTGCGACGTCGAGATGTTGTGATCGTTGCGTCGAACGTCGACATCGGCGAGGCGCGATTCGACGGCGAAGGGCGTTTCTCGGTGGACGCCCTATTACCAGGTCGCTACGGCCTGCAAGTCACACCACAGTCAGGATCCCAACGAACCCTCTGGCTGAAGGGCGTACTCGATCCAAACGGCACCGATCTGCGGGACGACGCCATCACCATTCGCGCGGATGCTCCTCCAGGTTCGGCCGTAGTGGAGCTATCGGCGAGGCCCTCGGTGGTGGAGGGGACTCTCCAGAAGGACGGTCTGCCCCCCGCCGGGGCAATGGTCGTTGCATTTCCGCGAGACTCAGAACAGCGTTCACTCCGTCATCGTGTGGCGACGGCGTTAGTAGCTCCTGATGGAGCGTTCTCAATCCTTGGTCTCCCGAGCGGTGACTACATTCTCGCGCCGATTTCGACGATTGACCCGGACGACCTTACGTTGTCCGCGTTTGCAGCGCTTGCGACTGTTGGCACCCCCGTCTCCGTCATTTGGGGTTCGACCGTGACGCGGACGCTTCGCCTTTCGCGCTAACCAGTGCAGCCAATTGAAGAGACCTCAGACTCCGTGTCTCAGTGTCTTCCTGTAAATCTGCTATTTTCTGATCCTAATACACGCCTTCTGTGACCGCCGTGCCCAACTTTGCGAAGGGCCTCACGTTCCGCACGCCATCCCACGGATAGGTGTCGCACGGGGGTTCGCGCTCGGCTTGGTCCCGCTCGAGGAAGCGCGGCACAAAAAACTCCTTCGTCAGTGTCGTGAGTCGCACACGCCCGGTTTTGCCATAGGGCACGAGCTTCATCGGGTTCTCGGGATCCACGACCTCAAGGACTGCACGCGGGATCGGTGGGTAATAGATGATCGCGTAGTTGTCCTTGATGTCGAAGGGTTTGCCAACGGCGAGACCCATGAGCGTGTTGCCGTAGGTGGGCGCGAAAAACACGCCATCGAGCACTTCCTCACGAACCCAGCGATGGAACTGGGGCGTCATCTCGGTGCCGCCGCAGAAGATGCCGGTGATGCCCGCCTTCTTGATCGAGATCTTCTCCGCGAGCGCCTCCAGCAGCTTCGGCGTGATGAACATGCACTTGATGTTGTCGTGCGCCTTGAGCAGCGTCATCGCCTGATCAATCACGTGGCGTTTGTAGGCTTCGACCTGATCCATCTGCCGGGCCTTGATGAGTTTGATGACCCAGCGGGGATCGAGGTCCACGCAGAAGCTGATGCCCCCGCGATGTTGCGCCAGATGTTCGACGGCGAGGCGAAGACGACGGGGGCCTGAGGGGCCGACCATCAGCCAGTCGGCGCCCTTCGGAAAGTGCTCGTCCGGCAACGTGTCACTGAACATCTCGTAGTCGATGCGGAAGTCGTCGATATTGATGCGTGACTTCGGGACGCCGGTTGATCCGCCCGTTTCAAACGTGTAAATGGGTTTGTTGGCGTACGCCTTCGGTACCCAGCGACGCACAGGTCCTCCGCGGAGCCATTCGTCTTCGAAGAAGCCGAACCGGTCGAGGTCTTCGTACGCGCGGATCTCCTTGCGGGGATCCCAGTCGAGCTTTTTTGCAAAGTCCAGCCAGAACGGGGTGCCCGTCTCCGGACTGAAGTGCCAGTGGACAATCTCCCGCACGTGGGCGTCAAGCGCGTCTTTGGTCTGGGGCTGCATACGGAATAAGAGACTACCGCACTCCGCACCTCGCACCTCGCACTCCGCACTATAATTGCGCATGGTCCACATCCCCCTGATTCGCCGCGGTGTCAGCTACCGCAGCATCGACGTGGCGACGATCGTTCATCACGCGACTCGCGAACCGTTTGCCGAAATCAGCCAGGCCAATGCGGGGCTGATTCGTCGCGACCTGCTGGCGCAGGACGCCATGCGCGCCTCCCTGCTGGCGATTCCCGTCGCCCGTTTGATGGAGATGACAAAACAGGCGGCGCACCACTTTGTTTACGACACGTTGCCGCTGGGTGACACCCAGCAGACGCCCGACGACTACGTTCGCCAGTTGTCGGCGACAACCGGCATGCCGCATGTGATGGTCCGCCGCAACATGCAGCGCATCGTGTCGGTCATGGAGAATGTCCCGGACATTCTGCGAGGGCTGACGCGTGGATTGGACCTGTCGATCCTGGACCATGGGTTCGGCGAGGTGAATGGGCAGGCGCTCAGCTTCTTCCCGAAGGCGAAGTCGCTCGGGGTGGTGTTGCCGAGTAACTCACCTGGTGTACATGGCCTGTGGATTCCGGCGATTTCGATGAAGATGCCGCTCGTGCTGCGGCCAGGGGGCACCGAGCCGTGGAGTCCGTATCGCATCATCCAGGCGCTGATGAAGGCGGGTGTCCCAGGGGACGCATTCAACTTCTTCCCGAGTGACCATGCCGGCGCCGGGGAGATTGTCAGGCGGACCGGTCGCAGCATGTTCTTCGGTGACGTGAGCGCAGTGGGTTCGGTGGCCGGTGATCCGAGGGTCGAACTGCATGGTCCCGGGTACAGCAAACTGGTATTTGGCAATGACCTGTCGCCGAAGTGGGCCGACTACCTCGACGTGATCGCGCTTTCGGTTGCCGAAAACGGCGGACGCTCGTGTGTGAACGCCTCCGGGGTCTGGACCCCGTCGCATGGACGCGAACTCGCCGAGGCCCTCGCGGCACGGCTGATCAAGATTCAGCCGCGCGCTGAGGATGATCCCGACGCGGAGATCTCACCGTTTGTCGATCCCAGGGTCGCCGAGCGAATCTCCCAGCAAATCGACGCGGCACTCCTGGAGGCCGGTGCCCAGGACGTGACCATGCGTCTGCGTGGAGGGCCGCGTCTCGTCAAGGCACACGGGGGCACGTTCCTGCTCCCCACGGTCGTCCACTGTGCATCTTCGCAACACCCGCTTGCCAACCGCGAATTCCTGTTCCCGTTTGTCTCGGTGGTGGATGTCACGGCCGATGAACTGGCCGCGATGCCCGAGTGCATCGGCTCGACACTGGCGGTCACTGCGCTGACCAATGACGCGGCGCTGCGCCAACGGTTAGTCGAATCCGATTTGATCGGCCGCCTCAACCTCGGCCCACTGCAGACCAATCGCATCGCCTGGGATCAGCCCCACGAAGGCAATTTGTTCGATCATCTGTACGCTCGACGAGCGTTCCAGAAAGTGGGTTAGCGAACCCTGGACCCTGGACCACGATGAAGCTTTTGTATTTAACGGCCGGCGCCGCACAGATGTATTGCGGCAGTTGTCTGCGCGACAACGCGCTCGCGGCTGCGCTCATGGCGCGTGGCCACGACGTCGTGTTGATGCCCATCTACACGCCGACCACGACCGACGAAAAAAACGTCAGCAGCACGAAGGTATTCTTCGGCGGGATCAGCGTGTTCCTCGAGCAGAACGTGCCGCTGTTCAGGCACACCCCGGCGTTCGTGGACAAGTTGTGGGACGCCGAGTGGGTGCTGAAGCTCGCCTCGAAGAAACAGATCAAGGTGGACCCGACCTTCCTGGGCTCGATGACCGTTTCGATGCTCAAGGGAACCGATGGCTACCAGAAGAAGGAAGTCGAAAAACTCGTGCACTGGCTGAAACACGAGTCACGTTTTGATCTCGTGAGCCTGCCGTTTGCCTTGCTCATCAGCCTGGCCAAGCCGATCAAAGAAGCGTTGGGATGCCCGGTGGTGTGCACACTTCAGGGCGAGGACTTGTTTCTCGACCAGCTGCGCGAGCCCTGGAAATCCGAGGCGATGGCGCTGATCCGTGCGGCTGTGCCCCACGTAGATCACTTCGTGGCGGTCAGCGAGTACTACGCGACGTTCATGGTCAAGTACTTCGGGATTCCTCCGGAGAAGATTTCGGTCGTGCCGCTCGGCATTGACTTCACCGGGCACGAGGCCAGGCCGGTTCGCCTCACCCCGCCGTACACGATTGGCTACTTCGCACGCATTGCACCTGAGAAAGGCCTGCATGTGTTGTGTGAGGCCTACCATCTTCTTCGGAAATACGACGATGTGCCGGAGACGAAGTTGGTGGTGGGGGGGTATCTGCTCGACGAACATCGCGAGTATCTGGCGTCATGCCAGACCCGCATGAAGGATTGGGGGATCGCCGACCAGTTCACCTACGTCGGTGCACCCGACCGGGCCGGCAAGATTGCGTTGCTGCAATCGTTTGATGCGTTCTCTGTTCCCACCACGTATGCGGACCCGAAAGGTCTCTTCCTGATCGAAGCGATGGCCAATGGTCTGCCGGTGGTTGAGCCCAGGCATGGCGCGTTCCCGGAAATCATCAATCTCACCAGCGGCGGGATGTTGATCACGCCGGAAGAACCCGCCTCACTCGCACACGCGCTCTATACACTCGTGACGGACCGCGCGCGCGCCGCTCAACTGGGGCAGGCGGCGGCGGCCGGGGTGCGAGAACACTTCACCGTCGCACAAGCAGCGGCCAAGGCAGAGACGATCTATCAGGGAGTGATTGGGTAACCATGCTTGTCGCCACACATCTCGCCAAACGTTACGACACCGCTCGCGGCGGTGTGCCCATCATTGACGACGTCTCGCTGGAGGTCGCGCGTGGCGACGCCATCGCGATCATGGGACCGTCGGGATGCGGCAAAAGTACGCTGCTGTACATCCTCGGCGCACTTGAGCGTCCCAGTGCCGGCACCGTGACGCTCGACGGCAAGAATCCGTTTGAACTCGACGAGGCGGCGCAGGCGGCGTTTCGCAATGCGCATGTGGGCTTTGTGTTTCAGGACCATTTGCTCCTTCCGCAGCTTTCCGCGCTCGACAACGTGATCGCGCCGAGCCTGGTCTCGGCGACGCCGGAGCCGGCCGTCTCCGTTCGCGATCGCGCGCGCACGTTGCTCACGCAGGTGGGCCTGGCCGATCGCCTCGACCATCGTCCTGGCGAATTATCAGGCGGGGAACGGCAGCGGGTCGCGATCGCGCGCGCGTTGATTCAGAAGCCGTCGCTCCTGTTGTGTGATGAGCCGACGGGCAACCTGGACCGTACGTCCGCCGAGGCCGTAGCGGATCTGCTCGCCAATCTCCAGAAGTACCACAACACGATGCTCGTCGTCGTGACCCATAGTCCGGCGCTCGCCGCACGATTCCCGCGCCGGTACGAGTTGACCGATCGGAAGCTTGTGACCGCATGACACTGGGAGATCTGTCGCGTCGGAGTCTGTCGTATTACCGGCGCACACACGCCGCGGTCGTCTTCGGTGTTGCCGCGGCTGTGGCCGTGCTCGCTGGATCGCTGCTGGTCGGATCATCAGTGCGCGCCAGCCTTGCAGGCTTGGTCACCGCGCGCCTTGGCAACGCGGACGTCGTTGTCTCAGCCGAGAATCCGTTTACGGAAGGCTTGTCGGCCCGGCTTCAGGAGCAACCCGAACTCTCAGCCGTTCAAGCGACGGTCGCGCCGCTGTTTGCGCTTGAGGGCATTCTCACGCACCAGTCCTCCGGACTCAGGGCCGGCAACGTCAGCGTGTATGGCGTTGATGCGCGGTTTTTTCAATTCCACGGCGTCGAGGTTGAAGCGCCGACCGGTGGGCAGGTCTGGTTGAGCCCGGACCTCGCGGCCGAGCTTGGCGCGGCTGAGCAGGACGCCGTGGTGTTGCGCGTGGCTCGCCCGTCCGACATTCCGCTCGATTCACTCCACGGTCGAAAAGACGATGTGGGGAGGGCGATACGGTTGAGTGTCAAGGGCACGCTCGCCCGGGAATTGATGGGGGAGTTCTCGCTCTCGCCCAGTCAGGGCCCTGTGCGCGCGATGTTCATTGCGCTGCCGCGCTTGCAACGCGATCTGGAGCAGGCGGACCGCGTCAATGCGATGCTGATCGCACGTGGAACTGCGGCGCTTGCGTCGGCGGATGTCGAAAAGGCGCTTGATGCCGCGATTGATGGCGACGACCTCGGCTTGCGCATCGAGACGTTGCCCGACGAGTCCGTGCTGGTGGAGACGACCGCCGGTCTGATTCCAGAGTCGATCAACAACGCCATCGCCGGGATCGCGACACGTTTGTCATTCGAGCGCACCGAGGTGTTGACGTGGCTCGCCAATCGGATGACATCGGGTGAACGTTCGGTGCCGTATTCGCTCGTGGCCGGTCTGGGCCCGTCAGCCGCAAGCGATGCGGCGATGGCGACGATGCTGGCTGATAGTGGCGCGGGGGCGCCGCCGATTGTTCTCAACGACTGGACGGCGCGAGACCTCGGTGTGTCGGTAGGCGCGCCGCTTGATCTTGAGTACTACCGCTGGGCCGATGAAGGACGCCTCGTCACCGAGCGCACGTCGTTCCGCGTCGCCGGGATCGTCTCCATCACCGGTATCGCCGCCGACCGACGACTGTCACCCGCGTATCCCGGTATCACTGATGCCGAGAGCGTCGGCGACTGGGATCCCCCGTTCCCGATCGATCTCCAGTTGGTGCGCCCGGTCGACGAAGAATATTGGGACAAGTACCGCACGACCGCAAAAGCCTTCGTGCCACTCGAGATCGCGCAAGAGTTGTGGAGAACCCGTTACGGCGCAGTGAGCTCGATCCGCCTCCGGACCTCGGGACCTCAGGACCCCGGGACCTCGGGACTTCGAGAGAGTGTCGCCCGTTCCGTCGGCGCCATCCGCGGCGGCCTGGTCGTCGTCGATGTCCGTTCGCAGAATGTGTCGGCGTCGGTCGGCGCGACCGACTTCGGCGCGTATTTTTCGTACTTCAGTTTTTTCCTGGTGGTCTCAGCGCTCTTGCTGACCGCGTTGTTCTTCCGTCTTGGGATCGAGCAGCGGTTGCGCGAAATCGGTGTGCTGCGCGCGGCCGGGTTCAGCATCACGACGATTCAGCGACTCTTCCTCCAGGAGGGGATTGTCGTGGCGGCCGTTGGTGCATTGCTCGGCGTCGGACTGGCGGTCGCGTGGGCGGCCGTGATGATGTACGGCCTGCGCACATGGTGGGTCGGCGCGGTCGGCACCACGGCACTTCAGCTTCATGTTGATCCCGTCACACTCGTGGCCGGCGCAGTCGGCGGTGTCCTCGCGGCCATCGTGTGTATCTGGCTGACCGTTCGTGGCGTCCGCACATTCTCTCCGCGTGAACTGCTGAGCGGATCCACGACCAGCGCACTGACGGCGACTCAGAAACCATCGGCGCTGCGTCAATTCCTGGCGCCCGCCATGCTTGTGGTGGCCGTTGTTCTCTCAGGCGCGTCGATGGCCGGTGCCATTCCCGCAGCCGCCGGGTTCTTCGGCGCCGGCGCGCTCGTCCTCATCGGTGGGTTGCTGATGCTTGGCGTCCGGCTGCGCAAGCCACAGGTGGCAGTGCTGGGTGGACAGGGACTGGGTGCGCTGTCCGCGTTCGGGTGGCGCAATGCGTCATGGCGACCCGGCCGCAGCATGACGTCGGCCGGTCTGGTGGCCGTCGCCGCGTTCCTGCTCGTCTCGGTCGACGCCTTCCGCAAGAGCACACACGCCGCCGAGGGCGCTCAAGGCGGCACGGGTGGCTTCGCGCTCATCAGCGAGACCGTGCTTCCGATGGTGCACGACCCCTCGACAAGCTCTGGACGCGAGGAGCTCGGCCTGCAGTTCCAGTCGAGCGATCCGGTCTTCGCCGGCGCGTCGGTATTCGGCGCTCGACTTCGTCCTGGTGATGACGCGAGCTGTTTGAATTTGTATCAGCCGAAGCAGCCGCGTGTGCTCGGCGTGACGGACGCATTTATTGACGCCGACCGGTTTACGTTTGCGAAGAGTCTCGCCGAGTCCGACGCCGATCGCGAAAACCCCTGGCGCCTGCTGCGGGGTTTAGATGCGGATGGCGTCGTGCCTGCCGTGGTGGACGCGACGTCGCTGCAGTACGTGCTGCATGCGGCAGTGGGGGACGTGATCACGATTGACGCCGAGACCGCGCGACCCCTGCGTCTGCGGATTGTCGGGTCACTCTCAGACAGCGTGTTGCAGGGCGAGATTATGATCGCCGAATCGGCCTTCACCCGGGTCTTCCCGGATGCGGCAGGCTACCGCGTGATGCTCGTGCAGGTGGAGGCGGGTCGCGGTGATGAGGTCGCGATGGCGATTGAAGACCGGCTTGAGCCATATGGCGCGGACGTGCAGTCGACCCTGCGCAAACTTGAGGCGTACCACCGCGTCGAGAACACCTACCTGTCGACATTTCAGACACTCGGCGGACTTGGTCTCGTACTCGGCACCATAGGTCTGGCCGCCGTCACCGCCCGCAACGTCCTCGAGCGTCGTCGTGAACTCGCGCTGCTCGCCGCGGCCGGGTATCGCATGCGTGACCTCTCGGTGATGGTCGTCGCCGAGAACCTCGGCCTCGTGGCGTTCGGGCTCGGCATTGGCGTGGTCGCGGCGCTGGTCTCCATCGCGCCCGTGCTCATTGCTCGCGGAGGCCGTCCCCCGGCGCTGTCGATGATCTGGCTGCTGGCCGTCGCCGCCGCCGGCGTGGTCGCGGCCCTCGTGGCCACGCGCGCCGTCAGGCGTCTGCCGCTCCTGGCATCGCTGCGCAGCGAATAGGCGGCCCCGACAAGGCCGCGGCCACGGTGTGCTACCGCACGTGGTAACATTTGCTTGGCATGGGGAAACACCGGCGCGGTGATTCGTCTTCGTGACATGGAAGGGCGACCATCCGCCGCGGCACGTCCACGTCTATAGGAACGGCAGACTGGTTGTGAAATGGGACTTGGACAACAAGCAGGCGATGAAAGGCGCTGCAACCCGCCGCATCCTGGCCTTGATTGCTGCTTTGGAAGCTGAGGGACTCTTATGAAGATTCGATCCGTCAAACAGAACAACCGACGACGGGCGTTCGAGGTCCGGACATCAACAAAGAGCCTGACCTTTCCGTTCTCCCGAACCGAGCCGTCGCCCAGCCCGACCGATCCCGTGGCAGAGGTCTTCGTGGATGCAGAGGCGGGCCGCGAGGCCTTTACGTATGTCCTGACCTCTGGACGGACCGGAACCGTCCACGCGGAACAGGTGCTCGAGTACAACAAGGATCCGGACTACATGCGCGACGTGCTCCTGTACAAGCTCACCCTTGAAGCCAGGCGCCGAATCACCCGGAGCCCGTTGTCGAAGCGTGAGGTCATCCGACGGCTGCGCACATCACCTGCGCAACTCTATCGGCTGCTTGATCAAACGAACTACCGCAAGTCCATCGATCAGCTCCTGGCGCTCCTGCAAGTGCTCGATTGCGACATCGACCTCGTCGTACGGACCAAGGTGGCGTAACCGCGCGTGTGAAGCTCTCCCCCCCCATCACGGCAGCAGGACGAACACCTTGCCCAGCTTCGGCACAGGCCGGAGACGGCTCGACGCGCGGCGGGTTCCGGCTTGGGGCCGCCCGGCATGTCCTCAGGATTGAGCACCCGTCCCACGCCATCGACGATCCGGAAGTAGAACGTGATCTCACCACTGAAAAACCCGGGTGCCGCACAAGCGACCGGAACGCCTGCCTCACGGTGCTCGACACAATCCCGACGAACGGAGCCCCGTTTTGTTCATGCAGCACTTCCCGCGTTGCCTGCGCCGAACCAAACGCGAGCAAGGCCGCGCGCCGCGCGTCCTCCGGCGACATTCCAGAGCGCATATTGTCGTCGGTGTGCAGGGCGATATGGCTCTCAAGTTCGGCGTCGAGATCTCCCCGGTGCCGACCCAGGCCGACCGACTGCATCAGACGAGACAGCAGGACGCGCAGGGCCCTCATCCGCCTTCCTTGGGTGCAAGGAATTTCGCCATCAACGCTGCCGCGTCAGACCACTGCTTCGACTCTCTTGCGATCCGTCGTCGTCCCGCCGCCGTGAGTCGATAGAACCGTGCGCGCCGGTTGTTCTCCGACACGCCCCAATCCGCCGAGATGGCGCCCTCCTGTTCGAGCTTCAGCAGCATTGGATAGACGGTGCCGTAGTTGAGGGTCATCCTCGAACCGCCGACCTGTTCAATTCTGCGGGCAATGCCATACCCATGCTGTGGCCCCATGGTCTCAAGCGTTTTGAGGATCATCAGGCTGAGCGTGCCCTGTACGACGTTTTGGTCTCCACCCACAACGGCCTCCGTTCATATTGGACGGCCATATGTCCACCACGGTTGGGTTGACGCGCCGTCAGGCGTCTGCCGCTCCTGGCATCGCTGCGGAGCGAATAGCGTCGAGTTCGTGCTACTTGTGCGTCCACGCAAATAAAGTTGCAACTTTATTTCCCTACAGGCAAAATAAGTCATGTCCTCTGGCCGCAGTCTTGTCGAGCCGATCCGCGACGACCTGACCACCAAAATGGTGTTGTTGGCCGGTCCCCGCCAGGTCGGCAAAGCCACACTTGGCGACCAGTTGCTCGCCGCCGATTCGTCCGGCGCCTACTTCAATTGGGACAATCGCGACGACCGACGCGACATCCGGGCCGCGCACTGGCCTGGCGGGGGCGGTCTGGTGGTGCTCGACGAACTCCACAAGTGGCGCGGATGGAAACGCTGGCTCAAGGGTGAGTTCGACAAACATCGCCGCACCACCAGATTCCTGGTCACGGGATCGGCGCGGATGGATGTCTTCCGCCACGGGGGCGACTCCTTGCAGGGTCGCTATCACCACTACCGTCTGCATCCCTTTTCCCTGGCCGAGATGGAGTCGGCGCGGCGTCGGACGATTGAACCCGGCGCGCCGCTGCAGATCGGGCGGGGGGATCGCTCCGCACTGGATGCGTTGCTGGCGTTCAGCGGCTTTCCCGAGCCGCTTCTGGCCGGAGCCGTGCGAACACATCGCCGATGGCAGAAGGACCGCCTCGACCGCGTCTTTCGCGAAGACGTCCGGGACCTTGAGGCCGTTCGAGACCTTGCGGCGATCGAAAATCTCGCGGAGATGCTTCCAAGTCGGGTGGGTTCGCTCCTCTCGCTCAACGCCCTGCGCGAGGATCTGGAAGTCAGTCACCGCGCGGTCACGCACTGGATTGACGTCCTGGACAGGCTGTACCACGTCTTCCGCGTGCGCCCGTTTGAGGGACGAAAGGTCCGGAGCCTGCGTCGCATGCCCAAGGCCTATCTCTGGGACTGGACGCTGGTGCCCGACCCTGGTGCTCGATTCGAGAACCTGGTCGCATCACACCTCTTGAAGTTCACCCACTACCTCAGGGACACCGACGGGCACGACGTTGACCTGCACTACCTGCGAGACCGCGCCGGCCACGAGGTGGATTTTCTTGTGACCCATGGCGGGCGACCTTGGTTTGCCGTGGAGGTCAAGCTGGCCGACACGAACATCGACCCAGCCATCCACTACTTTCAGCAGCGACTCAAGATTCCGTTCGTGTTTCAAGTGGTGCGCGACGGCACACGCGACTTCGTCGAAGGCACCGTCCGGTGCCTGCCTGCCGAGCAGTTCCTGACTGCCTTGTGCTGAGCCGCCAGGCGTCTGCCGCTCCTCTACGGAGCCAACAAGCGGCCCCAGCCCGGACCGTGGCAGAATCACCGTGTGCCAACGTCGCCTGATCTTCCGGACTGGGAGCGGTTGCTCGCGGCAGAGCGCCATCTTCAGCACTTGCTCCCGGGTTCTGTCCTGGTGGGCGGCACTGCCGCGGCAATTCATGTCGGACACCGTGTGAGTCTGGATGGCGACCATGTTCTGACGGACCTGCGCGAACGCTTTGATGAGGTCCTCGCGACGCTTGAACACGCTGCCGGCTGGCACACCTCGCGTGTGCAGCGTCCGGTTGTGATCCTCGGTCAACTGGATGGTGTGTTGACCGGTGTGCGACAACTTCGTCGAACGGTTCCCTTGGACACCGAAGAGATCTCCGGACTTCGAGTGCCCACCTTGCCCGAAATGGCCCGAATCAAGGCGTGGCTCCTGATCACCCGTCACACGGTGCGCGACTACCTCGATACCGTCGTCCTCCTGGAGCGGATCGGAGAGTCTGAGATCACAGCCGCGCTCCGCGAGTTCGACTCGATCTATGCGCAGCCAGGTGGTGCATCCCCGCTCTCTGAACTGTCAGAGCGCCTGGCGACGGCCGCGCCAACCGATCTGGCGACGATCGACCTGCACTCGTACCGTGGGTTGTCTGCTCCGTGGAACGATTGGGAGCATGTCGTCACGCGTGGCCGCCATTGGGCGGTCGCCGTGGCGCGTGTCGTTCTGGATGGTGAGCCGTGACTTCTCCGCTTGACCACTCGTCGGCGCTGTGGAATCGCACACACTTTGATTGGCGGAGCGATGAAACACTCGCGCAAGTGCTCGACCGAGGAACTGTGGCTGACTGGCGGATGGTGTACCAGCGCGCGAAGGTTGATCCAGCGTTGCGAAGCCGAGTGCATCGCCTGGTGCTGACAGTCCCTCTACCGTTGCCGCGATTCTGGCTGTCCGCGCTTGTCAGCCTTGGGGAGCCCGTCGACGTTGCAGTAGCGGTGCCGGATTATTACTCCCACTCGTCCGTGTAGCGGCTCACTCTGCCCTGAGCGTTGTGGCTGGGTTGATGTGCAGCAGACGATGGAGAGTCCTATCCATCAGCCCTCAGCGCTCGCACGGGATCGATTCGGCTCGCGGTCCTGGCTGGAAACCATGCCCCAAGAGTGGTGATCGCCAGGACGGACACCGCAGTGATCGCCCACACCGCGGGATCGAACGGACTCACTTCGTACAGATGCGCTCGAAGGAACCGGCCGCTCCCAGAGGCGATAATGGCTCCCAGCATCAGGCCGGCTGCGACCGACGCCAGTTGTTCTCCGATCACCAGGCTGAACACACCGGTCCGGGTCGAACCCAGTGCCATGCGAACGCCTATTTCTCGAGTGCGCCTGGCCGTTGACATCGCGACCAGGCCGAGCACGCCCGCGGTCACCAGAAGTGTGGCCGTCACCGAAAAGGCTGTTGCCGCCGCCGCTGAGAGGCGCCGAGTTCGAATGGAATCGGCCAATGAGAGCGTGACCGGCGTTAACGACTGAACGAGGACATCCGGATGGCGCTCGGCGAGCACCGACACAATAAAATTGAGCGATGGTGCGTTGGTGTCATCAAATGCCACAAAAAACCGCATGCCAAATGTGGATGGTAGTGGAGGAGCGTAGAGCGCAGGCGTCGGCGGCCGGTCCAGCGATTCGAACCGCGCATCGCCGATGACGCCCACGACCTCGTAGTCCGTCCGCCCTCGCCTGAGTCGCTGGCCAACGGCAGGCTGCCCAGGCCAAAACGCCTTGGCGACTGATTCACTCACAGCGAGTACTGGCGAACCCGCATCCAGCTCGGCATCGCTCGGAACGCGGCCGTCAAGAAGTCGCACACCAAGAGCGCTGAATCCGCCGCTTCCCAGCCTGACTTCTTGAGCAACGGTCCCTGGCAATGCCGTGTCTGGTGTTTGGAACGATGACTCGCCAGGCAGGCCTTCGAGAAATGGTGAGACAAACGACCCGGCACCGGCGATGCCAGGAATTGTTCGCAGGGTGTTGGCGACGTCGGTCGTCGACTGCCTGCCCGTGATCTCGCGGTACATCACGTCGAGTGTGGCGGCCCGATCCACGCGAAAACCAGGCTGGTTGGACCACGCCCTCGACACGCTCGTGGCAAAGAGGAATCCTGCCAGCACAAGCAGGAATGCCAAGCCTGTTTGGGCTGCCACGACCAGTTGTGGACCTCGCCTTGTTCGTGAACCCGCGACGTGACTGGTGTCACCAAGCGCGGGACTCGCAGAGGAGAATCGTGTGCGCGCTGTCGTGATTGCTGCAGCGCAGATGGCCGATGCGGCTGCGACCGCCACGGCGAACGCGGCGACCCGCCAGTCCAGTGCCGGTTCGTAGACCAAGTTGATATTCTCCGGAAGCAATGTCAGCGTCACGCCAACCATGGGACCGATGAAGGCGACACCGGCGAGACATCCTGCAGCGGTCAGCACGACATGTTCAAGCAACACTTGTCGGAAGATCCGCCGGCGACTGCCGCCGAGTGCGCGGCGGAGTCGTAGTTCGTGATCTCTCTGTATGGCCCTGGCACTGGTCAGACCGACCAGGCTCGCGGCACCGAGAGCCAGAAGGCAGGCTGCGAGACCAAACGCCAGCAAGAAAAGCGGCCGGTCCTTTGCCGTCAGGTATTCATCCAGAGGCACCAGCAGAGCGGACGCAAATGGTTCCAGAGCGCGGCGTGTGGCGGGGGAGAATCTCGGATCTGTCGGCGGGGCCGCGTCGCGGGAGGCCGCAATGGTGTTCAAGAGTGTGCCGATGCCTCTCTGATATTCCGAATCGGAGAGACGTAAAAAGGCAACGATCATCCGTTCGTTCTCGACGTCGAACCTTCTGGGCATCAGCGCATCAGCGACGCCATCCCCAGTCTGAATGGGCACCAGCGAGTCGTGCGCGAGGACTCCCACGATCTGCACGGGAGCCGACAGCCGGGAGTGCGGGTAAATCACGCGGCCCAGAATTCCGGGATCCGCTGCGAACAGTTCGCGCCACAGGCGGTGTGTGACTACGATAGGCTGCGGCAACCTCGCAGCTCCGGCGGCGCCCGCCTTGAAAGAAGCGAAGTCGGCTTCGCGCAGACCGCCAATCGCAAAACGGAGCCCGAATGTAGTCATGAAGTTCCGGTCAACGTACAAGGCGCGCCGGATAACTCCGTCATGCAGGATCACGCTCGACGAGGCCGTCGCGGTGAGGCGAAGGTCAGGCGTCTGAGCGGACCAGGCGTCGAACTCACGTGTGGATACCGTTTGCGCTCGCTGGCCAGAGACTCGCTGTTCGCCAGTCCTCAGTCCGCTGATCGCATAGACCTCGTCGGCGTGCGGGAACGGGAGCGGGCGGAACAACACGCCATCCACCATGGCGAAGCAGGTGCCGCCGAGCGCGACCGACACCGCCACCACGCCGGCCATGGCGACGGAATACCACGGCGTCCGGCGCACCATCCGCGCGGCCACACACAGGTCCCTGATCACATCGCCGAGACGACCGGATCCTGATTTTGGCGCCCGCTGTTCCGATCGGTAACCGCGGGCAATTGACCCGGCATCACGCCAGACCCGCCACTCTGCACGCAGTCTCCCGCGCGATTGCCGGTCCGCCCGATAGTCCTCGACAAGGTCGCCCAGCACCGCGTCGTGCGCCACACCAGGTACACGCCGACGGATGCGGCGCACGATCAGGCGCCAGAAGAACGGGTGCGACCTCACGAGCGCTCCTTGGCGGGCTGCAGGGCCGCTTCCAGTCCATGTTGCATCCGGTTCACCAACGCCACCGCCTGCCGAACCGCCTTGAGTCCGGTCGGCGTCAGTTTGAACAGGCGTTTGGGCCGGTCGTCGCGCAGGGGCGAGGGCTCGCCGAGACGCGACGCGAGCAGGCCTTTGGTTTCCAGGCGGTCCAGCGTGACGTAGATGGCGCCACGGGCGACGCGACGGTTGGCGCGCACGTCAATGGCGTCCCTGATCGTTGACCCGTAGGCCGGTTGGTCCGTCTCGACCAGATGGAGCACGGCCAGCAGGACCACCATTTCAAATTCACCGAGTGCGGGTGTGGGGAGTGATGACATATATGACTACTTTGTTGTCGATTAGACAACAATGTAGTCTTGAACTCAACCTGCTGTCAATGCGCGCACCGCCCTGTTCGTCCTGTTCTTCCAATACGCATAAAAAGTTGCAACTTTATTTGCTTACACGCAAAAAATGTCCAACGACACTCCGCCCGGCATTACTACGGCAGGTCGCTCAACCACGGCAAGTCAAATAGGTTCCGTATAATGAACAGCCGTGCCGCAGTACAACCTTCGCGAGTATCCCCTCCAGCAAGGCGCGCTTGAGATTGCGTACATCGAGGAGTTCTTCAGCGAATTCCCGAAGCGCAAGACCGCAAACGAAATCATGACCCGCCTGCAGGATCGCGAATGCCAGATCCTGATGGCTGAGGCGCCGCTCGAAGATGGCACGGTCGTGCCGGTGTCGTACAAGGTGTCTCACGAACTGCGGGAGGACGAGACTGATCCTGCACTGGTGGACCTGGTCCAGCGCTTGAAGGGAACCGTCGTCTTCAACGGACGCAGAATCCTCTACAACTGGCTCGGTGCCACACGCAAAGACTGGCGCGGACAGGGACACTTCCGCGCACTGACTGAAGAACAGGAAGTCTGGGCGGTCTCGCGTGGCTTCGACGAGGTCGTCGTCAAAACCAAGAACCGCTACTACGACATGCGCGGCGCGCTCGATACGCTCCAGTTCAATGTGATCAAACTTGAGGTCGCACCGGATGTCTCCGACGCCAAGGTGTACCTCAGCAAATCCCTGGGTCTCAGTGTGCTGGATGCCCACCGCAGTCGTCGCCAGGTCACACGTGTGTGAGCACGCGCAATCTGACCGACATCTTCACGCACACGGCTGACCCGACCTGGCTGCTCGCCAACGGCCTGTTTGTCACCGAAGGTCGACACTGCACACGCCGACTGCTCGCGACACCACGTTTCAAGACCGTCGCGCTCCTGCTGACGCCCACCGCAGAGGCCGCACTCGCCGACGCGATCGAAGCGGTCCCGCCAGCCGACCGTCCGCCGATCGTCGTCAAATCACAGGGCGAGCTGGATGCGCTGACGAAGTTTCGGCTGCATCAGGGGTGTGTCGCGTTCGCCGAACGGCAGCCGCTCCCACCGTGGGAACCCTCACTGACCCTGGGCGGACTCTCCGTGCTCTTCGAACGGGTGCACGATCCCGACAACGTGGGCAGCATCGCGCGCACGGCCGCCGCACTGGGTGTGCGCGCGCTGCTGATGAGCCCCGAATGCGCCGACCCGTTCTACCGCAAAGCCGTTCGGACCTCAATGGGCGCGGTCCTCACGACGGCAATTCTCGACGCCTCACCCTGGCCGGACGTGCTCTCCGCCCTGAAAGCCTCGGGCCACACACTGATCGCGACGACGCCGGATCCCGCTGCGATGGATATCGCGGAGCTCTCTTCGGGACTCCTGTCTTCGGAGGCGCCGGGCTTCAGCCCAGCGCAATCTGTCGTCCTCATGGTGGGCTCCGAAGGCGCGGGGCTGACGCCGGACACCCGGGCGGCAGCTGATATTCAGGTACGGATTCCGATGTCCGCAGCGGTGGACTCACTCAATGTCGCAGCGGCGACGGCCATCGCGGTTTATGCTCTGTCTCGGAGGATTCGATGACAAAAGCACGACTAGTGCGAGGTGCGATGTGCGGTGTGCTTGGTGTGGGGTTCGCGGTGCTTGGGGCGCAGGCGCCGCCGGCGACCGAAATCTTCCTGGCGCCATTAACCACAACGGGCGCCACGGTGACGGTGGGGCACCCAGTCAACATCACCAACAACCCCGGGTACGACAATCAGCCACAGTTCCTCGCCGACTCCAGCGGGCTGCTGTTTTCCTCCCAGCGAGACGGCGTACAAACCGATATCTACCGCTACGACATCGTCTCCAAACGCCTCGTGCAGGTCACCAACACGACCGACAACGAATATTCGCCCACGTTGACGCCCGATGGACAGACGTTCTCCACCGTGCGCGGCGCCCAGCAGAAATTGTGGCGGTTCACGATGGACGGAACTGACGCCGGCCTGGCGTGGACCCACATGGGACTCATCGGGTATCACGTCTGGATTTCGCCCACACAGATGGCGACGTTTGTGCTCGGTGCCAACCGGGAACCCAACACGTTGCAGTTGCTCGATCTCCGCACCGGAGGCAGCGAAGTGATCGAGAAGAGCATCGGTCGCTCACTGCTCATGCGACCGGGCCACGGCACCGTGAGTGTTGTGCACAAACCTCAAGGTGGCCCGTGGGTCATTCGTGAACTCAATCCGAAGACCAGGGAGATCACCACGCTGACGCCCACCGTCGAGGGCAGCGAGGACCTTTCGTGGACGCCCGATGGCGCCATCGTCATGGGCCAGAAGGGCAAGCTGATGCTGTGGCGCCCTTCGACTAGCGCAGCGCAGACTGGCTGGATCGAAATCGCGGACCTCACCAAGCAGGGCGTTGAGAACATCACGCGCCTGACCGTGAGTCCCGATGGGCGATGGATCGCGATCGTGTCGCAGGCGGCGGTGGCACGATGAGCGCACTCGGGCAATCGCGCAGACTCGGACGCGTCCAGACACCCATCATTCCGATCGTGAGCCGCTGGATGGCGGAGACGCCTGGCGTCGTGTCGCTCGGCCAGGGCATGGTCGCCTATGGGCCTCCCCCGGAGGCACTTGAGGCCCTGCGGGGTTTTCCAACGCAGGTCTCCGACAACAAATACGGCATGGTCGAAGGACAAGCCGCGCTGATCCGCGCATTTGAAGACAAGGTCTCCCGCGAAAACGGCATCGATGTGCGCCAAGGCCGGCGAGCCATCGTCACCGCCGGCAGCAACCAGGGATTCATGAACGCGATTCTCGCGATCACGGACCCTGGTGACGAAGTGATTCTGCCTGTCCCGTATTACTTCAACTACGCGATGGCCATCGAGATGGCCGGTGCGGTGGTGGTGCCCGTGGCCACCGATGCCACGTACGCATTTGATATTGACGCGATCCGGAAGGCGATCACGCCGCGCACACGCGCGGTGGTGACGGTGTCACCAGGCAATCCGACGGGTGTGGTGCATCCGATCGCCACGCTGGACGCGCTTAATCAGCTATGCGGCAAGTCCGGCATCTTTCACATTCACGATGAGGTCTACGAATACTTCACCTACGGCGACGCGCGGCACGAATCGCCCGCTGCGGATCCGGCATCCGCACCACATACGATCTCGCTGATGTCGCTGTCGAAGGCGTACGGCCTCGCGAGCTGGCGCGTCGGGTTCATGGTCTTCCCAGAGACGTTGTGGGATGCGATCAACAAGATTCAGGACACCTTGCTCGTATGTCCGCCCATCGTCTCGCAACACGTGGGGCTGGCGGCGATGAAAGTCGGCCGCCCGTACTGTGATGCACAGGTCGCCGTCATCGCCGAGGCACGTGAGATCGTCACCGCCGCGCTGACCGCGTCGGGTGTGCCCTGTGATGTGCCGTCGGCAACGGGCGCCTTCTACTACTTCATCAAGGTCCACACGTCGATGGATTCAATGACAATGGGTGAGCGGTTGATTCGGGAACATCGTGTGGCTGTGATTCCAGGGTCCGCGTTTGGTGCGGTGGACGGGTGTTATCTGCGGGTGTCGTACGGCGCACTGGATCGGGCGACGGCGGCCGATGGCGTTGGTCGACTGGTCACGGGCTTGAAAGCGCTCGCGTGAAAATCATCACGTGGAACGTCAACGGCATCCGGGCCCGGCAGGCCCAGGTCCAGGAACTGATCGAGACCGAGCAGCCCGATGTGGTGTGCCTCCAGGAAATCAAAGCCACGCCGGCTCAGGTGCCGGAGTTGCTGGTCAATCCCGGTGAGTATTGGTCGGTGTGGCACGGTGCGGGGGGCTACTCGGGCGTGGCGCTGCTGATTCGTCGCACGTTTGCCACGGGCGCGCCACACTTCTGGCATCCGGATTTCGATTTCGAGCAGCGCATCGTGGTGGCCGACGTGCCGGCCGCCGGTGCAAACCTCGGCGCCGTCCGTTTCGTCTCGGTGTATGTGCCCAATGGGGGCAAGGACTACGAGGCCAAGATGCGATTTTTCGGGGACCTGCAGCGCTGGCTGGCTGAAACAAACCGTGCGGGTACGGCGCTAGTGCTCTGTGGAGACATCAACGTGGCGCGCGAGGAACGGGACGTGCATCCCAGAGAACGCAAGCCCAACCAGATCGGCACCCGGCAGGAAGAACGCGACCTGTTCGGTGTCATGCTCGAGGCGGGGATGACTGACATCGGCCGAACACTGGACCCGGACAACGATGAGTTGTTCACGTGGTGGGCTCCGTGGCGGAGTCTGCGGCAGCGCAATATCGGCTGGCGGATTGACTACGTGCTGGCCACCTCAACCCTCGCACCCATCGCGCGGACGTGTATCTCGCGCCGGGAGTTCGGCACCAGCGACCACGCCCCCGTGGTTGCCACCTTCCTGCCATGAATCTGCGTACTCGCCTCATCGTTGTGTTGATCGTGGTGTCGGTGGTTCCGCTGGGCGCGTTGACGTATTTTTCGTACACCAGTCAGGTGCGCGCGCTGCGGGACCTTGCCACGCGTGAGGCCGACATGTTGTCGTCGGATATGACGCAGCGCATGCAGCTCGTCACGACAGAGCTGAGCACCAGGGTCGAACAACTCGCACAGATCAATGAACCGGCCGTTGTGCGTGTGGCCCAGCGCACGGAATCAGCACCCACCACCACCATCGTTGGAGACCCTCCTGCGGTGGTTCCCGCACCGGTCGAATCCGCGGACGCCGCGGTGACCGCCGTAAACGCCGTGGCACCGGTGACGCAGGCGTCGGAACAGGCGCGTGTGGCTGAAGCCCTCGGCGCGGCGGCGATGCTGCTGCAGAGCGTGGAACTCCAGGGTATGCGCGGGGGACGCCCACCCGGCGGCGGCCGGGGGGACATCCCCCGTGTGGATGGCGGGCGTGGCGATGGCCGAGGCGACAACACTCGCCGACTGGGACCGCGCCCCCCAGGCGCCGCCCTCGGCCCCACCAGACCAGACGCCGTTGGTCCGGCCAGACCCGTCGACGGCACAAAGCCGCCAGATGGGGTCCCGCAGACCTCGGCCACTCCGGCCGTGCCCGTCGCGCCCGTCCCTCCTGACGTGGGAGACAAGGTCGTCATCGACATGGGCGCGATCGCCCGTGACATGTTCAGCAAGTACGTGCCCGAGGGCGGCTTCGAGAAGATGACGCCGGAACAACGCACGCAACTCGCGCGAGAGGTGAACTCACGAATGATGGGGATTGCCGAGGGCATTCGCATCAGCTCCGAGCAGCTGCAAAAGCGGGCGGATGAGGCACGGCAGGAGTCAGTCGCCTCGGTGCCGTCGCCCAGTCCCGTGGCACCGGCGTCAGCGCCTCGTCCTTCGACACCTCGCCCGACAACAAAACCCACCACGCGGACCTCCACACTGGTCGGCAATCGCCTCGACGTGAAGTTGATGCAGGACGGCAAAGTGGTCGGTGAGGTCAACGCCACGATCGATCTTGAGAACGTCCTGGCCACGGTCTTTTCACCGACGCGCCGTGAACAAGGCGAAGTGCCGTTTGCCATCGGTCCCGATGGCAAGGTCTACACCGCCAACGATGCGGACCAGAAGACCGTGCAGGACCTCGGTCCGATTGCGCGTCCCGACGGCCCGCTGGGCAAGACCGTGCTGCCGGACTGGGTCGTCTTCACAACGGTGGACCCCTCCGGCTCGGGTCTGCGTTTTGGCATCGCGCGTCCGGTTGGCGACTCCCTGGATGACCTGCGTCGCACCGCCGGCCGCAATGCAGGCCTCGGCCTCCTGCTCATCGGAATCTTCATCGTCGGCGTCGTGCCACTCTCGGGCCGTCTGACACGCAACCTCACCGCGTTGACCGAAGGTGTCGACCGCATCGCCCATGGCGACTATCGTGCACGAGTGCCGGTGCGTTCGCGCGATGAAATCGGTGAACTCGCGGTGGCCTTCAACAAGATGGCCGAAGACGTCGAACGCCACCAGACCGCCGTCGTCGAACAGGAACGCCTGCGGCGGGAGCTGGAACTGGGCCGACAGATTCAGAGCGACATGTTGCCGAGTGCGCCCATGTCCTTCGGTCTGACCGAGGTGCAGGGTGTGTCCATTCCTGCGCGTGAAGTGGGCGGGGACTTCTTCAACTACTTCGCGCTGGAGAACGGCCAACTGGCGCTGCTGGTCGGCGACGTCTCAGGCAAGGGCGTCGGTGCCGCCTTGCTGATGGCCAATATTCAGGCGTCACTCCGGACTCGCCTCGGGATGGGGCAGAGTCTCGCCGCGATCGCCGAAGCGCTCGACCGCGAGATGGCGACCACCTCAGGGTCCCGTCTCTACGTCACCCTGTTTATCGGAATTTTTGACCCAGTCGCCCGACGGCTCCAGTACGTGAACGCCGGTCACAATCCGCAGTTTGTGCTTCGACCGGGGCAGGCGCTTGAGAAGATGCACGCAACCGGCATCCCAATCGGCCTGCTCGCTGGCCGCGGGTACGAACATCGCGATGTGACGCTCGCCTGCGGTGATCTGCTGTTTTTCTACACCGACGGTTGCGTCGAGTCTGAAAACGAATCCGACGAAATGTTTGGCACCGGCCGTCTTGACGCGTTGCTCATGTCCATCGGATCGTCCGGTCCATCAACGCCGGACCGCGTGCTGCAGCAGGTCGAAGAAGCCGTCACGTCCTTCCGCGGCACCCGCGAACCGAATGACGACGCCACGATGATGGCCGTGCGGATCGGATAGACGACTCACAGTGATCGCAGCGCGATCAGTGGATCCACCGAGGCCGCGCGGCGGGCCGGCACCACCGCTGCCAGCGCCGCGACGGTGAGCAACGCGACGCCGGCCGCAAGGTAGCTGATCGGATCAAACGGCGTCACCCCAAGCAGCACACTGGAGAGCACCTGTGCGGCCAACGCCGCCAGCGCCACACCGGTGATCGTGCCGATGACGACGAGTGTGAGTGCTTCGCGAAGGACGCGCGTGACCACCAGGCCACGCGAGGAACCCAGGGCCATCCGGATCCCGATTTCCCGCGTGCGCCTCGAGACGCTAAAGGCAATGACGCCATAGAGGCCCACGCCGGCGAGCAACATCGCCAGACCTGCGAGGCCACCAAACACCGACGCGCCAAGTGTGATCGGCAACATCGAGGTGGCTATCATCCGCTCCAGCGACCCCAGTTCGAGAAAGACGATTTCCGACTCCATCGCACGCAGTTCGCGCTGGATGTCTGTCACAAGCCGCGCCGTGTCACCAGACGTTCGCGTCAGAAAACTGTAGGCTGTGGCCGGTCGTTGAGAAGCCGCGAAGTGAATCATCGGCCGTGGTGTCTCGCCAACCTGCCGGATCATGTAGTCCTTGGAGATGCCAATGATCTCGACGACCGCGCCGGCCTGGTCGCGCAGGCGCACCCGGTTGCCAAGCGCGTCGCCATTCGGAAAGTACGCTGTGGCCAACGCCTCGGAGATGACGGCGACGCGTGTGGAGCCAGGCGTGTCTCGCGCATCAAAACTTCGGCCGGCAAGCAGTGGAACTCCGAGTGTCTCGAAGAACTCGGCGGTCGTACGGGTGGTCTCGACCGATGCTCCGTTGACCGGAGTCGCATCCGGGCGGCCATCCACCACGATCGTCGTGGTGTGTATGTTGGGTGAAAACGGCAGGCGCTCAGCGAGCGACACCGATTGCACACCCGGCAACTGTCGAATGCGCGCCGAGGCGAGTTCGAAGAACTGCTTCGCGCGTCCGTCGTCGTACCCGTGGAGATCCATCGAGACGATCGCCGTCACCAAGCCGTCGACCTTGAAGCCAGGATTGGTGTTGAAGCCCGCGAACAGACTCCGGACCAGCAACACACCGCCGACAAGCAACACCACAGAAACGGCCACCTGTAACACGACCAGCGTGTGTCGAACGCCAAACGCGCGTCCCGGTGCCGTCAACGAGGCATCGTCTTTGAGCGCCGCCACAAGTTCAGGACGAGACGCCTTGAGAGCAGGCAGGATGCCGAACGCGAGACCTGTCACGACAGACAGGAGTCCCGTGAATGCCACCAGACGCCAGTCGGTCGTCAGCGTGAACGAAATCGGCAAATCAATCGGGAGACGCGCTGAAACAATCCACGACGTCGCCCACGTCGCCAGGAGCAGCCCGGCGACACCACCCAGCAGTGACAGGATCAAACTCTCCACCGCCATTTGCCTGACCAGGCGACCACGGCTCGCCCCGATCGCCGACCGAAGCGCCATCTCCCTGGCGCGTGCCGCCCCACGTGCCAGCAACATGCTCGCGAGGTTGGCACAGGCGATGAGTAATACGAGTCCGACTGCACCCATCAACACCGCGCCTGCCGGGCGCATCTGCGCATCGATCTCGGGATGGAATCGGACATCCGTCGCTGGAACGACCGTGGGCCTCCGTTCACGATTGCTGATCGGATACGCCTGCTCCAGCCCCGTCATAATTGAGGCAAGGTTGGCCTGCGCCGCCTCGATCGTGACGCCCTCCCCAAGCCGCCCTTTCATGAACAGCCAGCGGCTGCCGCGTTGCTGAAGTCGGGTTGTACCGGTGGCCGAGGGCACGACATCAATCATCCCCGCAGGCTCGACATCAGCCACCATGCTTGCCGGGATCCAGAGATCGGCGACGACACCAGGCAACATGCCGGAGAAGGAAGCATCCGCGACGCCAATCACCGTGTACGGACGACTCTTGATCGTCATCGTTTGTCCGATCGCGTCAGCACGTCCGCCGAAGTTGCGCTTCCAGAGACGATCGCTGATGACGGTGACCGGATGCCCGCCCTCGCCGACCCCGTGTTCGGGAGAAAAGCCCGCTCCGAGCGACAGGGGAATTCCGAGCGATGAAAAATAGTTGGCGGTCACCACCTCGCCAAACGCCAGCCTGTTGTCGCCGTTGATGGAGATAGCCGCGAACATCATCGAGTGTCCCGCCAGCGATTCCAGGACCACGTTGGAGGCTTCGAGATCTTTCAGGTCGGCATACGAGGAGCTGCCGAAGCGTGCGTCGCGATCGTCGCTCGTGTAAATCGACACGACCGAGTCCGGTCGTTCAAACGGGAGAGGACGAAACAGCAGGTTGTCGACGATGGTGAAGATGGCGCTGTTGAGTCCGATGCCCACGGCGAGTGAGACCACAGCGACCGCTGTAAATCCAGGTGCCTTGCGGAGGGTGCGGAGACCGTAGCGGACGTCCTGCCAGAGAGTTGCCCACATGAGTCGAGACCCTTTCGAGTGGTGGACGGGCCGCAGGTGCCAGGGACGCGTCCACATGAGATGAATCGCCTGAGCGATGTACCACAGATGGGGGCATTGGCGACGACGAGTGAAGTCCTCATCGAGATCGTTCAGGATGAGGTCGCGGTGCGCCGAGGGCAGGAATGGACCGGCGACACCCCTGAGCCATCGCGGCGCCTGGCGCCTCACGGGGACTCCAGCCTGGGTTTGAGACCCCGGGTCATGCGCGCCCACGTCTCGTACGCACGGCCGATCGCGGATTGGCCTTCGTCGGTCAGCGCGAAGATTTTGCGTTTGCGCTGGCCGGCGGCCTCGGGCACGGCAACATTCGCGTTGATTAACCCCTTGTCGGTGAGACGTTGGAGCGTCGTGTAGATGGCGCCGATCCAGACCATCCGTTGGCTGCCCTCTTCGACCGCCTCTCGAATCGCGGCCCCTGAGGCGTCCTCACCCAACCGGATGATCGCGAGCAGGACCAACTGTTCGAATTCGCCGAGGTACACGGTCATGGGCTAATACTACGTTGTAGTCTGACGGCGGTTCCATGTTCGGGGAATAATGGGGGCCATGCGAGCCATTCTCAGTGCCGTGGTCGTGGTCGTGTGCGCGGTCGGGGTCGTCGGCCTCTCAACGCAGGAGCAGACCAAACCCGACAAGTACTCTCCGTTGGGCTACTACGATCTCGAGGAACACATCAGGGCCTTCCCCGGGACTCCAGGCAGTGTGGAGGTCCGGCGCGCGTTCAGCAGTCGCTTCTGGGCCTTTCAGGGCATTGCGTATCGATCAGGAGCCACGCCGCTTGGTGCCGTCTGGACCAGTCTCGGTCCCGAAACCACTCTGCAGAGTCCGACCGCCTCGTTGGAGCAGAGCGTCTCAGGGCGCGTCTCGGCGCTCGCGATTTCCCCCAACTGCAAAAAGCAGGGCGGGTGCCGGCTCTGGGTGGCCACCGCCGGGGGCGGTGTCTGGCGGACCGACGATGCAATGAACACGACCGATCCAGGCTGGCAATGGATCTCGCGAGGATTGCGCACGAACAGCATCGGCAGTCTCGCACTTGATCCCAACGACCGCACCGCAAACACGATCTACGTCGGCACAGGCGAAACCAATACGCCGCAGAACTCCAATGCCGGCACTGGTCTGTATAAGTCCACCAACGGCGGCGATACCTGGACCCGCGTGCAGACCACCATCGTGGACCCGGTCGTGTCTCCCTCGCCGATCGACTTCACGATCACCCGCGGCATCAGCACTGTCATCGTCGCACCCGGGAGCGGGCAGACGATCTATGTCGCGACCACGACCGCGATGTTGGGCATGACGGCCGTGCGAGGAGGGCAGAGTCAGACGACCGGGTACACCCAGCCACGAGTGGGGCTCTACAAGACTGAAAACGCCGGCGCGTCGTGGACGTTGATCTGGGTGCCGCCGCTGGAACCGACGCCGCCGCAGACCGATCAGCTCAACGCCGGCGCCTCCGACACGATGAGGGGCGTGCGTCATGTAAAGCTGGACCCGCGCAATCCGGCGATCGTCTACGCCTCTGCGTGGAATAACGCGATTCACCGTTCGGCGTCGTCATTGGAAGGTGGCGACGCGTCGTTCAAGCCCGTCTTTGCGATCGTGGGACTTCGCCAGTATCAGGATCTCGCGATGTTTGACCTCACCGTCAAGGATGGCCGCACGCGGATCTACGTGTACAACGGGACCGAAGACACAGCGACGCAGGGGCTGTATCGCCTCGACAACGCCGATGTGGCTGCGGCGACGCTGGTGTCCGGGTCCGGATCCAACCTCACAAATGCAACGGCGTGGATCGGTCTCTCCTCGAACAGCACGAGCCAGGCGGGGTCGATCAGTCGCGCCATGTGCGGTGCCCAGTGTTTTTATGATCTCGTTGTCGCGGTCCCGAACGGGCAGCCCGATACCGTTGTTGTCGGAGGTGTGGCCACACTGACCTACGGCGAGGCGACGATTCGTTCGATCGACGCAGGCGTGCGATTCTCCGGCTTCGGTCGCGATGCCCAGAACCCGCGTGTGAGCAGCCATGTGGACGTACGTGCCGTGGTGTTTCATCCAGAGGATCCGAACATCGCGTTTGTCGGATCCGACGGTGGCGTGGTTCGCAACGACGGTTCGTTCGTGGATATCAGCAGCCGGTGCGCACAACTGTTTGGCACCGCGCCGCAATGCAGCGTGGTGTTGGCGCGTGTGCCGCAGCGCCTGCATTTCCTCAATCGTGGATTGCAGACGATGCAGTTCTACAACGTGTCGCTCGATTCCCAGGAGCCGCTGCGCCGCCTGGTCGGTGGGCTGCAGGACAACGGCACGATCTGGACCGACGGCACGGGCGATGCGAAGGTGTGGAAGCCATTCTTCGCGTTTGGTGATGGGACGTCGGCATCAGGATTCCATCCGTCACGATCGGCCGTGATGTTCGCAAGCTTTCAGAGCAACCGGTATTTCGTGAATTTCCGGAATGCGGATCAATCGATGTGGGTGCGCACCGATGATCCCATTCGTGTCGCTGATGAGCGAGCCACAGTGACCACCTCAACCGGCCGTCAATTCCTGACTTTTGATCGGGTGAACCCCGACACGCAGTTCACCGGGTTTCAACACATCTGGCGCACGCAGAACAACGGCGGGCCCCAGGCGTTTCTCGAAGCCAATTGCCGCTTTCCATCAGGTTCGGTGGCCGGAGTCAGTTGTGGTGACTGGCAGCCGCTCGGGGTGGTGTATCCGTTTGCCTCCCAGACCACTCCTGCATCAACCAGCCGGAAGCCGGGTGATTTGACCAGTGATGTCTACGGATCGGACCGCGAAGGCGGCATCATCGTCGCGGCGGAGCGGTCCGTGGGAGACGGCGGCACGTTGTGGGCGGCGACCAGTCGCGGGCGCCTGTTCATATCGAAGAATGCCGACGGTCCCGCATCGGCGGTCACGTTTACTCGGGTGGATTCGGCCGACACACCGGGACGTTTTATCACGAGGATCTTTGCCGATCCCGCCAACGTCAACGCGGCGATCGTGTCGTACTCCGGGTTCAACGCCCTGACGCCTGGCACGCCCGGACACATCTTCCGAGTCGTGGTTGACCCGTCCACTGGCCAGCCGACCTTCACATCCCTCGATCACGACCTTGGCGATCTGCCGATCAACACGATTGCCTACGACCACCTCAGAGGTGATGTGTATGCCGCGACCGACTTTGGTCCGCTCGTGCTCAAGCAGGGTACGACGCAGTGGGCCGTCGCAGGGGCCGGATTCCCAGAGGTCGTCATGGTGGACCTCAAGATCGTGCCCGAGCGAGGTGTGTTGGTCGCGGCCACCCACGGGTTGGGGATCTTTTCGATGAAGATCCAGTGACACCTGCGGTGCCGCGCTGAATCTTCAGAACCTGAAGACGACGCCGGCGGTAACTGCGTAGCGCAGTTGCACACCCGAGGTCGTGAAGGCTTTGAAGCCGTTGAGCGGCGTGCCGCTCAACGAGGAGCCTCGCCCGGTCGAGGCGTTGTTGCTGAACTGTACGGCCGGCGTGGTGAACGACTCGATGAAGCCGGCGGGTGTGCCGGTGGTCACGGTTGGGGCAGAGTCGACGCGCAGGCTCAACGTCTCGCGGCCGACGTACACGCGGCCGTCGATGGCAAAGCCCAGGCGTGGGCTGATCTGCCGTCGCATTCCAAGTCCCGCCACACCGACCGGACCGGCGGCCTGTTCGAAACGCAGTGTGACAGTGTCGGATTCGGAGAAGGGCACGACGGGCACGTTGTTCGCCTGCACCTGGAACTGGTAGGACCCATTCAGGGCGATGGACGGCAGCGATCCGATGCGCGTCAGCACACCTCCGCCGACGGTCAAGTACGGTGACCACGATCCCGTGAGCAGGTGATACCGGATTGATCCAATAATCGCCAGTTCCCGAGACGTCCGTTCACCGATCGAGACATCGGTGCTGACAGCAGTCGCGCCGAATGGCCCCGTGGCAAACAATCCGGTGAATGCGCCTTCAAAGCTGGCGCGCGACGTCTCCACCGCGTCGAGGAGTGCCGGATCGATCTCTGTCGCCCCCGTCCAGACCTCCGTGCTCAGGTCCAGCGACCAGCGCGCCGTGAGATCCCTGCGCAGGCGCACGCCCATCACCGGCGCATTGGTGCCCAACAGGCCCAATCGGCCAAGCGCTTCGTCGAGCGGAACCAACCGGCTGGCGACACCAAATTCGTCGTTGGCGCCGTTCAGAAGTGAGGCCCCGTCGCCCAGAAACCAGGTCGGAATGCGCCGGCTTGGATTGGTCGGGCCTGACGTCGGCAGTGCCGGGCCGGCGGCCGGCAACGCGGCATCGCCCGACGTCGGCAGTTCAAAGAGCGAGAGGCCGCCGAGCAGTTCGACCTGCCATCGGCGGTCCGGGGTCTGGGCGTCGGCCGTGGTGGGCAGAAGCACCGCGGAGACCGCAAGGACGATCCGGCAGACAAGACGTCTCGACATGCCGAGCACTGTATACGACCTCAGAGGTCGTTTTCGGGTACACGAATCGAAAACGACCTCTGAGGTCGACTTTACGCCCGGCCGAACAGGTGGCCCATGCGCGTGCGGGCGCTGGACAGGATGTCGTAAAACGTCGGAATTACGAGCAACGTCAAAAACGTGGACGCGATGACGCCGCCGATGACCGCGCGGCCCAACGGGGCGCGGAAGTCGGCACCCTCGCCGATACCCAGTGCGACCGGCACCATGCCAGCGGTCAACGCAAACGTCGTCATCAGAATCGGCCGCAAGCGCTGGCGACCGGCCTCGATGAGCGCCTGTTGCCTCGGCATCCCCTGCGCTTCGGCCATCTTGGCGAAGTCGATGAGCAGGATCGCGTTTTTCGCGACGATCCCCATGAGGAGGATGACGCCGATCATGCTCATGATGTTGAGCGTGTCGCCGGTGGCCATCAGGATGAGCACCACACCGATCAACGAGAGCGGCAACGACAACATGATGGCAAACGGATCGAGGAACGATCCGAACTGGACGACGAGCACGAGATACATCAGGATCACGGCGACGCCCAGCGCGATCAGGATGCGCGAGAACACTTCCTGCTGGTCCTCGGTCTCACCACCCTGCGTGATGGCGTACCCGGCGGGCAGCGGGATGGCGTCGATGCGGCGCTGAATTTCCGCGATGACCTCCGTCAGCGGCCGGCCCTGTGTGTTTGCCTGGACGGCAATCACACGATCACGATCCAGGTGGTCGATACGTGCCGGACCGAGGGACTGCGTGATGGTTGCCACCTGTCCGAGCGGCAACGAGGCCGGTCGGCCCTGTGGGTCCCGAATCGAAATCGGCAGGCTCGACAGGTCGCTGGCGCGCTGGCGTGCGTCGGGCGAGAGACGGATGGTCACGTCGCGGGTCTTGCCAGTCGGATCCACCCAGTCTCCCGCGTCGATTCCGGCAAACGCCGGTCTGAGCGTCTGCGCCACGTCGGCGACGGTCACACCAAGTGTGCCCGCGAGCGCGCGGTCGAGGCGGACATCGAGTTCGGGCTTCTGGCCGCGGGTCGAGAACCCGACGTCCACGGCACCGGGCACCTGACGCACCTGGGCAATGACCTCATCAGCGATTCGGGTCAGTTCGCGCGTATCGGTGCCGCGCACCTGCACCTGAATCTGCTTCTGGTTGTCGAGTCGGCCGCTCGAAATGGACGCGGTCACGCCGCCCAGTTTCATGTAGTCGTTGCGCAGCTCGGCCGCAATCGTGTCCTGATGCCGGGTCCGCTCCGCCTTGGGCGTGAGGCGCACATAGATCGTGCCCTCATCCACTGCGCCCGTGAGGCTGCCGATGGTGGTGTAGGTGTACAACACCTCATCCGACTTTGCCCGAGCGAGCGCCGCCGCCTCTTCGGCCTTCCGCTTCGTGTAGTCGAGACTCGACCCCGGGGGCGTCTCAATCTGCACGATGAATTCGGAGACGTCCTGCACAGGGAAGAACCCGCCGCCCAGATACCCCATCGCCGGCATCGCCAATGCGAAGATAAACGAACCGACGGCCAGTGCCACCATCGACAGCCGATGCCGCAGTGCCCAGCCGATCACGCGCTTGTAGCGATCCGCCTGTCGATCAAACCAGCGGTTGAACCGATCCAATCCCCGCGAGATGAACGAGCGCTCGGCCATCGGCGTATGCGGGTCTGGCCAGTAGGCAGAGAGCATCGGGTCGAGCGAAAACGACACAAACAACGAGACCAGCACGGAGAACGCAATGGTCAGAGCAAACGGAGCAAACCACTGTTCGGCTTCGCCACCCATGAAGGCAATGGGCACAAAGACCACGACAATCGAAAGTGTGGTGGCGGTCACAGCGAGGCCAATCTCTGACGTGCCCTCACGCGCCGCATCAAAGTGGCTCTTGCCCATCTCGACGTGGCGCACGATGTTCTCACGCACCACGATCGCATCGTCAATCAGGATGCCGATCGCGAGTGAGAGGCCGAGGAGCGACATGGTGTTGAGCGTGAAGCCGAACGCCATGAGCGCGATGAACGACGCGATCACCGAGACCGGAAGTGCGAGGCCGGTGATGACCGTGGATCGCCAGGAGTTCAGGAACACGAACACCACGAGCACGGTGAGGACCGCGCCCTCGATGAGCGCCGACTGAACGTTGGCCACGGAGTTCTCGACGCGTGTGCCCGCGTCCCTGACGATGTGCAGCACGACGCCTTGGGGCAACGTCGGACGAATCGCCTCGATTTCGGCATGAATGGCGTTTGCCACTTCCGTGGTGCTGAAGCCGCGCGACTTCTTGATGTCGATGCCGACCGCATCCTGGCCCGAGTACTGGGCGGTGGTCCGGGGCTCCTCGACGCCGACGCGCACGTTGGCGACATCACCAAGGCGAATCACCCGGCCGCCACGCTCGGCGACCACCACACGCATGAAGTCCTCGGCCGTTTCCACGCGACCACGCAGGCGGATGGTGCGTTCGTCGTTGGCGCCCTGCAGGCGGCCGACCGGCGCCGCAAGATTCTGCTGCTGGACCGCACCGACGATCTCGCCGACACTGACGCCCGCGTTCTGGAGCGCGTCAGGGCGAATCTCGACCGACATCTCGCGCGTGTTCGCGCCCGAGATGTCCACCGACCCGACGCCGCCAAGGGCGCGGATGCGTCGCGTGATTCCCGGGTCAGCAAGGAGCGTGAGTTCCGGAATCGACATCGTGTCAGACGCCAGCCCGAGTGACACCACTGGGAAGTCATCCAGGCTGATCTTGGTCAGCACGGGTTCTTCCATTTCTGGTGGCAAGTCGTTGCGAATCGCGTTGATCTCGTCGCGAATCTCCTGCACGGCCTCCTGCAGGTCCTTCTCGTAGGTGAACTGGATCGTGATCGTCGCGAAGCTGTCGAGCGACGACGACTCGATCTTGCGGACACCGCTGATGCCCGCGAGGGACTCTTCGATCGGTTCAACAATCTCGCGTTCGACGTTGTCGGGCGAGGCACCGGGGTACGGCACCGCGATGACGACGACCGGCGGGTTGACCTCCGGAAATTCGTCCGTGTTGAGCTGGGTCAGCGACACGAGTCCGAAGACCACGAGCGCGACCATCGAAACAACCGTGATGACCGGTCGTTGAATGGCGAAATCTGAAATGACCATGGGCTAGAGTCCTGACGGCATTGCCGCTGTGGGTGTCACGGGGCCGACCACTTTGACCGGCGTGCCGGGCGCGAGGGTGCGCGCCGCGCCAAGAATGACGACGTCGCCCTCGGCGATTCCGGTGGTGACCTCGACCAGTTCCGCTTCGGACTGGCGCAGACCCAGCGTCACCGGTACCCGCTCCGCCTTGCCGTCACGAATGCGTGTGATCAGCGGAGTCGGACCCGATTCGTCCACCGCACCCAGTGGCACAATGACACCGCGACGCGTTTGAGCGTCCACACGTCCTTCAGCAAACAGACCGGCGATGAGTTTGCCGCCGATGTTGGGCAGGGTCACGAAAATCGTGACCTGTCGCGTCACGGGATCGGCCGACGGGCTGAGCCGGTCGATGGTGCCGGTGAACTCGTCCGCAGACAAACCGCGCACACGGAACCGCACCTTCGCGCCAGGCTTCACGAGTGCCACCTGGTCGGAGGAGACGGCGGCTTCGAGCCGCATGCTCGACGGGTCAATGATGGTGACCAATGCCGTGCCTGGCGAGACGATGTCGCCGGCGTTGGCCGGACGTTCGGACACCACACCGCTGATTGGGGCGCGGACGTTGGTGTCATCGAGCTGCTGCCAGATCGACCTTTCGCGCGCCTTGGCGGCGGCGACCTGTGCCTCGGCACCGGCTACCATGTTGCGCGCCTGTTCGAGGTCCCGGGCGGCGAGGGCACCACCCTTGACGAGCGCCTCGGTGCGAGCGGACTCACTGCGTGCGACCGTCAACGCATTCTCGGCGGACTTCACGGCCGCCTGTGCCGACGTCATCGCATCGTCCAAATCCCGAGCGGCGATGCGTCCGATGATCTGGCCCGCGCGGACGTTGCGGCCGCGGTCAACGGTGAGGTTGACCAGGGCGCCGCCGGTCTGAGCGCGGACCGTCGCTTCACGCGCCGGTGTCAGCTGTCCCGACACAAACGGGCCGGAGGTCAGGTCGGCGACCACAGCCGTGGCGACGTTCTCAGGCGCCAGTTGTACGACGGCCGGCGCCGTATCCAGAGCGACCGGCGGCGTATCGCCGCCGCACGCCGCCGCGACGATTGCGAAACCAAGCACTCCAACACACGCGACTCTTGAACCTATACGCATCATCATTTCCTCTTCCGCACTCCGCACTATTGAATCGGCAGATCCGGCAACAGCGCCACGCGCACACGCGTGAGCTGCAAATCGCGTGCGGCTTGCGCGCGATTTGCCTGAGCCGATTGCAAGGCCAGGCGTGAATCGGACAACTCGAGCTGTGTGGACAGCCCTTCCCTGAAACGCAGTTCGGCGATCTCGTACGCGCGGGTGGCCTGCGTGATCGTCCCCGCTGTGGCCTCCCAGGCCGCACGGGCCGATTCGAGATCTTGCAGCGCCGTGGAGCGTTGGAGCGCGGCCATTTCACGCGCCTGCTTCAGACGCGCTTCGGCTTCCGTAAGTCCCGCTTTGGCCGATGCTTCTTCTGCGGGGATTCGGAATCCCGCAAACACCGGCATCGTCACCTGCGCGCCAAGCGTCCAGTTGTTCCGGAAGCGGCTGAAGTCCGGATAGATCTCTTTTGGATAGTTGGTCACCCCGTACGTCGACACGAAGTTCACGGTCGGACGCTTCGCTGTTTGGACGATCTCAAGACCCAACTGCTGAAATCGCACACTCAGCTCAGCCTGGGCCAGCGATGTTTTTGAGGCGAGTGTCGCGTCGGCCTGCACGGCAGCGAGGGCGTCGGCAAACGCCGCCGGTGCGCTCAATTCCGCCGCTTCGAGATCAACCGCGAGCTGCACGGGCAGGTCGGCCGGCAACTCCAGCAACTGGCGCAGACGCAACATCGCGTTGTCGCGATTGGCGCGCGCGCGAATCACCACCGGGCGCTGGTTGTCGCGCTGGACCTGCGCGCGCAGGGTTTCGAACTCAGGCAGGCGACCGGCGTCATACGACAGCTTCGTCTGCTGGAACGCCGCATCAGCCTGGTCATAGCCAGACTGGGCGATGACCAGCAGGCGTTCGGAGAGGGCCACGTCGTAAAACGCGCGCGTCACATCTAATTGCACAAGCGCCCGCGTGGCCTCGACGTTGAGTTCTGCCGTCCGGATGCCGACATCCGCCTGGTCGCGCTGTTTGCCAACGCGGCCACCTGAATAAATCAACTGCGTGCCCTGCAGGTTGAACCGGTACGCGTTGGCCTGACCAAACGGCAGATCGCTGAAGTCGACATCGCCGGAGCCAGACCCGGAGCCGGTGTCGCCGCCAAACACGCCACTGAACTCCGACGCGAGGGTACGGTCATAGCCGCCGCTGAAACTGATCTGCGGATACCGCTGACTGTTGGTCCGCTTCAAGTCCGCCTGCGCACGCGCGGTGCCGGCGCCCGCGATGGTCATGGACTCGCTGTTCGCCTCTGCGCGTTTCAACGCGTCTTCGAGCGTGAGAACAAGTGGCGACTGTGCGGCAGCCGACGCAGGCGGGAGGATCAGGAAGCCGAGGAGGAAAGTGGAGACGATGAAGAGAGTTGGCGCACGCATTTATTTGACCTCGTGCGCACCAATCGCGCGCAGGAACAACTGGAGGTAATGCGTGATCGCGTCACGCATCGAATAGGGATACCGTTCGGGCATCAGGTCGCGACCCATCGCGTCGGCGAAGAGCGTGCCCATCAACATGGCGGTGGCCGCCGACGGCACCATGTTGGGAGACGCCTTGCCCAGACGCTGCGCCATCGCCAGGTAGTCGGTCAACTCGGTGGCGATGCTGATCGAGACGCAAAATGCCTGCTTGCAGTGCTCGGGGTTTTCCTCGAACTCACCCATCGAAGTGCGGATGAGCGCCCGCAGTTTGTGGAGGTGTTTGTGGTGGTCCCGGGCCCACACGTCGAGCTCCGCCGCCACATCGTTCGGGGTCTCGGGGAGCCGGGCGTACGGTGTTTCGGACGCAAACTGGTGCAGGGCCGCGTGGAGCAGGGCCTGCTTGTTCGGAAAGTGCCGGAAGAGCGTGACCTCGTTGACGCCGGCTTCCTGGGCGATGCGGCGGGTCGTCGCGCCTCGGCTGCCGTGTTCGGCAAACAGCTTGAGCGCGGCCTTCAAGAGAGATTCACGAACGTCCATGGCGACCATAACCGTTTAACCCTACCCTGACCACACGTGTGTAAGCAAGTGGTTACTTGCTTACTTGTTCACTGGACAAATTCAGTCAACACCATGCATTTAACGTTTGTTTACGCTAGTTTGTTCTAAATATTCACAAGCTTGTGATTCTTTTCAGATCGCGGCGCCCCAGCTTTGGACCCGGTGTACTCTTCTGTTCGTGGCGTTTGGCATCCAGATCCGGCTTCCCTGGGACCCGCCGTCCCCAGCCAAACGGCCGACGACACCCACCGCTGTTGAGGTCGAGGGCCGACAGTGGCCCCTCCATGTGGTGCGGCATCAGCGCGCACGTCGGTACGTGCTTCGGATGACCGAGACCGGCGGGCTGCGGCTGACCGTACCGCGCCGAGCCTCGATCGAAGCCGGTCTCAGGTTTGTGCGGACCCAGGGACCGTGGATCGCGCGCGAACGCCTCCGTCGTCATTCACGGCTGACAACACTCGAGCCAGGATCGTTGGTGTGGTTTCGCGGGGAGCAGGTGCCGCTCGTGACTGAGGGCACCCACGTGCAGGTGGGCGATCAGCGGTGGCCGCGACCAACCGCTCCGTCAGATCTCCGCAGTGTGGTCGACGCGCGACTCCGGGCGCTCGCCGCGACCGAGCTGCCGCTCAGGTGTCTCGAACTCGCCGTGCAACTCGGCGAGACCGTGGCCCGTGTCTCAGTGCGCAGCCAGCGCTCCCGCTGGGGCTCGTGTTCAACGCGTCGGACGATTGCGTTGAACTGGCGACTCATCCTGATGCCGCCGTTTGTGTCGGACTACGTCATCCTCCACGAGCTCATGCACTTGCGCCAGCCCAACCATTCACGCGCGTTCTGGCGCGAGGTGGCGGGCGTGTGCGCAGAGTGGCGCGAAGCCGAACGCTGGCTCAGAACCTACGGCAAGGATCTGCTCTAGTGTGCTGCGGATGACGCTTTAGTACACGGCTTCCGGTGCGCGGCGCCCGGCGGCCCAGGCGCGACGACCGAGAATACCGCGTGTATTTGAGGCAGGAGCAACGCCGGCCCCCGGGATGCCCCGCCCGGAAGACGTCCTAAAGCGTCATCCGCAGCACACTAGCGCACGCCCGCCTTCGCCGCCTCCGCCTTGAGCGTCGTCAACTCGCGCTCGAGATCGTCGAGCCGACGGACGGCGTCATTGTTCGGCCGTGAGTCGGACACGTTCGACACGCGCGTGATGGCCGACAGCTGCGCGTTGAGCATCGGCTGCGGATAGGAAATGCCCGCCTCGTTCACCAGCGCCTTGGTGATGCGATCCAGTATGGCCTTGGCGTCACCGGTCGCGGTCTTGGCCGCCGTCTGCACAGCCGTGGTGAACCGCTGCGCGTCCGCGATCGAAGCGCGCAGGCGGAGGTTGAAGCGGTACTGCAGTTCGAGATCCTCCGTGGTGACGCCATCAGCCGTAAGGCGCGGATCGAGCCACACATCGAGCGGCTGAGTTTGCGACCACGCCCCCGCAGTGAGCTTCACCGTGTACGTGCCTGGCGGCGCGGTCAGGCCGTTGTCTGCCACCAGATCCCAGAAATATCGCTGCATGCCGGCACGCGCGGTGAGCGGAACTGCCGCTGCACCACCACCACCGCGACCGCCGCGTCCACCGCGACCCTGACCGGGCAGCGGCGGTTCGGTCATGCCCGACGCTTGTGCGACCGGAAGACCGTCGCCGGTGTTGGCACCGCCGGCGACCGAACGAATCGTGCGGAACACTTCGCCAGACGCCCCGAGGATCTCCAGCGTGATCGGTGCGGCCGACGCTTCCCGCAGCGTGTAATCAATCTGCGCTCCCGGACCCGGCAGCTCCGGCGTCGTCAACGACCCCGGCATCGCCGCATGACGCGCGCGCATCGCGGGGCGAGGCGCGTACAGGAATCCCGCGGCCGTCGCCGACGGCGTCTGGTGCAGCGACGTGATGTTGTCGAGAATCCAGAAGCCGCGTCCCATCGTCGAGACCACAAGGTCCTTCTGGTGAACACGGATATCGCTCACCGGCGTGATCGGCAGGTTGCGCTGGAAGCGCTGCCAGTTGCGACCGTTGTCGAACGAGATGAAAAAGCCGAACTGGCCACCTGCGTACAGCAAGCCCTCACGGTCTGGATCTTCGCGGACCACGTTCATCAGGTGATCAGCAGGAATGCCATTGGTGCCAGGCGTCAGCAGTGACCACGTCGCGCCGTAGTCGTTGGTCAGGTAGACGTACGGCTTCTGGTCGTTCAGGAGCCGACGATGGACCACGACGTAGGCGGAGCCACGACGATGGGGGGAGGGGTCGATGTTGGAGACGCGGCCGCCGGGTGGAAGGGTTGGCGGCGTAACCTTGGTCCACGTCTTGCCGTTGTCCCGAGTGACGTGGATGGGGCCATCGTTGGCGCCGCTCCAGATGACACCCGCCTCGATGGGTGATTCTTCGATCGCAAAAATCGTCGAGTAGACCTCTTCACCCGTGATGTCACGCGTGATGGGCTCGCCCGAAATGTCCTGCTGCACGCCGGGTTCGTTGAGCGTCAGATCGCCGCTGATGATCTCCCAGGTCTTGCCGCCGTCCATCGTGCGGTGCATCACGTGTGAGCCGTGCAGAATCATGTCCGGGTTGTGCTTCGAGATCATGAACGGCGACGTGCGCTGGAAGCGGAACGCAATGTCGCGTGACGCATGGCCGTAGCGGTTCTGCGGGTAGACCCAGTTGCTCTGCGTCTGTCCGGTGATCAGGTTCTCGCGGTAGAACTCACCCTTGCACACACCGAAGACGATCGTCGGATTGCCGGGTTTTGGTCTGATGGGGCCGGTTTCGCAACCGGGGCCGGCCATGTAGGTATCGGCCTGTTCGAGCCGCGCCGGTGTCGGCAGCTTGCTCATGACGATCCAGGTGTTGTTGTCCTGCTGCGCGCCATACACGCGGTACGGCACCTGTTCGTCCACTTCCACGCCGTAGAGTTCCGCGGTGGACTGGTTCTGCTGGGTCGACCAGGTGGCCCCGCCGTCGGTGGAGACGTTTGCGCCACCATCGTTGCTCTGCACGATGTGGTTCGGGTTGTCCGGGTTGATCCACATGCCGTGGTTGTCGCCGTGTGGAGTCGGCACGTTGCGCCAGGTGGCACCGCTGTCGGTGGACTTGAGCAGTGACAGGTTGTTGACCCATACGGTGTTCGGGTCCTTGGGATCGACGTCGACGTAGGTGTAATAAAACGGCCGGGCGAGCAGGTTCGGCGCGCTCGACGTCTGGCGCCAGGTCGCGCCGCTGTCGTCTGAGCGATAGAGGCCCCCCTGGGGCGCCGGGGCTTCCACCAGCGCGTATACCGTGGTGGTCTGTGATCGGGCGATGTCCACATCGATCTTGCCGATGACACCTGTCGGCAGTCCGCCGCCCAGGCGCGTCCACGTTTCGCCCGCGTCGGTGGTCTTGTAGAGGCCGCCGGCTTCAGCCGGGCCGCCGCTGATGATGGTCCACGGCCGACGTTCGCCGCGCCAAGCGGCGGCATAAATTTCGTTCGGGTTGGATGGGTTCATCGCGAGGTTCACGAAGCCCGTCTCGTTGCTTACAAATTTCACGCGCTGCCAGGTCTGGCCACCGTCACGCGAGCGGTACACACCGCGCGTTTCGTTTGGACCAAACGCGGTGCCCAGCACCGCGGCATACACGAGGTTCGGGTTGGACGGGTGTACGCGAATGGAGCCAATCTGCCCCGCGTCCCTCAGGCCGATGTGTGACCAGGTCCGTCCAGCATCGGTGGACTTGTAGAGCCCGCGGCCCTCGATCACGTTCGAGCGGATGGCCACACTGCCCGTGCCGACATAGATGATGTTCGGGTCGGATTCGGCGACTTCAATCGCGCCGATCGATGCGGTCTCGAAAAACCCGTCCGAGATGTTCTGCCAGGTCGCGCCGTTGTTGGTGGTCTTCCACACGCCGCCCCCAGAGGCGCCCATGTAGTAGGTGCTGAGCTCCTTGCGGTGCCCGGCCACAGCCGTGACGCGGCCGCCGACAAAGGGGCCAATGTTGCGCCAGCGCAGGCCAGCCCACTGCGGGTTGTCCGCAGTCTGCGCCTGAGCCGCAGGCGGCGCCTGACGCGCCGAAATGGTTGTGAACATCAGCGCGGGCAGAAGAACCAGCGCCACACCCAGCATCAGCGGACGAATTGGTCGAACCATGACGGGAATCGTAACCGATCCCCGCTTCGCGGCGATCAGCGGATCGTCGATGCAAAGTCCGCGTCGAGCGCCGTGCAGAACTCGCCGAGCATCATCGCGGTGGCGCCCCAGACGTGATGGTCGCCGATGGCGAAGTAGGGGTAGGAGACCATCAGGCCGCCGCGGTCACGCTGGCCCACCCTGACGCAGACTGACTCACGCAACGTGGCGACCGGCACTTCGATAATGGTCTCCACCTCGCGGGGTGACGGCACAAACGTGGGGGATGTATCCATGACGCCGATGATCGGGTGCACCACAAAGCCACTCACAATCACCCAGAGCGTTGACAACGAGCCGATGACACGCACGAGTGCCGGCTCGACACCAATTTCCTCGTGCGCTTCCCGAAGTGCCCCGAGTTCCGGGGATTCACCAGGGTTCAGGCCGCCGCCGGGCAGGCTGATCTGCCCCCCGTGATGCGGCAGGTCCGTACGTCGCAACGTCAGGGCAATCGTGGGACCTTGCTCGCCCGGGTAGATCAGGATCAGGGCCGCAGCCACACGCGCTTCGGGTGGCCGGGCCGACGGGTCCCACAGGCGGAGCAGGGGCTTGGGTGCAAATCGCAGGTGGGCGTCTTTGCCCGGAAGCGGCGCCTGCAACCGGCGCCGGATGTGGTCCTCGAGCGTTCTCACCCGACCATTATCGTCGCCCGGGCCCGCGGTCCGTACCTTTGCCCTTTTGCCTTTTCCCTTTCGCCTTCTTCATCAGTTTCTCAACGCCATCGTCGGCGCCACGCGCATGGCCCGTCGTGCAGGGACCCAGTTTGCGAGGAGCGCCGAGGCGACCAACGCTACAAACGCGGCGGCGACGATGGGCAAGTCAAAGCCGCCGCCATCAAAGAGCAGCGACCCGATCCCCTGGACGGCCACAAACGACAGGCCCAGGCCCAACACGAGCCCGGCGACCGTGGTGAACAGGCCGTCGCGCAGGACCAGCGACGCCACGTCGCGAGCCTGCGCACCCAGCGCGAGACGGATGCCGATCTCGCGCGTTCGTCGGGAGACCAGGAACGCCTTGACGCCGTAAATGCCCAAGGACGCCATCACCAGCGCCACCACCCCGAAGATCGTGAAGACACGCGCGCCGGTCCGCACGATCCAGAGCATCGCATTGCGCTCGCGGAACATCGCGCCGGTCTCGAGCGTGATCACGGGCAACATCGGGTCGGCTTCCCGAAGGGCCACTCTGATGGTCGGCAACATGACCGCGTCATCGTTTGCCATCGTGCGCACATGCAGCGTCATCCCACTGCGGAATCGTTGCGCGTGTGGACGATACACATGCGCCCCGGCCTCATCGTCATTCATCTGCTGTTTGATGGGTGGGGCAATGCCGATGACCACCGCCAATTCCGGCGCGAGGTCCTGACCCCGGTTGATCTGGATCTGCCGGCCGAGCGGATCTTCTGCGCCAAACACCCGAGTGGCCATGACTGCATCGATGATGGCCACGGGCGGCGTGTCAGCCGAGGTGACTTCCGCCTGCGAGAAGTCGCGCCCGCGCAGCAGTTGCAGTCCGAGCGACGGGAAATAGTCCTGCATGACCGACTGCGCAATCCCGGAGGTCACCGCCGTGTCGTAGTCAGGGTCAGAGAGGCGACGCACAGGACCGGGCCGCTGAACCGACGACGACTCGATCACATCGCCGAAGGGCATGAGCGAACCCAGCGACACATGGGTCACGCCGGGCACGCGACGGACGCGATCGAGAATGTCGCCGTAGACCGCCTGTGCGCGCGGGCGATCAAATCCCGCGAGGCCGGTGTCGAGGGAGGCATGAATCCCGCGTTCGAACGAAAAGCCCGGGTCCACGTCGGCGGCAACCCAGGCCCCGCGAATAAACGCCCCGGCGGTGGTCAGGAGCACCAGGCTGAGCGCGAGTTGACCCATCACCAGCACATGGCGGACCTGAAAACGCGAACGGCCGCGCAGTGGCAACTCGCCGGCCTGTTCCTTCAGCGCCGGGATGACGTCGGCGCGTGAGGCGGCCAGCGCCGGACCCAGGCTGGAAATCACTGTGCCGATCACAGCGAAGGCCAGCGTGGCAAAAAAGATACGCGCGTCTGGCGTGGTTTCGATCGTCAGCATGACCGGGAGCAGTCCGTTCATGCCGCTGGCCAGCGCGCGCATGACACCCATCGCAACCAGGAGCGCCAGTGCCCCTCCGGTCAGCGACAGCAGCAGGCTTTCCGTCATCAGCTGACGGACCACCTGTGCGCGCGTCCCGCCAATTGACAGCCGAATCGCAAACTCCTTGGCGCGGGCCGCGCCGCGCGCGAGCTGCATGTTGGCGAGGTTGAGCGCGGCAATCAGCAACACGATGCCCGACATGGCGAGCAGGCTGGCTCCGACCACAGCGACGGGGCCGTCATCTTGCGGGTTGGTCGAAATTCCAAGGCGGGAGACCCGCCCGATCGTGAGCTGCTGGTCCTTGTTCTCAGCCGGGAACGCGGCCTCCATCGCCGCGCTGATGGTGTCCAGACCAGGTGCGGCGGATTCAGCGTGTAGTCCATCTCGAAGCCGGCCGTACACGATGAGTGCGTGATGACGTCGATCCCGCAGCGTCCCCACGGCATCGTCAGACGCGAAGTCATTGACCATGCTGTCGTAGACGCCCGTCGGCAGCCACAGCTCCGGCGTGATCATCACGGTCGTGCCGGAGAAACCTTTCGGAGCGACACCGACCACGGTGAAGTCCCGCTGATTGATACGAAGGATTTGACCCACCATGTCCGCGCGGGCACCCATGCGCTCCCAGAGGCTGTAGCTGAGGATCGTGACGGGGAGCTCCGCGCCCGGTTTTTCTTCGTCCCTGGTGAAGCTGCGGCCCATCGCCAACGGGATGTCGAACGTGTTGAACAGGTCGCCGGTGGTGATGTCGATGAACGCGCGTCGAGTGGTGTCACCCTCCGTGATGCCGACCATGGCTGGATTGTGGGCGGTCAGCGACGCAAAGACATCGGTGCGCGCGCGCAGGTCGGAGAAGTTGTCGTACGAGAAGGTCCGGAAGGAGTCGGGTTCCGTCCGGTGTTTGCTGTAGACCTGGACAAGTTCCTCACCCGCGCCTGGCCGGGGCTTGAGGATCAGTTCATTCACCAGGCTGAACATCGTGGTGTTGGCCCCGATGCCGATTGCAAGGATCAGGATGGCGACCAGCGCGAAACCAGGTTGCCGACTGAACAGGCGAAGTCCGAAGCGCAGGTCCTTGAGGAAGGCGGTCATGGGGCTTCAGACGGCCCTTTGTGGTCCGAAGTTCAGCGACAGGCGCTACAATCTGGCGTCAAGCCGTAGGGCGTCCTGGTCTTGAAGGACGCCAAGTTGGAGGTGGTTGTGAGAGCGACAGCAACACGAGTGTGGATGGCAGCAAGTCTGCTGATGACCCTGGCCATGGCCGTGCCGACGGGCCTTTCCGGCCACATTGGCAATGCGGACCCGGTCGCCCAGCCCCCCCAGGCCGGTCAGGCGGGCGGTGGGCAGGCTGCGGCGGGTGGACAAGCGGGACGGGCACGAATTCCCGCGATCTCCGAACGGACCGCGCCGATGCAGAAAATCGACGGCTTCTTCCCGATGTATTGGGATGAGTCCACCGGCGGGTTGTTCCTCGAGATTCCCCGGCTCGGCCAGGAGGTCCTCTACGTCAGTGGCCTTTCCGCAGGCGTCGGGTCCAACGACATAGGTCTCGACCGCGCGCAACTTGGCGGTGAAGCCGTCGTCAGCTTTCAGCGCGTCGGCCCGCGCGTGCTCATGGTGCAGCCAAACCTTGATTGGCGCGCCAACAGCGACAATCCGGCCGAGCGCAAGTCGATGGAGGACGCGTTTGCGAAATCGATCCTCTGGGGATTTGCGGTCGCCGCTGAATCAGACGGCCGGGTGCTCATCGACTTGAGCGACTTCATCATGCGCGATACCCACAACGTCGGGCCGCGCCTGGGTGGACATCGGTTCGATCGCACGCGCAGTGCGGTGAATGTCGAGGGCACGAAGGGATTCCCCAAGAACACCGAGATCGACGTCATCTCGACGTTTGTGAGTGAGGGCGCGCCGGCCGGTGGACGCGGAGGTGGCGGCGGCGGTCAGATTGGTGGTCGCCTGGGTGACGTGGCCCCAAACCCTGGGGCGGTGACCGTGCGTCAGCACCACTCGATCATCGAGTTGCCCGACAACAACTACAAGCCGCGCCTGATGGATCCGCGATCGGGGTACGGCGGCCTCAACTATGCCGACTACGCGCAGCCGCTCGGTGCCGACCTGCGCGTGCGCTACATCAACCGGCATCGGCTGGAGAAGAAGGATCCCAATGCGGCGATGAGTGATCCGGTGGAGCCGATCATTTATTACGTGGATCGCGGTGCGCCCGAGCCGATTCGCACGGCTCTGATTGAGGGCGGCCGTTGGTGGAACGAGGCGTACGAAGCGGCCGGGTTCCGCAATGCGTTCCGCGTGGAAGTGATGCCCGAAGGCGCCGACCCGATGGACGTGCGCTACAACACGATCACCTGGGTGCACCGGTCCACGCGCGGCTGGAGCTACGGAGGATCGATCTCTGACCCGCGCACGGGCGAGATCATGAAGGGGCATGTGAGCCTCGGGTCACTCCGGTGGCGGCAGGACTACCTGATCTTCGAAGGCCTCCTGTCACCGTATGCGACGGGCGCCGAGACACCGGCGATTCTCGAACAGACGGCGCTCGCGCGCATCCGCCAGCTCTCCGCTCACGAGATTGGTCACACGATTGGCCTGGGTCACAACTACTACAACAGCACCAAGGGCCGCATCTCCACGCTCGACTATCCGCATCCGCTGATCACGTTGCGGCCCGACGGCACCATGGATCTCTCCGATGCCTATGACGTCGGCATTGGCGAGTGGGACAAGGTGGCGATTCGATACGGCTACTCACAGTTCGCGGCCGGCGTGAACGAGGCCGCTGAGTTGAAGAAAATTCTTGATGACGCGTGGGAGCAGGACATTCGTTATATGTCCAACCAGGACACGGACCTTAATCCCAGCGTGGACCAGTGGAACAACGGCACGGACGAGGCCGCTGAGCTGACGCGTATTCTTGAGTTGCGCCGCGCCGCGATGGAAGGCTTCGGCGAACGTGCGATCAAGGTCGGTCGACCGATGGCGTTGATTGAAGAAGCGCTGGTGCCCGTGTATCTCCACCATCGCTACGCAGTGGACTCCGCAGTGACGGCGCTCGGCGGTCAGGAATACATCTATGCCATGCGTGGTGACGGCCGGACGCCCGTGCGCTGGGCCCCCGCCGCGCGGCAAACCAAAGCACTCGACGCGTTGATGAGTGCGCTCAGGTTGTCGGATCTGGTGTTGCCCTCGGCGGTGGTGCAGAACATTCCGCCGCGCCCACCGGGCTTTGGTGCCAACCGTGAGATGTTTCCACGGATGACCGGCGGCGCGTTTGACCCCGTCACGCCTGCCGTCGCGGCCACGGAAGTGGTGCTTGGGGGCATCTTCTCCAACACCAGAGCGGCCAGGCTGGTGGCGCAAAAGGCTGTGGACGCATCGCTGCCGGGTCTCGACGATGTGCTCAATCGTTTGAGCGTGACGATCTTTGACGCACGTCCTGCCAACGGCTACGAGTCGGAGATCAATCGCGCCATGGAACGTGCGCTGGTGTCACGGTTGATGACGATGGCTGAGTCGGCACCGATGACGCAGGTGCGGGCAATTGCGACGCAGGCGCTGAAGGGACTCCCCACGCGTGCGTCGCTGCTTCCCAACAGCACGACCGCCAACGGCGCCGAGCGTGCGCATCGACAACTTCTCGCCGACGACATCAAGCGTTTCCTTGATCGTCCGTACACCGAACTGCGCCCAGCCGCGATCCCCGCCCCTCCGCCAGGTGCGCCAATCGGCGACTTCGGATTGGATTATCTGTTGGGTCTGGACGTGTGCCGAATCAGATAGAAGGCTAAAGGGCAAAGGTCAAAGGCTATAGGTACGGAAGTGTCCGCACCTATGGCCTTTACCCTTCTAAATTTAGCCTTCTTCATGACTGCGGTTTGAAGTAGAGCACCATCGACGCGCCGGCCACGACCAGGATGAAGCCGAGATACAGCAGCGGATTCGGCGTCTCTTTCGGCGGGTGCAGGTACATCGTGAAGAGCACGTTGACGACCGGTGCGCCGCCGAACACAAGCGGCATCACGTAGGTCGGCATGCCACCTGCACGAAACGCATAAATGATGAACACGGCGCCCAGCGCGCCGAGCATCCCGGCTGCGGTGGCGCCAGTCGCGCCATCCATCGACCAGCCCTTGGTCAATTGTCCCTGCGACGCCAGCACCACCATCGGCACGACCACGCCGACGAGGAAGTAGGCGATCCCGACGCACAGCAGCGCTTTGAACGGACTGCCGAGTTTGACCTGACCCTGGTGAAGCGCAGGACCGTACAGCCCCCACGACAACGCCGCCCCGAGTGCGAATACGACCCAATGCATGGACACATACTAACGCCTTCCGCGGAGCGTCGGGCTTCAGCCCGGCGGACCGCCGATCTTCCACATGCCCTTCTCGAGGAACGCCTCGATGGTCTGTCGGTGCGCCTTGTTGATCAAATTGGAATGGGACACGCCTTGCGCCTTGGCGAATTCGACCAGGGGCATGACCGTTTTGCCTTCCAGATACGCCAGTCGCTTGTGGTAGCTGTTGGTCAGCGCCTTTCCAACGATCTCTTCCATGATGGCCGTTCGGCCGTGCCTGTCGAACTCGGCGAACGCGTCGTAGTATCGCTGCCGATCGATGAACTTGATGTTGATGGGCACGAATCCTTCTCTGATCAACACATAGTTGTTGAGCACACGCCCGATGCGCCCGTTGCCGTCCACGAATGGGTGCGTATGCTCAAACGTCAGGTGGAATCGCGCGACGCGCCTGATGATGTGTTCATGGTGACCGGCACGATAGGCCGCCATCATCTGTTCCAGTCGTCCGACGATCGCGTCCGGAGGCGGAGCGATGTGGCTGCCCACGCGAACATACTCTTTGATCCTGAATCGTCCTGCGATGTCATCCCGGATGTTGGCGATCAACATCTTGTGGAGAAGCCGCATGACGTCCAGCGTGAGCTCCTGTGTGCCGGCCGTCTTGTCGATGTAGGTCACCACGCGCGCGAGGTTCCTGGCTTCGAACATTTCCCGTTCTGAAATGAACCGGTCGAGATCGATCTGACGGAGGATCTTCTCTGTTTCGTCCAGCGTCAGCGTGCTGTTCTCAATCGCGTTGGAGTTGTAGACCTGCTCCCCAACTTCGGCCTCACCGATGAGGGCAATCAGCGCGTCCTTGCCGGTCGCGGCCTGGTAGTACCGTTCCCTGAGCGCCCGAACGTTCCCGAAGACTGCGAGAATTTTGGGCACATTTGTTATATTTTCATGCTTATGGTTTCATAATCGTGAAAACTACATGAAAACATGACAATTTTCACTATTTTCGCCGCATTGCGCCGTTTTCGAGACATCGTGCAAGAATTCCGAGACGATGGCTGCCAACACAACGCCCGCACCAGGGCGCAACGACCCCTGCCCCTGTGGGAGCGGGCGCAAGTACAAACAGTGTTGCCTGACCGTGCAAGCGGGCGACGACACCGCACGGATCCGCATCCGTCGCGCCGAAGGGCGCATCGTCGATCTGATGGTGTCCTACCTTCTTGAGCAGTGGGGCAAGGACTTCTTCCATGAAGCCTGGGAAGAGTTTTTTCTCTGGGAGGATGTGCCCGAGGACATCACCGGCACCCAGGAATTTGAGTCCATGTTCATTCCGTGGGTGACGACGCTGTTTGTGGCGGAGGCTGAGGGCCTTGAGCGCGACGAAGACGACGAGCGCGCGCCGCGCACAACCACTTGGCCCGTCGTGCCGGTGGCTGAATATTGGCTGGCCAACGCACGAGCGCAGGTGTCCGACGATGAGCGCGAGTGGATTCATGCGGCGTGTCGTAGTCCCATGAGCGCGTTTGTGGTTGAGGGTGTGGACCCCGGTCGCAGCATCGACATCAAGGACATCCTGACCGGCCGCCGTTTTCATGTACTTGAGGCGGCGGCCTCGAAGACGATCGAGCGCAACGACGTCGCGTTCGCGCGTGTGGTGACTGTTGGCGGCACCAGCGTCATGTTCGGCATGGCGCCGTGGCGGATGGGGCCGGAGTGGCATGCGCCGATCATTGATTTCCGTGAGCACTTTCGACCCGGCGGTCTGATGACTCGAGCCGACCTGGATGACACTGACTTCGAAATTCGCGATCTGTACCTCGACATCGTGGCGAAGATCCTCAATCCGGCACCTCCGACACTTCGGAATACCGATGGCGATCCACTGGCGCTCACGACGCTGACCTTCACTGTGCAGGGCACGGTGGATGAGATCGCGCGGCGCCTGACTCCACTCGGACGAATCACCGGTGATGAGCCTGACGAGGAGTTACTGGAAGAGATCGAACGTGATGCGGCGGGCGTCACCACGAGTGCCGTGATGCACTGGAAGAAGACCGGCAATAAAAAGAACAAGGACTGGTCGAACACGATCCTGGGAATGCTTCGCCTGACACCCGGGCGCATCGTCGCCGACGTCAACTCCGAGAAACGTGCGAAACAATGTGTGCGCGAGGTGAAGAAGCTCCTGGGACCGGCCGTCACGCTGATGTCGAGCGAGGTGACCGACTTGCAGGCCGAACTGGCGAAGCGTCAGGCGAATCCGATCGAGCCGGGGATGCAAGCGGCCTCGTCTGAAGACCGCGACCCCGAACTGCTCGCGATGGAAGAGGAACTGTTCCGGCGGCACATGGAGGCGTGGCAGACCATGAAGATCCCTGCGCTTGGCAACAAGACCCCGCGCGTGGTCGCCCGCACCGCACTCGGCCGGGAACGCCTGGCCGCTCTGCTGTCGAGTTTCGAGAAGGGACAGGCTGAGCGCCTGCCCAACGGTCGCGCGATTCTTGACGAGGTGCGGGCGACGCTCGGGCTGGAGCCTGGCGCCAGTGGTCCCGACGCTGGCTGATTGATGCCAGCCAATTGACATCAAGACATCACGGCCGTAGCATCAAGAACATGCGTACGACACTGACGCTGGAGAAGGACGTGGCGGCCCGCTTGGGCCAGGTCGCGAAGAAGCGGAAGCAGCCGTTCAAGGTGGTGGTCAACGACGTGTTACGCACCGGTTTGGGCGTACTCGATCGTCGGGCGCCGTCCCGAATATTCCGCACGACCGGGTTCGATTTGGGCCCGAGCCTGGTGGGCAGCCTCGACGACGTGGAGGAAGTGCTCGCGCGGGTGGAAGGCGAACGCCACCTGTGATCCTGATCGACGCCAACATTCTTGTGTATGCCGCCAACCACTCGGCGCCGGAGTACGAGGCCGCGCACCGCTGGCTCGATGCACAACTGTCGGGGACCGATCGTGTGGGGTTGCCGTGGCCGTCGCTACTAGCGTTTGTGCGGCTGGTCAGCAATCCGCTCGTTGTCAGACACCCTGTCTCTGTGGCTGAGGCCTGGCGTCAGGTCCAGGAGTGGGTGCAATGCGACAACGTGTGGGTGCCTCAGCCCACCGATCAGCACGCAGAGATCCTCGGCGCATTGTGTCTGTCGGCATTCATGACGGCGAGACTGGTTCCAGACGCGCATCTCGCCGCACTGGCGATCGAGCACGGATTGACGTTGTGTTCTACCGATGGGGACTTCGCCAAGTTTCCCAACCTGACGTGGAAGAATCCACTGACGGTGGAGGCCGCGCCGCCGCCCGAAGCGACATGACACAACTTCCGGAACTCATGCCGGTAGCCACTGACCTCCCACCCTCCGAAGGCGAACGCCACCTGTGATCCTGATCGACGCCAACATTATCTCGTAGAGGAGGTGACCGGGCCCGTCGAGCGCATTGCCGAGGCCGATTGGTCGACGGCGACGAGGACTACGCGTCAACGTTGCGAGCCTGGCTCGACAACGACCCCAGTGGCAGCCTGCTGATTCTCGATGAAGCACATAACGCCGCGCCGGCCAGTGGTACGAAGTACGCTGTTGACTCGCAGTTCACGAAGTCCATCCGCGAGCTGGCGCCAAAGTTCGAGCATCGCCTGTTCCTGTCAGCAACGCCGCACAACGGCTACTCGACCAGCTTCTCTTCGCTGCTCAAGGTGCTGTCCCCGCAGGTCGCGTGGAGCGTCGGGCCGAGATGATCCGAATCGTTGCGTGGCGTGGCGTCACATTTCGATACGTGCCTATGCTGCGACGACAACGGACACCTGTCCTTGGGGCTTCCTTGTTCGCCTGATTCGAATCTCGACATCGCGACCGAGGGATGCGAGAAACGACATCAACCGCTCGGTCGAGAACGTCCCCGAACGATTCCGCATCAGTAACGACACGTGGGGCTGTCTGATGCCCAAGATCTTCCCAGCTTCGGTCTGCGTCAGATTCCGGCTCCTGACGATGCGATAGATCTCCAGCGTCAACTGGGCCTTCAACAACTCCTGGTCTGGGTTCGGCAGACCGATATCAGCGAAGACGTTGCCGCTGCTCGCGGTGACCGTGATTGCGCCCGCCTTCTTAGCCATGTGTCTGGTTCCCTCCTGTGTGCTGCTGTTCCGCTTGTGCAAGGCGTTTTCGGATCAAGTCGATGTCGGTCTTTGGCGTTGCCACTCCAGCCTTGGCCTTCTTCTGGAATACGTGAAGCACGTAAACGACCCCTGCGAACTGGATGACATAGACGGCCCGATACGTGTTGGTGTCATACCGATCGACGATCTCCAGAACACCCGCGCCGCCAAAGCCCTTTAGTGGTCTTGCCGCCGGGTCCGTGGTGCCGCGTTGTGCCGCATGCAGGGCCTTGCCGAAGTCGATGCGAACCTGCTTCGGGAACTTGCGCAAGTCCCTCCGCGAGGAGCCGATCCAGACCAACGGCTTGGTCACCGACGCGGTTATATCAATATACGTCTTCTTGTATATCACAACGGGGCCACGCGTGTCCTTCGTTGACTGTGATCTCAGCCATGACGACGATGCCATCGTCAAACGCGACCGCTCAAGCAAGAAGATCGTGCCAAAACGGTTAACACGGCCACGTTAATTAACATGGCCATGTTAACGGTCCGTTCGGACCTCGGCCCCAGCCAAGGTAATCTATTGCACCCGTGGCCACCCTCCCTCCCGAACTCCTCGCCCACCGCGAATGGCTCGGCCAGATTGGCCCGGTGGGCCTGGTCGTGTCGCCATCGGTGCTGGTCGGGCAGGGGGTGTTCGTGGACCGGCATCGGTCGGTCGAGGTGCAGGCTCGGCTGACCGCATTGGCCGGAGACGACGGTGACCAGCCGATAGCCGACCCCGTCCGGTTC